>Ga0182012_10002366_pt1 | contig 20374 bp, 23 predicted proteins | sample 612S2SmetaG_FD_120486 | JGI IMG/M metagenome (GOLD analysis project Ga0182012, IMG submission 120486) | Permafrost microbial communities from Stordalen Mire, Sweden - 612S2S metaG | ecosystem: Environmental > Terrestrial > Soil > Wetlands > Permafrost | place: Sweden: Stordalen | collected...
CCGCCCTTCCGCCCCCGCTGGATCCCAAACCGGAGCCGCCGTTTTTGCCCGTGCTCGATCCCGGACCCACCATCGCGACCGCCCGGATGGACGAGCCCGCCCCGGAAACGACGGCGGTGACGCCGGCCTCGCCGGCCCCGCCGGTGCCGGCGGTTGGCAAACCCAAGCCGGTCAACCCCCGGCCGCAGCACCACCATCAACGGGTTTACTACGTGACGGGAACGATCAAGCCGTCGGCCGCGAACACGTCGGCCCCGGTGCCGACGCCGACGAAACCCAAGCCGAAGGCCAATTCCACCCGCACCAGTTCCCTGGATCCGGCGGCGCGGCCGGACATCGAAAGTTAGCTCCACCCATGAAGAAAACCATTTGCGGCCTGGCGGCCGGAGTGCTGCTCACCCTGCCGTCCCGGGCGGACGACGCGATGGATTACAAAGCCGGCGGCGACGCCTGTGCCGTAAAGGGGGATTGGGACGGGGCCATTGCCGATTACCGCAAGGCGATGGAACTCAAGCCCGACGACCCCGCGATCCACCTCAATTGCGCGCGGGCGCAACAGGCCAAAGGCGACCTGGCGGGCGCCCTGACCAACCTGGACCAGACCATCGGGCTCAAGCCCGGGGATGCTTATGCCCACGTTCTGCGCGGCACGCTCAAGGAGACCCGGGGCGACCTGGCGGGCGCGCTGGCCGATTACAACGGGGCCATTGACGAACTGCACTTCGAGGTCGATTTTGCCTACTCCAACCGCGGCCACGCCAAAGCCGGGTTGGGCGACTTTCCGGGTGCCGCCGATGACTACGGCCGGGCCGTCGCCTTGCGCGCCGACAATGTCAACGCCTGGCTGGGCCGGGCCGGCGCGCGGCAGGCGTTGGGCGATTACCCCCGCGCCCAGGACGACTTCAGCCGGGCCATCGGGCTGAAGCCCGGTGATTTCAATGCCTGGCTGGGCCGGGGCACCGTGCGCCAGGTGCTGGGCGACCTGGCCGGTGCCCGGGCCGACTATGACCAGGTCATTCAGTTACAACCGGATTATGCACCAGTTTATTTCAACCGGGGCTGCCTGCATTATGACCGGGGCGCATTTCACGAGGCGCTGTCGGACTTCCGGCAAGTGTGCGCGCTGGATCCTGCCGGTCTGGGCGGCTATGCGCATTTCCGCATCTGGCTGACGCGCGCCCGGTTGGGCGAAGCAGATGCCGCGACCGCGGAATTGAAGGACTATTGGGACCATCGCCCGTCGGGCGCCCCCGCGGGCTGGCCGGAGAAAGTCGCCGGCCTGCTCAGCGGCCGGCTGGCCGAGCCGGACTTTCTCCAGGCGGCCGCCGTCGGTGGCCAAAAAGCCGTCGCCGAGCAGCCCTGCGAGGCCTTTTTCTACGCCGGCGCCAAACGGCTCAGCCAGGGCGACAAAACCGCGGCCCGGGAGTATTTCCAAAAATGCGTGGGCACCGGGGTTAAAAGCTTTTGCGAGTATCAGAGCGCGGCGGCCGAATTGAAAGCCTTGACCACGGCGCCTTAAATTCCAGGCCAACACCACATATCCGGCCGGCCGGCAAAACCGGCCACAACTAATGGTGTTTTCCCCCCGATATTCCGTCAAATAAACATTGTAAAAATACCGCTTTTCCCTATCCTGTCGGACGTCACGTCAGCGTGTTCATTTTGCCGCTTGCGGATTCACTTTATGTCAACAATTTCAGATCAGCCGGATGATGCCAATCCGCCATCCGAGGGCGCGATTTCCACCGAATATGACGCCCAAAAACTGGGCCAGCTCAAAGGCCTGGAGGCGGTCCGCAAGAAGCCCGGCATGTACATCGGCGGCACGGACGAACGCGCCCTCCACCATTGCGTGAGCGAGGTGCTGGACAACTCCGTGGATGAACATCTGGCCGGCCATTGCCACAAGATCGAAGTCACCTTGCACATGGACGGCTCCATTTCCATCCGCGACAACGGTCGCGGCATTCCGGTGGACATCAACCAGGACAGCGGTCTGCCGGGGGTGGAACTGGTGCTCACCACACTCCATTCCGGCGGCAAATACGGCCAGGGGGGCTACAAGTTTTCCGGCGGCACTCACGGCGTCGGGGCCAAGTGCGTCAACGCCGTCTCCGAATGGTTCGAGGTCGAGGTCTCGCGCGACGACCTGGTCTATCAGATGGAATTTGAACGCGGCCACACCACCCAAAAACTGCATGTCATCGGCAAGTCCCGCCACACCGGCACCCTCATCACCTTCAAGCCTGACCCGGAGATTTTCCGCGAAACGACGGAGTTCAAATACGAGATCATCTCCCAGCGCCTCCGCGAGCTGGCCTTCCTGAATTCCGGCCTGGAAATCATCTTCTTGGACGAACGCCGGCCGGACGTCAAGCCCGAGCGGTATTATTACAAGGACGGCGTTGAGGAATTTGTCAAACAGCTCAACAAGAGCAAGACGCCTCTGCATCCCAAGCCCATCGCCTTCCGCAAGGAAACCAGGGAAACCAACGACGGCAAGGAGATCGAGGTGCATGTCGAGGTCGTGCTCCAATACAACGACAGCTACAACGACCAGGTGCTTTGTTACACCAACACCGTCTGCAACCCGGACGGCGGGGCGCACCTGAGCGGCTTTCGTAGCGCGGTCACCCGCGCCATCAACCAATACGCCCGGACCAACGAACTCCTCAAGGAGAAGGATCCCCAGATCACCGGCGACGACGTGCGCGAGGGCCTCACGGCGGTCATCTCCGTCAAACACAGCGACCCCAAGTTTGAATCCCAGACCAAGGTCAAGCTGCTGTCGCCGGAGGTGGAACGGATCGTCGGCTCGGCCACCTATGAGGGGCTGATGAGCTACTTCGACGCCAATCCGCCCGTCGGCAAGCGGATCGTGGACAAGGCGCTCAATGCCGCCCGCGCCCGCGAGGCCGCGCGCAAGGCCCGCGAGGCCGTCCGCAAAAGCGCCCTCACCGGCGGCGGCCTGCCCGGCAAGCTGGCCGACTGCTCCGACCGCGACCCCGCCAACACCGAGCTCTATATCGTCGAGGGTGACTCCGCCGGCGGCTCCGCCAAGCAGGGCCGGGACCGCAAATTTCAGGCCATCCTCCCCATCCGCGGCAAACTCATCAACGTGGAGAAGGCCCGGCTGGACAAGGTGCTGCAAAACACCGAAATCCGCACCATGATCACCGCCATCGGCACCGGCATCGGCGACAGCGAGGGCGAGGGCGCCTTTGACCTGGCCCGGCTGCGTTATCACAAGATCATCATCATGACCGACGCCGATGTGGACGGCTCGCACATCCGCACCCTGCTGCTGACGTTTTTCTACCGGCAGATGCCGCAGCTCGTCCGGGATGGATATGTGTATATCGCGCAGCCGCCGCTCTATTCCATGACCCGCAAGAAGCGCACGGAATACGTGGATGACGACGCGCAACTGAACAAAATCCTGCTGCAAATCGGCACGGAGGAGGTCCGGTTGAAAAACCTGGCGGACGGCCGCGAATTCACGCCCAAAGAGCTGGAGGAAATCCTGCTGCTGCTGGAATCATTGGATAAATACGCGACCTTCATCCGGCGGCAGGGCGGGGATTTTGGCGATTACGTGGAGCAGCGCCACAGCCAGGGCCATTTCCCGGTGTGCCTGATCAAGGTGCGCGAGGGCAACGATGAGACCGTGCATTATTTTGGCGACGTGCCGGCCGTGGCCCAATTCAAGGAGGCCAATCCGGACCTCTTCCGCGGCGACACCGAACTGCGGGAAAAACCGGAGAAAACCCGGAACCAGACCCGCCGGGCCACGGAGGCCGATCTGCACCTGGAAAGCAAGGCCATCGGCGATTTGCTGGGCAAGCTCGCCAAAAAGGGCCTGGCCGTGGATCACTACGCCGCCCAGGACCAGCCGCTCTTTGAATTGATTGAAGGCGAGGGGGAACGGATGACGGTCACTCCGCTCTTCTCGATTCCCGAAGTGCTCAACGGGGTCAAGGAGGTGGGCAAAAAAGGCATTCAGTTGACTCGCTTCAAGGGGCTGGGGGAAATGGACGCCAAGGAGTTGTTTGAGACCACCATGAACCCGGTCCGCCGCAAGCTGCTCCGCATTGAACTCACCGACGCCGTGGAGGCCGAGGAAATGTTCACCCGCCTCATGGGCGAGGAAGTTGAGCCGCGCCGCCAGTTCATCGAGGACAACGCGCTGAACGTCCGCAACCTGGACGTCTGATTTTTTTACCGACCATGCCTGACGAAACTGAATCCAACGCGTCCCACGCCACCGGCGGCGCTTATTCCAGCGGGGAAGTCATCGCCCGCATCAATGTGGCGGACGAAATCAAGAATTCGTTCCTGGACTACTCGATGTCCGTGATCATCTCGCGCGCCCTGCCGGACGTGCGCGACGGCCTGAAGCCCTCGCAGCGGCGCATCCTGTACGCCATGCACGAGCTCTCGCTCTTCCCCGGCCGCAAGCCGTACAAGTGTGCGAAAATCTGCGGTGACACCTCCGGCAACTACCATCCCCACGGTGAGGCGGTGATCTACCCCACGCTGGTGCACATGGCCCAGCCGTGGGCCATGCGCGAACGCCTGGTGGACGGCAAGGGCAATTTCGGCTCGATTGAAAACGACCCCCCGGCCGCCATGCGGTACACCGAGGCGCGGCTCACGCACCTGGGCGCCGCCCTGATGCAGGACATGGACCGTGACACGGTGGATTTTGTACCCAACTACGACGAGCGCATGACCGAGCCGACGGTCTTTCCGGCGGCGTTCCCCAATTTGCTCGTCAACGGCGGCACGGGCATCGCCGTGGGCATGGCCACCAACATGCCGCCCCATAACTTGGGCGAGGTCATTGACGGCATCTGCGCGCAAATTGACCATCCGGCCATCACCGTCCCGGAGCTGATGAAATTCATCAAGGGGCCGGATTTCCCCACCGGCGGCGTCATCTGCGGGGTGGAGGGGATCCGCAATTATTTTGCCACCGGCAAAGGCTCGGTCAAGCTGCGCGGGCGTGTGGGGGTCGAGGAATTAAAGGGCGGCCGCGAGCAGGTCATCATCACCGAGATCCCCTTCAATGTGAACCGCGCGGCCCTCGAGGAAAGCATCGCCGCCCTGGTCAACGAGAAGATCATCACTGAGATTTCCGCGATGCGCAACGAGTCCGACGAGCACACCCGGCTGGTGATGGAACTCAAGCGGGACGCGCTGCCCAAGGTGGTCATCAACAATCTCTTCCAGCACACCCAGTTGGAGGTCAGTTTCAGCGTCAACGCGCTGGCCATCCACCAGGGCAAGCCCAAGACGCTCAATTTGCGCGAGCTGATCGCCTGTTACATTGACCACCGCCGCGAGGTCGTCCTGCGCCGGACGCGGTTCGAGCTGCGCAAGGCCGAGGAGCGCGCCGAGTTGCTCGAAGGCTACCTGGTGGCCCTCTCCAATCTGGATGAGTTCATCAAAATCATCCGCGGCAGCAAGACCAAGGAGGAGGCCAAGGTCAAGCTGCTGGCCTTCGAGTGGAACCGGGCGCAGGTGGAATCCTGGGGGGTCTTGATCCGCCGCGAGGACCGCCTCCAGGCCGGCCGCTACGCCCTGACCGACCGCCAGGTGGACGCCATCCTGGAGCTGCGCTTGTACCAGTTGACCGGCCTGGAAATTGACAAGGTGGACGCCGAATACCGCGCCTTGCTCGAACGCATCAAGGATTTGCTGGACATCCTGGCGCGCGAGGAGCGCGTGATGACCATCATCAAGGACGAACTGAAGGTCATCCGGGAGAAATACGCCACGCCGCGCAAGACGGAGATTGTGCCGGACGAGGGCGAAATCGCCATTGAAGACCTCATTGCCAACGAAGGCGTGATCATCACCCTCACCCACGCCGGCCTGTTGAAACGCACCAACATCAGCTCCTACCGCGCCCAGCGGCGCGGCGGCAAAGGCGTCATCGGCATGACCACCCGCGAGGGCGAGTCGGCTGAGGACAAGGATTTTGTGGAGCACCTCTTCACGGCCAGCACGCATGATTACTTGATGTTTTTCACCAACTCCGGCCGCGTCTATGTGGAGCGGGTGCATGAAATCCCCGACATGGTCCGGACCGCCAAGGGCCGGAGCATTGCCAACCTGCTGGAACTGAAGGCCGACGAAAAAGTCGCCGCGCTCATCCGCATCCCCTCCAAAGTGGACGATAACAAGACGGACGTGACCTGGTCGCAGACCGGCGAACTCCTCTTCACCACCCGGCTCGGCACGGTCAAAAAAACCTCCCTGAATGAATTTGGCAATGTCCGCAAGGGTGGCATCATCGCCATCGGCATTGAGCCGGAGGACACGCTGATCGAGGTCAAGCTGACGCGCGGCAGCGTGGCGGAAGGTGATCCGGGGGACGACGTCATTTTGATCACCAAGGACGGTATGAGCATCCGGTTCAGCGAGGCGGATGTCCGTTCGATGGGCCGCTCGGCCGGCGGCGTGAAGGGCATCACGCTTGAGCCCGGGGATGCCGTGGTCGCCGCGGCGGTGGTGGTGCCCGACGCCAGCCTGCTGGTCGCCGGGGAGAACGGCATCGGCAAGCGCACGGATTTTGAGGAGTACCGCGTTCAGTCCCGGGGCGGCAAGGGCATCATTACCATGAAGCTCGGGGAAAAGACCGGCAGCGTCATCGGTGCCCTGACCGTGCGGGACAACGACGAATTTATGCTCATCACCGTGAGCGGTCAGATGGTGCGCACCCATGTCCGCGACATCCGCGCGGTCGGACGCAACACGATGGGCGTGAAACTGGTCAACCTCGAGCCCGGGGACAAACTGCAGGCCATCGCGCCGGTCATCAGCGAACCCGCCGAGGAAACCGCCGGCGAAGCCCCTCCGCCGCCGGCCTGATGCAAAAACCGGCGGCCTCGTAAAAATGCTGCAAGATGTTCCAGTTGCAATCCTATGAACGGCAACGCCGCGCCGCGCGCGCGGTTGGGCACCCATGCCGCCGGCTTTTTAACCTATGTTTGATTTGAGCACTTTGAAAAAAATCGTGGTCGCCCTCGCCGTTGTGACGTTCGTGTGGCGCGGAGATGCGGGCGACGTTCCCGGCCCGGGCACCAACGCCGTCACCCTGGTCACCCGCGGCACCAACGCCGTGGTCATCGTGTCCTCCGGCACCAACTCGGTCACGCTGGTGACCCAGGGCACCAACGCCGTGGTGCAGATCCGCCAGGCCGCCAACCCGGCCGTGCCGCCAAAAACCAACCGCTGGTCCAGCCTGGTGGCCGCCGGCATCACCTTGACCCGGGGCAACAGCGACACCCTGCTGGTCACGGCCAAGATTGCGACCCAGAAAAAGGACGACCGCAGCGAATGGCTGTTCGAGGCGGACGGCGCCTACGGGGCGAATAATTCGGTGAGCAGCGCGGAAAGCCTGCACGGCATCAGCCAGTACAACCATCTGTTCACACAGCGATTCTACAGCTACGCCAACGTGGATGCCGACCACGACGGCATCCAGGATTTGAAATACCGGGTCTCCCTCAGTCCGGGCGTCGGTTATTATCTCATCAAGTCCAAACCCACGTTGCTTTCCGTGGAAATGGGCCCCGGTTTGGTCACGGAAAAACGCGGGGACACCGATGAGACGTACGCGAGCCTGCGCATGGCCGAGCATTGGGAACACAAACTCAGCCAGTCGGCCAAGCTGTGGGAAAAGGTCGAAATCCTGCCCCAGGTGAACAATTTCGACAACTATGCGGCGAATATTGAATTTGGTGTGGACTCCGCCATCACCAAACAATTGAGCCTGCAAGTGACCTTTGATGACAGCTATGTCAATCAACCGGCCTACGGTCGCAAGGGCAATGATGTGAAGCTGGTGGGCGGCATCGCCTGGAAATTCTAGCCGCCCGCCTCACGGCGCGAGCCGCTCGATTTCCCAGGAACCGTCCGGTTGCCGCGCATAGCGGAAGCGGTCATGAAAGCGTCCCGGCCGCCCCTGCCAGAACTCCATCCGGTCCGGCTGCAACACGTAGCCGCCCCAGTTGGGCGGCCGGGGAACCGCGTGCGGAAATTTGGCCGCCACCTCGCGCCATAAACGTTCTAGCGCCGCCCGGTCGGGCACCCCCTCGCTTTGCCGCGACGCCCAGGCGCTCAACTGGCTGTCCCGCGGCCGGCGCGCATGGTAGGCGTCCGATTCCCCCTCCGGCAGCCGGGCGACCGCCCCGGCCACGCAGATCTGGCGTTCCCAATCCGGCCAGTAAAACGTCAGCGCCGCCCTCGGGTTTTCCGCCAGTTCCCGTCCCTTGCGGCTGTCGTAATTGGTGTAGAAAATGAAGCCGCGCGCATCCACGCCCTTGAGCAGCACGTTCCGCATGGAGGGCCGGCCTTCCGGGCCGACCGTGGCCAGCACCATCGCGTTGACATCGGTCGGGGGACGACCGAGGAGGGCCTGCCAGAGTTTGTAAACCGCGATGCCGATGCGGCGCCAGCGGCCGCCGCCGGCCGCCGCCGCAAACCAGCGTTCAAATTGCGCCATTGGCTCCGTCGCCAGGCCGGCCCGGTCCAACTGGCCGCGCTGATAATTCGCCCGGAGGTCGGCAAGATTCATGAACCTCCAAAATTACATGGTGCGAAAGGCCGTCAGCCCCAGCCCTGCGATGAACAGGAAAAAGGCCAGCCGCAAGGTGCAGCCCACCCGCACCCGCTGTTCGGTGGCCGTCAGCCAGGTCAGCCAGTCGCGCAACCGCCAGGGCGTGATCGTCAGCCACATCCCCATCAACACATAAAAATAAGCCACCCCTTGGATGACCAGCACGAAGGGCGATTCCCCCAGATGCGGCCGCCCGGTGTCCACCATCAGCTTGGCCAGCAGCAGCAACACAATCGCCAGCCCCCGGACCGCCAGGAAATCCGTGACGAAGATGCAGGCCAGCAGGCCGACCAGCCCAAATCCCACCATCATGTAGCTCTTGTAGGCGGAAAAATCGGCGATCGGCTCATCGTTGACGATGTACAGGAACCAGGCCGTGCCCAGCAACATCAATCCCCACCCCACCGGCTGGGACCGGGGAAATTTGCGGACCGCCGCGGTGAATTGCGCGGGTTTCAGCAAGCCATAAATCTGCGGTATGCTCAGGCCCAACCCCAGACCAATTGACAACCAAGACAGTTTCATGCCGGCAAGCTAACCACAAACAGGCACGAAAAGACACGAAAAATTCAAGCCGGGGATTTTTTGTGCGGCGGTGCCGGCTACCACGGCGATCTCCCCACCTGCAGATACTTGGCCACAATGAGCAACGCGGCCAGCCCGGCGGTGAACACGGTGACAATCACCACCAGAATGATCGTATTCAACCGTTTGATGCTTTCATCGGGCCGCAATCTCGGAAACAGCCATTTGGCCAGCCAATATAACATGGTCCCAGCCTACCAAACCGCCTGCGGAATGGAAATTATAATGAAAAGGTATTACGACTCACAGGCGTTTTTCGTCGGCGTCAATGTAATCCACAAAAGTGGTGAGATCGTCCCGGTGCGACAGTCCGGACTCCGCCTTGCGCATTTTTAAACGCTCCACCGCCTTTTCGTCGCCGGCCCGGGGACGGCTGAGCAAATCGTCCCGGTGGGCCGTTTTTTCCGCCGGCGTTTTTTGGACATGGGTGCGGACCCAGTCGCACACTTCCCCGTCGATGGTCGAGCCTTTGACCACCTCGATCATTTGTTCATGCGTGACCCCGGCGTATTTGAGCCACAGGGCGTCAAATCCCTTGCCGAGGTTCTCCTGATAATCCGGGTGCAGTTTGCCGGCCAGGTGCAGGCGGATCTTGTCAAGGTAACGCGGCAGATAGCTCCAGCCGGCCATCGTCTCGCGCGGACTGCGGGGATAAATAAGTTCGCTCATGTCCGCATCATCCAAAATAACGCGCCCGGTTTCAATTTGAATTTTGCGTCTCCGCCCCGCATCTTCCGGGCATGAGCACATACGATTTCGACGTGGCGGTCATCGGCGGCGGCAGCGGCGGTTACGCCGCCGCCCGGACAGCCGCGGCCGCGGGGTTGCGGACGGTCGTCATTGAAGGCGGCCGGGAGGTGGGCGGCCTCTGCATCCTGCGGGGGTGCATGCCCACCAAGGCGCTGCTCTATGCCGCCGAAGTCCGGCACTTGGCCGCCGCCGCCGCCACTTGGGGACTCAAGGCCGCCAAGCTTGGTTTTGACTTCTCGCAGGTCATGGCGCGCAAAGACCGGCTCATCCGCGAATTTGCGGATCACCGGGTGAAGCAACTCGAAAGCGGGCGGTTCAAATTCATCCGCGCCCATGCCCGGTTTCTGGACCCGCACACGGTCGCCCTGGACCCCGCCAAAAAATTGACCGCCAAACATTTTGTCCTCGCCACGGGCTCCAGCGTGGCGCCCAGCCCGCTGCTGGCGCTGGATGAAATCGGTTATCTAACCAGCGACGATGCGCTGGCGCTCACGCGTTTGCCCAAGTCGCTGATCATTCTGGGCGGCGGGGCGATTGCCTGTGAGTTCGCCCAGTTCTTCGCGCGGTTTGGGGTGGACGTCACCCTCCTCCAGCGGAGCGAACAAATCTTGAAGGAGTTCGACGCCGACGCCGGGGCGGTTATTGAAACCGTGCTTCGCCGCGAAGGCATCCACGTCCATACCGGCACCAAACTGCTGGGGGCCAAACGCCAGGGCCGGTTGAAATCCATCCAGTTCGAGCAGGGTGGCCGGACGGTCAGCGTTTCCGCCCAGGAAATTCTCTTTGCCTTGGGCCGCGTGCCGAACACCGCCGCCCTGGACTTGGACCAGGCGGGAGTGCGGACAGAGCACGGACGCGTGGTGGCCAATGAATTCATGCAAACCACCGCGCCGCACATTTATGCGGCGGGCGACTGCGCCGGGCCGCACGAGATCGTCCACCTTGCCATCCAGCAGGGTGAGACCGCCGTCCACAACCTGGCGCATCCGCGCCGGAAACGCCCCATGGATTACCGCCTGCTCCTCTCGGTGGTGTTCACCGAGCCGCAGGTCGCCATCGTCGGCCTGACCGAAAAGGCGGCCCGCGCGCAAGGGGTCCCATATGCGGCGGCCAGCTATCCTTTCAACGACCACGGCAAATCGCTGATCATGGAGGCCAAGGATGGCTTTGTGAAACTGCTGGCCCATCCCAAAACCGGCGAAATTCTGGGCGGTGCTTGCACCGGTCCGGTGGGCGGCGAATTGATCCACGAAATCGCCGCCGCGATGGCCAAACGCATGACGGTCCAGGAACTCGCCCTGCTGCCGCATTATCATCCCACCTTGGCGGAAATTTGGAGCTATCCGGCGGAGGAACTGGCGGAAAAAGTCGAAGGCCGCTGAGTGCTTTTTTCACCGGCCATTTTGAATCATTCGCACGACGGCGTCCCGGACGGTGGAGAACTTTGCCGGCTGCAACTGGCCGGCTTGTCCGGAGATGAGGCTGGTGTGCGCGGTGAACAGCTTGCCTGGACGCAAAAAACTTTCCTCCCGAAGCGAACCCAACGCGAAATCGGAGGGGTACAAGGGCAAAGCCCGGTCGTCACCGTAGGATTTGCTCGTAATTTGACACAAGATCCAATCGCCACGACCTGCTTCCGCCAGCACCACGGCCGGTCGCAGTTTGGAGGAACTGAGATCCGAGAAAGGAAAATGAACGATGACTACTTGACCGGCTGCAAATGAGCCCATGCGGCATCCTCCTCAGTCCGATTCCAATCCTCGGCCAGTGCCGCTTCGCTCAACAATGCGGCTTCAGAAGTGGCTGGTGCCTCCTCAAGAATGGTGACCAGAACCCGGCGCGGGGACGACACCTGCACCGGCTCCATCAACCGCACCTCACCATTGGTTTCAAGGACTGCTTCCACAGTTTTCATTCTGTCAAAACCATAACTCAATTGCCGGAATCAGCAAAGGCATTTCTTGGCGATGAGTTTGGAATCCAAGTTTGATGATCCTATACGGATGAGCCACCGCCAGAATCAGGCCGTCCCCGCCCGGCTGGCCTGCACCAATCCCTCGTCATTGTCCGCCACCGAAGAAATCAGTTTGGTTGTCATAGTATCCTCGCATATCCGGTTGGAAGGTGCGGACGGGTGACAACAAATATGTTGTCCTATTGTGCGGGCGCGTCGGAGTTGATGCGTTTGAGGGCGGCGGCGGCTTCGCGGCGCACGTAGGCGTCGGGATCTTCGAGCGCTCTTTGCAGCGCCGGGACGGCGGCCTGGGCCTGGCCGCCGAACCGGGCCAGCGCCCCCGCCGAATTTCCCCGGACATAAGACTCCGGACTTTGGAGGCTTTGGATCAGGGCGGGCACGGCCAGTTCCGGTTCGCGATGCAAATCGCCCAGCGCAAACGTGGCTTCATTGGCAACCGACTGGTTGGTCAAACAGCCCACCAATACCCGCACCGAATCCGTTTTGGCGGCGGTTTGCCGATCAACCTTGTTCAAAGCTCCGGCGGCATGCAGCCGCACCCAGGGGGCGGAATCTTGCAACGCCTTGACCAGCAAGGGAACCACGGTATCTGCTTCATTGGTATAATACGGGAGTGCCACCAAGGCGTTGTTGCGCACATTCGCCTCCGGGCTGCCCATGGCCCGCAGCAGTTCCGGGAACAGTCCGGCTTTTTGTTCTTCCGTCATGGTCCGGATGGGTATTTCCAAACAGGCCAGTTCCAAACCGCGCACGGAGTCAGTTTTTTCAGTTTTAACCACCTGAATAAGCTCGGGAACGGCGCTTTTGTCGGCATGATAGCCTTTTTCACCATCGTTATCCTCCAGTGCACAGAGCAGGTCGGCGGCGTTCATGCGAATGACACGGTTGGTGTTCATCTGTTCTTCGCTGTCGTCCTTCGGCCGCGTCTTCAGGGCCCGGATCAGCATTTGTACACCCCGGGGACCGAGGGATTGCCACAAATGTCTTTGGTTGTCGTCGCCATTATAGACAATGCTCTTGATCCATTCATCCTCGGTCTTTCCTTGAACGAGCCGGGGCTGCTCGACGATGACGACCGTGACGCCGGTCGTCACCATCAGTCCCACCGCCGCCACGATTGCCAGTTTTGCCTTGGTCCATGCCATAAGTTTCAATGCTCCTTTGATGAGGGTTAAAGTGGAACCGCCCGCCGCCGCGCCCTGGGCCAGCGCCAGGGCGGTTACCGACGGTGCCAGCGCCGCCGGTGCGGCTTGCACGGAGTTGGCCGACACCGCCCCGGCGATCACCGCTGTGGTCAGCACGACCCCGCGTTTGATCAGGAAGCCCCGGAGTTTTTCCAGCCCCCGGGCGACCCGTTTTTGCGCCGCGCGTTCCTCCACGCCCAGCGCGCCGCCCACCTCCTTCAGGCTGCGGTTCTCGAAATAGCGCAGCACCAGCGCGTTGCGGTCCTGGTCCCGCAGATGCGCCATCGCCTCGTCCAGCAGCGGCGACAATTGCTCCCACGATGAATCGGCCGGAGGGGGATCGGTGAGGGTCCGCATATAAGCCTCCTGTTCGCGAAGCTGCCGGCGGCGCTCCCGTTTCTGCGCCGCCCGGCCCGCGAACTGTGCGGTGCGATACAGCCAGCCCGACAAAATGGTTTTCGGGCTGAGCGCCGCCGCCTTCCGCGCGAGGATGATGAAGACAGTTTGTGTGATTTCCCCGGCCAGCTCCGGGTCGCGCACCTGCCGCAAGGCCGCCGAATGGACCAGGTTGACATGTCGTGCCACCAGCGTGGCGAAGGCCTGTTCGGATTGGCGGGCGGCGTAGTCCCGCAGCAAATCCATGTCGTCATTCATCATCCAACAATAAATGCACGCCGAAGCCGGAAGGAGACAATTTATTTCACCTTTTCGGAGTGCGCCCGTCCCCGGGCGCAGCCACATCCGCCGCGGTCGCCAACGTTGGTTGGTAACTCAAACCGTCGGTTTTCAATCCTGCCTGCTGCGGCTGATCCTTTGGACACAGCCGCGCCCCGACTGCTTGCCACCACCGCCGCGTCATCCGCCCCCGTCCACTGCCCGCCATCCGCGTCGGCTTGCCAATGGTGGGGCGCGTCACTCCGTGCGCGCCGTCGTCCGCTGGCCAACAACCGAGCCATTCGCACCCGTCACGGCGTGCGGAGAACTGCCCGCCCCACCGGGTTGCCGGCCAACCTCGCAGCCTCAGGCATCCTTCCCCAGTTTGGCCACCACCTCCCCGGGTTTGAAACCATGCAACTTGATGGTCTTGTGCCGCGAGGTATGCCCCCGGATCAGCTCCACCCGGCCGCGGGGGCAGTCCAAGAGGTCGGCCAGCAGCTCCACTAACGCCTGATTCGCCGCCGCGTCCACCGGAGGCGCGGTGACCTTGATGCGCAACTCGCCCCCCAGCGCCCCTCCAACCTCATTGGCCGAAGCGCGCGGCTGGAGCTTGACCGACAAGAGGGTGCCGTCCGGTTGGGCGCGGAGGTAGGGGGGCAGGGTCACGGCCGGTGCGGAGCTATTTGTCGCCCGGGTTGGTGATTTTGAAGGTCAGCGCCGCGAGCGCCGCGCCGGCGAAATCGCCGGCCAGGTATATCCAGAAGTTGCCGGCTTTCTCCAGGTGCAGCAGCGTGATGCCCGTCGCAATGGCGGGATTGAATGCGCCCCCGGAAACGGGGCCGAGCGCAAACGCCATCACCAGCACCGTGAAACCGATGGCCAGGCCGTAATAGGAATTGCCCGTCGTGCCCCGGGCTGTCGCTACGTTCAGCACCACATAGACCAAGGCGAATGTCCCGATGAATTCAGCGACCAGGGCGGGAACCGTCTTGAGATCCGGCGGCGTCACGGCGGGATTGCCCTTCAAATACAGCACCACCTGCGTGGCGACCGCCGCCCCGATGATTTGCGCCATCCAATAGGGCAGCACGTCTGCTGCCGGCAGGCGTCCGCGCAACCACACCCCGAGCGTGACGGCGGGGTTGTAATGGCCGCCGGAAACGTGGCCGCCGGCGTAAACCAAAATCATCAAGACCGAACCAATCGCCAGCGGCGCCAGATTGCCGGCCCCGCCGGGGTCAATGGCCACCATGCCCACGGTGAGCACAAACAGAAACATGCCGATCAATTCCACGAGATATTTTTTCATAAGCCGGCCTTTAACGCCGATAAGCTAGAGGCCATCCGCCCGCCCGGCCAGCGAAAAACAACCTGGGCAAGTTTTTTCAACGGAACCCGGTCTCCGCCGGTCAAAGGCGTTGCATCCGGCCGCGCCACCGCGTAACGTTTGCGGCGCATGATCCGGCTGCTATTATTTGACATTGATGGCACGCTCGTCCACACGGGCGGGGCGGGCACGGCGGCGTTCAAGCAGACGTTCGCCACCGAGTTCAACTTGCACCACGGCACGGAGCAGATGAAGTTTGCCGGACGCACGGATGTGAGCCTGGTGCGCGAGTTTTTCCGCCTGCACGGCCTGGACGAATCCCCGGCGCATTTCCGCAAGTTTTTTGATCGGTACGTGTTCTGGCTGGACCAAATCCTCGTCCACAGCCAGGGCGAACCGTGCCGGGGCGTGGGGCCGTGGCTGGCGGAGTTGCAGGCGTTGCCGCATCCGCCCCGGCTGGGCCTGCTCACCGGCAACATCCGGCTGGGCGCGGAAATCAAGCTGCGCCGGTTCGGGCTGTGGGAGCCATTTGAGTTTGGCGGCTTTGCGGATGATCATGAGGACCGCAATCAGATCGCCGCCGCCGCGTTTCGGCGCGCCCGGCGGCTGCTGGGCCAGGATCTGCAACCGGAGGAGGTGGTGGTGGTCGGCGACACACCCTGGGACATCCGGTGTGGCCGGTTCATTGGCGCGCAAGTGTTGGCGGTGGCCACCGGCGGCTCCAAACTCGACGAGCTGAAGCAGCACGCGCCGGACTGGGCGGTGCCCGATCTGACCCATGTCACCGCCCGTGAAATTTGCCGCGGGAAACACCCCCCGTTGCCGGCCTGAAAATTCACTCGTGACTTTTGGCGGGGATTCTGGAAAAATCTAAACCCATGAAATTGACCATCTTAGCCAGCACGTTTGTTTTGTTTGCCGCCCTCCTGACGGCCGGCGCTCAGCCGGCGGCCACCGCCCCGGCCCCGGCCACCAATGCCGCACCCGCTGCGGCGGACACCAAGGAAGTCGGCGTCATCACCACCAGCGAGGGGGTCATGGTCGTGGAGTTTTATCCCGACGTCGCGCCCAACCACGTCGCCAATTTTAAGAAGCTCGCCCGCTCGGGCTTTTATGACGGCACCGCTTTTCACCGCGTCATCCCCGGCTTCATGATCCAGGGCGGCGACCCCAACACCAAGGACGAGGCCAACAAAGCCTCCTGGGGCATGGGGGGTCCCGGATGGTCCGTCAAGGCGGAGTTTAATGACAAACACCACGCCCGCGGCATCCTGTCCATGGCGCGTTCCAATGACCCCAATTCCGCCGGCAGCCAGTTCTTCATCTGCCACGGCGACGCCGGCTTTTTGGATCACCAATACACGGTGTTTGGCAACTTGATCAAAGGCTTCGATGTGTTGGATAAAATCGCCGCCACCCCCACCGAGGCTCCGAACCGCCCCATCAAGCGGATCAATGTCATCAGTGTCAAAATTGTCCCGGCCGACAGCGTGAAATAAACTCCCCATCCACCGCCCCCAATTTATATGAGCGAAGTTGCCGTTATCACCACCACCGAAGGCGAATTGACCCTGGAATTCTGGCCGGACGTCGCGCCCAAAACGGTCGAGAATTTCAAGACTCTCGCCAACCAGAACTTCTACGATGGCACGGCGTTCCACCGCATCATCAAGGGTTTCATGATCCAAGGCGGGGACCCGCTCACCAAGGATCCCGCCCAAGAGTCGCATTGGGGCACGGGCGGCCCGGGCTACCAGATCAAAGCGGAGTTCAACGCCCGTTCGCACGAGCGCGGCGTTATTTCCATGGCCCGCAGTTCCAACCCGGACTCTGCCGGCAGCCAGTTCTTCATCTGCGACGGCGACGCCAAGTTTCTGGACCGCCAATACACCGCCTTCGGCAAAGTGATCAAGGGCGACGAGGTGCTCACGAAGATTGCCAGCACGCCCTGCGCTCGTGGCAACAGCGGGGAGGCCAGCAAGCCCGCCAAGCGCGTGGGCGTGGTCAACATCCGCATTGTGTCGCAGGACTAAGTCCCGGGTGTTGTGGATCTCCCCCAACTGGCCCAACTGTTGACCGCCCTGGGCTGCCCCGCGGACAAGTCGCTGGAGATGGCCGCGCAACTGGACAAACGCGCCCGCCAACTGGCCGCCGCCAAAGGCCGGACCTATGAGGAGGCGCTGACGCACCTGCTCAACCTGATGAAGCAAGGCTGGGCCGCGCAGGGGAAGTGAACGGCTTTCCCGGGGCGCGGCATTTATGCCGCTTCAAGGTGGAAAACACGGATGATTCGCGAAAATCCAAGCATGACCGGCGTTGGCGCGGTGAAGCGGCGTGAACGCCGCGCTCCGTGGCGGCGGCCAGGCGCGGATCTTTTCGGGCCAGCTCCCGCTCATGGAAAGTGGCCCTCTTGTTTATGATCAAACCTTGGCCCACCATCCGCTCGACGCCGGTCGGCGATTTCCGCATTTTTAAAATGCGGTCCGACGTCAAAATCTCCCCGCGCACCGGCTTGGCGCACGACTTCTTTGTGCTCGACAGCGTGGATTGGGTGAATGTGATTGCGCTCACGCCGGACGGGCGGTTGGTGATGGTGGAGCAATACCGGCAGGGCTCCAACACCGTGGAGTTGGAAGTCCCCGGCGGCGTGATGGACCCCGGCGAAACCGATCCGGTGGTCACCGCCGTCCGGGAATTGCGCGAAGAGACGGGGTACGAAGGGGAGCACGTCCGGGTGCTGGGCCGCGTGCTGGCCAACCCGGCGATTTTAACCAACCATTGTTACACCGTACTGATTGAAAACTGCCGGTTGAAATACCCGCTGGACCAGGATTCCGGCGAGGATCTGGCCACCCGGCTCGTGCCGGCCGCGGAAGCCAACAAGCTGGTGGCGGAGGAAAAAATCCAGCACTCGCTGGTCGTGGTCGCCCTGTTTCATTTTGACTTGTGGCGGCGGGGGATCAAAACGGTGGCGGGTTGACTAAAATCGATTGGCGCGTAAATTAAGGGGCAGGACGCGAGGTAAAATTCAGACGGCGATCAACGAGGGGATCCCATTTCTAATCAGAATGACCGACGGGGAAAAATATGAGGTCGCCGACCGTTACCAAGTGGCCTTGGGCAAAACCACGGTCATCGTCGTGGGCAAAAATGACATGCCGCATGTGCTGCCATTGTTGACGATGACCGGCATCAGCTATTTGAAGTCCGCAAAGTAATTTACAACTCGCCACCCGGTTTATGTCATTCCTTCTTGTTTTTTTATGTTTTTGGCGTTGTTTCGCCGGCCGAAAAAAGCGGCGCGAACCGTTCGAAGAATTGACAGGCTCACCTCCGGGAACGAAACAACCTTGCCCTGTAGCCCGTGTGCCCTCACACGGCGCTGCGAGCGCTTCAGCGCGAGCATGCCACCTCTTGCGGTTTCTTCCATGAACACCGCTTGTCCCGCTCTGCGGCACGGGTGGATGCTCTCAAGGCGCCAGCTCACCCACGCTCAGCGTCAGGTTGGTGATCGGCTTGTCGTCCACGTCGAGAAACCGCGCGCAAAAGTCGGTCGCCCCGCCGCCGTTGACCACGGCGCAGCGCACCACGTTCGGCCCCTGCTTGAGCGTCAGGCGTTTGGAAACCCCATCGTCAACCACCGTCTGGCGGTCGCCGTAGATCCCGATGACCTCCCGGCCGTTGACCCACCAGACCGACGCGGCGTTGGAGCCGATGGCCAGCCGGACGCCGGACATCTCCGCCGGGCAGTTGACCGTTGTGACAATCCAAAACAGCACGTCGGACGTCGGTTTGTGGAGGGCGGCGGCGTAGTGAAAGAGATTGACGTTGTAGTCCAGCGTATCCACGGCGTGCCAGGTGAGTTCGCCGGCGCCCACCTGCACCTTGTCCCCGTCGTGCGGAATCACGGTGAACTGGTCAGGAAAGTAATTCGCCTTCACCTCCGACTGGACCGCGCTGTCCGTGAGTCCGGTGACGTGAATCGGTTCGAGAATCAGCCAGCGTTGCAGAAAGCCGTCCGGGCTGGCCGCCTTGGTCGGCGTGGCGGGACGCGCCAGCGTCACGGCGGCATGGGGGGCATCGCCGGGAGCAGCGGCGGCGGTGAGGACGGCGGCCGCCAGCAGGGCGGCGGCCGGTGGCAGGAGCAGGCGGAGAGTGGTCATAGGAGATTCAGTGCGAACAGCTTGAAGGTTTGGGGTGGATTCGGTTTTGAATCGGCGTTCATGGAGCTTTGAGGGCCCAGCGCTGCTTGTCACTCGCCGGGTCAAACTTGGCCAGGGTTGCGAAACTGGAGCCCACGGCCGAAAGTGCCAGCGCGGCACTGGAATTCGGGACGGCCTTGGGCATGATCCGCCAGGTGCCGTCGGCAAGCTGGTCAAAACGCCACAGTTGCTCGGGCCCTCCGGTGTAGCCGGGCAGGACGACCAACTCCGCGTCGTCGCCGACCGCCAGCACGCGGTCCGTGCCCGCGATGGTCAGCTTGAAATAGGGCGAACCAGGGTAGCCGCTGGCGCTGGCGTTGGTCACCGCCGTCAGGGTCCACTTCTGCTGGGCTTGGTCCATGTAGTTGGCCATGCGGACGTCAACGTTGCCGGCCGGCCAATTCGTCGAGACCACGGCGACATCCTGTGGGGGAATCACGCCCCCTTGGCCCCCGAACAGGCCGCGTCCGCCCCCGCCCCCGCCGCGCGAACCCCGTCCGCCGACGGCGTTGGTTCCACCCAGGGTGGCCTGGGCGGCGGCGTTGGTTTCACCGCCCCCCCTGGCCGCGCCCGGTCCGCCACGCCGGCCGCCCGGTCCGCCCCCGCCCCCCCGGGCCCGCCGGCCGCCGACCGGCACCCCTTCCACGGCCAGTTCCAGCGCCGTGCCCGTGCGCGCGGATTCAATTTCGAACGTGCCGTCTTTCAGATTGTCGCCGGCGACGGGCCAGCCGTCCCGCCAGAGCACCGGCCGCAGGTCCAGCACGCTCGCCCCGCCCCGGTCCAGGTCGGCCTCATAATGACAGGAAAATTTCTGCACGCCCTCACCCAGGTCCAGCAGTCCAAAGTGGCCGGGGCCGACCACGCGCCCCTCGGAACCGACGAAGAGCTTGCCGCCGCCCAACATCATGTCGACCCCCATGTTATCGAGGAAGGGGCCGGTCACCGCCCGCGCGCGCCCAACGCGGATGTTATAGCCGGAATTTGCGCCATCGCAGCAACTGTCATGGTCGGCCAGCAAATAATACCAGCCGTCGTGATAAATCATGTCCGACGCCTCGCAGTTGATCG
>Ga0182012_10002368_pt1 | contig 20367 bp, 18 predicted proteins | sample 612S2SmetaG_FD_120486 | JGI IMG/M metagenome (GOLD analysis project Ga0182012, IMG submission 120486) | Permafrost microbial communities from Stordalen Mire, Sweden - 612S2S metaG | ecosystem: Environmental > Terrestrial > Soil > Wetlands > Permafrost | place: Sweden: Stordalen | collected...
TGCAAAGGCTATCTCTGGTACAGAGACGCTTTAGCCGCCGCCGAGCTCATGCTGGAGAGCCGCCGGAAGGAGGCCCAGGCGAAGTCACCGGTAAAAATCGACGACCCTCCCATAACCCCAACTGAATCAGTTATCTCGGAAGAAAATTTGGTTTGCAAAACGGCCCCTGAGGCCATGACCCAGGCACACGCCGCCGGCCTCCCGGTCGACCTCGAAAAGCCTGCGCAAGACCCGGCCATCCCCGCCGCGACCCTCGAAGACACACATGAGTGCGTCAGCACGCACATAAGTGCTGATACAAGCGCGGATATAAGTGAGGATTTAGCCGCCTAACCTGCTTCACGGCGGCGCAGAGTAAGTGCTCCAATGGTAAGATAACTTCCGGGCGCGCCGTGATACGAAAAGTCATCCTGGGATTTGGAATGAGCCTTGATGGTTACATCGCGCGGCGTAACGGCGACCTTGATTTTCTGGTTATCGACAAAGAAGGGGAATCCGTGATGGCGGACTTCTTTTCCAGGATCGATACCACGATCATGGGCCGTAAGACCGCCGCTACCTGGGTGAAAATGCGCAAGAGTGGAGAGATTCCTGAAACGCCGGGCATGGCAACCTATGTAGTCTCCCGGCGATGGAAGCCGGGCAAACGAGAAGGATTCGAAGTCGTGAACGGATCTCTGACTGCCTTGGTGAGAAAGCTAAGACGCCGCTCGGGCAAAGACATTTATCTCGGGGGCGGAGGAGAATTGGCCCGCGGTTTCCTCGAACAGGACTTGGTGGACGAACTTTTCATCGGCGTTGGTCCTGTCCTCCTGGGCGATGGTGTCCCCGGTTTCCCTGCTAAGTTCCCGCAGCGCGACTTCCTGTTGACCGAATGCAAGGCGTACTCGAATGGATCGGTTGGGTTACGCTATCAGCGGCTGCGGACGAAGACTAGCCGGTAGTCAACCGCTCCCAGTTCCCATGAGCGAAATTGTCCTTCTGCTCCGCACTGAGAGCCGCGTTTTCCAAAAACATGCGCGGTCCCCCGCCAGGGCGGTATTGGTAGGGAAAGTCGGTGGAGAAAAGAATACGTTCGGCGCCGACAATCTCCAGGGTTCGCTGAAGATAAGACTGGCTGAACATGCCGCTGGGCGTCACATAGAGGTTCTGTCGCAAGTAGTCCAGAATGGGCCGCTGCAGCTTTGCCACCCGATTGAGCGCGTTGAGTCGTTCGGTGTAAAACAGCACGACCTCGCCCCAGTGCCCCAGAATGATCTGGAGATCGGGGAAGCGGTCGAAGACGCCCGCCAGGATGAGTCTGAGCATCTGGATCCCGCTCTCGTAATGCCAGCCAAGACCGAAGGTCGCAAACGCCAGGTCCACCTGCGGATCGAAGCCGGAGTAATAAACTTCCCTCACGGCCCGTTGCGGGATTTGAGGGTGGATGAACAGCGGCACACGCAAATGCGACGCCGTTTCGAAGAGGGGAAGAAAATCCGGGTGATCCAGGTTCTTTTGGCGTGTGCGGCCGCAGAGCAACGCGCCTTTCAGCCCGAGTTCACGAACACTCCGTTCGAGCTCCCGGGCGGCTTCCTGGGGAGATGGCGTGGGCAGCGTGGCAAAGCCTTGAAACCGATCGGGCCGGGCATGCACCGTGGCGGCGATCAGGTCATTGGTTCGCTGCGCCAGATCGACCACGCGTTGGCCCGGTTCCAGTATGTGCAACGCGGGTGTGGTGAGCGACAGCACCTGTACAGCGACGCCGCTCTCGTCCATCAGTTGGATCCGGCCATCGCTCAGATTGTCCAGCCGGTCTTCAATCTCGCCAAGGTGCAGGCCCTGGCCGCTGTCCTGATCGGAAGGAGCTAAATGAGCCCAGGCATCCCGGACATCTTTGGTCAGAAAGTGCTCTTCAATGGCAATGATCTTCATCCGACGCTATTTCTTGATTTACCGTCTAGCTCGCGCGCCCGTTTCGCTCCCTGATCCCGAAGCCACGCGACAAGGTCTTGATTGCCGCTCTGCTCCGCACCATCGAGCGGCGCGATCTTGTTCCAGCCGACCCAATTTATGTCTGCGCCTTTCCTGGTGAGATAATGGGCGGTTTGCAACTGGCCGCCCCGGCAGGCGTTCCAGAGCGCCGCGGTGATTTGGTGGCTCGCTGGGTTGGGCCCTTGTTCGAAGTAGCTGGCCAAACGATCCTGCAGGCCGAGCGCCGCCGACTCCGTAAAAGTGGTCTTCGCGCCCCGATCGAGTAACCGGCGCGCCGCGTTCCACTGTGCGAAGATGACGGCGTCGGACATGGCCGTGCCGTCCGTGAAAATGGCCCCGGGGCTTTCGATATTGGCCCCGCCATCCAGCAGGGCATCGAGAGCGTTCACGTCATTGCTACTCGCGGCCCAGTGGAGAGGCCTTTCCGCGGCGTTACAGCCCGCCATTGGGGCATCTGGGTCCGCGCCGCGATCAATGAGCAGTCCGATGGTCCGCGACAAGTTCGGGAAGTGACCGGGCCAATCGGTCGCAATGTGGAGCAATGTGCGGCCGGCCCCCGTTGGGTCGACGATGCGCGCATTGGAAATCAGAGGGTCGCCATCCAGCAACTGCCTCAATACCTCAACATCTCCCGTGTGAATCGCACTCGTCAGTGCTTGGGCTAGAGGTTCCGTAGTTCGTATTTCCATAGTGCCGGACTCACTCTTTCGCCACTATAGCAACAGCAAACACCGAAGCGCCCGAACGCTACTTTAGAAGGTACACGATCGTCGTCTCAGTGTCAGCCGGGTCGGGCGTCGGGTCTCCGTATATCTCCCACGAGCGGCCAGCGGACTCCCTCCGATGCGCCGCCATCCATTTTCCGATCGCGTCGCGCGCCTCGTTCATGCGATTGTAGGGGCCGCGGTGGATGGCGACGGCAGCCTCGCCCCCTTGTGTTTCGGTCGCGTACACCTCACCCGCAATTTCAAATGTGCGCGTGACCTCGACACCGAAGTCGCACAGTATCGGCGCGCCCGGCTGTGTCGGGTGGTGGTAGAGAAAAATGTTGTGGCCATCAGTCCACAGGCCCGGCTGGCTGCGAATGAACTCCCAGACCTTGTCCAGGGCCGGTCCCCACGCCGAACCAACCGCGCCCGGCGCCACCTCGCGCCGCACCGCGGCCAACTTGCGGGGGTGGACAGTCTGTAAGTTGACGGAGACGGGCATTCCTCGATCGTAAATCAACTCGAGGTCCCGGACAACCGCGTTACCTGGGCGGCGCTTCGCGACCGTCGCTCCGCGGCAGGAGTGTTACGTAGGGCAGGGGAGCCCAGTCCGCCCCGAACCCCTCAGTAACGAACGTTCGATAACTCCCGGCCGTGTCCGTCAGATAGATTCCCGGCTTGGCCGTTGGCGAGTCGAAGCACATGCGGTAGACGAGAATCTGTTGCCCGTCGGGAGAGGCCTTGGGGACGCCCTCAATGCAACTCGGCTCCGCCGGAAGGCTGAGGTCCGTTTCCACTTTTCCGGGGTACCAGGCGTCGCTCGAGAAAGCGTAGAGCTTGCGCTCGGTGCTGCCGGGTGGCCCGTTCGCCGGCGGGACAGGGAAGCCACGCGAGCTGTAGATCGTTTGGCTGTCGGCGCTCCAGCCGGGGTCGGCGTCGCCGCTCTGCTGGGCTCCGGGCGGTGTGCAGTTCGGGCCTCCGTCGCTCACCTGCGTGCGGGACGTACCGTCGGGACGGATCTTGTCGGTGCGAACTTTGAAGCAGCCGTTGACGTTCTGCGCGACGGAGAAAAGAATCCAGTCGTCATGCGACCAGGCGATGTCGCCCCATTGCATATCGTCGACGGTATTGCTCGAACTCGCGACTTTTTGCGGGCTGGAGCCGTCTGGATTGATCGTCCAGATCTCAGTAGGCGTACTCACGTTCAGATAAGCGATCCGCTGGCCGCTGGGAGACCAGGTGCCCTGCACATCCGTGCCCTGGTGAGTGATCGACGTCGCGCTACCAGTCGCGAGATCGTAGATTGCGAGGTCCATTACGGCGTTCGACACGCCATATTGACCCACCGAGTATCTCGTGTAGACGATCTTCTTCGCATCGGGCGAGAAGTGAGGCAGGAACTTGAACGTACCGTCGTTCGTGAGCTGGCGGAATCCCGAGCCGTCGAGGTTCATGACTGCGATCTCAAAAATCGCGCCGGGACCCGGTACGACCGCGCCACCAATCGGGATCATGAAGACCATTTGGTCAAGGGGTAGAAAGCGCGGGTGCGTCCGATTTTGTGAGAGACCGATCGACACGCCGGCGGAGACGAGGGCTAACGTTGCAATCATTGCAATGTGTCGCGGCATCGGTCGTGCCCAGATTGGTTTCATAAAAGACGCTCGGTGAAAAGACGCGCGGGAACGACGCAGCGTTCACCAGGAGATCTTCTTTTTCTTGGGCCGATCGATTCGATTTTAGTGAACGCCCGCCAGCGGCGTGGTGTCTCTATACCAGGAGATCGCGGTGAACAAAGGGCCGGGGCGTTAAGCGAAAATACCATCGATGCGCGAGCCGGGCCCGGAGAATGGGGATTTCGAACGACACGTGCGTGAATCGTACCGGTTGGTGTATCAGGTCGCGTATTCGGTGCTCCGGAATGCGGCGGACGCCGAAGAGGTAGCCCAGGATACGTTCTTCATGGCGTACAGGAAATTCGACAGCCTGCGCGATGGGGATAAGTTTCGGCCCTGGGTTGCTCAGGCAAGTTGGCGGCTGGCTTTGAACTACCGGCGGGGCGCTACCCGCGCGATGGGACGGGATGGCGCATGGGTAGCAAATCAGGCTGCTTCCGAAACTCCTGAGAGACTCGCGTTGGACCGGGAGTTCGAGGTCCGTTTGAGAGCGCAGGTGGAATTGTTGCCGGATAAATTGAAGGCGGTGGTGCTGTTGATCGGAGTGGAGGAGATGGACGTTCGGACGGTCGCCGGGATTCTGGGAATCCCCGAAGGAACGGTGCGGTCGAGGCTGCACCTGGCCAGACGTCAGCTATTGCGCGAGGGGATGCGATGAACGGCTGTTCAAGCTGGGCGGACGCAATTACCGATTGTGCCCTGGGCAAAACGCCTCAGCCGGACTTTGCTGCGCATCTCCTGATCTGTCCCGAGTGTCAGGACGCGTTGCGGGCGAGCCAGAGGGCGGCGGCGCGGATCGATGAGGCTCTCCATCGCAGCGCCGCCGTGGAGCCGCCTTTGTACGGACCGGAGAGAGTGATCGCGCGAATCCAGGGGCAGACCGCTGCTCATGCGTGGTGGAGATGGTCCGTGGCCGGTAGCGCGGTGTGGGCCATCTCGATCGCGATGTTCGCGATTGTCATGTGGGTGCGGCGTCCCGCGCCTCAGGCTAGGGTCACAGCGCTTTCCACGTGGCGCTCACCCACTGAAGCGCTGCTGCGCCCTCCGGTGGCGGCGGCGTGGACCACAAAGCCACGGCTAGGAGAAGGGTTCTTCAAAATGCATCCGTCGGGAGAAATACATGCTCAATAAGTTCCGGTTACCGGCCGCATCGTTGTTGATTTTCGTTTCATCGCTCTGCGCGCAACAGCCGCCTGCCGGCGACCCTCTGAATGACCTGCTGTTTCCACCGGAACTTGTGATGGCGCGCCAAAACGCGATTGGCCTGAGCGACGCGCAGAAAACTTACCTTCGCGCGGAAGTGTTGAAAGCTCAAACGCGCTTCACGGAACTGCAATGGCAACTTCAGAGCGATATGGAAGGATTGATCGGATTGCTGAAGCAATCGAAAGCGGACGAGGCTCAGGTGGCTGCGCAACTGGATAAAGTCCTGGCGGCGGAGCGCGAGATCAAGCGCGCACAAGTCTCGCTGCTGGTCCGCATCAAGAACAATCTCACCGAGGAGCAGCAGCATCGCCTGCGGGCACTGCGCGGCCAATCCAACTGACCGTCTTCGAGACCCGCGCGTTCGGGATGGCCGTTTCTTAAACAATTGGGAGGACTTTGTGCAAATGTTGAGACGACTTTTTATGGCTTTCTTGATTGGGACGCTTTGGTCTGCCCAAACATGTTCCGCCCAATCCACGACCGCACCTGCGCAAACGATCTGGTTTAGTCCTATCGCTCCGGCGGCCTGGAACGACAACATCGGCGCCGTGGATTACCTCGACCTGTTTACTCCCGGCGCGGAGTGGACCACCGCATCGTCCCGGGTCCAGGTGTTCAAGATGTTCACGCAGATGCTCAGTCCCACTTTTGTTGGTTCGTTCTCCGACGCCACACTGCAACAGATCTTCTCCTATCTGAATAGCCAGCACATTGCTCTCGCTGTGGAGTTTCCTCCCTTGACTCCGACCGCGTCATGCGGCATGGGAGTGGAGGGTTTCGCGGGAGAACTGGCGCTCCCGGTGGCCACCCGCATCCAGCAGTTGGGCGGCAATCTTCAGTACGTTGCTTTTGATGAGCCCTTCTACCATGCAAGCACTCTGTACACCGGACCCAACGCCTGCCAGTGGACCATACCCGAAATTGCGGCGAACGCGCTGCAGAGCGTTGTCCAGATCCGAAGCGTGTTTCCGAATGTGATCGTTGGAGACATCGAGCCCGTTCCCATCGGATCGAACTGGCTCACTCAGTACACCGCGGGGATGGATGCGTGGCGCGCCGCGGCGGGTGTTCCATTCGCTTTCTTCCACTTCGACGTCAACTGGGGGGAATACTGGAAGCCGGCCGTGGAAAGCCTCCGCGAAGCGCTCCAGCAGCGCGGCATTCCCTTCGGAATGATCTACAACGGGTGGACCACGGATTTATCGGACACCCAGTGGATGACCGATGCCGAGAACCATTACGCCGAATGGGAAGCGCAAGGGGGCACCATACCCAGCCACGTGATTTTCCAGTCGTGGTACCCGTATCCGCATCATGCTCTTCCGGAGTCCGATCCAACCGCCTTGACCTATCTGATCGACAGCTACTTCCGGCAGCGCACGAAGCTTTCCCTGAATATCTCGGGGTCGCAGGCCACCGGCAGTTTGCTCGACAGCCAGGGAGCACCCATCAATTCCACACCGATCACATTGACCGCGCAGGCCACCACGGGCTCCGGGACCGTAGCGAATTTTGTTCTCAGCGGCACCGTGCCACCCGCAATCAGCCAGGCCGTCATCCAGATCTGCGTCAATCTGTGCGGGGATGTGGGCACTGCCGACGTGAATGTCTATTCGTTCCAATACGCAGGCTCCAGTGGGCAGGCTAGTTTGACTTTTGCAAATGGGCTTGCGGGTTGGGGAGTCGAGCCAAATGGCACTGCGTCGGTTCAGCCGGGTTCCGATGCGAACGGCCCATCGATCCTGATATCCGCCACGGCCAACCAACAAACATTTGTGAACTCCGGCCCCATAACCGTTGTTCCCGGCGATGGCTACAACCTGACGATCCGGGCCCGCGTCTCACCCTCCTCTGTCGGCAGCGGGTCCTTCTCGCTAGTTTTCCTCGGAGCTAATGGCACGGAGGTTTCCCGGGGCTCGCTCAACTTTGAACCACCGACTCTGGCTCTCGGCAACGCGCAGACAGCCAGCGACGGGACATATCGTATTCCCTTCACGCCTCTGAATCCGGGAGGTTTTCTATTGCAGGCGGCCTATGCGGGAACCAGCGCTCTCTGGCCCGCGTTCTCGAGCAGCCCAACCGGCGCCGCTCCTTCCATTTCATCGAACGGCATCGTGAATGCAGCCGATCTGCAAGTGGAAGCTTTGCCCCCGGACGCCTGGTTCACGATCTTCGGGCAGAATCTGGGCAACGCCGCTCAGTGGACCAACCCAAACACGTTTACGCTCGGGGGCGCCAGCGTCACGGTGTGCGGGATGCCGGCCGCGATCTCCTATAGCTCGGGGACGCAAATCAACGCCCTGACCCCGTCTGGCGTTGCGGGACAGACCTCCTGCCCGGTTGTCGTTACCGTGAACGGGCAGGCTTCGGCGCCCGTGACAGTGAACATCGCGAGCGGGATTTTGGAGTTGTTCAGTGTTGCACCCTCCGGAGTCTCACTGCCATTGATTACTCACGCCAACTACAGTCTCGTGGGGCCCAGCAGCGCGGGGTTGACTCCGGCCCAGCCGGGCGAGGAAGTGATCGCGTGGGGTACGGGAGATTGCGTAAGTCCGACGATTACGGAGGATGGCAATGAGGCGCCGGTGCTTTACTCCGGGATGGCGGAAGCCGGCCTGTGCCAGCTCAATTTCCTGGTTGCCAGTGAGGCCAGTGGGGAGAGTCAGTTGAAGATATCGACTTCTCCGAATGCTTATACGTTGGCTGTGGCCCCTTAGTGAGCGCGACCTCACACGAGAATTGCTCCATGCCTCTGCTATAATGGCGGACGGAAACAAAATCATGGCAATCCCCAACGTTAAGCGCTTCCGCATCTCCAGTCCCGACGGTTCGATGAACGCCACTCTCATGGCCGTTCTCCCCAAGGGCGCGGATGTGGATGCCTACCTGAAAGACGCCTCCTCGCGCTTCGATTGGAAGGCTTATAAAGACGCGCAGGCCGCGCAGCACAAGGTTCGCGTCGGTCAGCAGAAACAGAAAAAGGCCAAGTAGTTCCGGCCTACTCGAACACAATCCGGTCTTCCGAGCGGGCAGGCGCGTATGCGGACTGCCCGTTTTTGTTGCGGCTATCCCCGTCGCACATCTCTTCCAGAAACGTGCGCGCCTCAAAATTCGAGATCTCCGGTGCGTCTGTAGTGAAAACATGCCCAGCGCCCGGGATAATCGCCATGCGCGCATTGCTCAGCCGGTTCGCCAGCACGGCCGCGTTCTCTACCGGGATCAAGCGGTCAAGTTCGCCATGCATGATCTTTACCGGCTGCTGGATGCGCGGCAAACGTCTCCAGGAATTCCAAAGCAGAGTGCCGGCGAGCTGGCTGTAATAGCCGCGCGCCGTGGGAATGTGACGCATGCGCACCGAAATATCTTCGTCGATCCGCTCGCGCGGGGTCGCCGCCGTGTACAGCAGAGGAATCAGCGCGCGCATCTTCTGTTCCGGCGTCAGGTTCTGGTAATCGTGCATCTCGCGCAGAAATTTCAGATCGGGCCGCACCGCGCGCAACCCTCCGCACCATGTGCAGCCCAGCAGCAGTGACCGCACGCGTTCCGGCCAGTGCAAACAGAACTCCTGGGCGATCATGCCGCCCATCGACGCGCCCATCACATGAGCGCTCGGTACCCCGGCCGCGTCCAGCACGCTCGCCGCGTCGGAAGCCATGCGGCGGATCAGATACGGACCGCGCGGCACATCGCTGCGCCCCACGCCGCGGTTGTCGAACAGGATCACGCGAAATTTTCGCGACAATGCCGGCACCGTCCGGTGCCACATTTCGAGCGGGAAGCTGAGCCCCATGATCGCCAGCACGGGCTCGCCCCGCCCGTGTTCTTCCCAGTAGATTCGGGCCCCGGAATTCGTTGCGTAAGGCATTTCTAGCGTTTGACGGTTTGACGGGATTCGACGTAATCGCGCAGGTAACGCCGAAACTCCACCAGCAACTTTGCACGCACAGTGTCGCAGGTCTTGAGCTTCTTGTCGCCAATCTGTGACACTCCCACCAGATCCCGCGTGCTCGACGTGATGAACACCTCGTCGGCACGCTCCAGGTCTTCCGGAAGCAGCGTCTTTTCGATCACGCGCACGCCGGGGACGTGTACCTCTTCAAGCAACACTTCCCGCGTGATGCCCGGCAGGCATCCGGCGGAAACGGGCGCGGTCCAGACTTCACTTCCGTGAACCGCGAACAGATTGGCCGAAGTGCATTCCGTCACCTCGCCGCGCTCGTTCAGCAGCACGCATTCGTCGAAGCCCCGTTCATGCGCGCGCTCATAAAAGCGCAGATTGTGGCCCCAGGAAGTGATCTTGGCATGGGCGAATTCCGAGCCTGCGAAACGCCCGCCCGCCTGGTACGTCAAACGCACGCCATCGCCCCATTTGTTGTTATTGGTTGTCATGGCGATCAGGTCGCTCGCGCGGCCGGTCGGCGGGCCTTCCCACGTCACTCCGCCATTCCGGAAAACAACCACTCGCAAGGTCGCGTTCTGCGCGCTGTTGGCTTCAATCAGCCTGCTCAGATCGCTGTGTACCGCGTCCGGATCGGCCGGCAGCGCGACGTTCATCAAAGCGGAATCCCGTGAGAGGCGCGCCCAGTGGCGCTCCCACGCAAACAGAACCCCGTCCGCAACGCGCAAAGTGGAGAACAGGCCCCAGCCTGCCAGTAGACCAAGCTGGCCGGGCATCAGCATCGCCTCGCCCGCTTCCCGAATGCGGCCATTGTGAAGCACGAACCGGTGGATCGCCATAAGTTCAGATTATCGCGCGAATCCCGGTTCGCTCTATTACGGTGCGTACAACGACAGGAGATGGACGGGTACGCAAGCCCTCAGGGGCACCGGCAGACTCAGCGGGAATTTGAACGGGCGTTGAAGGAAGGTACGCTGATTCGCTCCTCCGGGTCGCGCGTACCACGCACGAATCCAGACGTGCTCAGGACGCTGTTGGAGCAAGCGAAAGCCAAGCCCATACGCCTGGGACTCAAGCGCGCCGGCTGACCCCTCGCGTGAACCAGGACGCCACGCTAAAAACCACCAGCACAAAAATCGCCGCCAGCGCCGTCAGCGTCGATTCCAAACTTCGCCCAAATGTCAGTTCCACCGTGCATGGCCCGCTCGATTGAGGAACCACGGTAAGCAATCCGAGGCCGTCCGGCGATACCGGGCGGGAAACGCCGTTCACCGTGGCGCGCCATCCCGGCGCATAAGACACCTGCACCGAAATCACATCGCCTGCAGGCACGTCCGCAGTCACGCGCGCCTCATGCGCATTCACCCACTGAAACGTCGCCGGTGGGGCGCCGGCGTCTTCCAACGCCTCAACGTATCGCCCCGCGCCCGAAACCCCCGCAGCCACCGCCTCGCGCGGAATCACATGGGCCAGCGAGCGCGCCCGTCGCGGAATCCGGTAAATGAAATCGCCTCCGTCGGCCCACACTTTCTGTCCGATCTCATCAAACCGTTCCGGGTGCTCATAGAACGCCGTCACCATGCGCGTGTTGGGTCCACCCACCGCTGCGTAGTCGATGCCGTAGGCGCGCAGCCACATCAACGTCCGCTCGCCCCGCGGATCGCTGTCTTTGCCGCTGATGGTATTCTCCGCGACAAAGTTCGCGCGGCTCGGAATGGACTGGCTCACGCCGCCGCCCAGTTGCGCCGTGTCCGAAAAGGTATTCAGCCACCAACTCACAGTCCCACGCGCGTAGACCCGTGATCCGCGAGCATTCGCGTCCAGCCACATGGCGGTCTTTTTTTCCATCGAAGCCGCCAGATCCGCCGGACGGATCAAATCCCTCGCGTACCCGCAAAAGACCAAGGCTTGCCATGTGCCCAGACTGGCGGCCACCGCGAAAACGGCGATCCGGGCGGGCAGCGGAATCCGTTGCAACAACGGGACCAGAACCGCCGCCAGTAACAGGCACACGCCAATTTCAGTCTCGTAATGGTAGCGATGCGCTTCCGGGATGACGGCGATACCGAACCATCCGTGGATCACCGGCAAACCGCCAGGGAAAATGAGAAAGAACACCGCGAACTGAATCAGCGCCGGCGCGCGAAGCCGCCGGAGAATGATTTTGGAAACCGCCATCGCCAGCGCGAAGAGCAGCGCGAATTCCAGCACGTGGACCGCGCTTCCCGATTTGATCTGGCTGTTCAAACTCACCAGGCCCAGACTCCGCGGCGAAAGCCACGGACTCGAAAGCGCGTAAGCCGAGAGCGAGATTCCACCGGCCAGCAACCAGCGCTTCCCGGCCGCTGCCACCAGGTAAGCCAGCACCGCTCCGGCGAGTGAAACCGCGCCGATCCAATTGGTCAACGCCACCGCCGCCATCGCCAGTACAGCGACGAATGAGGATCGCCAGGTACCGCGCTTCAGCGCGACGTCCAAAGCCAGGATCGCGAGCGGAAGCAGGGCCAGCGCGAACACGTGAGGGGCATCGCCATAACCCACCAGAATGTGCAGCCGGAAGGGCCGCCACACGCCGCCCACATCCAGCCGCGCCCACGGCAGCAGCCAGGTTGCGGGAGACAGCATGGTGTAGAAGAGCCCCGCGCCAATTGAAGTCGCGAGCGACCCAGACAGCCGGTAAGCCAGCAGAAACAAAGTCACCGGCCCCAGCGCATAGCCCAGCCCCGAAAGTTGATGGTGCGCGAGTCCCACGCCCCCGTGTTCCGCCGCCGCCAGCATCGCCGTCAGAACATGGAGCAAGGGAGGATAGACCGTCGATCCGGGGATGCCGCCATACCAGATGGGCCACCACGAAAGGTCCCGCCAGTGGTCCATCGTGTAGCGGCTGATGCTGATGTAGATGGCGTCCGTCGAGAAGATCGCCGGGCTTGCGTCCAGAGCGAACAGACGGTAGCAGAAGAGCAGATTGAGAGCGAACAGGCCAGCGGCGCAGGCCGCCGGCCTTACTTTAGACCGGTTGCTCAAACTTCTGAAGCAGGCTCGCTCCCTGCATGGTGGCCGGAATCTTCTGGCCCATCGCATCCAGAAGCGTCGGCGCTATATCCAGCAGACGCATGCCTTCCACTTCGCCGTGCGGCGGGACGCCGGGGCTCGCGAAAATGAACGCACCGAACTGGGCGTGGTTGCAATCGTCCGGGCCCGTATCGTTTTCCTGCAGGTACAATCCCTTGGTCCCCAACTGCCCAATGGACCTCCAGTAAAGCGCGCCGAAATGCACAATCAGATCCGGAACCACGTTCTTGCGGACCTTATAAACGTCCTGTGGCTTGAATACCAGCGTGCCCATGGGTTGGCCCAGGTCGTCCGGAATGGCCTCGAATTTGGCCTTCATCACGTCCTGAAACGCTTCGTATTCCGCTTGCGGGATGATGCCCTGCGGCTCGCGCCCTTCCACGTTGAAAAACACGCGCGCGTAGTAGCCGCCCTCGCTCCACACTTTCGTCTTGCTCCAATCGACAAGGTCGGGTTTGAACGCGGTGGGCTGCGTCAGTTCCTCCTTCAAAACCAGCAATCCTTCGCGGCGCAGCCATTCATTGACGGCAAAGCCGCCGTCCAGCCGCTGTGCGCCGTGGTCGGAAACCACCATGATATTGGTGTCTTCCCCCGCGATCTCCAGCAGTTGGCCGAGTTCACCATCAAGGTAGGTGTAGTAGTCCGTGATGGCGTGCTCGAATTCGTTGCCCGGCTCATACTGCCGGTGTGTTTTGTCGTGGTACTTCCAGAAGCCGTGATGCATCCGGTCGAGGCCAATCTCAACGAACTGGAAATAGTCCCAGGGCTGCGTTTTCATCAGGTGACGGATCACCGTGAAGTGCTTCCGCGACATGTCGTAAATCTGGTCGTGCAGCCACTGCTTCTGGTCCGTGCGGAATCCGCGCACATCCACCGGATAATCGTCAACGACGCTTTCGATTTCCTTCTTGATCGACGGCGGCCAGGTGTACTCGTTCACCTTCGTATCGGGCGTCAGGAAGCAGCCGACGTTGATCCCCTCAATCTTGCGCGGCGGGTAGCTCGGCGGCACGGCCACCACAATGGAGCGTTTGCCGCGCGCGCCCAGAATGTCCCAAATGGCCGGCGCGGTGAACGAAGTCGAATTGACCACGCCCAGCCCTTTGTAAGAATAGTCTGTGCGGTTGCGGAAGCCGTAAACGCCCAGCGAACCGGGGTCCTGGCTGGTCGACATGCACATCCACGCGGGAACCGTGATCGGCGGGATCACGCTCTCCAGCCGCCCGTAACTGCCGCGCCGCATCAGCTTGCGGAAATTCGTCAGGTTCTCTTGCTTAAGGAGAATCTCAGGAGCGGCGCAGTCCAACCCGATGACAAGTGTTCTCAAACCCTTTTCTTCCCCAATGGCGGTAAGTAACCCTGAGGATAACATCTTAAGAAAAGCCAAGAATTCAAAGTAGTTCTAGGCGGATTATGCTAAACTCAGGGTCCGTTTGATCATCGGTTTCAGGCTGATTCATTTGTCATCTTTTGCAGAGTGGGGAGTGCCAAGGTGGCCGGCCGCTGGCGCATCGCAGTAACCGGGATCGGGCTGGTCACGCCGCTGGGACTCACCGCTATTGAGAACGTCGCCCAGGTGTTGGGCGGCCAGACGGGCATCCGAATCCGGCCCGATTCGGAAGGCGCAACCGCCGCTGCGGTGCCTCCAACCTTCGATATTTCAACCATTCTGCGTCACCCCAAGAATGTAAAGCTTCTGAGCCGCCCGGTGCAAATGGCTTTGAAATCTGTTCGGGAAGCCCTCGGCGAAAGCGGCCTGCCGGAGAGCCGTATCGCATCCGACCGTACCGGCGTCTACGTCGCGTCCGGGCAGACCGGGCTCGAGTATGACGAGTTCTTCAAAGGGTTAACGCTCGCCTGGGAAGGGGGCCGGGAACAGGACTATAAGTACCTGGGAGGAATGCCCTCCAAGTTTATCGACCGGTACTTTTCCTTGCGAACTTTGTCGAACGCCGGTGTTGGAGCAATTTCAACCGAATTCGGCGCGAGAGGGCCGAGCAACAATTACGTGCAGGGCGAGACCGCGGCGGCCGTCGCCATTTACAACGCGTCTCTGGATCTGGAGGAGAAGCGCTGCGATGCCGCCATCGTCTGCGCGTATGAGAGCCTTCTGGTCCCTTCCACCTTCATCGCCTTCCGCAAGATGGGGCTGCTCAGCGGCGGCGGACTTTCGCCGGTCTACACCCCGTTTGCTACCGGACGCCCTGGGATGGTGCTGGGCGAAGGCGCATGCGCGTTCATTTTGGAGCGCCTGGATGACGCCCGCGAGCGGGGCGCAACCATTCTGGCCGAGATCGACGGCGTGGGCCTGGCCTCGCAGATCGCCGATGAAGAAGGCTTGACCGCCACGCCGGATGATCTCCGTTCGGCGATTCAAGGCGCGAATGCGGGGGACAACGGAGGGGATGCCGAGTATCTGTTCGCGCGCGGACTTGGCGCCGAGGCCGACGATCTGGCTGAAGGCCGCGCCCTCGCCGAAATACTTTCTCCAGGTCTCACGGTGTCCGCGCTCAAAGGACAAACCGGCTATCTGGGAGCTGCTACCGCCGCCGTCGAACTGGCCATCGGCCTGCTCTGCGCCCGGCGCGGCGTCGTTCCCGCCATTCGCGGACTCGACCACCCCGATCCCCGTATCCCCCTCCGCTTCGTGCGCGAAACGCCCACTCCGCTACCAGATCCGGCCGTCGCCGGTTTATTCTTAAGTTCAACCTTCGGTGGACAAGTAGCCGCCATCGCCGCGCGCGCCATTCCATTTGCAGACATGAACAGACATGAACAGATCTGAAGTCACCACTCTCGGCGCAATGTTCTTTTGGAACGTGGAACAGTTCGATTTCCAGCCTTTGCTCCAGTGGGAATCGAAAGGCCACGCGTTCACATACTCCACGCGCGAGTTTGAAACCGCCGTCCTCAAGCTGGCGAAATGGCTGTCGGAATCCGACCTGGAGACGGGCGACCGCATCGCCATCTATTCCGACAATCGCCCGGAATGGCATATCGTGGAGTTCGCCGCACACCTGTCGGGATTCGTACTGGTCCCGGTTTACCCCACTCTGGTGGCGCACCAGATGCAGGAAATTCTGGAGCACGCCGGCGCGCGCATCGCCTTCTGCGCGGCGGACCAGATGGAGCGCGTTCAGTCCGTGCGCGCCGAACTTCCGCAGCTCACCCGCTTAGTCGCTCTCGATCCCGAAGCGGGCGCCGAAAACCTGCCCGCCATCCTGGCGTCTGTTGCGCCGGTGACGGCCGAAGAGCGCGCTGCGTTTCGCCGAAAGGCCATGGAAGAAGGTCCGGATTCTCTCGCCACCATCGTTTATACCTCGGGAACCACCGGCGCTCCCAAAGGCGTGATGCTCTCCCACCGGAACTTCATCTTCAATGCCGAGAGTTCCATGAAAATGGTTCCAGACCGGCCCTTCCGCCTGGCGCTTTCGGTGCTGCCGCTTTCGCACGTCTTCGAGCGCGTCATGTGCTACTCGTATTTCCTGCGCGGCGGCCGAATCGCTTACGGCGACCCGCACAAGCTGAAAGAGCTGCTGGCGCGCTACCAGCCGGAAGTGATGGGCGCGGTGCCTCGCATCCTCGAAAAAATGCGCGACGCCATCGAAGCCACCATCGCGGCCATGCCCGTTCACCGCCGCAAAATCTCGGCATTCCTGTTGCAATCCGGCTACGATCATTTGGACCGCAAGCCCTCATTCCGCGCCAAACTCCATCCCCTGGCGGAAGCCCTGATGTTCCGCAAGGTGCATCGCCAGTTAGGCAATGTGGATACTTTCGTCGTGGGCGGCGCATGGCTGAATCCCAAGCTGGAGCGGTATTTTGCGGCGCTTGGCTTCCACGTGCTTCAGGGCTATGGGCTCACCGAAACATCGCCGGTGATCGCCTGCAATCAATACGGCGAGGAAAAACCGGGCAGCGCGGGCCGCCCCATCCCCGGCGTGGAAGTCAAGATCGATGAAGATGGCGAGATTCTGACGCGCGGCCCGCACGTCATGAAGGGATACTTTCGCGATCCGGAAGCCACGGCCAAAGTGATGCGCGATGGCTGGTTCGTGACGGGGGACTTGGGACATTTGGAGGCCGGCGGGTATCTCGTCATCACGGGCCGCCGCAAAGAAATGCTGGTTCTTTCCAACGGGAAAAACATCTATTACGCGCCCATCGAGCAGGCCCTGCTGCACTCGCCTTACATCGAGCAGGCCTTCGTGGTCGGCGAAGGCCGCAATTACACCGCGCTGCTCATTGTCCCGCGCATGGCCGCGCTGCCCGCCTCACCCCCGCTCGCCACATCCCCGCTCGCCTCATCCGCACTCGACGCATCCGTTACGAGCCGCGACCGTCAGGGAGCCGGTCCCTCCCCAGACGAACACCTCCTCCTTTCACCCGCCATCCTCGAACTCTTCCGTCAAACCATCGACACCCTGCAATCTGGTTTTTCCCGCTACGAACAAACCAAGCGTTTCTGCTTCCTCAGCGACGCAGCCATGCTGGACACCGACCTCGTGACGCCGACCCTGAAAGTGCGCCGCCGCATCCTCGAACAAAAGTACCAGCAACATATCGAACGGCTCTACACCGACGACAAGCCGTTTGTAATTCGCGCGGAGTGAGCGAAAAAGAAAATTGTTGCGGACGCGGCGTTCGGGTGTATGATGGGACGCGAACGCAGCAAAACCGGCGTAGCTCGTTTCCGCCGCTTCAAGAGGAGATTCCTTGAGCAAGCGAAACACCACATCCCCCCCCGGCACTGGGTTCTTCTCGTCTGCTTCTGTCTGGCTGCCCCGCTGGCGCTGACGGCGCAGCCCTTCAAAGTCGACTCAAGTGCGAATGTCACCTCGGCGGGCGTCACCGCGACACAGGTACTAACGACGGGCGCGTCGGGGCCGACGACTGGTTCCCTCCTCTTTAACGTCTACAGCGGAGCCACCATGGTGGGAACCTTCATCACCAGCATCGGCACCACTGTGGGCGCCGGCGCAAGCAACGGCGTGCTGTATTCGCGCACCGGCAACAACCAAATCTGGTTGAGCTACCGTTTTCGGGGGCCAAATGGAACAGACGTGTCGTGCGCGCTCGGCGGATGGGAAATCCGAGTGTGGACCTATACGATAATGGGCACCACCTTCACGCTAAACGCCGAGATCACGGGAAGCCCCTTCACGCCGATCGGGACCTGCAGCTACACGGAAATGTCGGGCTTCTACGACCCGCAGTCCGGGGATTTCACCTTCCAAGGCGTCCCGACCGGGGGTAGTAACTACTGGCAGAGCAACATCTATGGCTTCAATCTGAATTACCCGACGACCTTCGATCTGGTCGTTCCGTGGGGAACCGACGGAATTCATTATGCGTGGGATGAACACGCGAACATCAATGCGAGCCAGACCTATATCGTCTGGTCGAGTAGTGCGGGCGTGACGGCGAATAACTACGACGGTAGTAAGTCGACCTTTGGACCAGGGATTGGACACACGGGATACCTCCCTCTCGACAAGTGGATGGCCGCGCTTCCGCGCTTCACGGACGCACTGGGTGTCGTACACCTCGGGCAGATCGGCAACGCGTTTCGATTGACCTATGTGAACGCCCCCAACTCGCCGGAGCGGACCATGACCTGTGCGCTGGACGGCGGCTGCGCGCCCACCGCTGTTTTCTCCGGCGGGAACTCTACCTATCCCCCAACCGTCAGTTCTCTCTCCGAGTCCATCAAGGACACCAGCGGAACCGCGGCGCTGTACGGGGTATCGTTTCTCCCGTTCACCACCGGCTTACTGGGATCTACCCAGCTCAGCGGGAGCACGGTGCTCAAGTGACCTCGTAAACGCTATCTACAAGCAAACAAGAAGGGCAAGGAACAGATTTTTCTATGACGTATAACCCAAAGGCAAGATTATTACTGCACTTTTCGCGGGATCACTGGGCGCTTTCTCTTTTTCTTCTCGTCGGGGCCACTCAAGCGGGCGCGCAGGCGCCCCAGCCCAAGCTCACCCCAATCCATCAGTTTTTGGGCGCGCCATCAGATGGCAATTTTCCCCTCGGGGGCGGGAGCCTTGTAGGAGGCTCCGGAGCTCTGTTCGGCATGACGAATCGAGGGGGGGCCTACAAAGGCGGCACGGTCTACACCCTCGTGCCTCCGGCGGCTCCAGGTCAGCCCTGGGAGGAGACGATCCTCCATAGCTTTGCGGGAGGAACCGACGGGCAAGGCCCCGGGGCTGTTGTGCTCGGCGCCAACGGTGTAATTTACGGCACCACCGGCAAGGGCGGAACCGCAGGGTACGGGACCGCATTCTCGCTGACGCCGCCCGCGCAACCGGGTGGCGAATGGAGCTACGCAATTATTAATAACTTCCAGAACCGGGAAGATCCTTCCGGGCCCTTGGCGATCGATTCCAACGGCGTCATCTACGGCACATCGCAGTCGAACGGGACGCCCGACTACGGCGTTGTTTACGCTTTGTATCCGCCCACGTCGCCGGGCGGCGCCTGGACGGAGTCCGTTCTTTACACGTTCAATGGTACCGACGCCGTAGGGCCGACCGGCGTGGTCGTCGGGAGCGGCGGCGTCCTCTATGGAACGGCGGCCTCCGGCGTCGTGTATTCCCTTACGCCGCCGACCGTGGAGGGCGGACAATGGACCTATCAAGCGCTCGCGTACCTAACGAACAACGGCCACTCGTCTTCACCTGAGGCGCCGCCCGTCATCGGGGCCGGAGGGGTGTTGTACGGAACAATCTTTGACGCTCCGACTCCCGCCGGGTCAATCTTCTCCCTGACGCCCCCGGCGACCCCGGGGGGCGCATGGACCTTCGCGCAGTTGTACGCCTTCACGTACGGTGAGTTGGGCAGCGTCGATGGGTCGCAACCTTCCTCGCCGCTGGTCATCGGGCCTGGTGGGGTCCTCTACGGCGTCACACCCTACGGCGGCCTAAACGACAGCGGCGGTGGCTCGGGCACGATTTTCTCCCTGACGCCCCCCGCGACGCAGGGCGGGGCATGGACGGAGTCCGTGCTCTACAGGTTCACAGCCGGTACCGACGGGTTCTTTCCGGGTTGCGTCATCCTTTCGAACCAAGGCGTTCTGTACGGAGTTTCGGACGAGGGCATCGTCAACAAGGCGGGCAGCGTCTGGAAATTCACGCAGTAGCGGCATAGCGCGCCTCAACTCGATCAGAAATTTCGGCGCGGACTACCCTCAGCCTCAGGCCGAGCTCGCGCAGAATCTCTTCAGACCGAATGCCCTCGTCGCAAGCGAGCGAAGGGGACTCCGCACGGCGTCCAGTTTCCCAGGTGGCAGCTTGTCCAGCGATGCGTGGGCCTGCTGGCGTCCTTGATTGAGATTCCGTTCCATCGCCATCTCCCCAATCGTCGCGAAGCCGGTCGAGCGATCCGCGATCCATGCGCGAAGGCCGCACCTTCCAGCCAACCCCGCATTGCTATTCTTGATTTAGCTTCATTCGAAACGCCCAGGATCGCCGGCAGTTCCCCATTCGCCGTTTGTGATTCCCGCGCCACTTCCTCATAATTAGAAAAGAGAGACTTCATGACTGAACCGCCAACCACGCAAATGTCGCCGCAAGAAATATTGATGAAGCTGAAGCAGATCGCGCAGGAGCAGCTCAACCTGACGCCGGAACAGTTGACCTCCATCCAGCCGGACGCGCCGGTGATGGAAGCGCTGCGGCTCGATTCGCTGGCTACCGTAGTGCTCATCTCGAGCGTGGAGCGCGAATTCGGCCTCACTTTTGAACCCGAGCAGTGGCAATCGCTCACCAACATCAAAGACCTGGTGGTGATGATTCAGGACGGTCTGGCGGCCCAGGGGGCCAAGGCA
>Ga0182012_10002369_pt1 | contig 20364 bp, 18 predicted proteins | sample 612S2SmetaG_FD_120486 | JGI IMG/M metagenome (GOLD analysis project Ga0182012, IMG submission 120486) | Permafrost microbial communities from Stordalen Mire, Sweden - 612S2S metaG | ecosystem: Environmental > Terrestrial > Soil > Wetlands > Permafrost | place: Sweden: Stordalen | collected...
CGGGCTCGACCCCATTTCCGCCTCGGACTTCGATGCGTTACTGTTGTATCTTCACGGCGAGCTCAAGCTCACGGTAGTCATGATCACCCACGACCTCGACAGCCTGTTCCGGACCTGCGACCGCGTGAGCGTCATCGTCGGGGGCCGCATGGTCACCGACACGCTGCCCGGAATTCTGGGCAATACCGATCCCTGGATCCACGAATACTTCCACGGCCCCCGGGCGCGTGCGGCCGAGCGTGCCGCCGCCGATGCGCATGGATAGCCGCCGTGGATAGGGATACGAATTACGTCGTGGTCGGCGCCTTCGTGCTGCTGGTGATCGGCATGGCGGTGTCGTTCGTCTACTGGTACACCGACCAGCGGGACAAGCGCACCTATCACCGGTACGAGATCTACTACGCCGGCACCGTGAGCGGGCTCAGCGCGGGAAGCCCGGTGCGCTATCTCGGCGTCGACGTGGGCAAGGTCGCGCGGATCACGCTCGATCCGAAGGAGCGCAAGCGCGTGGAGGTGATCGTGGACATCGACGCGGAGGCCCCGATCGGCCCGCGCACCGAGGCGCTGCTCAGCCTGCAGGGTGTCACCGGGTTGCTGTTCATCGACCTGGAGGAGGATGCCAAGTCCACCGCAACGGGTCCGCTGCCGACCGGAAACCGCTACCCGGTGATCCGCTCGGCGCCCTCCGATATCGCCGTATTGCTCCGCAGCCTCCCCGCGCTCGCGAATCATGCCATCGAGCTGGTCGACCACATGGATCAGGTGTTCAGCGAAGAAAATGTGCGTGCATTCAAGGCGACTCTCGAGAATGCGCGGGTGGCCAGCGAGCGCTCGCCGGCGCTGCTCAAGGAGATTTCGCAAATGGTGGCCGATCTCAAGGCTACCTCGGACGAAGTGGACAGCGCCGCCGCTGATTTCCGCAGCGTGACCAACGCCTCCGCGCCGGACCTCAAAGCAACGCTCGCCAACATCCGGCGGATCACCGACAACCTCGCGAGTACGTCGGAGCACCTCGACGAGTTCGTCGCGCAGAACGAACCGGGGCTTTCCCGGTTCACCAACCAGAGCCTGCCCGACCTCGAGCGGCTGCTGCGCGAGAGCCGCGACGCCGTGCGGGATTTTCGCGACCTGGCCCACTCGTTGAAGGAAGACCCGTCCAAGGTTTTGTACCAGCCGAACGATCGCGGCGTGGTGGTGCCCCGGTGAAAGTCCCCCGGATGCGACGGCCGGCGCGCAGGCTCGCAGCCGCACTGGCAACCGGCCTGACGGTGGCGCTGGCGGCCTGCGCCGGCTCGCTCTTCAAGAGCAAGGAGCCCGCGCAGTCCGTGTATTTGTTGACGATCGCGCCCGCGGCTGCCGCCGCCGGGCCGCCGATGCCGGCGGACATCACCATACTGCGGCCGCGGGTGCGGCCGGGTCTCGATACCACCCTCATCGCGGCGCTTTATCCCGATCGCCGCCTGGATCATTTCGCCGGGGCGCGTTGGAGCGCGCCGCTCGACGAGGTGGTGCAGGATCTCGCGCTGCAGGCATTCCGCGCCGACGCCCGGGTGCAGAACGTGCACACCGACCACTCGGCATTCGGCAGCGGCTACTGGCTCGAGATCGACGTGGCCGATTTTCAAGCGGAGTACGGCGCTTCCGGGTCGGGGGCGGACTCGGGGCCTCCGACGATTCACGTGCGCCTCGCGGCGAGACTCGGCGCCTCGGGGGACCGGCACGTGCTCGGGCAGTTCGAAGCGGATGTGCGCGAGAGCGCCGCGGACAACCGCCTGACCGCCATCGTCGAAGCCTACGATCGGGCCGCGAGCGCCGCTTTCGGCAAGATCGTCGCCGATACGGGACAGACTCTCGGTCGCCGGTAGCGCCTCAGTACGCCGCGGCCGCGGCCGCCTGCAGCAGCCGGTAACGCCAGTAGCCCCACCCGTCGGCCGCCGTCTGCGGGGCGTGCTTTTTTCCGGCTGACCAGCGGGCCTCGAAGGCGTCCATGAACTCATGCGCGGCGGCGGCCCGGTCTTGCAGCCTGAAATCGACCGCGGCGCTCAAATTCAAGTCGCCAAGGCTGAGCCTGGTGAAATCGGCGGCGCCCAGATTGACCCATAGCTCTTGCCGATGCCGAACGATGGCCAGGGACGAACTCATCGCTCCGGCGGGCACCCAGCGCACTTCGATGCCGGCGGCCGCTTCACGCAGGAGCTCGTCGGCAACGGTACGGTTGGGCAGCAAATCGGTGTCGAGCAGCAGGCGAACGTGCGCCCCGCGCGCAACGGCATGCAATGTTGCCGTCACCAAAGACCGGTCGCTGAGCGCCGGTGTCGCCAAGCGGATCTCATCACCCTCGACGGCCGTCGAGATGGCATCCACCAGAGCTCCGCGGATTGCGCCCTCGGTGAGAAACCGGGCGTCGATCGAGCCGACACCCAGGCTTGCCGGGGGAGGCGCCGCCGGCAGCCGATCGTCGCCCGTCGACCAGCCGGCAATCTTGAGCTCGCTCGCCGCGATGTCGCGGGCCACGCCTCCGCTGATCGCCACGGCGAGGCCGGCGCCTGCGGGAACCACGCCGACCCAGCCTCCCGCTGCGTCGTCGGCAACGAGGATCTGCCGGCGGTCCGCCTTGAAGTTCGACCGCCGCAGCGCCGCGCGCAGACCCGCCTGCGGTGCGGTCTCATCGTAAGCATCGCTCCACCATCCGATGCTCATCCGCCACAGCGCGGAATACCAGGGGAGGGGGTCGCGCAGGCGGCCGAGACGGGTTCGCGCGACGATAATGCCGGCGCGCTCGAGCGAATCGAGGTAATGAGAAGGGGTGCCGCCGTAGATCTCGGGGAGCGGATCCGCGAGCACGACAATCTTGATGGTCGGACGCTGACGTTTGCGGATCAGCAGATGCTGCCCCGCTTCGCGCGCGAGGGGCGCTTGATCGAGCACGATCATCTGGGCCGCCCGATCGATCACGGCGAGCTCCCGCGCGAGAACGATGCGCGCGCCGGCGGAGTCGTCGATGACCTCGAGCTGCGACTCGCCCAGCCGGGCGATCAATGATGTCACGCGCGTGCCCGCAGGCAGCGGTTTGATCGTGTTCCATACCGCGACGCCAGCCCAGATCAGGACGGCGAGCATCGCCGCGAAGCGCACAGCACGCACCTCAGGTCGCCGCTCTGGCGGCCTCCGACTCCTCGATCGCGGTGCCGAGCTCGAGCCAGCGGGCCTCCCATTGGTCCGCGTCGAGGCGCAGCCGCGCATACTTTTCAAGGAGTTCGTCGAGGTCGCCGGCGTCGGACGCGCCGGTTTTTCCGAGTTGCGCTTCGATCAGCGCCCGCTCGGCGCTGATCGCCGCGAGTTTCTCCTCGATCTGCGCGAGTTCGCGCCGCCATTGATTCACCGGGTTTTTCTTCGGCGGCTTCGGCGGTGCGACCGCGGCGGCCGGCGCGCCGCTTCGCGAGTCATTCGGCGAGTCATTCGGCGCGCCGCTCCGTGCTTTGGCGCGCGCCCTGAGCCAGACCTGATAATCGTCGAGATCGCCGTCGAACACCTTGAGCTTGCCGTCCGCCGCGAGCCAGAGCGTGTCGGCCGCGGTTTTGATCAGGTGTCGGTCGTGCGACACGACGATCAAGCCGCCTTGGAACCCTTGCAGCGCGACGGTCAAGGCGTGGCGCATCTCGATGTCCAGGTGATTCGTGGGCTCGTCCAGCAACAAAAGATTCGGCCGCCTCGCCACCAGCAGTGCGAGCGTCAATCGGGCTTTCTCGCCGCCCGAGAAGCGCGCCACCGGCTCGAACGCACGGTCGCCCTGAAAGCCGAATTTTCCCAGGTGATCGCGCACGCGCTGTTCATCGCCGCTGGCATAATCCGGTCCGGCCATTTCGCGCATGTGCCAGAACGCGTCGGCGCCGAGATTGAGCTGTTCGAGTTGATGTTGCGCGAAGTAGCCGATGGCGAGGTCGGCGGCCGTCGAGCGGCGGCCGGCGAGCGGCGCGCTCTCCCCCGCCAGCATTCTCGTCAGGGTGGACTTGCCGGCGCCGTTCGGTCCGAGCAGCGCGATCCGGTCCTGCGGTCCGATGGAGGCGTTGATCCCGCCGATCACGATGCGCTCCCCATAACCTACGGCGGCGCCGTCGACGCTGAGCAGCGGACGCGGGGTCTTCAGCGGTGGCGCGAATTCGAATTCGAACGGGCTGTCGACATGCGCGGGGACGATGCGCTCCATTCTCTCCAGCATCTTCAATCGGCTCTGCGCCTGGCGCGCCTTGGTGGCCTGGGCGCGAAAGCGATTCACGAATGACGTGATTTCAGCGATTCGCCGCACCTGCCGCGTCCGCAGCGTCTGTTGCAGCGCCAGATCTTCGCTGCGTTTGTGCTCGAACGCGGTGTAGTTGCCCGAATAGGCCTTGATGCCGCGGTTCTCGATGTGCAGCACCCGGCCGATCACCGCATCGAGAAACTCGCGGTCATGGGATACGATCATCAGGGTGCCGGGCGTGCCGGCGAGCCATTCCTCGAGCCAAACAATCGCGTCGAGATCGAGATGATTGGTCGGCTCGTCCAGGAGCAGCAAGTCTGCGCGCGAGTTCAGCGCCCGTGCCATGCTGAGCCGCACTCTCCAGCCACCGGAGAATTCCGCGACCGGGCGTGGATGCTGGGACGCCTCGAATCCCAAACCGTGCATGATGGAGGCCGCTCGTGCCCGGGCCCGATAGCCGTCGATGGCGCCGAGCGAGGCGTAGAGCTCGGCGAGTTCCATGGCGGCATCGCGGCGCTCGGCGTCTTCGATGGCCGCCGTCACCCGGCGAAATTCCGTGTCCCCGTCCAGCACGAATTCGATCGCGGGACGATCCAGCGCGGAGACTTCCTGCTCGACGTGCGCGATCGAAAGCGCGGCGGGAAGCTCGATGTCACCCGAGTCCGGAGCCAGCTCCCCGCGCAGGGCCGCGAACAAACTCGATTTGCCCGTGCCGTTCGCGCCGGTCAGTCCCACCCGCTCGCCGCGAAAGATGGTGAAGTTGACCTTCTCGAATAGCGGATCCGCGCCGCGCCGCAGCGTTAGATCCCGCGCCGACAGCATCAGCGGTGCAAGTTGGCTTGGTTCAGTGCCGACGCCGGCGCGCACAGCGCGCGGTGGTGCGGAGCGCCGTGGGTCTGGCCCGCCAATATCGCCAGCAGACTCGCGGCCTCCATGGGCTCACCGAACAGCCGGCCCTGGGCGTAGAAGCACCCGTGCTTGCGCAGAAATTCGAGCTGCTCGGAGTTCTCCACGCCTTCCGCGATGACCTCCAGGTCGAGGCTCTTGCCCATCTCGATGATGGTTCGGACCAAGGCCGCATCGTTCGTGTCGACGGCGACATCGCGCACGAAGGATTGGTCGATTTTCAACGTGCCGATGGGAAACTGCTGCAACGCAGACAGCGACGAGTACCCGGTCCCGAAGTCATCGATCGCCAGATGCAGCCCCATGGCGTAAAGCTCCTTCAACAGACCGATGGTGCGCTTCGGGTCGGTCATCAGGGTGGTCTCAGTCACTTCGAGCTCGAAGCAGGTCGGGGAAACCCCATATTTGCCGAACACATTGCGGCAACGCGAGATGAAATTGGACTGCTTCAATTGCCGCAGCGACAGGTTGATGGCGATGCGGCCGGGCTGGGTCACCGTGCGTTGCCAGTCCCGATAGTCGGCGCACACGCGATTCATGACCCAATCGCCGATTTCCCAGATAAGGCTGGTTTCCTCGGCGAGCGGAATGAACTGCGTGGGTGAGATGTCGCCGTGGCCCGGCAGGCGCCAGCGCAGCAGTGCCTCGGCGCCGAGCACCCGGCCGGAGCGCAGGTCGACCTTGGGCTGGTACAGAATCACCAGCTCGTCGCGCTCCATCGCGCGACGCAGCTTGCTCTTCAGCATCAAACGTTCCACCGCGGCCGCGTTCATCTGGGGCACGTAGAAAGCCCAGCTATTGCCGCCGTTCTGCTTCGAGTGATACATGGCGGCGTCGGCGTTGCGGATCAGGTCGATCACGTTATCGGCGTCGTACGGCGAGAGCGCGATGCCGATGCTCGCGGTGAGGTATACCTCCTGCTGATTGACGTAGAAGGCGCGGCTGATCTCGTCGAGGAGCGTGCGCGCCAGCGAGCTCAAGCCCGGACGATTGTCGGCATCGGGTGGCAGCTCATCGATGAACATGGCGAATTCATCGCCCGCCAGGCGTCCGATGACGGTGTCCTTGGACAGCGCGCGGGTCAGCCGCTCGCTCAGGATCTCGAGCGTGCGGTCGCCCGCCGCATGCCCGAAGGTATCGTTGACCTCCTTGAATCGATCCAGATCGAGATACAGGAGCGCGAGCGAACGCTGGTTGCGCCGCGAGCGCGCGATCGCCTGCTGCAGCAGATGCTGAAACTGCATGCGATTCGGCATCTTGGTCAGCGTGTCGTAGCGCGCGAGGTAGCGGATCCTGCGCTCCGCGCGCTTGCGCTCGGTGATGTTGCGCGCGACGTAGATGTCGCCTTCGAACAGCGGGTCGGCGGAGGCGATCGCGGAGGCGGCCATGGACACGGGAATGGTTTGCCCGCTGGCGGTGCGCAGCACGGTTTCACGGGCTTCCCCGGCCAGCGCGGATCGCTCGACGGAGGCCGTGGCGAGATCGTAATTGCCGCGATGCGGCTCGTCGATGAAGCTGACCAGCGATTTTCCGATCAGCTCATCCTCCGAGTAGCCGAGCAGCGCCTGCGTGGCCTGGTTGCAGCTTTTGATGAGGCCGTCGGGCGAGGTCACGATCACGGCGTCGCTCAAGCTGTTGAGCACCGTGTCGAGGTAATTCTTGGTGATGGTGGTCTCGGAAAGCTTCTGTCGCATGCGCTCGAGCGCGTGCTGCAGCTCGCCGAGCTCGTCGCGCCGCACGACGTCCAGGGGGCTCGTATAGTCGCCCTCGCCGATGCGGTCCGCCGAGCGAATCAGGGCTGAGATGGGTCTTGCGAGCTGGCGGGCCACGAACCAGGCGCCCAGCAGGCCAAACGCCACCAAGGGCAGCGTGATGCGTGCCAGGAACCCCTGCATGCGCTTGATCTGGCTGCCCTGCTGATGCTCGAGCTGGGCATGCAAGGCGGCCAGTGTCTCCTGCATCCTGGAGCGGCTGACCCAGACGTCGAGCGTTCCGCCGCCGCGGGCACCCTGTGCGGTCGTCACCGGCGGTATGGTCTTGGTCAGCACCAGCGGCTCCAGGGTTGCGGGGCCGATCTGGGCGGCGCTTTCCGCCGCGCTCAAATCCTTCGGGTTTTGGCCGCTGAACAGCACCGCGCCGCGGGCATCGCGAACCTCCACCCGATCGATGTCGCTTTCCTCCAACAGGCGCCCCGCGGTGGGCGCGATCGCGGCGCCGGTATGGTCGGCGAGCGCCGGGGCGAGCAGCGCAGCCGTCATCGCGCCGACGCTGTTCGCGCGGACCTCAAGATCGTTTTGCAGCTTCTGTTCGACGGTCGCGTACGTCAGCCGGGAGATATCCGCCGTGTCGATCCGATGCTCGTAATAGGCCACCCCGCCGAGCAGCAGCGAGAGCCCCGCACCCACCCCCAGGGCGACCAATAAATACTTCGATTTGAGGCTCTGCGGCATTCACGGATGATACCCGTTCGTATCCCGAGCCATAAGGGGCCGGGTACAATCGGATTATGACCGCGAAGATGCGCGTGGATATCTTTTCCGACACGATTTGTCCCTGGTGTTACCTGGGCAAGCGCCGTTTCGAGCTGGCGCTTGCCGCGCGGCCGCAATACGAACCGCGAATCGATTGGCGGCCGTTCGAATTGAATCCGGACCTCGCGTGGGAGGGGGCGGAGCGCGCCGCCTACATGGCGGCCAAATTCGGCGATATGTCCAAGATCGAAGAGACCGACGCGGCGCTCGTACGCCTGGGAAAGGCCGTGGGTCTCGAGTTCCGCTTCGACTTGATCGAGCGGGTACCGAATACCCGGCGTTCGCATATCCTGATTGCGCATGCCGCGCGACGGGGGCTGGCGAGCGAAGTGAAGGAGCGGATCATGCAGGCCTACTTCGAGGAAGGCTGCAACATCGGCGATGTCGAGGAGCTGGTGCGACTCGGCGTCGAAGCCGGTCTCGGCGAACGCGAGGCTCGATCCGCGGTGGTGTTGCGCGAGGGCCAGGACGGCGTGGTTGCCTCGGAGCGCCATGCGACCGTGCTCGGCATCACCGGAGTCCCCGCGTTCATCTTCGATCGGCAGTATTCGGTCTCCGGCGCCCAGGAAATCGAGACCTTCATCCAGGTCATCGACCAGGTCGTCGACTTCGCGGCTACCCGCGAAATGACCTCGTGACACCGGCGGAACTGACGGGCCGGGCCCGCACCCATATCGTCGATGTCGCGCAGCCGCCCTGCGCGCTGCATGCGCACGCCGTGGTTCCGTTCCTGCAGCTGCGCAAGTCCGCCGCGGCCGCCGGGTTCGACCTGGTCCCCGTGAGCAGCTTCCGCGATTTCGCGCGACAGCTGACGATTTGGAACCGCAAATGGAGCGGGGACGTGCCGCTGTTAGACGCGCAAGGCGACCCCGTCGACCCGGCCCGCTTGCCGGCCGGCGAGCGTATGGATGCCATTCTTCAGTGGTCCGCGCTGCCAGGCGCCAGCCGCCATCACTGGGGGACCGACGTGGATCTCATCGATGGCCGCGCGCTCGCGCCGGGTCACCGAGTCCAGCTGATCACCGCCGAGTATGCCTTCCCGGGTCCGTTTGCGCCGCTCGCACAGTGGTTGGAGACAAACGCGGCCCGGTTCGGGTTCTTCCGCCCGTTTCGCGGAGTGCTTTCCGGTGTTCAGGCTGAGCCCTGGCATTTCAGCTTCGCTCCCGTGGCGGAGTCGGCCCGCCGCCGTCTGACTCCCGCGGTGCTGCGCGAAGCACTTCAGGCGTCCGACCTGGCAGGCAAGGAGGCCATCCTGCCGAGGCTCGAGGAGTTACACGCCCGCTACGTGGCCGGCATCGACTGGCCGTGACGGGGCAGGAAGGCCCCAGACGCATGGCCGAGCCGCAACCGTCACTTCATCGCTCAACCGAATCGGGCGGTCGAATCGGGTCCAGCCTCAGGCCCAGAGCGTCTTCAACCGATTGACCATCAGCCCCCGCACCTGTCCCAGCTGATTGTCCTCGGACGTGAACAAGGGGGGGTTCCGGCGCAGCAAGCGCCAGCGCTCCGCCCGCAAAATGCGCTGCAAGTACTCGAGGTTGCGGTCGATGGCCTCGAGGTAGGGGTTCTCGCCCTCGAACATCGGCTCGAAGAACTGATACGCGCGCTCGAATTCACCGTCGAGCCGATTGCTGCGGGTCTCGCGGGCGAATCGCGGCGTCTGGCGCAGCAGATCGAGACCGGAGCTGTAGCGGACCTGCAGGGTTCCGTCGCTGCCGGGAGCGGCGGCGATGCCGCCGAGCACGAACTCCGGATAAAGCCTGTCCCGGCACTTCTCCAGGTAGCACCGGTCCGCCATCTGCGCGATCAAATCGGCGGTCCCCAGCAGATGTCCGAGTTTGCGGTCGCGGGCATCGGCGAGCTGGATCTGACTCAGTTTGATTTCATAACCGGTGAAATGCACGATGCGCGTCGAAATGGGGATCCAGGTGTCCATGCCGACGCTCGGCAGGAATCGCGCGAGGAAGCGCGCGCTGCGCGTAACATGATAGAGCGTGAACTCGGCGCCGTTAGTATGCTGCCGATCGTCGAACTCGCGGATGTAGCCCGCGTCGTGGAACAGCGAGGTGACCAACGCCATCACGGCCCGCTCGGCACCGACTCGTCGATGGGACTCGACGGTGGATTCATAGCCCACCAGGAGACGCGCCATCGCCAAGGTCATGTCGAGCGAGTGCTGCCGGTCGTGATAGACCGTATCGACCCCGAAGTATCCCGGCATGTGCCCGGAAAACAAACGCTCGAACTCCTCGAAAGCGACGGCGACACGATCGTAAGGCTCGCCGGGCCAGCCGATGGCAAAGAGCTCGCGCACCGCCTGCGACACGGCGGCTGTCGAGCTCACTTGAACGGTATTGGTGACGTCGTAATCGTTACGGCGGAGGTCGTACATCCAGGCAAGTGTAAACCTGGGACCCCGCCGCCGCCATGTGCGTGGTTCTCATCGATATGTCAAAGCATCGCCCGGCGCTCCCCGGACGCAATGCCGGCCGCGGGTGCTCAGTAAACCTTGAGTCCGCCGAACTTGCGCCGGATGCGTCGCGCGAGAGTGACATATCCCAGCCAGAATCCGAGCGCTGCGGCCGCCAACAACGCACACGCCGCAGTGAGGAGGCCGATCGACCGGCGCGCAGCGGGAGCGGCCGGTGCCCCCGCGACCGGCGAATCGCCACGGGCCGTCAATGCCGCGGCCAGCTGCGATTGCGTGTCCGAGAGTTCGTGCTGCAGGCGCTCCAGCTCGCTGCGGGCGGCGGCCTCGGCGAGAGCGGGGGTCGTCGCGCGGCTGCGATCGAGCTCCTCCTCGAGCTGTTTGACCCGCACCGCGGCTGGCAGATTCGTGGTCAGGAAACTGCTCTTGACCCATCCCGTCACCCCGTCGGCGAGCCGAACCTGGGTGTAATCCGCGCTGCTCGAGAGCGTTTCGACGCTGGCGCCGGAATGCAGGGTTGCCAGGCGCTGACCCTGTTGATTCTGATCCGCGTAGACGTTGAGGATGAGCTCGTCCGTCACGTAGGCGGTGGCGGCGCGGCCGCTCGCCGCCGTCAACAGCATCGCCGCCGCTGCCGGCCATTGCACACTGCGCCATCTCACGCGGCGATGCCGGTTCGCTTGAGGAGGGGGCGCACGTCCGGCGGCCGGCCGCGAAAGCGCACGAAGGCGTCCATCGCATCCAGGCTCCCGCCGCGCGCCAATATGGAGTCGACGAAGCGGCCCGCGGTCGCCGGATCGAATATCCCGGCTTCCTCGAACGCCTCGAACGCGTCGGCCGCGAGCACCTCCGCCCACTTGTAGCTGTAGTACCCCGCGGCGTAACCGCCCGCGAAGATATGGGCGAAGCTCGCGGGCATGCGGTTGAACGGCGCCGCCGGCGCGACCGCCACCCGCTGCCGGACGCGCTCCAAGGTCTCCGCCACGCGTGCACCGGCGGCCGTGTCGAAGTAGGCGTGCAGTTCGAAATCGAAGCTCGCGAGCTCGATTTGCCGCAGGGTGTCGAGGGCGGCATTGAAGGTGCGCGTGCCGAGGAGGCGCTGCAGCACGTCGGCGGGGAGCGGTGCCCCGGTCTTCACATGAGCGGAGATCAGCGGCAGCACTTCCGCCCGCCAGACGAAGTTCTCCATGAACTGACTGGGCAATTCCACCGCATCCCAGGCGACACCGTTGATCCCCGCGATGCTCGGATAGGCGACCTGGGTGAGCATGTGGTGCAGACCGTGACCGAACTCGTGAAACAGAGTCGTCACTTCGTCGTGCGTCAGAAGCGACGGCGAGCTGCCGACGGGAGTGGTGAAATTGCAAACCAGCTGCGCCACCGGCACGGCTTTCCCCGACGGCAGCGCTTTGGCCACCACGCACTCGTCCATCCACGCCCCGCTGCGCTTCTCCACCCGGGAGTAAGGATCGAGGTAGAAGCCCGCGACGATGCGCCCCGCCGAGTCGATCAGGTCGTAGTAGCGCACGCTCGGGTGCCAGACGCTCACGCCGGGCCGCTCGCGCACACGGATGCCGTAAAGCCGTTCGGTCACCGTGAACAGACCGGAGAGCACTTTGGGAAGCGGGAAGTAGGGGCGCAGTGCTTCCTGAGAAACCTTGAACCGGCTCTCCTGGAGCCGTTCGCTGAAGTAGGCGAGGTCCCATGCCTCGAGCGTGCTTCCCGCGAACTCCTCGAGATCGGAGAACTCGCGCCGCGCGGCCGGGCGGCAGCGACGTGCCAGATCGTCGAGAAAGCCGAGCACCTGCTTGCTGCTCTTCGCCATGCGCGTGGCGAGGGCATAGTCGGCGTAATTCGCATAGCCCAAAAGCTGCGCGAGCTCGTGCCGCAGCGGCAATATCTCCTCGATGAGCGGGCTGTTGTCGAAGCGGCCCGCGGAGGGTCCGAGCTCCGAGGCCCGGGTGACCCAGGCTTCGTATATGTCGCGCCTGAGCGTGCGGCTTTCGGCGCTGGTCATCACCGTCATGTAGGTGGGTTGATCCAGCTTGAACAGCCAGCCCGACTGTTTTGCCTCGCGCGCATCCGCGGCCGCGCGATCGACTGCGGTCGGGGGCAGCCCCGCAAGCTCCGACTCCTCGACGACGCTGCGGGAATAGGCACGGGCGGCGTCGAGCACGTTCTCCGAGAATTTGGTGGCGAGTTGCGCAAGCCGCTGCACCACCTCGCAATAGCGCGCCTTTTTCTCCTCGGGCAGATCGACGCCCGCCAGACGGAAATCGCGCAGCGCATTTTCGAGAAGCTTGCGCTCGGCCGGCTCGAGGCGGCTTCCCTCGTTCTTCAGCACTTGCGCATAACCCGCGTACAGCGCGGCGTTCTGGCCAAGTTCCGACGAGTAGGCCGTCAGCAGCGGCACACACTCGTTGTAGGCTTCTCGCATGGCGGGCGAATTGGCGACGGCGTTCAAATGGCCGATCGGGCTCCATACCCGGCTCAACCGATAGCTCAGCTCTTCCAGCGGGATCACCAGCGAGGCAAACGTGGGGTCGGGCTGGGCGGTCAATTCGGCGAGGCGGGCGCGATTCTCGGCCAAAACCTGTTCGAGCGCAGGACGGGCATGGGCCGCCTCGATCCGATCGAAGGCGGGCAGGGAGTCGAATTCCAAAAGGGGGTTGCTCACCGGCGAATTCTATCAGAGCGGCTGACAGACTCAGCGGGCAGTGCCGCCGGCGGACCCGGCGGACAGGCTCGGGTTGGGCCGGAGACTGCGTATATCATGCCATCCCAGGGTTTCTCATCCCGATGGAGTTCACGGTGTCCTCAGAAGCGTTCGATCTGATCTGCATTGGCGGCGGCAGTGGCGGTCTGGCTGCGGCGCAGCGCGCCGCGGAATACGGTGCGAAGACACTGGTGATCGAATCGGGCCGCCTCGGCGGCACCTGCGTGAACGTCGGGTGCGTGCCGAAGAAAGTGATGTGGAATGCCGCCAGCATCGCCCTCGGACTCGCCGACGCGGCCGACTACGGCTTCGGCGTGTCGCCGGGCGATCACGACTGGGGTGTGCTGAAACAGAAGCGCGACGCATACATCGTCCGATTGAACGCCATTTACGCGCGAAATCTGCAGGCGAAGGGCGTGGCAACCCGGCAGGGAGCGGCGCGATTCCTCGATGCGCACACCGTCGAAGTGAACGGCGAAAGCCTCTCCGCGAAGCACCTCGTGATCGCGACCGGCGGCGTGCCCATGGTGCCCGCGCTGCCGGGCGCGGCGCTCGGGATCACCTCCGACGGTTTTTTCGAACTCGAGCGACGGCCGCAGCGCGTCGCGGTGGTCGGCTCGGGCTACGTCGCGTGCGAGCTGGCGGGCGCCTTCCACGAGCTCGGCAGCCAGACGGAACTGTTCATCCGCAAGGATCATGTACTCACTCATTTCGACGTGATGCTGGGCAAGTCGCTGATGCGCGAGATGCAGGCGCAGGGAATCGTGATCCACACCCATGTCGTGCCGGCGACGCTCGGCGAACACTCGGGCATGAAGACCCTGGGCAGTGCCGACGGCCGCGAGTTCGCCGGATTCGATTGCGTGCTGTGGGCGATCGGCCGTTCCGCGAACGTCGGCGCCCTGGCCTTGGACGCTGCCGGAATCGAGCGCAGCGCGGACGGCTTCATCGTCACCGATGGTTTCCAGAACACCGGAGTCGCCGGCGTTTACGCGATCGGCGACGTCACCGGCCGCGTCGCCCTGACGCCGGTCGCGATCGCCGCAGGACGGCGGCTCAGCGACCGACTGTTCGGCGGCAAGCCCGAGCGGCAACTCGACTACGACATGATTCCGAGCGTCGTGTTCACGCACCCGCCGATCGGGTCGGTTGGCCTGTCGGAAAGCGAGGCGCGGGCGACATATGCAGATGCGGTGAAGGTCTATATGGCGGAGTTCACGCCGCTGTATCACGCGATGACGGCGCGCAAGACGCGCACCGACATGAAGCTGGTCTGCGTGGGACCTGCCGAAAAAATCGTCGGTTGCCACGTGATCGGACTCGGCGCCGACGAGATGCTGCAGGGATTCGCCGTGGCCATCCGCATGGGCGCGACCAAGAGCGACTTCGACGATACGGTGGCGATCCACCCGACGAGCGCGGAGGAACTCGTCACGATGCGTTGAGCGCAGGATGCGTCGAGCGCTGAGGATGCGTCGAGCGCCCACCGTGCGGTGCGCGCTAGCTAGCTCTGCAATGCCTCGAGCACGGGCTGAGTGTTCGGACGAATCCCGCGCCACAGCATGAAAGACTCGGCCGCCTGCTCGACCAGCATGCCCCAGCCTTTGCTGATCAGGCCGGCACGGTGCGCGGCCGCCCAACGGGTGAACGGCGTATCGCCCCGGCCGTAGGTCATGTCGTAGCACACCGTGCTCTCGCCCACCAAACCCTCGGGCAGGTGTGGCATCTCGCCCTGCAGGCCGGCGGACGTGGCATTCACGATCAGATCGTAGGCAGGTCCCTTGATCTCGCCGAACGTACAGCCGTCGATCTGTCCCACGTCGGAGAACTCGGCCGCGAGTTTGCGCGCCTTGTAGGGGGTGCGGTTGGCGATGGTGAGCGAGCGCAACTCGCGCTCGAGCAAAGGTCCGACCACGCCACGCGCCGCGCCCCCGGCCCCGAGGATCAGCACCCGCTTGTCGGCGAGGTCGAGTTGCAGATTTCGGGTGAGATCGGTGATCAGACCCACGCCGTCGGTGTTGTCGCCGAGGAGCGTCGTATTCTCGAAGAACGCGATGGTATTGACCGCCTGCGCGCGCGCCGCGCGCGGCGTCAGCTCGTTGACCAGTTCGGCAGCCGCCTGTTTATGCGGCAGGGTGACATTGAGGCCGCGGACCCCGCTGGTCATCAACCTCAACGTCTCGCGCCGGAAAACGTCCGGATGAATATCGAACAGCCGGTAAACCAGGTTTTGCGCAGCCGCCTTGGCGAACATGCCATGGATGAACGGCGACCAGCTGTGCTCGACCGGATGGCCGACGACGCCGTATTGATCGGGTGCGCCAACTTCCTGGGGCTGGCTCACGACGCGAGCCAGCCCGCGGCCTTTTTGGCGAAATAAGTCAGGATCCCGTCGGCACCCGCGCGCCTGATCGACAGCAGAGACTCCAGGGCTGCGGCGCGCTCGTCGAGCCAACCATTCGCCGCGGCGGCCATGATCATCGAGTATTCGCCGCTCACCTGATAAACGAACGTCGGCATGGCGAAATGGTCTTTGACCCGCCGGACGATGTCCAGGTAAGGCAATCCGGGCTTGATCATGACCATGTCGGCGCCCTCGGCGATATCCATGGCAACTTCCCGAAGCGCCTCGTCGGAATTGGCCGGATCCATCTGGTAGGTGTGCTTGTTGCCTCCGCCGAGCTGCTTGGCCGAACCGACGGCTTCCCGGAACGGGCCGTAGAAGCTCGAGGCGTACTTGGCGGCGTAGGCGAGGATCCGGGTATGGGTCAATCCGGCAGTTTCGAATGCCGCCCGGATCGCCCCGATTCGACCATCCATCATGTCGGACGGTGCGACCACGTCCGCGCCGGCATCGGCATGCGAGCGCGCCTGCCGCACCAGGGTCTCGACCGTGAGATCGTTCATGACGTATCCGGTCTCGTCGATCAGTCCGTCCTGGCCGTGGGTGGTGAAGGGGTCCAGCGCCACGTCGGTGATGACCCCGAGGTGGGGGAACTCCTGTTTGACGGCACGGACCGCCTGCTGGACGACCCCGCCGGGGTTCCAGGATTCCCGGGCATCCAGGGACTTCTTGTCCGCGGGAACACCCCCCGGGAACAGGGCGATGGCCGGAATCGACAATTTCGAGAGCGCGGCGCATTCGCGCAGCAATTCGTCCACCGACACCCGCTCGATGCCGGGCATCGAGGCGATCGGCTGACGCTCCTTGACGCCCTCGGTCACGAACATCGGATAAATGAGCGAATCTGCCGTGAGCTGAGTCTCGCGCATCAGCCGCCTCGAGAACTCGTCGCGCCGCATGCGCCGCAGGCGGGTGCTCGGAAATGAATCGGGCCTGATTCCGGTCATCTTCACTGTGACTCCTGCCGGCAACCTCAATGTGACGATTTCGACCCGCCCGGGCCCCGGCGGCTTGCCGGGCGCGTTAATATCGCCGGCAAAATATCCCAGGACGGCTGCTGATTTATACATGAACGATGACTCCGGCGGAAATCCGGGCCGTGCTCGCTTCCAGGCCCTTTGCCAGTCGCTGCGCCCCGATCTGGTGCGCTTTGCGTTCTGGCTGTCCCGCGATCGGGCTCTGGCGGAGGATGTCGTGCAAGAGACGTTGCTTCGAGCCTGGAAGGCTCGCGATTCGCTCAAGGACCACACTGCCGCGAAGCCCTGGTTCCTGACCATCGTGCGTCGGGAGTATGCGCGCAGCTTCGAGCGCAAGCGGCTGGTCATGGTGGACGTGGACGAGCTGATCGCCCGGGAGGAGCCGATGCTCGCCGCTTCCCAGGATCAGGAGATCGCGGAGGTTCGCGCCGCGCTCTTCAAGCTGCCGGAGGAGTACCGCGAGCCGTTGGTCATGCAGGTGCTCATGGGCTGCTCGACGGCCGAGATTGCCGCCGAGCTGAATTTATCGCCGGCGGCGGTGCTCACCCGGCTGTTTCGAGGCCGCAAGCAGCTGCGGGCTTTGTGCGGCGAAGATACGAGTCAGGATCCCGAATGATCGATTGTTCCCAATATCGGCGGGCGATACTCGCCAATCCGCACGCTACGGATGCGGGGCTCAGCGCCCATCGCGATGGCTGCGGCGAATGCGCCGCCTACACCGAGCGTGTGCTGCGGTTCGAGGGCAAACTTGCGCGTTCGCTGCGCGTGCACCCGCCCGATGCCGTGAAGGGCGGCGTGGTGACCGCTTTGCGTCCGACGCAAAGTCCCGTGGTCCGCAATTGGCTGGCGCTCGCCGCGAGCGTGCTGGTGGGCGTCGGTATCGCGGGAGCTCTTTGGCTCGCGGCCCCCCACACGAGTCTCGCGGCCGATGTCGTGGCGCACATGGCCGGCGAGCCACAGGCCTGGACGCGAACCGACGTGCCCGTCCCTGCCCCCGAGCTCGATTTCGTGCTGCGCAATACCCACATGCGCCTGCGTCGCGATGCCGGGGTCGTGAGCTACGCGCAAAGCTGCCTCTTCAGGGGTCACCGCGTGCCGCATCTGGTGGTGCAGACCGACATGGGTCCGGTGACGGTCATGGTATTGGAGCACGAGTCGGTCGCGAAGCCGACGCCGTTCGATGAACGCGGGTATCGGGGAGAACTTCTTCCCGTGGCGGGACATGGAAGCATCGCCGTGTTGACGAAGGATCAGTCCGGGAATCTGGACGCGGTCGAGAGCGTCGCGGCTCGGGTTCGAGCCGACATCGAATGGACGGGCTGAGCCCTAGAGCCCCACCTTGCCGAGCAGATCGATCAACCGCCGGGAACTCGCGGCGAGCCCCGGATGATCCGCCTCGAACTGCACCGCGACCTTCTCCAGCCGATCCGCCAGCGGAACCCCGCCGGTACGCGCCTCCTGGCTATCCGCGTCGAGGATGCGTCGAATGTCCTTCAGAACCTCCGTGAGCAGTGCGCTCGAGCGGGGATCGATTTGTTGCGTACTGCGCAGTTCCTCGTGCAGGGTGGTCAGGTGGCTGCGCAGGGTGTCAGGATCCATGGTCTACTCCTGGCGCAATCAAGTCGGTGCGCCTTGCGCTCATTGTGCCATTCGTTCGGGTGTAAGGCGCGCCACCTCGACATATCCCGCGCCCGGATCGGCCAGGGTGCGATGGATCGCCGAATACGCGGCGGCGAGAAACTCGTCGGTGCCGTGCGGCGGGTTGACCATCATCAAGCCGCTGCCGGCCAAGCCCACACCGGCGTCATCGGGGCGGATCGCGAGATCCGCGATCAGCATCTTGGGAATGCGCAGTGCCTCGAAGCGCGCGTGCACGCTCCGGCGCTGCGATGCGCTCAGGATCGGGTACCAGATCAGGAACATCCCCGTGGACCATCGGCGGTAGGCGTCGTCGAAGGCCGCCACCAGCGTCTTGAGCTCCTCGGCGCTTTCGTACGGAGGATCGATCAGCACCACACCGCGCCGCTCCGCCGGCGGCAGCAAAGAGCGGAGCGCCGCATACCCGTCGCCCTGCGCCGTGCGGATTCGGCCGTCCGATACCAGGTGACGCTCGCCGGCGCGCGCTTCCGCCGGCATCAGCTCGACGAATACCGCGCGGTCCTGGCTGCGCAGGGCACCCGCAATCTGCGCAGGAGATCCGTGATAGCGGGCGAGCGGCCTGCCGCGGCGCGCTCGAATCGCCGCATAATAGGATGCAAGCAGCTTCTCCTGCGGCAGCGTTTCGAGGAGGCGCAGGATTCCCTGCTCGGCCTCTTTGGATTTGCGGGCTTCCGGGGAATGTAAGTCGTAAGAGCCGCGGCCGGCGTGGGTGTCCAGCGCAAAGAACGCCGCCTGCTTGCGCTTCAACGCGTCGAGGCAATAGACGAGCGCCACGTGCTTGGCGATGTCGGCGAAATTGCCGGCATGATAAATGTGCTTGTAGTTCATGTCCGGTGTATTGTGCTCGCCCGGCAGGGCCGGGCGCATCACCAGAAATTCCCGGACCAAATTTTCCGGGGCGTCCCGCTCGAGGCTGTCGCGTCATGTACGACTTATATATCGCCAACAAGAACTACTCGTCCTGGTCCCTGCGTCCGTGGGTGTTGATGCGGGAGCTGGCCGTGCCCTTCAAGGAGCATCTGGTGCGCTTCGGCGACCTGCCAGCCTGGGACGGTTTCAGAGCCCTCTCCCCGGCCGGCAAGGTGCCTTTGCTCAAGGACGGCAAGACCGCGGTGTGGGAGTCGCTCGCAATCGCAGAATACCTGGCCGAGCGGCATCCCGCCGTCTGGCCCGCCGAGAGCACCGCGCGTGCCTTCGCCCGCAGCGCCGCGGCGGAGATGCACGCCGGATTCGTCGAGCTGCGCAACCGCTGTTCCATGAGCTGCGGCGTGCGCATCCGCCTGCACGCGACCCCGGACGCGCTCCAGCGCGACATCGCGCGGCTCGAGGGACTTTGGATTGACGGGCTGTCCCGCTTCGGGGGTCCGTTCCTCGCCGGAACGAGCTTCACGGCCGTAGACGCGTTTTTCGCACCGGTGGCTTTCAGGGTTCAAAGCTACGGTCTGCCTCTCGGCGCCGATGCCGCGGCTTACGTGACCCGTCTGCTGGGACTCGAGTCCATGCGCCGCTGGTACGCCGACGCGCTCGCGGAGACATTCCGCGACGAGCCCCACGAGCAGGAGCTACCGCACATGGGGCGCCTGATCGAGGATCTTCGCGCGCGCTGACTGCCGGGTCACCCGGAACCGAGTTCCCCGAGAAAATCCCGCGGTTTGAGGTACCCCTCATAGAGGCGCGCTTCGGGCGAGCCCGGGAGTGCCTGCCAGTCGTACTCCCAGCGCGCGAGCGGCGGCATGGACATCAGGATGGATTCGGTCCGGCCGCGGGACTGCAGGCCGAACAGCGTGCCCCGGTCGTACAGCAAATTGAATTCGACATAGCGACCGCGCCGGTACAGTTGAAAGTCGCGTTCCCGGTCTCCCCAAGGCTCGTCGCGGCGCCGCTCGACGATCGGCAGATACGCCGGCAAAAAATGGTCGCCGACACTGCGGAGAAAGTCGAAGCACCGCACGAATCCGCCCTCCGCGAGATCGTCGAAGAACAGGCCGCCGACTCCGCGCGTCTCGTCCCGGTGCGGCAGGAAGAAGTACCGGTCGCACCACGCCTTGTATTGGCCGTAGATCTCGGGCCCGAACGGCGCGCACGCTTCCCGGGCCGTCAGATGCCAGTGCAGCACATCGTCGTCGAACGGGTAGTAGGGGGTCAGGTCGAACCCGCCGCCGAACCACCATGACGCAGGCCCTCGGTCGGGGGTAGCGATCAGAAAGCGCACGTTGCAGTGGGTGGTCGGCACGTAGGGGTTGCGTGGGTGAAACACCAAAGACAGACCCATCGCCTCGAATCCCGCACCGGCGATTTGCGGGCGGGACGAGGTGGCGGAGTGCGGCAGCTTGTCGCCGAACACGTGCGACACCGAGACGCCGGCTCGCTCGAAAACCCGGCCGTCGGAGAGAACGCGGCTCTCTCCGCCGCCGCCGCCGGGCCGTTGCCAGGTGTCGCGGCGAAATTGGCCGCCATCGATCGCTTGGATGGCCGACGTGATCCGATCGTGCAGCTCGCCCAA
>Ga0182012_10002371_pt1 | contig 20354 bp, 21 predicted proteins | sample 612S2SmetaG_FD_120486 | JGI IMG/M metagenome (GOLD analysis project Ga0182012, IMG submission 120486) | Permafrost microbial communities from Stordalen Mire, Sweden - 612S2S metaG | ecosystem: Environmental > Terrestrial > Soil > Wetlands > Permafrost | place: Sweden: Stordalen | collected...
CTCCAGACATTAGTATAGCGGGGTCTAGGTGTATGTGCGAACGTAACTCGCGGCTGACCCGAATGGCGAAGAAAAGGCGTTTTTTGCGAAACGAATTTGGCCGGGGAATGATTTTGCGCTACGAAGCCAGCCGGATACTTGAACCCGCGCGCGCGAAAAAACGAACCCACGGAGGCGAACAGAAGGCGTTTTTTGCGAAACGACACTTGTCGCCTAACCAGCTTTTTACGCAACGAAGCCAATTGGCGCGGGGGAAAGGCTTGGTCGCGACACGGATGCAGTCGCCTAGCACCTTCTGATTACAGGATAGCAGGCTATCGAATCCGAAGTCTAATCCATTGAAAATAATAGGGATAAAGACGTCAAATTCCCAGACGTTTTGCTCGCCTGCAGTCCAAAACTCGATCATAATCGCTCGAGGGATTCAATCGATTTAGCGTTGCCATCGCTTAGACTGTTGTCCCGCCATTCAATCCAAGAGGAGCTTTTATGATCCCACCTGAAAAAAGCGCTGCCGTGACTCGCGGCCTGAACGACACTTTCGGTGTCACCAACGTTGAAGAAATACGCGACCTGACCGAGCGGCCCGGCTCGAACAGGGCTTTTCGAATTGTCGTCGGAGGGTCTGAGTACCTGCTGCGGATCAACACGCGCGCCGGCGACATGATACGCCACTTCGCCTGCATGAAAGCGGCGGCCGATGCGGGCGTGGCTCCGCGTGTCTTGTATACCAGCGCCGAGGACCGGATCTCCATCACTGATTTTGTACAAGCCGTATTTCTCCCGGCGGCTGAAGCACTGGTTCGGATCCCGGTCACGTTGCGGACCCTCCATGCACTGCCGCCCTTTCCGACGACTCCCTTCAACACCACGTGCACGTTTCTCCTGAACCAAGGACCTATGCTCGAAGGGCTTCTGGAAAAGTTTCGCTCCTCCGGCACTCTGCCCGAAAACGACACAAAGGAACTTCTGGCTTGTTACCAGCAAGTGGCTGCGGTGTATTCGCGTCTTGATTCCGATCCGGTGCCTTCGCATAACGACCTGTTCAAGCCGGACAACATGCTTTTCGACGGCAAGCGTCTCTGGCTGGTGGATTGGGAAGCTGCTTTCCAGAACGATCGGTATGCCGACCTGGCCGCGGTCGCGAATATGATCGTTACCAATGAATCGGAGGAAACCATCTATCTGCAAGAGTATTTTGGCAAACCGCCGGATGAGTACCAAAGAGCCCGATTCTATCTGATGAGACAGATAGCCCACATGTTCTACGCCATGGCCTTCTTGCCTCTGGCGTCGACAGGTGCACCGATTGATCACAGTGCACGCGTGCCGTCATACGGTGACTTTCAGAGGCGCTTCTGGGCGGGCGAGGTCAGTCTTTCCGACACGGACGCCAAGGCCACCTACGGCCGGGTTCATTGGGAACAACTCTCGCACAACATGCGGCAGACCCGCTTCCACGAGGCCTTGAGAATGGTTTCTCTTGGGACAGAGCGGCGCAGTATGATGCCGGTATGACCAAGTCAAAGCTCACGATCAGTCCGCCCAACGATTAGATCGCGCGAAAACGCTATGCTTTGAAAAGCAACAGGGCCCCGCATGGACTTTCAGGCTTTCTTCGCTCAGGCACCACGGATCAACCAGAACGTTTCCAGGATGAATTGGCCAAGGGAAAAGCCATAGACAGGATCATGAGAACGTGAGGTCCCGGACGCGTCACCCGGCAGGTCGCCGCACAGGATGCCGTCTCTAAAGCAATTCGACCTTTGGCGCCAGAAGTTTTTGCGCGGCGTCGATGATCTGGTCCTTGCTGAGCACGTCTAAGCGCCCGGCGGCGTGGACGGCTCGCGGTGTAAACTCGAACGAAAGCGGCGTCACTTTCCTGTTGGAACGAGCCAGAAAGATGAAATAGGGATCCACCTGCGCCTCCTGGCCATCGAGCAGGTGGAACTGTTGTTCGTGGATTCGAGCGCTCACAAATTCTTTATGCTTGTGTAGCCATTCCGCAACCCTTTCGCGCGGAAATTTTTTCTTGAGGGCCTCGGCGTTGGCGTTAGGATAGCGGTCGTATTCCTGCCAGACTGCCATGGGTCCCCCTGGATCGGAAGATCCCACGGTGCCCGCGCTGAAAACGATCTCGGCCTTTCTTTCCACGCTGTAGCGAAAATCCGCATTGCCGTCGCGTGAATAGTGGAGTTGATCGCCTGCGCACAGAGCGCTGCTCAAAGACTCCCCCACCAAGAGGGAGTAGGACGCCAAATCGCGATTCAGTCCGCGCCGGCGAAGAGCGCGTTGCATCGCCGCCCTTTCCTCCTTTCGATAGGCTTCCCAATTTTCTTTCATGGAGAACTTTTGACTGGTCTCTTGAGCCGCTTCGTTCTGGGCCTCCGTATATAGCTCGAAGTTAGTTTTCATTGCGGCCAGTCTTGCTTTTTCATCCATGTCGCGAAGTTTCGGTTGATCCGAGAACTCATGAATGGGGAGTGAGTGCGTCCAACCATCAGGAGGAAACAGCGTCAGCCAGCCCGACCTTACTTCGAAGCTTGGGCTAGGCCCAGCGAGTCCTGGGGACGCAGTTTGGCTGACGCCTTGGCCTGTCCAGGCACTCAGCGGAGACCCCGACGTTTCTACGACGAATTGATAAAAGAATGTCGATGATGGACTGATCATGCGGAACCCTCTATCCTAATGCAGCTATAGCGCGATGTGGTGTAGCGCGGACGCCATCGCAACCGCGAAATCGCGTATCCCATCGGCATTACTCTTGTGTCATGGGACCCCTTCGGTATTCCATCAACGTCACATTAGACGGCTGCTGCGATCATCTTGCAATCGTACCTGACGAAGACTTGCACCGTCATGCGGTCGAGAACCTCAACAAAGCTGATGCCCTCCTCTTTGGCCGGGTGACTTACGAAATGATGGAGGTAGCGTTTCGGCCACTGGCGCAGACAGGCGCGAGACCTAATTGGATGGAACCCTTCGCCCGGACGATCAACGCGGCGAAGAAGTACGTTGTGTCAAGCACCCTGGACCGGGTTGATTGGAATGCGGAAATCGTGCGCGGGGATTTAGGGACCATCGTTCAGCAGCTCAAGCGTGAGTCTGACAGGGGGCTGTTAGCGGGAGGCGTGAAACTCCCATTGGCATTGGCGGAGTTGGGATTGATCGATGAGTACGAATTCGTTGTGCAGCCGAGGCTCGCGGGCCACGGACCGACGTTGTTCGGGGGGCTGTCGAAGTATGTCGATTTGAGGCTCGTTGGCCGGCTGGAGTTTAGTTCGGGGGCGGTGGCGATGCGGTATGAACCGAGACATTAGCCGCGCCTAACGATCATTCAACCCACCATCCACGGCCAAAATCTGACCCGTGATAAACGTCGGTGCCGTCAAGAAAAAGTGCACCGCATCGGCAATCTCTTCTGGCTTCCCGGCCCGCTGCATCGGCGTGGCATCAATCATCGCCTGCACGCGCGCATCTACGTCATTGAACGAAATCACCCCGGGCGCTACGGAATTCACGGTAATTGTCGGCGCGAACGCCTTCGCTAGCGCCTTTGTGAGCATGATCACGCCCGCCTTGGACGCGCAATAGTGCGCGTGTTCCGCCCACGGCCGAATGCCACCCAATGAACTGATATTCACAATCCGGCCTGACCCGCGCGCCATCATTTGCCGCGCTGCTGCCTGGCAACAAAAGAACGTGGCCTTGAGATTCACCTCGTGAATGAAATCCCAGTCTTTCTCGGTAATGTCCAAGGGGTTAAAGCGCGTGAAGCGCGCCGCATTGTTCACCAGGCAATCCAGCGGACCGAACGATTCACTCACTTCTGCAAAGAGCCGTTGAATGTCGGGCACCTTCGCCAAATCCGCTTGAAAGATCGGCGCTCCCCCGCACTCATGCGCCACTTCCTCCGCATCGGTGCGCGAATGATTGTAATGAATGGCCACTGCGAACCCGCGCCGTGACAGCTCAATGGCAATGGTGCGCCCGATGCGCTTGCCCGCGCCGGTCACCAAAACTCGCGGTTTACTGGATGGAGAAGTCACGAATCGCCTGCACCGTGTGGTCGATATCCGCCGCCGAATGCGCCGCCGAAACAAAGAGCGCTTCGTACTGAGACGGCGGGAAATACACATTGCGCTCCAGCAGATGATGGAAGAACTTCGCAAACATCGAAGTGTCGGAACGGCGCGCATCGTCTGCATTGCGCACCGGACCTGCTTGAAAAAAGAATGTGGCCATCGAGCCCACTCGATTCACTATCATGCCCGCTGGTGGGTTCGCCGTCAAAGCAGCAGTGCGCTGCTCCAGAATGTCGTACGTTTCTGGATGGTCTTCTATATGCCGCAGCATGGCAATCCCCGCGCTCACTGCCAGCGGATTCCCCGATAGCGTGCCCGCTTGATAAACCGGACCCGACGGAGCAACCTTGCTCATGACATCCGCCCGTCCGCCATACGCAGCAATCGGCAAACCACCGCCGATAATCTTTCCCAGCGTTGTCAGATCCGGCTTGATATGAAACATCTGCTGCGCCCCGCCGCGCGCGAGCCGGAAGCCCGTCATCACTTCGTCGAAAATCAGCAGCGCGCCATACTGCTCGGTAATGCGCCGCAGTCCTTCCAAGAAACCAGGTGCAGGCGGAATGCAGCCCATGTTGCCTACCACCGGTTCCACAATGACACTGGCAATCTGATTGCCACGCTGCTTGAAGATGCTTTCCACGACGTCCAAATCATTCAGCGGCAGCGCAATCGTGGTATCGGAAAACGCTTTCGGTACGCCAACTGAATCCGGCAGGCTCAAGGTGGCCACGCCGGAACCGGCCTTTACCAGCAACGAATCCACATGCCCGTGATAGCAGCCGTCAAACTTCACCGTCAGATCGCGTCCAGTAAAGCCGCGCGCGAGCCGGATGGCGCTCATACACGCTTCAGTGCCCGAATTCACGAGCCGCACCATCTCAATGGAAGGCACCGCATCAATGATTAGCTGCGCCAGTTCCACTTCGCGGCCCGTGGGCGCGCCAAAGCTTGTGCCCAGTTCCAGCACCGCCGTGATGGCATCCAGCACCGCTTTCGGACGGTGTCCAAAAAGCAGCGGGCCCCACGATCCTATGTAGTCTATGTATTCGTTGTTATCAACGTCGAAGAAGTGCGAGCCTTCGCCGCGCAAGATGAAACGCGGCGTACCACCCACTCCGCGAAACGCGCGCACTGGAGAATTCACGCCGCCCGGCGTCACCCGCTTGGCGCGATCGAACAACGCCTCAGACTGCGCTACATTCATACTCGTGTTTCGCCAAGAATCAACTTGCGGAACAGGAAGCTCATGAAAATCTCATGCAGCGTCGTATTCACGTTGCGCAATAGACGAGATTTTAATTCCAAGTAAGGCTGCGTGCCCGCAAATAAGTCTTGAATAATTTCGCAGAACTTGGGGCTGCGGCGCATGAAGTCAATCATGCGGCTTGGTACTGCGCCAAAACAAACCGCACCGCAAAACAGCCGCTTCGCCAAACCGGCACCGTAGGTCAAATCCAAACCGAAGTCGCGCGTGATGATCTGGCGGTAGGCATCGGCATTCTTGCACGGATCTAAATCATTCAGCAAAATTTGGCTCGCCAGATCGCCCGAACGGATGGCATAGTAAAGCCCCTCGCCCGTGATGGGATCAACCAGGCCGCCGGCATCGCCTACCGCAATCCAGCCCTCGCCTGCGAGCCGGTTGTTCCGCCAGCCGCGCGATTCCAACGCCGGCAGCATGTGTCCGTAAAACTTGGCTTCGCGCCGCGACAAACCCTTCTCATCCATGTAGCGCTCCAGCCGGACACGCAAACACTGCGCCGATTCACCCTTGCCGCAAATCCCAACCGACAAGTGCCCCGCCCGCGGAAACACCCAGATGTAGCCTTCTAGATTTGGCAGAAATTGAATGTCGATATGCGCTTGATCCGAAGGAACCCAATAGCCCAGCGCGTACATGGTGTCTTCCGCCGTGTACTGCGTGCCCACATCGCGCAAAGGATTCCGTGCACCTGTGGCCACCACACAATAATCCGCATCGATGGTGCCCGAGCGTGTCCGAATCTTCCAACTGTTCGAACTTCGATCCAAACCCAACACGCGCTCTTTTTCGATCTCTGCGCCCGCCGCTTCCGCCCTGTTCAGCAGCATGCGATTCAAGTCAATGCGAGAGTAGATCAACAGCGGCCGCGTCAACTGCATCTTGAATGCACCCGATTTCGGCGCAGCCAGCATGGTATCGGTGACAATTTTCTTGGGCGTGTCGTTATCCAGCAAATACGGATATTGCGAATAAGCTTTATAGGTAATGCCACCCCCGCACGGTTTTTCCCATGCCAGCTTTTCATCAAGGATGATCGTTCTGAGGCCGGAGCGGGCCAGACGTTCCGCCGCAGTAGCGCCCGCCGGGCCGCCTCCGAGAACAGCAACTGTTTTCATTGGGTTGGTGCCGGTACGTGAGGATTTGCCGGGCTAGCTCCCTGATCTAAGGATGGGTGTCCTGGAGGAAGAGTGCTACTACTGGAGCTACTGGGCGCGGGATTCGACATGGAATGTCCTGCCGAGTCGCCCACCTTGGTCACCACCCATTTCCCGTCTTTCGCTTCCAGAGTATATTTCATGGCCATGCCGCTTTTCAGGTTCGGATCACCCTTGGGGCGAAACGAAACCGTAGCGTAGGCCAAGTTGTTTTCAAACGTTACGTTCGTCGTGGAGACATCGATACTCTTGAGGTCGAGACCCGAATGGTTTTGCAAACGATCCAAGATGGCGGCCTGCACTTTTTCCTTCGTTTTCAGGTCGTTACCGCAGGCGGCAAGAATGAGAAGGCAAGTGAGGCAAACTGGTAATAGCCGGGACACCCTCTGATTATAACCACCCCGGCCAAGCGCACCTGCATCTGATGCGATGAACCCACTATGCAATCCAATACGGAAAAGCCGTCTGTTTTTAATCTCTTTAAAAGCGATCATCGCTATAAATACCTCGACGCATTCATCACGCTCTTCGTAGTAGTTCTGGTCATAACCAATGTGATCGCGCCCAAGTTCTTTGAGCTGCCTTTTTTTGGGCACACTCTGCAGGTGAGCGTGGCGCAATTGCTATTTCCCATTACGTATGTCTTTGGCGACATCTTTACGGAAGTGTATGGCTACTCTGCATCGCGCCGGGCGATTTGGTATGGCTTCATGGCGCTTACGTTGTTTGCGCTATTGAGCTACGTGGCGGTGATCATTCCACCAGCGCCCGAGTACAAACAGCAGGCCGCCTTCTACACCATCTTTCATCAGGTGGGCCGCATCGTGGCTGGCAGCATGATTGCTTACTGGTGTGGTGAATTCGCCAACTCCTTCACGCTGGCTCGCATGAAAATATTGACGAGCGGCAAGCACCTCTGGACCCGTACTGTGGGCTCCACCGTTGTCGGTCAGGCCGTTGACACCTGCATCGTGATCTTCTTCATCTTTTACGATCAGCCGCTGCACGTCATCTTCAGTTTGATTCTGTCCGGCTATGTTTTCAAAGTGATTTGGGAAGTCATCATGACTCCGGTGACCTACCGCATTGTCGGTTTCCTGAAGCGCACGGAGGGCGTCGACTACTACGACTACGCTACGAACTTCAACCCGTTCACGACCAAAGTCAAAGAAGACGAGATCCTAACCTCTCGCTGAGAATTTTTTGCAGTATGGTCCTCCGAATTGGCGGTCCTCTGCAAGATCCTCTCGTCGATGTCCCAGTCCCGGATTCTTGGCGAGCAAACGAAAAGCATTGACAAAGTCGACAATAAGTCGTCGCGTTACGCGAATACCCCCTACCTCTATTTGATATTCACGAATGGCCGCGAGACCTCGCCGCCCGGCTGGGGCGAGAAAATAATGGCTCATCCCGCCTTGGAAGCAGATGCACGCGAATCAAGATCGTCCAGCATCTCCTTCATAAAAGCCTCCCCATCAGTTCCCTCGCCGGCATTCAATTCAGCAATTCCCTGATCCATACGAGCCCTCAGTTCTTTAAGATGAATGGCTCGAAGGTCGTCGTGCCGTTCAAGTAGTCGAAGCGCTTCTCGCACAACCTCGCTCGCAGAGTTATAGCGACCGCTTTGCACCTTTGCTTGCACCAATTTCTCGAGTTCAGGCGTGAGAGAAACGTTCACCGTGCACCTCTTCTTTCTAACCTAAACAATGCAAAAGAGAACAAAGATTGTCAATCTATAGCATCAACCATAGAAACTCTTCATCCACATACCGCTCCCCTACCTTCAACGCCCGCGCTTCGACCCCGTACGCTTCAAACCCAAACCGTCGGTACAATGCCCGCGCGGTCTCCTGACACGTCGCCACAGCCAACAAAATCTGCTCTAGAGAGTTATCCCGTTTCACCCGCGTCAACAAATCCGACAGCAAGGCCCGCCCCACGCCCTTCCCCCGCTGCTCCGCCTTCACATACACGCCAAAAATCCGGCCTTTATGCCTCTCCTTCAACCCTGTTTCCCGCATAAAGGTTGCCATCCCGACAAGTGCGTCCTCTTCAAACGCGCCCAGCGTAAAGTTGTCGTCCGTTGTATTTCGAAACCGCCCCGCGATGTCCGCGACGGGCGTCTGGTGGTGCTCTTGTACCGATTTCCCAAACGCAAATGGTTCGGTCTCGAGCGCTTCCAAGCGGAGTTCCCACCAAGCCGCCGCATCACTTTCCACCAGCGTCCGGATTACCACGCGGCCAGCCTACCCAACATCCGCCGGCGGGCGCAGCAGTTTCATCGGTATATTCAGCGCGGCCCCGTTCCGATAAACCGTGAGATTGATGGTGTCTCCCACCTTCTTTAGCGAAATCTCCCGCACCAATGCATCCTCGCGATCCACGGCTTTCCCATCAATCGCCACAATCAAATCACCGCCCACACCCAACTCCACATTCCCAATGGCCACCACCTGATTCGCCGGATGAATGCCCGCTGCCTCTTCTGAGGTCCCACGGTACAACTGCTGCACTAACAATCCGCCGCGTCGCGGCAATCCCAAAGCCTCGGCCAAATCACCCGAGACATACTCCGTCGTAATTCCCACCTTCGGCCGCTCCGTGACGCGCCCCGCTTTGTAATCGTCCAGTAGCGCTTTCGCTCTGTTAATCGGCAGCGCAAAACCAATGCCAATATTCGCGCGCCCCAGAATCGCCGTGTTAATCCCAATGACGTTGCCGCTTGAATCCAGCAGTGGGCCGCCACTGTTGCCACCATTAATGGCTGCGTCGGTCTGAACCATGCCTTCCAATCGCTGTTCATTTTCGCCGTCAATCGCGCGTCCAATCGAACTCACCACGCCCGTCGTCAGCGTGCCTTCCAAGCCAAACGGATTACCAATCGCCAAAACTTTTTGGCCCACCTGCAGGCGGTCTGAATCGCCCAGCTTCAAAAACGCCGCCTTCTTCTTCAAAGCAATTTTGATCAGTGCGAGATCGTCGGAACGATCCTTGTCCAGCACCGTCGCGTAGTACTGAGTTTGATCCGACAGCGTCACCTGAATCTTGCTGCTGCCGGAAACAACGTGATTATTCGTCAGAATGAAGCCTTCATCGTTAATCAAGAAGCCGGACCCCAAACTCTGCGAAGCCACCGGCTGATAGAAAAAATCGCGGCGCACGGTGGTACTCGTGATGTAAACCGTCGCGGGTTGCGCGGCCTTGTAAATATCGATGTTGTTCTGCTCTTCCGGTGTCAGCCCCGAACCATGCACCGCGCCCGGCTCGCTCCACTGCAGCGCACTCCGCAACACCGGCGCCGATAACTCACGAAAACTCCAGTGCGCGCGCGCCGTTAACCAAAACAGCAACGCTGTGAACAGCAGGCTATAAACCAATACTCGAAGCTTCACAGCGCGGCACCCTCCGCAAGTTTCTTTAACTCTAGAAATACCTGTTGCACTTGTTTCACCGTGTCTTCTTTGCCGCCGCCCGTTTCAATCACAAAATCCGCATAACGTTTCTTTTCCTCTAAAGGAAGTTGCTTACCCAGGCGCGCCAGCACTTGCTCGCGCGTACTTCCATCGCGCTTCATTCCGCGCGCAATTTGCGTTTCCAGGTCGCACGCCGTCACAATCAACTTGTTGCAGTGGGCATAGCGCCCCGTTTCTACCAGAATAGCCGCTTCCAGCACCACAATCCCGTGCGGATCTTGCGCCGCGAAATCCTGCAACATCTGCTCTTCCAGCGCGAACACCGCCGGGTGCACCACTGCGTTTAGTTGAGCCAGCAACTCCGGCGAACCAAACACGATAGACGCAAGTTTCTTCCTATCGATAGTGGAATCCGCCTGCAGAATGTCGCGCCCAAACAGCGCAATCGCCGGTTCATACGCCGCCCCGCCCGGCTGCAGAGTGGCGTGTCCCAATTGGTCCGCAAAAACAAGGTGGCAGCCCAGCCGCTCCAACTCGGAGGCAACAAACGTTTTTCCGGACGCATAGCCGCCGGTAAGACCAACCTTGAGCATGGGATCTGTCAGTGCATTTCAGCAAGATCAACAGTGTTCACCATCAACATGGCAATCGTGAGTGGACCCACGCCGCCCGGCACCGGCGTGTAGGCCGAACTCATTTCCTGCATCGCCCGCGGATCAACATCGCCCACCAGCACCGACTCGTTCTTCGCGAATGCAGATAACCGCGACAAATCATGCGCAAACAGCGGCACCACAACGTCTTTGTCTGTCAATCGGTTCATGCCCACGTCAATCACCACCGCACCCGGTTTGATGAAGTCGCGCGTAATAGCCGCAGGCCGGCCAATGGCTGCCACCAGAATGTCGGCACGCTTGCATTCCTCCGCCAAATTGCGCGTCTGCGAATGGCAAATCGTAACCGTGGCATTTTCGTGCAGTAACATCAGCGCCATGGGCTTACCTACAATGTCGCTCCGTCCCACCACCACCGCATGCTTCCCCGCAATCGGAATCTTTGAGCGATGCAGCAATTGCATGATGCCCGCCGGCGTACAAGCCCTTGGCGCAAATCGATTCACCACTAACGATCCCAAGCTATGTATGCCAAAACCATCCACATCGCGGAACGGATCCACAATATAGGGAATCACTTCTTCCGCGCGCAATTGCTTCGGCAGCGGCATCTGCACCAGAATCGCGTCTACTGTTTTGTCTTTGACAATCGGATCAACCGCTTCGAACAGCGCGTCCGTCGTGATATTTGCGGGCGGCCGTAACTCAACACTGCGAATGCCCAATTCTTCACAGGCCTTGACCTTGTTTCGCACATAGATCTGCGAAGCTGGATCGTCACCCACCAGAATCACCGCCAAACAAGGGGGTCGCCCTCGTTTCTTGGTGATTTCCTTAACGCGCGGTTTCAGTTCCGCGATGATCTCCTGGCTTACTTTCTTCCCGTCAAGAACTACTCCGGCCATGCACTCGTGAGGATAACAGAGATGAGCAAACAGGACTTCCCGCTGCGTATAACTGAATGCCTTCCGCGTACACCTTGAACACCGATTCGAATACCGTGTCCCACGATTGCTGCAGCGCATATTCGCGGGCACTTCCGCGCATGCGCCCATGCAGCGCGAGATCAGTCATCATCGTGGCCACACAATCATGAAACGCCGCATCGCTGCCAGCCACGTAACCATTCACGCCCGATTCCACCAGAAACTTAGGTCCACCCTCACGCATGACCACCGCCGGCACTCCCGATGCCAGCGACTCCAGAACTACATTGCCAAAAGTGTCGGTCTTAGATGGAAAGGCAAGCAGATCCATCTGTGCGTAAGTGTCTGCTAACTCCTCCCCGCGTAACACGCCCGTCAATCTTGCATTGGGAACATGGGCCCGCAGCCACGCCGCTTCGCTGCCTTCGCCCACAATCACAAATTCGAAATTATTCTGTCCTCTCGCTTGCAGCGCCGTACCCAACTCAGCTAATAACCGTATGTTCTTTTCCGGTGTCAGCCGCCCTACATAGCCAATCTGAAACGACTGATTTTCATGCCGTCGCCGCGCTGGATTGAAAAGTTCGGCGTCCACACCACGCCGCATTAAGTACGAAGGCCGCCCACCCAGTCGACGCGTCAACTCAATCAACTCTGGATTTGGGGCCATTGTCACCACCGCGCGCCGGTAAAACTGCCGCAGCACTTCAACAGACAATCGCTCCGCCACGGCGCCTGCCACTCCACTCGTCGCCTTACCACTAAAACGCAGGAGTTTCCGCAAACGAGTCCCCGCATACTCATGCAAACTCGTGTGCCACGAAATCACCAACGGCAAATCAAGAAGCCAGGAAACATACATGCCCACTGCACCCATGTCGCCAGGACCGGTAATGTGAATGACCTCGGCGCCAAAACGCTTGGCCTCGCGCGCCACACGCCCAGAATAACGCCACAGCGCAGCATCGTAGTCCAGATTCGCATCCAGTTCTACCCGCACCGGCCCGCGCTTCAATTGCAGAATTTCCACGACCCCATCGCTCGTCTTCTCGGTCTTCGGCCCGCAATGCACGCTCAAAAAGGGAATCTGCCGCCGTCGCGCAAAAGCCTCCAAATGCCTGGCCGTATGCGCCACACCGTTTACTTCCCAAAATGTATCCGGCAGAAAGGCAACGCGCGGATACTCGCTCAAATCGCTGCCTCCTGATCCTCCCAAACAGCCGACCGGTCGTTCAGCGCCATCCGCAATGCCGAACGCAGCGGTCTCCATTCCAGCAGCCTCATCGCTCCCACAAACTGTTTCACAATCGCCGGCCCTCCATCTGCCCACAACGTCGCCAGCGGTACCGTCACTTTCGTCTCTGGGTCGCGATAATAAACGCGGTCCGCCCAAGTACGCCGTCCCGCGAAGTTTTCCGGATACTCGCGCACCACATCCACCATCGTCTGCAACACACGCATCTTCAGCGGCTCATGATACTGCGGCATGAAAACCACGTGGCTCACTCGCTCCTGCCGGATCTCCTGCACAAACTCTGCAAAAGTCACCGCCCGCGACAGATTCAAAATCGCATTCGGCTCACGTCCATGCCGATCGCCGCCCGCCACCACAGGCACATTCAACTCCCGCGCTAACGCAACCACCCGCTTGTTCTCTTTCCAGCAACGCAGCCCGTTCAATTCCAGGGCATGAAAGTATCGGCCGTAATCCGCCAACAGCAACTGCAGCACCGCCTCATGCCGTTCTTCGCCAATTCCTTTTTCATCCCACAGCGGATGATTCAAAACCAGCAGCACCTCCGGCATTGCGTGCAACATGGCCAACAACCCGCCCAGTTCACTCACTTCCGGCTTCGCCGTGAAGGTTTCAAACCGCTCCATCAGTTCGCGCGATTCCGCCACCGGCATGTTGTGTACGCCTAAGTGGAAAAATGTCTCCCCAAACGGAATCGTCCACTCTGTTGAAATCGGAATGTTCTTGAAGCGGTCCAACACGTGCAGTTGCGTACCTGCCCGGATATCGTCATGGTCTGTCAGCGAAATCAACGCCTGTAATTTGAATTTCCTCCGAATCTGCTTCTCTTCCAGCCGATAGGCTTGCCGCGGCGCCAGCGGCGGAGTCCAGAAGGCGTCCTCAAAACTAAAGCGTTTTTTGTTGATCCGGTGATATTCGTCTTCTTGCTTGCGTATGGCATTGCCTAGATACGGCAGCTTGCTGGTGTAACGCGGCACCATGTCGAGACTTTCTTCTGAGTACATGGTGTGGCTGTGAAGTGATACCCCCGAGCGAAAACCAGTGGGGATGGTGGGAGTTTGCCAGAAGAGCTGGAACGAATTTTTGCTGGTAACAGTCATATTATTTCGCCTTTGGTTCTACTCTCACGGAATTGTGTTGCTTTGAGATTTGCTCAGCATGAATAAGCGATTAAAAACAATCCAAAACAAAAATGTTCTAAAACCAGTGGTGTGACAAACCCGTTTCAATTGTCAAAACCAGAGAACCAGAACGATTGGCCTATTTGTGTGTTACCGAATCACTGGTAGAGTAATCAAGTAATTGAGCAATTCCGCACCAAAACAAAGCCAAACGATGAGAAGAGCGGCAGCGGATGTATCGAATAGCGAGACAGTAGCCATTGAAGCCGAGCCCCGGCCCGTGGACCCTAGCGAACGCAGCATCGCGAAGCTAGAATCGACGATTGCGGAACTACGCTCGCTGGTCAGGGCCTATGAAGGCGTCTTTTACGGCAATCCCAATCCTGCCGTCATCTTCGCCCAAGACGATTTCCGCATACTCGAAGCCAACAAAAATGCCGTCGAACTCTACGGCTACAGCCGCAAACAAATGTGCGAAATGAGCCTGCTGGATCTATTCACGGGCGAAGCGAGCGAGCGTTGGCGCAGCATGCTCGAAGCTGAACTACGCAAGCCGCACAACACGCTCGGCCCCTTCGTTCACCGCGGCGCCGCCGGCCGGGAACTGGTGGTCAGCATGGTGTTCTCCAGCTTCGCCATTCGTGGCCGCGACGCGCGCATCATGCAGATTCAGGATGAGACCACGCGCCGAACCGCCGAAGAGGCTGTCCGCGCCAGCGAAGAACGCTTTCGCGAACTTTTTGAAAACGCCAACGATGTCATCTTCCTGCACGATCTGAAGGGTCGCCTGATGGCCATCAACCGCGCCGCCGAAAGCCTCACCGGCTACGCGCGTGCTGAGGTCTTGGGCAAGAGCATCGAAGAACTCATCGCGCCCGAATCGCGCCACTTGAATCAAGACAGCATCCGCGCCCACTTAGGCGGCAGCCCCACGCAACACTTCGAACTGCGCATTCTCCCCAAATCCGGCGGCGTGCGTTTTTTGGAGTTCAGCACCCGCATCATTTACCGCAAAGGTTTGGCCGTCGCCATCCAGGGAATCGGGCGCGACATCACCGAACGCAAACAAGCTGAACAAAAACTCCGCGATTCCGCGCGCGAAATGCAGGTCAAGAATGAGGAGTTAAGCAACGCTCTCCATCTTGCTCGCGAAGCCACGCAGCTCAAAGAACAATTCCTCGCCAATACCTCGCATGAACTCCGCACTCCTTTAAACGGCATCATGGGCATGGTCAGCCTGATGAAGAACACCGAACTCACGCGCGATCAGCATGAGTACGCCGACGCCATCAGCCAATGCTCGAACGACCTGCTGACCATCATTAATGACTTACTCGATCTCTCGCAAATCGGCGCCGGACGTCTCGCCATCGATTACCGCACCTTCGACCCGGCCGAGAGCGTGCGTTCGGTCGCCAAAATGCTCAGTCTTCGCGCCACCACTAAAGGCCTCACACTGACTTACGAAATTGATCCGCGTGTGCCGCCCACCATGGAAGGCGATAGCGTCCGCTTGCGTCAGATTCTGACCAACCTCATCGCTAACGCCGTCAAGTTCACTACCACGGGCGGCGTCCGCGTCGTTCTCACCACCAGCACTGACGCTTCCCGCATCCGCTGCGACGTCATCGACACCGGCATTGGTGTAGACGAAACCCTGCGCGACCGCATCTTCGAGGCCTTCTTTCAAGCCGACGGCACCAACCGCCGCCGCTACGGTGGGACTGGTCTCGGCCTCACCATCAGCCGCCAACTTGTCGAACTGATGGGCGGCCAGATTGGCATGTTCAACAACGCCGGCGGCCACGGCGCAACTTTCTGGTTTGCACTGCCTTTGAAGCCCGACGCCCCGGTGATCCGCTAAGGCATGGGTCCGAATACAGCTTTCTGCCTTGTGATCTTTGGCATGCTCGGCGTTTACTGCGAATTCCTGTGGCCCGGCCGAGTGCTCCCTGGCATCTATGGCGCCGCAGCCACCGTTATTGGCGGGTATCATTTATGGCGCGCCGTTCCCTCTGCCTTGGGTTTGGAACTTCTCGCACTGGCAGCCGCCTGTTTCCTTCTTGACGCTTTGGTGAGCACTTACTTCCTCGCGGGTGCAGTCGCCACGGTCGCGCTTGCCTTTGGATTTGTCAGACTCATTCCCGGTGACCACGGCATCCATCCGCTCTTATCGATTCCCTGGTGCATTGTTTTCGGAGCAATTACCATGTTCCTCAACTGGTCTGCCCGCCGCGCCCGCCGCAACAAACAACTTTAGAAAGCAGGAGAAAGTACACTTGGCCTGCAACCGAAGCTGCTTGAGATTCACTACTCAGTCGAAAGACGCGCAGTCAACACAATTGCGTCGGAGGAATCCTTGCCACTCTCATTTATTACCAAGAACCAGCAATTTGTTTTGGTTGATCCGTCGACAACGCCCGCTGCAACCGTAAACCCCGAAGCCACTCTGCCGAACCACCTATACGACGTGTTCCTCGTAATCGAGAACACCGACAGCTTCGAGGCCACCAACGTCCAGGTCAATGTTTGGCACAGCGCCTTTGGGATCGGCCGTATGGCTGGCACCGACGGATTGACGCAACCGGCTCCCGTCAACGTGCCGCCGCAAGCCTATGGAATCCCAGGCACCGCCACGATTTCGTTTACCTTTCTCACACCGCCTGGCGGTCACGGCTGTTTAGGTGCCCAGATCGCTCCTTCTGGCGCATACATCGGCCAGAACGTTACCGTCATCTCTTGCCCAACCGGCGTGCCTTCCACTCTGTCCTTTGTGGTCTTTGGCGGCCCTGCCAATGAAGCCATGGTTCTCACTCTCACCGAATCGATCCAGAATGGCGCTGTCATACCCGCTGGCTCATCTCAGTCATGGAAACCATTGCTCATCGCCCCTCCCGGTACAGGTCCAACCGTTCCCACCGCCGCCCCGATCACGCTAAATCTCGCGGCGGAAGCCTTCTACTCCGTCGGCCTGCAGGTCACGGTTGCGGCCGGCGCTTCCACCGCTCATGTCTTCCGAGTCGTCGGCACCGTTGCAGGCCAGTTCGAGGGTGAAGTTGATATCACTGTCAACCCTGTAGCGGGACTCGCCGCTCCCGATCCCTACCTGACCGGCGGCTACCAGAGTCCCGATATCTTGATCTTCGACTCCGCCAACAATCCCGTACCTTTGGGCGGTCAGCCGAATGCTGTCTGGGACACCTTGCTCATACCCAATACCGATTACAAACTCGCTGTTGTTGTTCACAACGATTCGTCTACTCCTGCCGTGAATACGGTTGTCCGCTTCTGGCAAATCCCGGGTGGCATCGCAACCAACGGCACACTCAGCGATGTGCGCACGGTAACCGTGCCCGCTAACAGCAGCGTGCAAGTGAACAGCAACTTTCCCTTCCACAGTGCGCCGCCCGGCCAGCATTGCTGCGCCGCGGTCAGCATCTACAACTCGCAATCAAAAGACGCCACCGTCGATCCGGTAACTGCATCGCAAATCCCAGATCCCAACGCAAACTCGGCCCACAGTCCTTCCGCTTGGCGCAATACCGACTCTATCTTCGTGTTCGTCGGCAAACCCTGGAGCTTTTCTTTGCAGGGGACGGTGCTCCCAACGGCAAGGGTTCCTTTGAAAGTAACGGCGACTGCGAAACTCGCCGCCACTCTCGAAACGACGCCAGCCGCCCTCGCCCTGCGTCAGACCCTTCGCGAATCCGGCGCGGCGACGGATTCACTCTTTCTAGCGCCCACCTTGCGCGCCACGCTGCCGGTTATCGACTTGAAACTCAACATTGGCGTCGTCAAGCCAATTTCGCCAACCGTCGCCGAGTTTCCAGTTTCGGGCGTTGTCCCGTCCGATGCTAAGGTCGGCGACCGCTACCTTGTGTCTGTCGCGGCCACCTATGAAAACCGGACCGTGGAATTTCTCCAAACCCTATACGTCAAAGCCGGCTAACCCTTACCCATAAGCCCCTGGTCGGGAAAACCGACCGGGGGGCTGCGCGTCTCCCTCATCAAAAATCCGTTGACTTTCCAGCAAGCTCGGCTTACCATCAGATGTGTTACATTATGTAACATACAGATGCCGCCTAAATCTCCGCTCTCCGCCCTTGAACAGCAAATCATGAACGCCATTTGGTCCATCGGCGAAGCCACCGCCGCCGACATCCAAGCCGCTCTCCAGCCCCATCGCTCGCTGAGTGATTCCACCATTCGCACCGTTCTGGGCCGCTTGGAAGAAAAAGGCTATCTTCACCACAAGATCAGTGGCCGTACCTTCCTGCACAGCAGCCTGGAACCACCCAACGCCTTAGCTGCACACGCCGTCAAACAGATTGTCGATCGTTTCTGTCAAGGCTCGGTTGAAGCACTGATCGCCGGCATGGTGGATGGCGAAATCGTCGATACAGCAGAGCTGCAGCGCATCGTTGACCGCCTTGCCAAGCAGTCTCAGATCAAAGCAACAAAACGAAAGGACCGCAAAAAATGAACGTCTCGCTATTGAATTCGCTAAGCGAATCAGCCGCCACCTTTTTCTTTGAAGTGATCGTTCGTTCAACCGCGCTCTTCGCGGCCTGTGCGCTCATCACACCCCTTCTCCGCTCCCGCACGGCCGAAGTGCGACATCTCATCTGGCGCGCCGCACTTTATGGATTGCTGCTGATGCCGCTATTCCAATTCACTCTTCCTCGTCTACATCCGTCAGAGCGAGTCATTGTGAACGCCAGAACTGCGGACGTGGTCACACAGGAGAGACCCGCCCCTCGCATCTCGCAAAACGTGACCCGAACTATCGGACGCCTCCGTGTGTTTCCTTTAACAATAACGGCAGTAGGACTGTATCTGCTCGTCACACTCATCCTGCTCGCCCGTTTACTGCTAAGTCTCGTTCACTTGAAAGCACTGAGGCATCGGAGTGAACCGATTCTTGACCTCGGTCTAGCAGAGTTCGGCGATTTGGAATCAGCACTCCGATTATCAACCGAGATCCGCGTCCCCATCGCCTTCGGCCTCCGCAATGCTGCTATCCTTTTACCCGCAACCTGGAAACAGTGGCCCAACGACAAACTCCGCGCAGTTCTGATTCATGAGAGGGCGCATCTCCTCCGCCGCGATCCCGCCACGGCCCTCCTCGCGTCTTTAGCCTGCTGTCTTTTCTGGATGCATCCCTTCGTCTACTTGCTGCGCCGCCAACTCACCAAGCTCGCCGAGCAATCATGCGATGAAGCAGTCATCCGCTCGCTGAGTCCAGAACGCTACTGTCGGATTCTTCTCGAATTTACCTCTGAAGTGGCTGTACCACGCGACCGCTTTGCCGCAGCTTGTGCTGTGGCCGCGGATCGCTCCTTTATGAAGAAACGTATCGAATGGATCTTCCATGTTTCGCAACAACCGCGCATCATGAGTTCTCGCTGGCTTAATACGTTTCTTCTCTTTTCATCTATCCCAGTTCTCTATCTCACCTCCGCTCTCGACTTGAGCCGCGGCGCCCAGGTGTTGAGCTTCCGCGATATCCAGAATCAGCAAGAAGCGAACAAACGAGAATCCGACCTTCGCCAGAATCCGGATGACTTGGAAACGCGTGTCTCACTCATGGCCTTTTATTCCAACACTGGCAAGCACAGGGAGTTCACGAAGCTCCTGCTATGGGAGATCGAACACCACCCCGAAGCGGACGCCTCTGCCATGAGGTACTATGGTCGACCTGATCAAGCGCACTATCACCCTCTTGTCCAACATGGAATGACTTCCGAGGACGATCAATTGGTGAAAGCCGCGTGGGAGCACGCGCTCGAAACTCATCCAAATTCCCCCGAGGTGCTTTACGACGCCGCGCTTTTTTTCGAACGTTACGATCCCGCCCGCGCACTCGCCTTGCTGAAAAAAAGTATGGCACTGCCAAATCAATTACCGCAAGACTCTTATCGTCTCGAACTTTCGGTTCTCTGCGCTGCGGCAGTTTCTGAAGATCACAAATTGGGGTCCATCAACAACATTCAGATGACACCGAACGCCTCTGCCGTGTTGTTAAACGAAATCGAAACATCCTCTGACCCCGCGCTGCTCAGCCGCGTCGGCACCATGTTGGTTAAACTTTTCAGCGACAAAGAAATCCAAATCGGTCTGTCCTTCATCCAACAAGCGATCTCGCTCGATCCCCACAACCCGGCGTGGACCGAAGCTCTCGAATCCGCGAAATTCGAACCCATCCGCCGCCGCAACTATGCCGCAGCCATTCAAAAGCCGCATTCTAGTGCGCCACAATAAAGTTTTGGGGAACTTTCGCCTTCCCAACACGTTCTTCTTACCAGGAGCCTTATGCGCCACATTGCCGTTCTTTCCGCTTTCCTACTCGCCGGAGCCATCTCCACCTTCGCCAGCGTCGATACTGGCCTTCTCGCGCTCGTCCCTCCGGGTGCAAAAATCATCGGTGCCGTCGACGTCACGCGCTCGCGCAACTCCGATTTCGGCCAATACCTGCTCGCCAAAGCCCAGGCCGAAGATGCCCATTTCCAGGAGCTGATC
>Ga0182012_10002372_pt1 | contig 20352 bp, 20 predicted proteins | sample 612S2SmetaG_FD_120486 | JGI IMG/M metagenome (GOLD analysis project Ga0182012, IMG submission 120486) | Permafrost microbial communities from Stordalen Mire, Sweden - 612S2S metaG | ecosystem: Environmental > Terrestrial > Soil > Wetlands > Permafrost | place: Sweden: Stordalen | collected...
ATTTTCTGATTCCGGAACCGTCGGCCCGGGCATCGCTGGCGCGTCGTCGATGGAGTAGTCATACTGCACGATTCGTCCGTCGCCGACGTTCGACGAATTCGAGACGATGCCCGCACCCGGACTATGGTTTAGCTCACTTACTCGTGCCTGTTGATGCTCGGCAGCCTTCTTGGCGCCGCCCCACGACCGCTCCATCGCCTCAGCGATGCGCGCTGCAATGCCTTTTTTCTGTTTCTTGACGCCAACCGCCACGAGCGCACTCCCCCAGCGGAAGTATACGATTGCGCTATTCTACCGGCGAGTTACCAATGAACAGGGCGAAGCTTACCTTCGGAGTTGTGGCAAGGAACGCGAACCAGCCGCCGCGAGCACTTCGCCGCCAGCTTCAGTTCCAGCGGAGGGATAGCCGGTCGAAATTCCGACTAAATGTTCTGGGCGAGCAGAAGAGATTTTTCATGGTAGCGGGCAGCTTTCTGCTTCCTCAGCGACGTCCATCGATCACGCGATGACGGATTTGGCCGCTCTATCCAGCGACACGTTTTTTCCTTCCTCGCCTTTCCCTTCGTCACAGACCTTCCGTTATTTGTACACCCACATTTTTTCCCCTAGGCTCGGAAACAGGTGCAATAGAAATCCGAGCTAACTCGCTGGTTTCACTGGCCCTTCCACTGATACGCACCCGGCTGGGGAAGACCAAGATGCGCTAGAACCCGGTTGGCGAACTCATGCGCCATGGCATCCAAACCCGGCGGCAAGTTATAGAACGCGGGGATGAGAGGGAATACGGTCGCGCCGGCGTCGGCGGCGCGGTACATATTGCGAATATGAATTTTACTCAGTGGAGTTTCGCGGACGCACAGCACAACAGGTCGTTTCTCTTTCAGGCAAACGTCCGCGGCACGTTCGATCAGCGCGGACGAGACACCATTCGCGATGCGCCCCAGCGTACCTACACTGCATGGAAGCACGACCATCGCGCTTGTCGGATACGAACCGCTGGCAATGTTGGCTCCGATGTCAGCATTGCCCTGCTGCTGAATCTTGCTCGACTTTTTCCCCAGGAGTTGCTTGACCAATTCGTTGCGGCCGGTGAGTCCAAGTTCTTCGGCGATGACGCGCAGGCCGCTGTCCGAAACCACAAGATTAATGATCTCAATGCGAGTGTCGGCTTCCGCAGCGACGAGCAGATGTTTGAAAAACAGCGATCCACTCGCGCCGGTACTGGCAATCGTCAGATTCATGATTTCAATTCCGCAGAACTTCTGAGCATAGGGACGGAGGAGAGCCGAAGTCAAGGATTGGCGAATTAAGACATCATGGGCACGACCACGCAAATCGGATCCCGCCGCACCTTGGCGCAGTTGCATGCCTTGGCGGCGGTCGAACGCGACATCCGGACGTACGATAACAGCTCCCGGAAAAAATACCTGCGAACTTTCACCCGGGCGTTTCGCTCCTATCAGGCCGTCCTCGGTCCGGATGAATTCCGGCGCGCTGTTCTCGATGCAGGCACCATTCTGATCGGCGACTATCACGCTCTGCCCGCGTCCCAGCGCTTTGCCGCTTCGTTGTTGGAACAGCGCGCCCAACCCGGCGACCGTCCGGTGGTGCTCGCTGTTGAAACGATCTTCGCCCGCGATCAACATATCCTCGACGAGTGGTGGCGGCGTGAAATTGAGGAGCCTGAATTTCGCGAACGCATTCGTTTCGATATCGACTGGGGATACGACTGGGCACCGTTCTATGAATTGCTCTTAACCGCCCGCGAACACGGGGAAGGGATCTACGGAATCGATTGCGCGCCGCGAGACGACCTTCGTAAGATTCGCGCTCGCGATCGCCACGCCGCGCACAAGTTGGCTGAGATCCGCGCGCGACATCCCCGCGCTGTGATTTTCGTTTTGTTTGGCGAGTCCCACCTCGCGCCCGGTCACCTGCCTCGTTCTCTTACGTTGGAGTTGCCGGACGAGTCCGTGTTAAGAGTTCTGCAAAATATCGACCCACTGTATTGGCAGGTTTCAAACGAGAAAGAGAATCGCGTGGCGGCCGTGCGCGTCTCGAGCGACACGATTTGCGTCTTCAACGCAACACCTCTGGAGAAATACGAGAGCTATCGCCTGCACTTGAGCCGATGGGGAAACGGCTTTGGCGATCCCGATCTGACTCCCACGATTCACAATCTGGTGGAGAGTTTGGCGCGTTTTCTGGGCATCGAGAATTACTCAGCGCACAACACCACTCAGCCCAAATTCCTGACTGACTTGCTGCCTGAAGTTTGCGGAGGGCGATCCAACGTTCCACTCAGTCGACTGCTCGCGCGGCGCGGAGCTACGCTTGAACAAATCGAAGACACACTCGATCGCATCGAGGATCGTGGCTCGATTTACATTCCACAAATCAACGCGATTTATGTCCGCGAATTTCGGATCGATGTGGCCGCGCAGGAAGCAGGCAGATTCCTCCACCACGCCTGCCGGGGCCTTCCGGTGCGAGAGTGTGGATTTACATCCAACGGTGTAGGTCATGATTTTTGCGCGGACGTGTTGGAACACGCATTGGCCCATTTTTCGTCTCACGCGTTGTGCCCAGTACGATCGAAAGACGACGACGATTCGGAGATTCCGCCATCTTCATTCCGCACCATCAAGGCTCCAGTGCGAAGAGCGCAGTGGGAAAGTGCAGCTCGGACCGCGGGACAGGGACTCGGGAAATCTCTCTATGCCGCCTACGTACAAGGTAGAGTGAGTCGCGCTGCCTTGCGGCACTTATTTCTAACGCACTCTGAAAACAAGAACGAAGCGAAAACCGCGATTCGCAGACTGACGACCACCATAACGACCCGCATGTAGATTCACTTGACGTGCGATTTTGGCGGCGAACCATGCTTCTTTTGCTGCAGAGCCAAGTCATGCAGATGCAAGATCGTAGCCGCTGCCGCATACTTCACCGAGTCTTTTTCGTCGTGCATGGCAGGCTCAAGGCGCTCCATCACGGTAGGGTCGCCCCGCTTGGAGATCGCGTCCAGCGCCGCATTACGCACCAGTTCGCTCTTGTCGGTGACGGCGGTTTGCACCAGCGCGTCTTCACTCTCTGAGTCAGGATCGTGCGTCAGCGCCTTCGCCGCTGCCGCTCTCACCGGCGAACTATCGTCCTTGCGAATGGCACGATAGGCGTCGTATCCCATGCCCGCGAACGGCACATATCCAATGCCTTCCTGAAAACCCAGCAGCGCCATCTGCTTCGGATCTTTAAGTTGCGCCATTTGCGAGGCGATCAATCCCTTGCCGCCTTTCATGTTCCCGGTCAACACGGCATAGAAAATTTTGTATGCGGCGGGATCGTGCAATTTGAGCAGCCCATTCGCGGCGGCGATGGCAACCGAAGGTTCCTTGTCTTCCAAAGCTTGGTGCAATTTCTTGATCGCAATCGGCCCACCCAACTCTCCCAGCGCGAACGCGCCGGCGGCTCGCACTTCTGGTTTGGGATCGTCCATCGCGTTGGACACGGCGGTCAGCGCCTTCGGTTCGCCTGCTAGCAGAGAGAGCACTCGCACAGCCGTCGCTCGTTTCTGGGCGCCCTGCTCTTGTAACCCTGAGCTGAGCACCTCCCACGCCTGATCGATGACACTGAGCTTAGCAAATGCGGCGGCCTCTTCGGGGGACGGCTTGGAGGCTGGTGATGAATCGTCTGGCTGCGTTCCACTCTCCGGCGTTTTGTTCGGACTTTGTTTGGTTCGCTCGGCGGAGCTCGGTGTTTCAGGCGAGCTGGATGGTTGGGATGTCTGTTGTGCGACCGTTAAAGATGAAAGCGCGACCAGCAGTAAGAGTGTTTTCGTGAACGAGAAGCGGAGCCGTGACATGTCTCTCCTTGCCCTGGGTTTATCGCTTCTTACTTTTTGAGCGAGACTGTGAACTTGGCGTCTTCTTGCGCCCGAAAACGCGCGCGAAGATTGCATCGATATTTGCCAGTTGACGCTTTAAATCGAACGCTCGCTCCAACTGTTTTTTCGGAATGCGGCTGCTGATTTCTTTATCGTCCATCACCAGTTCGCGAAAATTCAACCCTTCACGCCACGCTTTCATCGCGTGGCCCTGCACTTTGCGATATGCATCCTCGCGAGAGACTCCATGCTCCACCAGATCAAGTAAAAGTTGGCCGCTGAAAATCAGGCCACCGGTGCTTTCGAGATTGTGCTTCATGCGCTCGGGGTAGACGAACATCGTCTCGATCAAGTTCGTCGTCTTCTGCAACAGGTAATCGACTAATGTCGTCGAGTCGGGAATGATGACGCGCTCCACCGAGGAATGCGAAATGTCGCGCTCGTGCCACAATGCGACGTTTTCAAATCCGGCTTGTGCGTTGCTGCGTACGACGCGCGCCAGGCCGCTAATCTGCTCGCTGGTCACGGGATTACGCTTATGCGGCATCGCCGACGACCCTTTTTGCTTTTCGCTGAAAAACTCTTCCGCCTCGCGCACTTCGGTGCGCTGCAAGTGGCGAATCTCGGTGGCAATCTTGTCCAGCGTGGACGCGATCACTGCCAGCGTTGCCAGATAATTCGCGTGGCGATCGCGCTGGATGACCTGAGAAGAAATATCCGCGGCCTTGAGATTGAGGCGAGCGCAAATCCTTTCCTCGATCGCAGGCGTTAAATGGGCGAACGTACCCACCGCGCCCGAGAACTTGCCGACGCGTAGCTCCTCTGCTGCGAGCCGAAAGCGCTCGATATTGCGCTGCGTCTCGGAGTACCAGTTCGCCAGCTTGAATCCAAAAGTGATCGGCTCGGCGTGGATGCCGTGCGTGCGTCCGATCATCGGTGTGTGCTGAAATTCAAATGCGCGTTTCTCGAGCACCGCCGCCAGCTTTTCGAGGTCCGCCGCAATGACCGCCGAGGCCTGCGTGATGAGCAATGCCTGGGCCGTATCCACGACGTCGTTGGAGGTCAATCCGTAGTGAAACCAGCGAGCCGCCGGCCCAACGATCTCAGCAACAGACGTCGTGAACGCAATCACGTCGTGACGCACTTCCGCTTCAATTTCGTGGATGCGAGTGATGTTAAACCCAGCGAGCTTGCGGATCTCGCGAGCCGCATCTTTCGGAACCATGCCGGCATCCGCCAGCGTTTCCGTCGCGGCCAATTCGACCTTAAGCCATGTCTGAAAGCGATTGTCTTCGCTCCAAATCAGGGCCATCTCAGGGCGTGTGTAGCGTGGAATCAAATCGTGCTCCTCATCAAAGATGTCATTCTGCGCGAAGCGAAGAACCCATGCATCCCCATCTCAGAGAGGGATGCCCCATCTCGATTGTGACGCAAACTTAGACTGACCCTACAGCTTATTCGCCTTCGGCTTCTCCGGGTCTGCGTAATCATAGAAGCCTTTGCCTGATTTGCGTCCGTACCATCCTGCCATGACTAAACGCTTGAGCAGCGGTGGCGAAGCGAAGCGGCGCTCTTTGAATTCGTCGTACATCACGTGCGTGATGTAGTAGGTCGTGTCCAAGCCGACGAAATCGAGCAGGGTGAACGGCCCCATGGGATAGCCACAGCCCAGTTTCATCGCATTGTCGATGTCTTCAATCGACCCAACACCCTCTTCGTAGGCGCGCACTGCATCGAGTAAATACGGCACCAGTAGCCGGTTGACGATGAATCCGGTCTTATCGCTGGTGCGTACCGGAACCTTGCCCAGCTTTTTCCCGAACTCGTACGCGGTCTGATAAACCTCGTCCGCTGTGGCAATCGTGCGGACGACTTCTACCAGCTTCATCAGCGGCACCGGATTGAAAAAGTGCAGTCCGACGAAACGTTCCGGCCGCTTCACCGAGGTCAGCAATTCGGTCACCGAAATGGACGAAGTATTGGAAGCGAAAATCGCATCTTTGTTGACGACGCCATCGAGCGACGCGAACATTTTCTTTTTCTCTTCGACATTCTCAATAATCGCTTCAATGACGATGTCGCAATCGGCTAGGTCGGCCTTGTTGGTCGTGCCTTTGAGGCGCGCCCGGGTCGCATCTTTTTGTTCCGCCGTGATGCCGCCTTTTTCGACGGGGCGCTCGGCGAACTTCGAGAGCGACTTGTCGATCCCGGCGAATCCTTTGTCGAGATATTTCTGCTCGACTTCAAGCACGACCACGTCGAACCCCGCAGTCGCCGCTACTTGCGCGATGCCGGAACCCATCAAGCCACAACCTAGAACGCCAACCTTCTTAATTTCCATATGATTTCCTTTAGCTCATGCTCTCCACAATCATGGCAATGCCCTGTCCGCCGCCGATGCAGGCTGACGCTACGCCGTACTTTTTCTTTCGGCGGCGCAGTTCGTAGAGCAGCGTGATGACGAGCCGCGTCCCGGTTGCACCGAGCGGATGACCCAGTGCGATCGCTCCGCCGTTGACATTTACCTTGTCGCGATCCAGCCCGAGTTCCTTTTCTACCGCCAGATACTGCGCGGCGAAGGCCTCGTTGACTTCAATCAAGTCGATGTAGTCGAGTGTGATGCCCGCCTTTTGGATTGCAATCTTGATCGCCGGCACCGGGCCGCGTCCCATGAGTTTAGGATCGACCCCAGCGATGCCCCAGCTGACAATGCGTCCCAGCGGCTTGAGATTGCGTTTCTGCGCCGCCTCCAGCGACATCACCGTCACCGCTGCGCCGCCATCCACAATGCCGCTGGCATTGCCCGCCGTCACCGTGCCGCTTTTGCCGAACGCGGGTTTCAGCTTGGCCAAGCCTTCCATCGTTGTCTGCGGTCGCCGATGATCGTCTTCGGTGAAACTCTCGCCGGTCGATTCCCCCTTATGATTCTTGAGCGCCACCGGAACCAGTTCTTCCTGAATGCGGTTTTCTTTGTATGCCGCGTCCGCCAACTGTTGCGACCGTAGCGCGAACTCATCCTGCATCGGTCGTGTGATGCCTTGCTGCTCTCCGTAAAGCTCAGCCGTGTTGGCCATGTAAAGGCCGCAATAACTATCGAGCAGAGCGACCATCAGCGAGTCTTCCAGCTTGCCCCCGGGCGCCAGCGTGAATCCATCTCGCCCGCGAATGACGAATGGCGCCTGCGACATCGCCTCCATGCCGCCCGCCAGGACGACGCTCGCTTCGCCCAACTGAATCATCTGCGCCGCGTTCACAATGGACTGCATCCCGCTGCCACACAACCGATTCACCGTTAGCCCGGGGGTCTCAATCGGTAGCCCAGCACGCAATCCCACGTGGCGCGCGCCATAGAGTGCATCACCCGAAGTCTGCTGCGCGTTGCCAAATACCACGTGATCGATCTCTTTAGGATCGAGTCCCGCCCGCTCGATCGCCGCCTTGCCCGCAATGGCGCCCAACTCCTGTGCGGTGAACTCCTTCAATTTGCCGCAATAGCGGCCAAAGGGCGTACGCGCACCACTAACGATCGCAATATCACCTGGCTTCAGCATGACTGTCCTGGAAAGAAGAATTTGGTTGAGTCTTCGGCTAGCCGCAGCAGCGAACCCAAACTCGTTAGTTTAACAGTGTGCGCGACTGACGGTAAACCAGCGGATCGCTTCTTATCAACTATCCCAGCACTGACGCCTTCGATCGTGCCGCGGCCCGTTGCTTCACGAACCATGCCAGCAATCCGACCCCGGCGATCAATCCGACCAAGGCGAGATGTCGCCGCACCGCGAGGGTGACAATACGCAGAACATCGGGGCCGAACTTGATGGTTAGCAAGCCCAGCAGAGTGAAGCGGATAAAGCGCCCTGCGAATATTGCCATCAGGTAGTGGCTTAACTGCATCTCCGTAACTGCGGCCGCGAGCGCGAATAACTTGAATGGCGTGGGCGGAGGCAGGATCGCCGGGAACATCAGGCTCCAAAACGGATGTTTATCGAATGCGTTATGAATTTTTTCAAAACGCTCCGCCGGAATGCGCTTGCGCAGCAGTTCCTCGCCGCCCTTGTAGCCAACGGCGTAAATCACCAGACTGCCCAGAGTTTCGCCCGCGCAGGCCATCAACACATAAAGGAACAATCGCGTGGGCGCTTGATAGACATAAGTCGCCACAGCCACATCGACCGGCATCCCTAGCGCGGCGGAGTCCACCAATGCCACGAGAAATACGCCGTACGCGCCCAGCGGCTTCAACACAGCCCAGATCAAGGCGGAGTAGTGAGACAGGAATTTGCCGATAGTTTTCAAACGCGCATCTGAATTCTTTGGATGAGGACTTCGAGATTGAGTTTACGCGAAACTTCGCGAGGAGAAAGCTAGTAGCCGCGAATCTTTCTGCGCTCCCGGCCCGCATAGCTTGTGCGATCAGCAGTTACTTCAGCGGCCGCGTCTCGAACCACTTGCAGAAATGCTTTGGCCTCCGTGCGCAGCGGCCTGCGGCGCGGATGCACCACATCCAAGCTCCGTCCCAGCGGCTCGCCATCTTCAATGGTGACCGATGCGAGCTTGCCTTGACGCAGTTCGCGAACTACAGCCATGTGCGGGAGGAACGCCAGGCCCAGTCCGCGTTCCACCATGCGCTTCGCAGTCTCAATGCCGTCGACTTCCAGCGCCACATTCGGAACCAAGCCCGCCTTGCGGAACATGCTTTGCGTCAGCGCCCAGTCGCTGGATCCGCGTTCGTAAAACACCAGTGGCCAGCCTGCAACCTGCTCCAATTTCGCTTGACGTCCGTGACGCGCACACTGGATCGAGTTTCCGACCAGCAACAGCGGGTCGTCGCGCAGTTGCAAAGTTTCCACTTCCGGGTGCATCAGCGAGCGCGCGATTCCGATCTCGGCCTCGTCTTCCAGCACCATCTCCAACACCTCCTTGGAGTGGCCGGAGCGCAAATTGATGATGAGATTGGGATGGCTCTTCTGAAAGCGCTTGAGCACGTCGGGCAAGAAATATACGCAGATCGAAAGCGCGGCGGCGATCTGCAACGGGCCCCCTGCCTGTGGCTGCAACTCATGCACAGCCTGGCGCGCCACGGACGCGGTTCGCAATAACTGCTCCGCGTGAGGACGAAACGCGCGACCCGCGTCGGAAAGTGTGAGTCCAGAACGCGATCGTGCCAGCAGCCGGACGCCCAGCGATTCCTCCAACGCTTTTATCCGGGCGCTCACCGCGGGCTGACTGAGGCGTAAAGCTTCCGCGGCGCGATGAAATCCGCCGAAGGTTGCGACCGCAAGAAATGTCTCGACTTGATCGATTTCCATCGACGGGGCTCATCAACCTCTATACAGCGAAAAATGATCTGCTAACAATACAACATGATCGAATCCAACCGCACGATCATTTATTTCGATCAGGCCGATAGAAAGACCTTTGATTTTTCCTTGGGCTGGGGAGTCGCGCTTGCCAAACAGGGCGTCGGTTCGGGCTTTCCGATTCCTTAGGCACCAAACAAGGCAGCCCTCGCGGATTTTCACAGTTGACAATCGCCGCGCATCGTAGCCAAATAGGGGCCGCAGGTTTCCCACAAAGTTTTTAGCGTTCCATCCGGCCCGCGGCCGGGACTAAACGAAACCTGCCAGGAGAGAAAAGTGAACAAAGCGGACCTTATCGATCGCATTTCGGCTGGCAGCGGCATCAGCAAAACTCAGGCCTCTGCCGCTGTCGACACCACCGTGGAAAGCATCACTTCCGCTCTGAAAAAGGGAGATCGCGTCGCCCTCATCGGCTTCGGGACATTCTCCATTTCACAGCGCAAAGCCCGCAACGGACGCAACCCGCAAACCGGCGCCACCATTAAGATCGCCGCCCGTCGCGTGGCCAAATTCACACCCGGCGCAGACCTCAAGAAAGCGGTCAACCGCGGCAAATAAAATTCGTCGACAAACAAAACGGCAGGGGACAGCCCTTGCCGTTTCATTTGTTTTGCTCTCATTCATCGTCCCGCGCCTTGCAGCCGGACGATTCATTCCCTGACCGCCCGCGGCTAAGAGCGTTCGAGAGATTTGCGATCCCATTTCGCAAGGTTAGCTGCAGCCTCGTAAGTGCTTTCCAGAAACCCAAAGAGTGCCGCGTCCGAGTCGCTCGCCTTCCGCATATCTTCGTAGTGAAGAATAAATTCGCCAAGCTGCGAGTCGTAAGCCGCTGCCTCTGGCCTTATTGTGATTTTGTCCAGCCCCGCCGGAACAGGCGCGGCATAGGCATAGAAAGCCGCCTCGCCAAACCCTCCATTGCCCGGCCAGAAACCCGCGCTGATCACTTCGTGCGAGTAGGCTTCGCGCATGATTGCATCTGCGCCAGGACGTTCGGGTGCTCGCCGTCCCGAAAAACGCGTCACCGCAAGGTCGAAGCTGCCCCAGAAGAAATGAACTGGGCTGATCTTGCCAATAAAGTTCGACGAGAATCGCTGAAAAACTTGGTCGGCTCGAACCAGGATCCTCCAAAAACGATGAGCGAACTTAGGATCATAAGACGCATGCTTCGTGTCTTCCGCAAACGGAATGGGATCTTTAATCTCCACCGGCACCGGATGAATGTGCACCAAGACGCCCAGCGCAGCGAGGCATCGGAGATATTCATCATAGAACGATGCCACCGACTGCGGACGCAACGGCATCGACAGACGCGGTCCTGAGCTCAATCGAAATCGCAGATCATGGCTGACGAAATCGAACTCGATTTCGAGCATTTCGTTCCCATAAGGCATGGCCGAAGTATTTAAGCCGCGAGCGCTTACGTACAGCGGAACATTCCACCAGTGCGCCTGCATCGGGCTGAGCGCGAGTCGCGTCTTGCCGACGATCTGTGTCCACATATGAAGCGTGTCGGCAGTATCGCTCCAATCGCCCCACTTGAGATCAGGCCAGACAAGTTCATTAGGTGCGTTGAGCATGTCTCTCACTTTACATAAATATATGCGCAAATGACCCGCAGCCGGGTTACGCGAGGCAACCATCCCCGATCCTCGAACATCCAACCCAGCAGGAGGCTCAGTCCATGCGAATTATTCTGGCGTTAGCTGTCGTAAGTTTTTTCGGAATATACGCGCAAGGGCAAGATGCGGGGATGCAGGCCGCACAGCAAGCTAACGCCGCTGGCATCCAGGCAGCCCAGCAAGCCAATGACATGGCTATGCAGGCTTCACAGCAGGCGGCCCAAAATGCCCAAGCCGCTCAAGCGCAAGCGTCGCAGTCGTCGCAGTTTACCTATCCGGTCGCGGCTCGACCCAGATTTTCGGTGAAAGGCGGCACGTATTCTTCTCCAGTCACCGTGAAGCTAAGAGATTCGGCCCGGGGCGCGGTCATTTACTACACCACCGATGGCTGGACGCCCACCACCTCTTCGACCCGCTACACCGGGCCCATTACGATTTCATCCACAACAACGTTGCAGGCGATGGCGATCCTTCCACAGTTGCCTTTATCGCGCAGCCGCTTAGCGACCGCCTCCTACAAGATCAGCGGGACACAAGCCAAGACCCAAACTGCGGATTCCACGCCGAAGACGTTAGGCTTGCCCAAGCCGATGCTCCCGCGTGGCATGGCGGTGCACCTCGTTTTTGCTTCCGACGTCAGTTCCAGGACGGCGGATGTCGGCGACAAGATTGCCTTTACTCTTGCCGACGACATTAAAGTTGGCGACAGGATTCTCGCGAAAAAGGGTACCCCGGTGGTCGGAACGATCACCGAAGCGGACAAAGCGCGAAGTTTTGGCCGTCCGGGCGAAGTGTTTTTCCAAGTGGACTATCTGAAGATCGACGGCACGACCGTCAAATTGACTGGATCGGCGGCGCTCGAGGGTCACGACAAATTGGGCACAGCGATCGGACTCGCGGCGATTCCGCCCGGAATCGGCGGCTTCCTCACCCACGGCGACGAGGCCGAAATCGCCAGCGGAACGCCCTTCGTCGCCACCGTGGATGCCGATACACCTTTTTCTCCAGCCAACTGATTCGGAGACTACCGACTCGCGGTGGCCGCGGGCGTCGCCAGCACCAGATCGTGCTTTGCCTGGCACTCGCTTCCGGGGTCGTACGCCGCAGTTCCGCTCAATCCGTTCAGCGTTGCGTCGAATTCCAACGGCGGCCGTCGTACTCGCGAAGGCAATCCAGTGAACTTCGCTTTCCCCTGTTGATCGGTTCCGACTTCCAGGTCGAGCTTGTGGAATCCGCCAAAACCGTAAGGGATATGAACTTTGACCGACGCCGCGTAGGCAGGTTTGCCGTCCGGAGTTGTGACCGTCAGTTCTAACGAACAGGGGCCGGCTCCGCCATCGATTTGCGAGAATTTCTGTCCCGAGGCGGTCGAAGTCGATGCAGACTGCGCCCGCATGGCAGGGACTATCAGCAACATAAACGCCAGCGGAAGACGGCGTGCGACAGCGCCTGAGGTTTTCATAAGGCCAGTGCCACAATTATAGGCGTGTCGCGGCAGCGAAGCATCACTGGCCGACGTAATACCCGGCGCGCGTCTGCACCGTCATATCTTTGCTTTTCACGGTCAACGCCAGCTTGTGGAAGCCCGACTCGGGGGCTTTTTCCGGAGTAAATGCCAAAATGTATTGGCTCCGCAGCTCTTCCGCAATTGAAGAATAGACCTCATCTACTTTCTGCTTCTTGGCCTCGAACATCATGCCACCGGTTTCTCCGCACAACTGTTGCAATATCTTTTTCCCATCGACATGAGTTTGCTCCGGACGTTGTCCACCACCTCCACCGGGATAGCCCCCACCCCCGCCAGGATATCCGCCCCCGCCACCTGGCCAGCCTCCGCCGCCCATGCCGCCGCGCCGTCGCCCCATGCCAGGATTGCTATAATTTTGTTCCGCGCCCTTAAAGTAGATGGCATAAACCGCGGTGTCAGAGCGCTGCGCCGCCTCGATCGCACTGTTCAGAGTCTCTTTGCTGCCGCGATCCACGCCGTCGGTCAGCACGATGATCGCCTTGCGCCCCGTCTGTTTACGCAGCAATTCATCCGAGGCGAGAAACACCGAGTCATAAAGCGTAGTGCCGCCGCCGTGGTGTCCGCCGGAATCATCGGGCGAATTGGCCGCGGCAAACTGGGGTGCGGCAACTTTGTCCAATGCATCACGGAGTTTATCTTTGGCGTCGGTGATGTCCTGCAAGAGTTCGACTTCGCGATCGAACTGAATGATGAAGGCTTTATCCTTGGGATCGGTCATCATCTGATCGAGGAAGCGCTGGCTGGCCGTGCGTTCCTCCGGCAGCACGTCGTGCTGGCTCATGCTGGTGTCCACCAGCAGCCCGAGCGTCAGCGGCAGATGCGTGTCGTGGCTGAAATAGTCAATGTGCTGCGGCTTGCCGTCGTCGCTCAGCACAAAATCATCGACCGTGAGATCGGTGACAGTCTTACCATGCTTGTCACGGACGGTCGTCGGCAGCATGACGGATTTCACATCCGTCTTAATGGTCGCCGCGTCGGGGGTCTGCGCCAAAGCGCATGAGCACAGCGCCAACATCAGCAGGCTGGGCAGATGATTAAGAGGCAGGCTTCGCATAAGCAAACAGGGCTCTCAAGTTGTAAAGTTTATGAACCGGGAAAATCGGTTAGATGAGAGATGGTGCGCCCGGCGCCGCGAGTGGCCTGTAAAGAATCGTAACGGGCAGCGAGAGTAAATTCCGCCCGAATAAGCCTGCCGAAACGCAATCAAGCAGGCGGAGGGGCAGCAGGTGGAGCAACCGACGGCTCAATCCCACCACCCGCGTTCACCAAATCCTTCAGTTCCTTGCTGGGCTTAAAGAACGGAATCTTCTTCGCCGGCACTTCTACCCGCTCGCCGGTCTTGGGATTACGTCCCACTCGCGCCTTGCGCTGGCGAGTGCGGAAGCTGCCAAAGCCGCGAATCTCAATCTTGTCGCCCACATGCAGCGAGCGCACCACGCTGTCGAAAATCGTCTCCACAATCGTCTCACTATCCTTGCGCGTCAACTCCGCGAGACGGGACACTTCATCAATCAAATCTGCTTTGGTCATAAGCGCGGCTCCCTAAACTTCATCCGTAATAGAAGATCGTAAGCCCGACGGCTCCGTTACCTGTTGTAAGTAAGGATAACCTTCTCAAATTTCAGGGCTTCTGCGCAAGCGGCAAGGGGGGAAGCTCAAATGCGAAGGTGAAAACCTGAGCTTGTTGACCAGGAGGACTGAGTATATACTTCGCGCTATCGGGCCTGCAGCGGAATCGGCGGCAGTCAGCCACGAGCCAAAGGATGAGGGCAAATGACCCCACGACCCGGGGAAGGAAAGCGCGCGAAGAAACGGACGAGCATCGAGCTAGGCGGGGAACTGGAAGGCAAACTCCGATCATATACCGCAGCGGCCAGCACCGCTTCGTCGGTCTGGGATAAAAACACGACGGCCATTTCGGCTGCCGGTGTAGCCAGTTTTGCTCTGCTAGCTGCTATTCCGTCCGCCGCCGAAGTAGTTTATACGCCGACAACACAGTATCTGGTCGGCTCGCAGGGAAGGCAAAGCCTTAAGCTCGATATCAATAACGACGGCCAGCCCGACTTCGCTTTGTGGGTCTCTCAGTATGTCGATGACAGCTCCGGCGTGAAGGCTTTTACCTCCGCCGGAGCTTATGGTTTCGGATCGAATGCCGTTGTGTCTAGCGCTAAGAATTACGACGCGGCGCTTCCTCTCGGCGCCAAAATCGATGTTGCAAGAAACTTTCGCGTCGATGGAGTGATGGCGGCGTGCGGCAGCGCCGATGGGCGGCACAGCCGTCGCGGACCCTGGGTCAATGCCCAAAACCGCTACCTCGGACTCAAATGCCAAATTGACGGATCTACTCATTACGGTTGGGCACGGCTGACTTTTCAAGGGTGTGGCGTAATCGCCGTAACCGGCTATGCTTACGAAACTGTAGCCAATCGCCCACTCGCTGCCGGCGTATTGCCTTTTGCGAACGATAGCGATGCGATTCCGCAATCGCGCCCTTTGCAATCGCAGCAGGCATCGCTCGCTCTACTTGCCGCAGGTGCTTCCGGAACGTCTCTCTGGCGCAGAGAAAATGTCGCGGGAGAGTAATCAAAAATGACCGATCAGAAATCTCGCAAACCCACCATTGCGGATAAGCGAAAAGTCGCACTGTCCCGCAAACTTGAGCGCCGTTTGCAATCCTACGTCGCAGACGCCACTGGGATCGCAGCGAGCTGGGATAAAGTCACGCTGGCTGCCGGTTTCTTAGCGTTCGCCGCGATGCCGTCCTCTGCTGAAGTGGTTTATACGCCGACAGATCAGGAACTCGTGGGAATCTACCGACATTCCCTTAGGCTCGACGTCAACAACGATGGACAACCAGACTTCAATCTCTGGATCGAACTGTATTTCAATGCCAGCTCGGGTGTGCAGCAGGTATATTCCTTCGCGGGCGCTTCGGGGCTTGCTTCGAATCGCGTGATTAGCAGCGTGAATGAACAATACGAGGCAGCGCTACCTCTGGGCGAGCCGATCGGACCAGCGCAAAGGTTCCAAGGTTCGGCTCGACTCATGGCATATTGCGAAGATTTCAGCGGCCATACCTTCAAGGCTGGGCCGTGGGTCAATGTGCAAAATCGCTATCTCGGACTTAAGTTCCAAATCGATGGCGAAACCCATTACGGTTGGGCCCGCATGAGTGTAGCCTGCGCTGAGATCACCTTGACCGGCTATGCCTTTGAAACAGTGGCGGATCAGCCGATCGCGGCTGGAGTGCTACCCTTCGCGAACGATGGCGACCTGCAATCGGTCCCCAGTTCCGGTAAGCCAGCCTCGCTAGCCGTGTTGGCGGCGGGAGCATCCGCGCGACCGTTATGGCGCAAGTAAGATTCGATCGCTGCTCGCCAATCACCAGGGTTATTTCATTCGCCCGAGAACCATGATCGCGTCCAACTGAAACGACAAATCATCCTGCAACTGGAAGTAGTTCCGGACTTCTTCTGGAGCACCCGCCCAGAAGACCCGCAAGGCAGTGATCCTCTCCGGCGAAGTCCCCACTCGCCCCACCCACGCCGCAAAATCGATGGACAATCGCCACTGACGCTTTACTTCTGCGTCGAAGCCAACATCTCCCAAGAACGCCAGCCATTCTTTGATCGTGTAATCACGCACGTGCGAGGGATCGCGCAGCACTTCGAACGCCTGCAAATGAGTGTCGAAAAGAGGCGCACCCGCGGCGACATCGATAAAGCAGACCCGCCCGGTCGGCTTCAACACACGCCGGACTTCGCGCATCGCGTTCGCTACGTTTCGCCAATGGTGAGCGCTGTACCGGCTGATCGCCCAATCGAAGCTCGCGTCGGGGAAGGGAAGTTCATCCACCGCTCCTTTATGAGTGCGGATGTTCGCCACGCCGCCGGCGATAGCATGGCTCGCAACCACATCGAGCATCGCTTGCGTCATGTCGTACGCCACCACTTCTTGAGCAACCGGAGCGACGGCGAAGCTGGCATGACCAGCACCGCAGCCGAGGTCGAGCACCTTCGGATTTTCCGTGGCTGCGACCGCTTGGCGCAAAAGCTCAAGATCTTCGCCACTCGCGTGTACAGGACTCTCAAAGTACGCCTCGGCGTTAGGCCCAAAGCTCTCGGAGATCAAAAGATCGTGTTGCATTTGGACACTCTTCACTTCTGCGAAAGAATAATCACCGAGTAATCGCCGATAGGAATCGTCGCACTATACGGTTGCCCGTCGTAGGGAGCATTGCTGGCAGTCACCGAACCGGTCGGACCTACGTTGCCGAAGTCGCTGCTGTAAGTCTGGCTGTCACTATTGAACAGCACCTGCCAGATGCCGCCGTAAGGCAATCCGATTTCATAGCCGCCGCTAAAGACGGTCGCGCTGAGGTTGACGACGACAATCACATCGTCACTCCCCGGCGAACTCTTGTTGTAACGGTCATAGACCATCACGTCGTTTGTCTTGTCCTGCTGATAAGTATTGAGATCGGTATCGACCAAACCCGGCGAAGTTCCGCCTGCATTGGTCCGCAGTCTCACGACGGCGCCGTAGAGATTGATAATCCCTGCCCAGGTCTGCGCGTTGCTCCAGGTCAGCATCGTCTTGAAATCTGCCCAACTGGGATCGAGAAATTCGTCCCCCTGATAGACCATCGGCACGCCCGGAGTCGTAAACACAAGAGCTGCCGCCAGGCAGGCTTTCTTGCGCGCCGTTCGACTGGTCGGGTCTTGCGGATCCACGAGTTGGTACAGTCGGGATCCAGCCTGATCCAGTTCGTCTTGCGATTCCACGTAGATCACACTGTGCAGCGGGCTATTGTTGAAGTTCGAAGTCATGCCCGCGATCACATCGCTCATACTGATCGCACCGGTCGACGGAAAGTCTTTGCGAATGTAGTAGCCCAGCGTTGCATTCCATTGCGAGTCGAAGCCCAATCCGCCGCTCGAAACTGGAAGCGTATCCTTCGATTGCGTCTTGCTGAAAGACAGATCTTCCGCAATTTTGAAGGTCGCAGGCCACGTTGTGTTGGCATTTTGCAGCAGGCTGACGCCATCCGGCAGCGCCACTCCCGGCTTGCCCGTGTGCGGATCCTTCGCTCCGCCCTCCCACGCGTTATAGATATTGGACACCGAATCCCAGCGCAGTCCATCGGCATGATATTCGTCGAACCACATCGCAATCTGGTTCGAGATGTACTGCGCCACATCTGCATTCGAATAATCCGGTCGCGATCCCCAGGGGGAATCGCGCCGATCTCCGGTCGCAACTGCGTCGTCGTAAAAGTAAATTCCGTCGGGGTAGTCCGAAGTGTGCCAGCCATCGAAGCGATAGTCGTTTAGATCGAATGGCCCCCAATGGTTGTGCACCACATCCATGATGACGGCAAGCCCTTGCTGATGGCAGGCATTGACAAAGGCCTTCAAGTTGTCGGGACCGCCGTACTCATCATTATCGACCGCATACTGATCGGTGGGTGCATAGGGATTAGCGTAAATACCATCAAACTGGGTGACGGGCAGCAACTCGACGGCGTTGAATCCCATGCCGGTGATCTCACTGAGTTTGCTGATGGAAGCTTGAAACGTTCCCCACGTTGAATTGTCCGCATAGAACGTTCCGGTATCCAGTACATAAATCGCCAGCTTATTCAGAGGAGGCGGAGTGAAACTCTGATCCTGCCAGACGTAAGCCCCCGGATCGTAAGTAATGGAGAATCCGTCATGCGCCGCAGATACCACCCGCGCGTTAGGATCGCGCCGCGTCACCGTGCCAAACCCAGGGCTCGTGATCACATAGTCATAAAGTTCATTCACGCTCACACCCGGAACGTCCTTGCACCAATATCCCGTGCCGCCTTGCTCCACCAGAGGAACGGATTCGTTGGCGACCGGTCCAATTACGCCCACCGAACTCGCGTTAGGCGCCCATACCCGAAAGGCTACTCCCTGATACGGTCCGCCAGCCGGATACGGAATCGACCCCACCCCGTTCCCCGCGTGCGGACATTGGGCAATCGCTGTCCTCGCGAGTGAGCTGAGAGCAATGGAGCCTAGGACTACAAAGATGAGGCTTCGGACCGAGGCTGGAAACATGAAGATATACCGCTTAAACAACCGTCTGATTGTAAAACGGGAGGGGATGTTTCCAGAAGAAAAATAAAGGCGGTGGGCGAGGATTGCCCGGCCCCGAGAGGCCGAGCAATCTCTCCGGACTGAGTTGGTCGTAGCTTAGCTACCGATGATCCTGGTCCCAGTTGTGCTCGGTTTCCCAGCGATGGTCTTTACCATTCCACCACTGGTGAAACTTCCCCCAACACTTCTCTCGTTCGGCATTCAGATCGCGTCGGCGATCGTTAGCCTCACGGCTGTCCGGACCTTTCCGTTGTACAGCTTGATCGAGTCGTCCTTCGGCTTTTTCGACAGCGTGCTGGCAATCGGGGCGATCGTCAAAGGCGCGCGCCTGCGGGGCTGCAATCGAAATTGAAAGGAAAAATGCCGTGGCAATCACTGCGGCGGAAACCGCTTTTCCAAGTTTCAACTTCCCAGATATCGTCTTCAAGAGAATCTCCTATCGTGTTTATGGTCGGGAACCAACGCGATTCTAGGATTTCCAGGAACTGTCTTTCGATAAGGTGTTTGCCGTATGAGGAGAAGGGAATTGCTCTAGAGTCGTTAAGGTCTCACCGCGGCCTAAAACTACTTCCACAAATAATAGAAGCCAGTCTGCTGATCCAATACCTTTTCTTTCGTGGGGATCCATGGCGATAGGTCGCCCATAAGAAGGTCAAGCAGCGTATGCCGCTCTTTCTCCGGATGTACGAGAGTCGGCTCGCCTTTGATACCAACGGCCTTGGCGGTGTCGTCGACCGCAGCCTGATAGTCCCCGACGGCATCGATCAGATGCAACGGCAGCGCCTGTTCGCCGGTCCAGACTCGTCCGTCGGCGATCGACTTGATGTCTTCAACCTTGGCGTGGCGGCCGTCCGCGACGGCGCTGACGAACTGCCCATACATATTGTCGATGAGCGACTGCATGTAGGCGCGTTCCTCCGGCGTCATCTCCCGCGAAGGGTCGCCCGTATCCTTAAACTTTCCGACCGTGAGCACTTCCGGCTTAAGCTTGACCCATCGCATCAGATCCCCATAGTTCACCCACTCGGCAATCACGCCGATCGACCCGACCACGCTGCCGCTGTCGGCAAAAATTTTATTCGTTGCCGACGAAACGTAATACGCTCCACTCGCCCCCACCGTGCTAATCGACGCGACAATTCGTTTCTTCTTTTCATCCCGCACACGCTTCACCGCCCGGTAAATCTCTTCCGAGGCCGCCACGCCGCCACCCGGCGAGTTCACATGAATAATGATGGCCTTGATGGAATCGTCGTCCGCAAACTTCTTAAGTTGCGCGTTAAACGTCGTCGAGTCGAGAATGACGCCGTCAAGATCGATGACCCCAATTTTCTCGCCAAAATTCATGGCCGACGTGGATTCGCCAGAATTATGCAGTACCAAAAAGGCCAGCGAGAACAAGGCAAGAATGAAGAGGAGAAATGCGCCGCCGCCCAGAATGACCCAGAGCCAGGTGCGGGAACGAGGAGTGTCCGGCATGAAAAGAGTTTACCATCGGGCAACCCTGTGCGCGGAACCCCGCATTGGCGCTTGACAAAACGCGCTGCGTGCTTAAAGATCGGTTCATATGTAGCATTCGTTTTCTCCCAAAGGTGCCCAGGCTATGAAAAATGTGTACGAAGTATTGCGTCAGAAGGAATTAGAGTTGGCCCGGTTGGAAAAGGAAGTGGAGGCGTTGCGAGTTGCGGCGCCGCTGCTGTCTGAAGAAAAAGAGCCAATGATGGTCGAAGCCATGAACAGCAAGCCCGCCTTGACCGGAACCACTGGGCCGCAACAACCCATGCGCATTCCGCAACCGGCAGTCAGTAACCCACAACCGGCAAGAGCCGTAGGTTGGGAA
>Ga0182012_10002373_pt1 | contig 20351 bp, 11 predicted proteins | sample 612S2SmetaG_FD_120486 | JGI IMG/M metagenome (GOLD analysis project Ga0182012, IMG submission 120486) | Permafrost microbial communities from Stordalen Mire, Sweden - 612S2S metaG | ecosystem: Environmental > Terrestrial > Soil > Wetlands > Permafrost | place: Sweden: Stordalen | collected...
CATGGCCCGCACCAGGCGCAGATACGGCCGTGGCGGGCCATCGACGCGTTCCGGCGGGGCCAGTTCCTCGGGGGCCGGGACGGCAACATCCGGCAGGCGGCGGGCGAGTTCCAGCCGCACCCGGACCGCCTGCTCGACCGGGATCGGCGGCGCCGTCAGCAGCTTGCGCGCCATGCGCGCCGATACGTCGAGCGCCACCGGACCCATCACGCCGGTGGCCGGCTCCACGTACCAGGGCGCCGGCAGGATCAGCGGCTCGGTGCCGTCATCCAGCACGAGGCTGGGGCTTTGGCTGCCATCCTCGTTCACCCGCCAGACGATGCGGCCCGGGCGTTCCGGCCCTTCCGTCACCACGGGACCGCTGATGCTCCCCCAGCGCGCCCGCCCGGTGGCGATGATTCGTTGCACGACATCGACGTCGGAGTCAGGCTGCAGCGCGCACCGTCCGCTGCTGTCGTTCAGCCGGCGCATGATCCAATGGTCGGAGGGCCGCAGGAATTGCGCCGGCTCTCCTCCCTGCGTCGCGCTGCTCGGACGATAATGCTTGATGCTGTTCTGGCTGAACCGGTCGTCCTTCAGCAGGGTCGCAGCCAGCAGATTAATGGCCAGCCGAGCCGGTGCGTTTTGTTCAGGCGTGGCCGACAGCAGGTAGATCAGACGCTTGCGGACGGTTGGCGGATAGTCTTCGGTGCTGCTGCGCTCGGCAATTTCCAGGTCGTGCAGCCAGGCGGCGACCGAGGACGACAGGGGCACCTCGGCCGGGGTCAGCGGCGGCGGGGCTTCCAGCCGGAACCGCTTGCGGGCGGCCACCAAGACGGCGGCGATGTGCTCGCAGTTGAGCCGGCGCGAGCAGGTGCAGAGGCCGACGATGGTCAGCCCGCCCTGTGCGTCGCCGCGCAGAACCACGTTCTGCGCATAGGGCTTTCGCGGGCCGCCCTGAACGTCGCCCTCGATGCGGTCGCCGCCTTCGTTGACCAGCAGGCGCGTGACCCGGCCCTGCTGCTCAAGGCGGCGGCCGGCTTCCATGGCGGCGAGGCCGGTGCAACGCTGGATGTCTGCATCGCGCAGAACGCCGTCCGGCACGATGAGGGCGGGGGACTGCATCACGTTCATCCCCCTCGGCTACACAGGGCCGCCGAGTCGGGAGAAGCGGATTGCGGCGTCCGGGACGGAACTCAGGTCTGGCCGCGCACTGCCTGCACCGCCTGCTCCACCGCCGACAGCATGTGCGCCACGTCCGCTTCGTCGTGCGCCAGCGAGACGTAGATCTTGCTCTCGCCCTTCAGCACGCCGGCTTCGCGCAATCGGCGATTGAACCGCGCCGCCATCGTGGCGTCGGCGCGCTGCAAGGAGCGATAGTCGGAGACCTCATCCGCGGTGAAAACCACGTCGAACAGCGGCGGCACGCCAATCACCTGCGCGGGCAGGCCGGACTCCTGCAGCATCCGCCCGATTCCGTCCATCAGCGTGCGGCCAGTCGCGAACACCTTTTGGTACGCGCCGGGCCGCTTCAGGATGGCAAGCGTCGCCAGCCCGGCGGCGGCGGCCACCGGATTGCCGGACAGCGTGCCGATCTGCATCAGGTAGCCGTCTTCGCCGGCGCGCGCCTTGTCGAACAGCGCCATGATCTCATCGCGTCCGGCGATTGCGGCCAGCGGGAAGCCGCCGCCGAGGATTTTTCCCAGCGTGCAGATGTCGGGCGTGACGCCGTAGAATTCCTGGGCGCCGCCATAGGCGAAGCGGAACCCGGTGACGACCTCGTCGAAGATCAGCGGGATTTCGCATTCCGCGGTGACCTGGCGCAGCGCTTCCAGGAAGCCGGGCCGCGGCGGCAGCAGGCGCTGGAACGGCTCGACGATCACGCCGCCCAGTTCGTCGCGATACTGCCGGATCAGGCTGGCGGCCATGTCGGGATCGTTGAACGGCGCGATCAGCATGTCTCCCGCCACGCTGCGCGGAATGCCGGACGAGTCCCGCACGGCCTGCGGGAAATTGCCGGGGCGCCTGGGGGCGAGGCTCATGAGGCTGTGGTCGCTCATGCCGTGGTAGCCGCCCTCGAATTTCAGGATCTTGTCGCGTCCGCGGAAGGCCCGCGCCAGCCTCATGGCATAGAGGTCGGCTTCGGAGCCGGTGCTGACGAAGCGCACCTTGTCCGCGCACGCCACCGCATCGACGACTTCCGCCGCCAGCCGGATGCCGAACTCGTTATTGGCGAAGAACGTGGTGCCGCGCGCAAGCTGGTCCCGCACCGCTTCGGTCACCTCGGGATGGGCGTGGCCGACGAACATTGGCCCCGAGCCGAGCAGGAAATCCACGTATTCGTTGCCGCTGACGTCCCGGACTCGGCCGCCGCAGCCTTCGCGGATCACCAGGTCCGACGTCATGTTGCCGAAATTGCCTGCTGGCAGGACCTTTCGGGCCATCTCCACCAGCGCGAGTTCCGCATCGCTGCGGGGCCATTCGCTCATCATCCGCTCCTCCGGTTCGGTCGCGATGATACGGCCCGGCGCCTGTTGGCGCATCTTGCCAAAGCGGCATCGCGACGTCCTGCCAGGCAACCCTGAAGTCCCCCCCGGCGGTGAGGCCGGCGGCGGGCGAGGCCGACGCTGACCGGTCCCCCCGTTTCGGGACACACAAGAGCGATCTTCGCCAGTGCCGCAATCCGCGCTATGGTACTTGCGAAGCGACCGACGTGACCTTGGTTGCCTTGCGCTGGTCCCGTCTCATGGAAGGTCCCAAGTGATGCGTGTCAGCCAACGCATTGGTTTCACTGCGGCGATCGCCGGTCTGATCCTGGTCCGGCCGGCGGCGGCCGAGAATGTTCCCGCCGCGGCCAGTCCGCCGCCAGCTCCGGCGACGGCCGCAGCTCCCGCGGTCGCGGAGCAGGCGGACCGGTTGCTCCGCCAGATGGGCGCCTATATCGGCTCCGCCGAGCAGTTTACCTTCCACGCCGACATCACCTTCGACCATGTGCTGCCATCCGGCCAAAAGCTGGAATTCGCCGCCGCCGAGGACGTGGCGCTGGATCGCCCCGGCCGCCTGTACGTCGAATGGAGCGGCGATCTCGGCAACCGGCAGTTCTGGTACGACGGCAAGTCGGTCACCCTGTTCGATCCGGCCACGCCGTTCTATGCGAGCGAAGCTGCGCCGCCGGATATCGACGCGATGCTGGAGAAGCTGCTGCCGCAGTTGAACTTTGCGCCGCCGCTGGCCGATTTTCTTTATCGCGATCCGTACCGCGCGGTGCGCGCCAACGTGCAGTATGGGTTCTACCTCGGCCTGAACGACGTGAACGGCAAAAGCTGTCACACCCTCGCCTTTGTCGAAAAGGACGTGGACTGGCAGATCTGGATCGACCCCGGTCCGCAGATGACGCCATGCAAGCTGGTGATCACGTACAAGACGCACCCGGCGCAGCCGCAATTCAGCGCGGTGTTCACCGACTGGGACTTTGCCCCGCGCATTGCCACGCCAGTGTTCACGCCTGACCTGCCGCCGGGGGCGCAAAAGATCCCGTTCCGAACCGTCGCTTCCACCAGAAAATAATCGTCGAGGGCGCCATGGGCAGGTTTTTCACAGACCGGAAGAAGCTGGCGGTCGCGCTGCTGGCGGGTGCGGCGATCGTGGCTTGTCTTGCCATCGGGGTCGAACGCGCCGCGGCGTTCCGCGGCGGGTTCGGTGGTTTTCGCGGCGGTGGTTTCGGCGGATTCCGCGGTGGGGGAAGCTTCCACCCCGGCGGTTTCGCCGGCGGCGGCTCGCATTTCGGCGATGGCGGATCGTTCGACCGCAGCGGCGATGCCGGCTTCGGCCATGACGGGTTCGGCAGCGTCCACAACGCCAGCGACTTCTCGGACCGCGCCGACAGCTTCCAACAGAGCCACCCCGCGGCGCCGCGCAGCGCGGGTGAATTCCAGCAAGCCCACCCGGAGGCCCGTCAGAACGCGTCGCAGTTTGAGCAGACCCACCCCGGCGCCCAGCGCAACGCGAGCCAGTTCCAGCAGGCCCATCCCGACGCCCGCCAGAACGCGTCTCAGTTCCAGCAAAACCGGACCAACGAGGCCAACACGCTGCAGCAGAACCGTTCCAACGAAGCGAACACGCTGCAGCAGAACCGCTACAACGACGCCAGCAATCTTCAGGTTAACCGGACAAACAACTGGAACAATTTCAACGGAAACTGGGGCGGCTACTATTCAGGTCTAGGGCTGGGCGCCGGCATCGCGATCGGCGCCACGTTGGCCGTGCTGCCGGCGGCCGCGATCGCGCTCTCGGTCTCCGGGACGCCTTATTGGTACGAGAACGGGGTCTATTACGCCTCGCAGTCCGGGCAATACGCCGTCGTGCCGCCGCCGCAGGGCGCGGTGGTTCCGGCGCCGCCGCCCTATTGCCAGACGGTCGATCTGGGCGAAGGACGAACCTACGACTGTGGCGGCGCGTTCTACAGTTCGGTGCCGAACGGCTACGAGGTGATTCCGCCGCCGATCGGCGTCGCAGTGCCGGACCTGCCGAATGGCGCGGTCGATCGAACGGTCAGTGGCGTTACCTATTTCACCTATGGTGGCGCCTGGTATCAGCCGCTGTATAGCGGAGGAGGGGTCACCTATCAGATCGTCGCGAAGCCCGGCTAGGCACGCTCGTCGCTTAAAGGGATGAGCGGCTGACGCAGCCGGCATGGGTTTGTCTCGTGGCTGGATCATCGGGGTGGAGGGAAGCACGCGGCGCTTGGCCGCGGCGCGCTTTGGCATCATAGACTCGTTGCAACGGGAACGCTGAACCGGAACCGGCATTGGAACAGGCCACCACCACGAACCTGATCGCGGTCAGCCTGGCAATGGCGGCCGGGGCCGTGATCCCGGCGCTGCTGCCGGCCCTGCCGATTCCGGGCGTGGTGCTGGAGATCGTGTTCGGCGCCGTCATCGGGCCGCAGGTCTTGGACGTGGTGCATCCTGGCGTACCGCTGAACCTGCTGGCCAATCTCGGCCTCGCGATGCTGTTCCTGATGGCCGGGTTCGAAATGGACCCGGCGGTGATGCGGGGCCGGCCGCTCCGCAACGCGCTGACCGGCTGGGCACTGACCGCCGCGATCGCGTTCGCGGCTGCCCTGCTGCTGACGACCGCCGGCCTCGCCAGCGCCTGGCTGCTCACCGGTCTGGCGCTCACCACGACAACCATCGGCACCCTGCTGCCGGTGCTGCGTGATGCCGGCCTGTTGGCCCCGCCCTACGGGCCGATGGTGCTGGCCGCCGGCGCTATCGGCGAGGCGGGTCCGGTGATCGTGCTGTCGCTCGTTCTGGCCGAGGGCCGGGCGGGGCAGCAGGCGTTGATCATGATCGCTTTCGCCGCCGGCGCGGTCGGCGCCGTCGCGTTGGCGGCGCGCGCGAGCGACGGGTTGTTCGCCGGCGTCGTGGAGCGGACGATGCGGACATCCGGGCAGCTTCCGATGCGCCTGGCGCTCTGCTTGCTGATTCTCCTCGTCGTGTTGTCGCAAGCGCTGGACATCGACCTGGTTCTGGGCGCCTTCGTCGCCGGAGCCGTGGTTCGCGCAGCGCTGCCGCTCGACCATCATGAGGCCATGAGTGCGCGGCTGGACGGCATCGGCTCGGCCTTCCTGGTGCCGATCTTCTTTGTGACGTCCGGCGTGCGTCTCGACGTTGCTTCGCTGTTTTCCAACCCGGTCGCCCTGGCGATGGTGGTCGTCTACGCGTTGCTGATGCTGATCGCCCGCGGCGTGCCGGCGCTGCTGCTGTATCGTTCCGATCTGACTCGCCGCCAGCGCATCGCATTGGCCTTGCACTGTGGCACCCAATTGCCGCTTGTTGTCGCCATTACCAGCATCGCGGTGCACCATGGCCTGATGCCCGGCGACCAAGGAGCCGCCCTGGTCGGCGGCGGCATTGTCACCGTGGTTCTGTTCCCCGCACTGGCTCGGCGGGTCCTGCAGAAACCGGCGCTGACCGCGGTTCGCGGCATCGCAGACCATCGGGCACGCTAACCCCTCGTGTCCAACGGGCCGGCGCCGCCGAAAGCAAGCAACTCCGACCTTGTCCAGATCGCCATCCTGCGGAAGAAGATTGATGCTCTCGAAGCGAAGCTGAAGGCCAGGAACCAGGAGATATCAATGCTCAACAGCCGATTGGCCGTCTGCCGCGGGCAGCTCCGCCAGCAGATTGCAGCGCCCATTCCGGCGTCGAACCCCTAAGCGCCCCGCTGGGGCAACCCGCACTCGGATCCACTCATACGAGATCGATGACCAGAATGCTGTCTCAAGACCAGAAGTCCCAGATCGATGCCTCTCGCGCCGAATGGGCCCAGACGAGAAGGGCTGTCGTTCCAGCCGCCGAGGCCGTCATGCACGAACCCATCCCCGTCCTCGATACCGGGTTCGTCCGCCTTGTCGACTACATGGGCGGCGACGCCGCTATCGTGCAGGGCGCCCGCGTATCCTACGGCAAGGGCACGAAGAGCATCTCTGACGATCGCGGGCTGATCCGCTATCTCATAAGGAACCGCCATACGAGTCCATTCGAACTCGCGGTCGTCAAGCTCCACGTCCGTGCCCCTATATTCGTGACACGCCAATGGTTTCGGCACAGGACTGCAAGCATCAACGAGTACTCCGCGCGCTATTCCGTTCTTGAGCGCGAATTTTACTTTCCACGGATCGAGGATATCGCTCAGCAATCTACGAATAATAAGCAGGGGCGAGGCGCTCCGCTCACGGCGGAGGAGGCCGAACGGGTCCTTGGCATCCTTCGCGATGATGCCGCGCGCTGCTACGACCATTACCTTGGGCTGCTGAATGAGGACGAGAACGGCGAGGTGATCGATCCGTCCAGGCGCGGCATCGCGCGTGAGCTTGCCCGCATGAATCTGCCGATCAACGTGATGACCCAGTTCTACTGGCAGATCAATCTATGGAACTTGCTGCACTTCCTCAAGCTCCGCGCGGACGTGCATGCCCAGTACGAGATCCGCGCGTATGCCGAGGTTATCCTCAGCATCCTAGAGAAATGGGCTCCGCACACCTTTGAAGCTTTCCGCGATTATATGCAGGACGCCGCCCTGCTGTCGGGTCCTGCACTCCGCGCGCTGCGCCGCGTTCTCGCCGGGGAGGACGTCGATCTCGCGACGGCCGGGCTCTCGAAGCGCGAGGCTGCAGAGCTCCTGGAGCTATTTCCTGACCTGGCACGCCAGGCTCCCTAGGCCGAATTTGCTACCTATGCGATCAAGTCAGTCTGTCTGTCAGTCGGCCTGCCGCTGAGAGACTGCTTCGCGCCGGTCGCGGAACGTCGTAGCACGGGCAAGCAAAGGTGCCACCCGTCATCGCCGTTGCACCGCAGCGGCGATGACGTTTGCCGGCGACATTGCCGCCGAGGGCTTCATTTGCCAGATGTCGAGACGGAGGTTTCGTCCCGTCCCACCGAACGCTTCGTCAGCCCGCGACCGTCGTCTTGATCGTCGCGTGCCGGATCGCGCCCGTTACCGGCCGACCGGAGCGCTCGGATAGGCAAGTTCGTAGCGTGCGCGCCACTCGGGCTTCACGTAGTTGACGATCACCGACCGGCGCACGCCGCGGATCGGGCGTCGCGCGAAACCGTGCCAGGTGTCGGCACCGGGGATGAAAGCCAACCCGGCGTTGAACGTTCCGGGCGCCCGGTCGAGCACGTTGCCCGCTTCATCCATGATATCGGTGCCCCAATCCCCGGCGTCCGGATGGTCCGACAGGTAGACCAGCATGGTGAACAGCTTGGCACCGATATCGGTGTGCGACTCCAGCCAGAATCCGTCGGTGTCGAGGCAGCATTCTATGCGCAGATAGGAGCCCGCCAGGTCGATGCCGCACATGTCGCCGAGCAGGTCGGTGGTGGCTTCGTCCTGGAAGGCCTCCGCCAGGGTCTCGCACGCCGGGAAATCCCGGCGGTCCTGCTCGGAGACGAAGATGCGGGTTGCGTTGTTGGTGTCACGCTTGCCCCTGGTGTCCAGCATTTCGGGCGGAGCGAAGGGCAGGGCGGTGATACCGGCGCACAGGTCCGCGGGCAGCACGTCGCGCAGCAGCCAGTGGCGATAGGGTGCCTCGCGCCGGGTGGCGCCAACCAGGGCGTGGCGGACGCGGCTGCCTGCGGGCGCCATGACCAGCGGCGGTGCAACGGGCATGTCCATGCCGGGGTCTCCTTAATAGAACAGGCTCCCAGAGCCGGTCCTGCAATCAGCGCCTCGAAGGCAGCGGCGTGGATCGTTGCGTGCGTTATCCGCATGCCTCGATAACCGTCACCTCAGTATTATTCATATAATAATCCGACGCAAGCGATACGCTGGTTATGACCGATCTGCTATGTGCATTGAGGATGCGTGTATCTCCGCGCGCGACCTCGAACGTGAGGAGGGAGGGATAACCTCCCGGTGGCCCTATGCCAGGCGAACATCTGGCCCGGTCGGTGGCACCTTCGCGCTTGTGTCGCCGAAGCCGGGAACGCGACGTATTGTCTCCTTGACCTGCGCCGCTGTGATGAGTCGGGTGCACTCGAATTGGCGAGGCGTGTCCTTTTGGCGAGGACACCACATAAAGTCCTTGTGGTCAAAGCGGAGCCGTATGTCGTTCCAACACCCGTTGCAGGCGTGATAGTTAACGACCCGGTGGGGCGTGGCGAACTCGTTGACCGGGTGGGTAAAGCCGCTGATCATCACGACCGGCGTGCCGACCGACCAGGCAAGCCAGGACAGCCCGCTCGAAAGACCAACGAAGAACGCGGCATGCTTCAGCCATCGCGCTCGCTCGGCAAGCGTACGGTCGCCAGTCTCGTCCTCCGCCCCGTTCGGGATGTGATTCCAGACCAAACCGCCGCCATTCGCCGGGCTGCGGTCTATGCATACCACACGGTAGCCGGCTTCTTTCAGGAACCGCACGACTTCGTACCAGCCCCGCGGATTGTTCCAGTACTTTGCTTGCGTCGTGCTCTGTACCGCGATGCACACGTAAGGCCCTTCGATCGGGCGCCGGTCGTCGGGAATTATGATGCGTGCAGGCTCCTCCGTGGGGTCAACGCCCAGGATGTAGCCCGCGGTGCGGTGAAGCCCGACCAGGCGAAAATCGCAGGGCTGGTTGATGCAGGCGTCATCGTCGAAGAACAGTCCCATATTGTATGTCGCGTAATAACGCTCCGGTTTTACTTCCTCGTGCGTCAGAAACGTGATCTCCGGGTAGGCGTCCCGGAAGAGCGGGATCAGCCAGGCCGCCATGGCGACGCTGAGGCGGCAGGCATGGGCGCGCTGAAATTTCACCGCGTAGGGAAACCAGCCCATGATGTCGCCAAGCGTGCCGACCGGGAATTGGATGATGACCTCCCGGTCGCGCGCGTCGTAGTCGTGCGCCAATACGACGCCACCGTTGTTGTCCCGAACCTCAATCCGGATACGCAGGAAATAGTGCTTGGCGCTCGCCACACGACCGGCGGCGATCTCGGTCTCGTACAGGATATTGGACGTGTCGAGGTCGGTCAGCCGCACGCGCCAAGTGCCGGTTCGCTCGGGCAGCGCGACCCTGCATCCGTGATTGAAGTCGTAGCGGAGCCCTTGCGGTCCGGCCTGTGTCGGCTCTTCCGCCGGGAGCGGAAAACTGAGCTTCTGCGGCGGCTCGGCCGCGGCAGGGGAACCCGGGTTGGGGGAGGGTGCAGGGCGCCGAGGCTCTGGTTGCCCGACCAACGACATGACGGCGGGCGACATAGCAGTCGAAAAGCGCGCCGCCGGGGGCGGATTGGTCATGAAACCACCTGTCAAATGCGCCATGCCGGCGGGCACGCGCCCGCCGGCATGAGCAAAGCCGCTTACGCGGAGAACTTGACGAACGTCCCACTCCCCCCATCGGAGGAGAGCGCGAAGTTACTGGTCACGTAGCTGCCGAGCAAGGTCAGGCTCGCCGACTTCGCCCCGTCCACCACCGACAGTGTGCCGCTGGTGTTGCTCACCGCTTCGGTGAACGACCGTGTTTCGCTCCCGCTGTAGCCGAACCCGAGCAGGTCGATCGCATCGGACGTCGAGAACCCGCTGATCACCGCGGCGAAGCCGCCCAGGTTGCCGAGCGCCAGATCGCCGCCCGGACCGGCGTAGCCGATCTGCTGGCCGGCCGCGGCCGTGCCGGAGATCACCGCCGTGCCGCCCGACAGCGTCAGGCTCGCCTGCACCACGCCGCCGGAGGATACCGTCAGCGTCGCGCCGCTGATCACCGTGCCGCCACTGACTGTGCCGCCCGAGACGATGAACGCCAGCCCGCCGCTGCTGATGATCGCGCCGCGATCGATGCCGCCGGAGTAGACGTACTCCACACCGCCGCCCGAAACCAGCGAGCCACTGGCGACACCGCCCGAGGTGACGATTTGAATGCTGCCGCTCGAGATCGCCGTCCCACTCGCCACACCGCCGGCCGAAACCACGAGGCTCCCGCCGGAGAGCACCTTTGCTCCGATACCGACACCGCCTGCGTAGACGTATTCCCGTCCACCGTTCGAGATCACCGTGCTGCTCGTCACGCCGCCCGAGGTGATGGTTTCAACGCCGCCACTCGAGACCACCGCCCCGGTCGCCACGCCGCCGGCCGAGATCGTCAGGTTCCCCCCGGCGCGCACCACCGCGCCGACATCGTGTCCGCTCGTGTAGACGTATTCCCGCCCGCCGTTCGAGATCACCGTCCCGCTCGCCGTGCCGCCCGAGGTAATGACCTCGACGCCACCGCTCGACAGCACGGCCGCGCTGGCGACGCCGCCGGCCGAGATCGTCAGGTTCCCCCCAGACAGAACCACCGTCCCGACACCGGCACCGCCCGTGAAGGCGTACTCGCGCCCACCGGTCGAGATCACCGTGCCGCTCGCCGTGCCGCCCGCGCTGATGAATTCGTTGCCGCCGCTCGACACTTGCGTGCCGCTCGCCACGCCGCCCGAGGTGATAACGTCAGCGCCGCCGCTTGAGAGCACCGCTCCGCTCGCGACGCCGCCGGCCGAGATCGTCAGGTTCCCCCCGGTGCGCACCACCGCCCCGACATCGTGTCCGCCCGAGTAGATGTACTCGCGCCCACCCTTCGAGATCACCGCACCGCTCGCCGTGCCGCCCGACGTGATGGTTTGCACGCCGCCGCTCGAGAGCACCGTCCCACTGGCGATCCCGCCGGCCGAGATCACTATGCTTCCGCCGGAGACCACCACCGCCGCGACACCGTCACCGCCGGAGTAGACGTATTCTCGGCCGCCATTCGAGATGACCGCGCCGCTCGCTACGCCGCCTGAGTAGACGAACTGGTTGCCGCCGCTCGAGATGACCGTGCCGCTGGCAATGCCGCCCGTGTAGATGACTTGTGTGCCGCCGCTCGAGATGGCTGTGCCGCTGGCAACGCCGCCAGCCGAGACCAACTGCTGGCCGCCGGCAAGATGGGCATAGTCAGCGATGCCACCCGATGAGACGACCTCCTGACCGCCCTTGTAGACTGTGTCGCCGTAGGCCAGGCCGCCGGATGAGACAATCTCCTTGCCACTGACCTGGCTGTACTCCTCGACGCCACCGTACAGAATGGTCTGCACGCCACCGGCCGAGACGGTCGTGTCATATGCGAAGCCGGCGACCGACTGCGAGCCGCCCGACCCGACGGATGCGTAGTACGCCGATCCACCAAACTCGACGACGTCCGCGCCACCGGCGAAGACATCGGTGCTGGAGGCGACGCCGCCGTTCAAGACGTATTGGGCGCCACCCGAGTACAGGTAGGCGTAGTTGGCGGTCCCGCCCGATTCGACATCCTGGAAACCACCGGATGCGACGGTGGTGCCATAGCCGAGTCCGCCGCTGAAGACGTACTGGCCGCCACCTGCTGACAGGTAGGTATAGTCAGCGATCCCCCCGGAAACATATTGATCGCCAGCAAGGCTCAGGGCCGAGGCGTAATACGTCAGGCCACCCTGATAGACGAACTGGTTCCAGCCGATGTTGGTCCCATACGCGTAGCCGCCGGATTCGACGTATTGATTGCCACCAGACGCCACGGTGGCGAAGTACGACGAGCCGTAGACGTATTCAATGCCGCCACTGCTGACATAGGTGGACGATTCGACACCGCCCGCCTCGACGTATTCAACGCCGCCGGACGCGATGGTGGTGCCAAAGGCCACCCCACTGTTCAAGACGTATTGTGCGCCACCCGAGTAAACGTGCGCGGAGCCGGCGGTTCCGCCGGAAGACACATATTGGTTGCCACCATAAGCCACATTGGCGACGTAGGAGGAGCCGTAGACGTACTCGGCGCCGCCGCTGCTGACATAAGTCGACGACTCGACCCCACCCGCTTCGACGTATTCCGCGCCACCGGGCAAGACCACGGTGCCGTAGGCGTAGCCACCGTTCCAGATGTATTGGGCGCCCCCAGAGTAGACATAGGCGTAGTCGGCGATTCCGCCGGAATACACGTTTTGGACGCCACCCGAGGATACGTAGGCGTACCAAGCGGTTCCGCCCAACTCGACATCCTGGAAGCCGCCGGAGGCGATGCTGGTGCCCCAGCCGGTTCCGCTGCTGTAGAGGTACTGGCCGCCACCGCCGGACAGGTAGGTATAGTCGGCGTACCCGTAAACATACTGATCGCCGGCGCCAGTCAGGGCCGAGGCGTTATAGGTCAGACCACCCTGAAAGACCCACTGATTCCAACCGATGTTGGTTCCGTACGCATAGCCGCCGGATTCGACGTATTGGTTTCCACCATACGCCACGGTGGCGGAGGTGGACGAGCCGTAGACGTATTCGAAGCCGCCGTTGTCGACATAAGTGTACGATTCGACACCGCCCGCCTCGACATATTCATTGCCGCCGGCCAAGATGTCGGTGCTGGAGGCGGTGCCGCCGCTTTCGACGTATTGGTTGGTGCCCGACGTGATGGTGGTGCCATAGGCAAGGCCACCGCTGTAAACATACTGCCCGCCACCCGAGGACAGATAGGTGTAGTCGGCTGTTCCACCGGATAGATACTGATCGCCAACGGGGGTCAGCGCCTTGACGGAATATGTCAGGCCACCCTGATAAACGAACTGATTCCAGTATATAAAGGTCCCGTACGCGTAGCCGCCTGATTGGACGTATTGGTTTCCACCCGACGCCACGCTGGCGTAGTAGGATGAGCCGTAGACGTACTCAATGCCACCGCTGGCGACGTAGGTGGACGACTCGACGCCCCCCGCCTCGACATATTGCAACCCACCGGAAAAGACCTCGGTGCCGTAGGCATTGCCGCCGCCCCAGAGCCACAGGTCACCGCCCGAGTACACGTAGGTGTAATCGGCGGTCGCACCCGATTGGACACTCTGGAAGGAACCGGAATCGACGTATGTGTCATAGCCAAGTCCGCCACTGTAGACGTACTGGCCGCCACCCGCGCTCAGATAGGTATAGTAGGCGTCCCCACCGGAGAGAAACTGATCGCCAACGGGAGATAGCGACGAGGCGTAATAGGTCACGCCGCCCTGATAGACGGTCTGCTTCCAGCCGATATTGGTCCCAGATGCAACGCCGCCCGACTCAACGTACTGGTTGCCGCCCGACGCCACCGTGGCGGAGGTGGACGAGCCGTAAACGTATTCGGTGCCGCCATAGCCGACATAGGTGTACGTCTCGCCAGCGCCCGCATAAAGATCTTCGAAGCCACCGGACGCGATGTCGGTGCCATAAGTGTTTCCGCCACTGTAGACGTATTGGCCACCACCTGCAGAGAGGTAGGTATAGTCGGCAGTCCCACCCGAAACATACTGATCGCCAGCGTAGCTCAGAGCCGAGGCGTAATACGTCAGGCCGCCCGTAGAGACGAACTGGTTCCAGCCGATATTGGTATCATACGCTACGCCGGTGGATCCGACATATTGGTTGCCACCATACGCGACCGTCGCATAGTAGGATCCGCCATAGACGTTTTCGGCGCCCCCGCTGCCGACATAGGTGGACGATTCGACGCCCCCCGCATAGACATTCTGCACGCCACCATATTCGACGTCAGTGCCATACGTGTATCCGCCGCTGTAGACGGCTTGGTCGCCACCCGCGGACAAATAGGTGTAATCGACGATTCCACTGTAATAGACACCTTGAAAGCCGGCGACGTGGTTATAGTACGCAAAACCACCGGATTCGACATACTGATAGCCACCGGCGAAAACCGATGTATAAAAGGGGGGGAAAAAACATTGCCAAGGAAAGACGATTCGACTCCCCCGGCATATACGTATTCCGTACCACCGCTTAAGACGCTGGTATAATACGCTGACGTCGGAGCATAGTCATAGAAATACTGCCCGCTACCGACAACGTATCCATATACTGCGCTCATTTTTTTTCCCCGCACCAGACCGACACGCGGCCGTGACGCCCACGGCGAGCCGCCGATGACCCCATCAAAGCATTATCGTATCCTTAACGATTCACGAACCATAAAACAAGCGTTTCCTATCGGATCGGGAAATGTATATTTTTTAGTAAGGTTTTGGGTCCATGCCAGAAAATGCGTTACGACCTGGCGCTGTAACGCCAGCCAACCACCGCTGCAACGCAGGCTCGTCGGTGTCAGGCTAAGCGGGGCCCCGACGCCGATCGATCACGGCGTGAGAACAAGGGCGAGCCTTGCCCGGTTTGGACCAGCTTGCCGTCCATATCGGACGAGCGATTCTGCGCAATCCGGTGGCGGGCCGGGTCGTTTGGCAGATCAAGCGAACAGTTTCTCAAATTCAGCGGAGAATGCGTGCTTTCTGTTCTCGCGGCATGCGGTGGCGGCATCGACCATCCCGTTGAGCGTGATCGAGCGTCCTCATCCCCAAATGGCTTATGGCCGTGCCAGGATGTGCGATCGACGATCAGCGTCCCGCCGGCGGTGCCACCTCTGCGAGCGTGGCTGGATGTCGTCCGCAGTCTCGGTCGCTCGCCGTCATCGGCCCAACCGTCGTCCAGATCGATCGGCGCCGTGACCGCTTTGCTCGCGGTGGATACGTCCGTCCGGGGCACGGCAGCGGGGAAGAGTCTTATCGGCGAGTCGAGGGAGAGGCCGATCGGGACGCCATCGGTCAGCCCAACGAGGTCACCGCCATCAACGGTCGCGACGTCCTCGCCGCCTCAGACGGCGGCGGAGTGTCGCGCGGCGCCAGCGTGAAGGTAGGTGTCGAACGCGGCGGCGACAGCGCGGACGAACGGGCGCCCACGATCGGTGACGCTGACGTGCCGCCCGTCCCACTCGATCAGCGCGTCACGCGCCAGTTCCTGCAGCGCCGGCGCGGCGTCCATCAGCCGTGCGGGGTCGGCGCCATGCTGGGCAGCGGTCGCCTGCAGATCGACGGAGAAGGTGCACATCACTTGCTCGATCACGTCGCGGCGGAGCCGGTCTTCGGCCGACAGCGCGATACCGCGCGCGATCGGCACATGGCCCGAGCGGACCGCGTCGCGCCAAGCCGGCACGCCCGACTGGTTCTGCGCGTAGCCCTGCGGCAGCGAGCCGATCGACGACGCGCCCAGACCGATCAGGACCGTCGCATCGTCGGTGGTGTAGCCTTGGAAATTGCGCTTCAACCGTTCGTCGCTGGCGGCCTTCGCCAGGGTGTCTTCCGGCCGGGCGAAGTGGTCCAGCCCGATGCGGGCATAGCCATGGCCGACGAGCACATCTTCCACCGCCTGGCGCTGGGCGAAGCGCTCGGCCGGGCCGGGCAGGGCCTCTTCCGGCATCAGGGTCTGCTGCTTCTTCATCCAGGGCACATGCGCGTAGCCGAACACCGCGGCGCGGTCGGGACCGATCTCCAGCGCCTGGGCGACGGTATGACGGACGCCGGGTTCGGTCTGGTGCGGCAAGCCGTAGACCAGGTCGAGATTGATCGAGCGAGCACCGATGCTGCGCAGCCGGTTGGCACAGTCCGACGTCACCTCGAAGGATTGCAGGCGTCCGACCGCCTCCTGCACCTTGGGGTCGAAGTCCTGGACCCCGAGGCTGGCGCGCGTCACGCCCATGGCGGCCATCGCGTCCAGCGCCTCATCGTCCAGCGTGCGCGGATCGACCTCGACGGCGATCTCGGCATCGGCATCGAAGGCGAAGCGCTCGCGCAGCCGGGCCTGGACGGCGACCATCGACGCACCGGGCAGGCTGTGCGGCGTGCCGCCGCCCCAATGGACGTGCTTGACCGTCAGCCGCCGCCCGATCGTTCTGGCGACCAGGTCGATCTCCGCCTGCAGCGTCTCCGCATACGCAAGCAGCGGCTCCGGCCGGTGCACGACAGTTGTGTGACACCCGCAGAACAGACAGAGCTGCGCACAGAACGGCACATGCAGGTAGAGCGAGACCGGCACCGTGTCGGGCAGCCCGGCGAGCCAGCCGGCATAGACGGCAGCGTCCACATCGGCCGAGAAGTGCGGGGCGGTCGGGTAGCTCGTGTAACGAGGAACCCGCCTGTCATACTTAGCAATGAGGGTTGTCACGTCCATGTGACAAACATCCTCCCGTCTGGCGCTCGCCGCTTTGATCTGTATCAAACGCCAGGTCACAAGCTGACACTGCTAGGATGCCTTGCAGCACGAGGTGAACATCCTGTCATGCACGACATCGTCTTCTTGTTCGACGTCGATAACACGCTGCTGGACAACGACATGGTCCAGGAGGACCTGAGCGACCATTTGACACGCGCCTATGGCGTCGCCACCCGCGACCGCTATTGGGCGTTGTTCGAAGCGCTGCGCACGGAGTTGGGCTACGCCGACTATCTTGGCGCGTTGCAGCGCTACCGGCTGGAAGAGCTGCATAACCCGTGCGTGCTGCGCATCGCCAACTGGCTGGTGGACTATCCGTTCCCGGAGCGGCTCTATCCCGGTGCGCTCGCGGCGGTGCGGCGGGTGCAGTCCTGGGGGCCGGCGGTGATCCTGTCGGACGGCGACGCGGTGTTTCAGCCGCGCAAGGTGGAGCGCTCCGGCCTGTGGCACGTGTTTGGCGACGACGTGCTGATCTACGTCCACAAGGAGCAGGCGCTCGACGACGTCGAACGGTTGTATCCGGCGCGACACTACGTGATGATCGACGACAAGCTGCGCATCCTGCAGGCGCTGAAGCAGGCATGGGGCGAGCGGGTGACGACGGTGTTCCCGCGGCAGGGGCATTATGCGCTCGATCCCGCCCAGCTCGCGGCGTATCCGCCGGCCGAGATCACGCTGCCAGGCATCGGCGATCTGCTGGGGCTGGAGCGGGACCAGTTCCGGGGGTGAATCAAAATACTCACGAAAAGCCATTTCGTTGGTGTATACAATCGACCCGGAACGTGGAAGCCCGCGACAAACAAGCCTCCGCACGCTGGGGTCGGTTGGCATGGCGGTTTCATGTGATACGGGAAAGATCATCGGCCAAACGCTGGCGCAAACGGTGGGGCAATTCCGCCCGGGACGGCAGGCCTCATCCACACATTCGATGCCGTTGGTCCCGCGTTCAGCGTTGTGCTCACCGGTGGGCCGCCAGACACCGATGTACCCATGCGCGCATGGGCCTCTCTTAACTGAACGCTGGAGCGGGGGCGCCACGCCTGCGCGGCGGCGTGCGGAAGCCTCGAAACGCTGCGGGTCCCGCCACGTTCCTGCGGCAGGCGGCGAATGATGAAGCGCTGAGAGCACGGCACCTTCGCCCGCGAACGGGCAAAGACGCCGTGCACCAGCGAAGCCAAACAAGGGAGGTGCCGCCTCACCCTTATCCGGCCCACCTGAGGCGCGTCCGTACAAACCGGACGCCGATCCGATCCGCAGGCCAGCCCTTTCCCGGGCCAGCCTGCCGGCGGGTGACTCTACTTCGCGGTCACCGCCCATTCGTGGTTATGCACCAGCCCGTCATCGTGCCGGTCGCGGGCGGAGTGGGCCTCCACCGCGTGCGACTCGCCGTGGAACTGTTCCGCCTCGGTGCTGCCATGCAGCGCCGTGGTGGAGGACTTGCCGCCGGAGATCGCCATTGCCACTGCATCGAAATAGCCGACCCCGACCTCGCGCTGGTGGCGCGTCGCCGTGTAGCCCTCGCTCTCCAGCGCAAACTCGGCCTGCTGCAGCTCGGAGTAGGCTGCCATGCCGCGGTCGCGGTAGCCGCGGGCGAGCTGGAACATCGACAGGTTCAGGCTGTGGAACCCGGCCAGCGTGACGAACTGGAACTTGTAGCCCATGGCGCCGATCTCGCGCTGGAACGACGCGATCTTTTCGTCCGACAGCTTCTTCTTCCAGTTGAAGCTGGGCGAGCAGTTGTACGCCAGCAGCTTGCCGGGGAACTGCTTGTGCACGGCGTCGGCGAACTGCTTTGCCTCTTCCAGGTTCGGCTCGGAAGTCTCCCACCAGAGCAGGTCTGCGTAAGGCGCATAGGCCAGGCAGCGGGCGATCGCATACTCGACGCCCTTGCCCTCGCGGATGCGGAAGAAGCCTTCCGGGGTGCGCTCGCCGGTGATGAACGGCCGGTCGCGCTCGTCCACGTCGCTGGTCAGCAACTGCGCCGAGTGCGCGTCGGTGCGGCACAGCAGCACGGTCGGCACGCCTTCGACATCGGCGGCGAGGCGCGCGGCGTTCAGGGTGCGGATGTGCTGGCTGATCGGCACCAGTACCTTGCCGCCGAGATGGCCGCACTTCTTCTCGGACGCGAGCTGGTCCTCGAAATGCACGCCGGCGGCGCCGGCCTCGATCATCGCCTTCATCAGCTCGTAGGCGTTCAGCGGGCCGCCGAACCCGGCCTCGGCGTCGGCCACGATCGGCGCCATCCAGTAGGTGTCGTCGCCACCCTCGCTATGGCCGATCTGGTCGGAGCGGCGCAGCGCGTTGTTGATGCGGCGCACCACCGTCGGCACCGAGTCGACCGGATACAGCGACTGGTCCGGGTACATCTGGGCGCCGCTGTTGGCGTCGGCGGCGACCTGCCAGCCGGACAGGTAAATGGCCTTCAGCCCGGCCTTGACCTGCTGCACGGCCTGATTGCCGGTCAGTGCGCCGAGCGTGGGGACGAACGGCTCGGTCTTCAGCAGATGCCAGAGCCGCTGGGCGCCCATCTCCGCCAGCGTATGGCGGACCTGGAACGAGCCCGACAGACGCTGGACGTCGGCAGGCGTATAATCGCGGCGGATGCCGGCGAAGCGCGCGGGATCGCCGTGGCTGGCGGATACCCCGTCAGGTGAACAGACTGGCTGCAAATGATCGAACACTGGAACCTCCTCATGGCGGAATGCGGTAGGCAGTCAAATATTGACATTGCGGCTGCTAACGCCAGCTCATATGTGCCGTGAGCCCCGGAATGGTGTGGTGATCCCTACTGCTCAAGTCGGGAATTTGTAAAGGTTGTGAACAATGGCCCGCGCCCTGGTCGGCCGGACGATCCGCCGGCTGCGCACCGAGCGTTCCCTTTCGCAGCAGGCGCTGGCGACCAGGCTGGGGATTTCGCCGAGCTATCTCAATCTGATTGAGCATGAGCAGCGGACCGTCACCGCCTCCCTGCTGATCAAGCTGGCGGAAACCCTGCGGGTCGACCTCGCCGCGCTGTCCGGCTCCGAAGAGCGCCAGCTTGAAGTGGGGATGCGCGAGGCGTTTGCCGATCCCCTGCTGGCCGCCGACACCGTATCGGACACCGAGATCGAGGCGGTGGCGGCCAGCGCGCCGAACGCGGCTCGGGCCGTGCTGGCGCTGTACCGCGCCTGGCGGGTGGCGCGCGAGGACGCCGCCGGCATCGCGCTGCCATCCGGGCGGCGCGTTATGCTGCCGAACGAGGAGGCGCGCGACTTCTTCGACGACCACGCCAACCATTTTCCGGCGCTGGAAGCGGCGGCGGAAGCGATCGCCACCGACCTGCTGCCGGCGCGGGCGGTGCCGGCCGAGACCAACCACGCCATCGCCGAGCGGCTGCGCCGCCGGCACGGCCTGACCGTGACGGTGCAGCGGCTGGAGGGCGCGGTGCGCCGGTATGACCCGACCACCCACTCCCTGACGCTGTCCGAGCAACTGCCGCGCGAGAGCCGCGGCTTCCAGCTCGCGTTTCAGCTCGCGCTGCTGGAGGCTCGCGACGTGGTGGAGACGGCGGTGAAGGACGCCGGGCTCAGCTCGCCGGAGGCCGGGATGCTGGTGCGCATCGGCCTGCTGAACTATGTGGCGGGCGCAGTGCTGATGCCTTATGCGGCGTTTCTGGAGACCGGTCAGACGCTCCGCCACGACATGGCGTCGCTGAAGGCGCATTTCGGCGTGTCGTTCGAGCAGGCCTGCCATCGGCTGTCCACGCTGCAACGCTCCGGCGCGCGTGGCGTGCCATTCTTCTTCCTGCGCGTCGATCCGGCCGGCAATGTGTCGAAGCGGTTCTCCGGCGCCGG
>Ga0182012_10002374_pt1 | contig 20350 bp, 16 predicted proteins | sample 612S2SmetaG_FD_120486 | JGI IMG/M metagenome (GOLD analysis project Ga0182012, IMG submission 120486) | Permafrost microbial communities from Stordalen Mire, Sweden - 612S2S metaG | ecosystem: Environmental > Terrestrial > Soil > Wetlands > Permafrost | place: Sweden: Stordalen | collected...
CCCGGCGGTCCGCTCGACTTCGTGCCGAAGACCGATTTGGAACGCGCCGCGATCAATAACATCCAGTGGCTCTACCACAACGGCGGACGGTATTGGAAAGGCTACGGCGAGTCGCTGCACAAGTACCCGCTCTCGGTGCTCTTCACGTCGTTCATGATGGGCGAAGTCGCGAGTTCGACGCTGTTTTTCGGAATGGCCAAGAAGGCCACGCACCCGGTCTTCAAAGAGATCTTCAAGAAGGTCGGGCAAGACGAAGCGCGTCATCTCGCGATCTGTCTGACGATCCTCGAACAGGATTGGCCCGGGCTCTCCGACGAGCACAAGACGCTGATCACGAAGCAGTTGCGCGCGGGCTTCGTGTTTCTCTCGATGATCCTGTGGGAGCCGCCCAACCAATTCTGGGAGATCCCGGACTACTTCTTGCCCAACCATCGCGTGCTCGTGCAGCACGCCCGCGATGGCGGACTCGGCGTGCTGACGTACGACGAGCAGGCCGAGAATTGGCGCGTTGCGCTGGCCAAGGTGCGCGCGATCGTCGAAGAGTGGGGCATCGCGTTCCCGGCAATTCCGGAACTCGATTTGGACGGCGTCGACGTCGGGGATATCGGCCCCGAGGACATCATCCCGGTTTTTTGACCTGAAGGCAGGGTTGACGTCGGCGGGTAGCGGCAAACCCCTCAGCCGCTACCCGTCGACGCGACCCTCTCTCCCGTCAGGGGCAGCGACCCCAATCGCCATCCCTCTGCGCATTACAGTAGTCCAAGTAAGCCTTGAGGACTATCGCTAGTTGCACAGCCGGATGGGGTCGTCGTTCGCCTATTGTCCAATGCGCGGCGAGGGCTCGCCGGATACCGTGTGAGCAATGGAAACCGCGATGTCGGCTGCTCTGACGCTCCTGGCCGATGCCGGCCCGTACGTTCCTGCGCCGTCGTTCGTCAATTCGGGCGATACGGCATGGCAGCTCACCGCCGCCACGTTCGTGGGCATGCAGAGCATCCCGGGCCTGGCGATCCTATACGCCGGACTCGTGAAGAAGAAGTGGGCGCTCAACAGCGCCGTCATGTGCTTCTACGCGTTTTCGATCGTGCTGCTGGTGTGGATGCTCTGGGGTTACCAGATGTCGTTCGGCAACGCGCTGAAGATCGGGCCGGGTATCCTGTCCAACCTGGTCGGCATTCCGGGCCCGTCGCTCGGCGCCGAGACCGAACTCTCGCAGGCCACCATTCCGCTGGCTGCGAGCGGTTTGCCGCCGCTCCGTTTCTCGGGCTCGACGATGATCTATTTCCAGTTCGTCTTCGCAGCCATTACCCCGATCCTCATTGCGGGCTCCGTGCTCGGCCGCATGAACTTCAAGGCCTGGATGATCTTCGTGCCCTTGTGGAGCACGGTGGTCTACTCGGTCAACGCGTTCATGCTCTGGGGCGGCGGGTGGCTCGCGCAACTCGGCGCCGTCGATTACTCGGGCGGTTACGTGATCCACGTCGCGGCGGGCGTCTCCGGCTTCGTCGCTGCGGCTGTCGTTGGACCGCGCCTGATGGAAGACCGCAAGGACTTCGAGCCCAACAACCTGATCATGGCGCTGGCCGGTGCGGGCTTGCTGTGGCTGGGTTGGAACGGCTTTAACGGCGGCGACCCTTATTTTGCCAGCGCCGACGCGTCGGCCGCGGTGCTCAACACCAACCTCGCCACCGCCCTCGCGCTGCTGTGCTGGCTGATCCTCGACATGTTCGCGACGGGCAAACCCAACGCGGTCTCGATGATCAACGGCATGATCACGGGTTTGGTGGCGATCACGCCGGCGGCGGGCTACGTCGACGGTTTTGGCGCGATCGTGATCGGTTTGGCTGCGGGCACGATCTCGTGGTTCAGCCTCAACAAGGTCGGTCAACTCGCAATCTTCAAGCGCGTCGACGACACGTTCGGCGTGCTGCACACGCATGCGGTTGCCGGCGTCGTGGGCGGTCTGATGGTGGGCATCGTGGCCAATCCGAAGATGATCGAGTACCTCGGCGCCGACAAGAAGACGGCGCCCATCTCCGTCGGCGGGCTGCTGTACACGCATAGCGGCACGCAATTGCTGAACCAGGCGATCGCGGCGGCGGTGATCATCGGTTACGACGCGATCATGACCTTCGTGGTGCTCAAGCTCGTTTCGCTGATCGTGCCGCTGCGGGCCAGCGACGCCGAGGTGGAAGACGGCGACCTCGCGATCCACGGCATCGACCCGGTTCCCTCGTATGCGCCGCCGCTCGCGCGCAACGGCGTGGCGACGGTGGCCGGAGGCGCACCCGGAGAGTAGGCCTAGGCCCGCACCGCGCAGGACGACGCCGGGTCGCGTGACAAGCCTCGCCTAACCCAAGCGAGAGGAGTGGCGAGTCGATGGTCGAGGCGGGTCCGGCAACGTTCGAGCATCCCGAGGTCGAAGGACGCGGACGCGCGGAACTGGAGGAACTCCAGGACCGGCGGCTGCGTTCGCTCGGCGCCCGACTGAGCGCCGACCCATCGTGGGTGGCGCACTTCGCGACCTTCGGCATGAAGCCCGAGCAGTTGAGCCGCGAGACGCTCTCGCGCGTGGGCACGCTCGAGAAGACGGCGCTGCGCGAACGGTATCCGTTCCCGTTCTTGACGGTGCCGATGGACGACGTCGCGCGCTTCTGCGCGACGTCGGGCACGACCGGATTGCCGGTGATGTTCGGCTACACGTTCAAGGACGTGCGCGAACTCATACCCTACCAGATGGCGCGGCTGCTCAATGCGGCCGGCGTGCGCCGGGGCGAACGCGTGTATCAGGGTTACGGCTATGGCCTGTGGGTCGGCGGCGTGGTGATGGACTGGGGTTTGGCGGGTTACGGTTGCACGAACTTCGGCATCGGGCCCGGCCGCGCGGATGCCGTGGTGCAGTGGCTGCGCGACCACGAGTACACCGTCTGCACGATGTCGCCGCTCTGGCTGATGACGCTGGTGAATACGGCGAAGGCGCAGGGCATCGACCCCAAGCGCGATTGGAAGCTCCGCCTGGGCCTCTTCGGGGGACAGTCGGTATCGGCGGCGTTTCGCGATGAGTTGGAAGCCGAGATGCCCGACGGCTTCATCGCGCAAAACATCTACGGCTCCACGGAGTCGGCCGGCCCGAACCACGGCATCAGCTGCCCGTGGTCGCACGACTCGGATCAGATGCACCTGATCAACGAAGACACGATTCTGACGGAGATCCTGAATCCGGTGACGCTCGAGCCGGTCGCGCCCGGTGAGACGGGCGAGATCGTGTTCACGACGCTCTCGCGTCAGGCGTCGCCCGTGGTGCGCTGGCGCACGCGCGACCTCGTGCGCCTCGCCGACGACCCGTATGGCTGCGGTTGCGGCCGGCGCAGCCTCCCGCTGATCGGCCGGATCATCGGCCGCAGCGACGACATGCTCAAGGTGCGCGGTTCGATGGTGTTCCCGTCGCAGATCGAGGACTGCATCGCCTCGATGGACGCGACGGTCAACGAAGCCTGGCAGATCTACATCGACCGTGAAGACCGCATTCTCGAAGAGATCGTGATCGCAGTCGAGCGTAAGAATGACGCGGCGCAGCATGCCGACAACATCCGCGACGCGCTGGAACGCACCATCCGCGCGCGGCTCGGCATTCGGGTGAAGGTCGAGGTGCATCCCGAAGGCACGCTGCCGCGCTACGAGGCGAAGGCCGTTCGCGTCCTCGTTCGCAAGTAGGGTCGCGTGGATGAGGTTTCGTTTGCGGCGCGCGTCGCGTCCGCTATGTTCGAGCGCGACCGCGCGGCCGTTTTTGCCGGCGTGTCGGTGGAAGAAGTGCGGTTCGGGTACGCGCGCTGCGCGATGACCGTGCGCGAGGAGATGCTCAACGGACACGACGTATGCCACGGCGGCTTCGTGTTCTTGCTGGCCGACACCGCGTTTGCGTACGCCTGCAATTCACGCAACGACACCCACGTGGCCCTGAATTGCGCGATCTCGTTTACGGCGGCGTCGCGGGCCGGTGATGCGTTGAGCGCGGTGGCCGAGGAACGGACGCGCGGAAGGCGCACCGGCACCTACGACGTGACGGTGTACGGCCCGACGGGCGACGTGGTGGCGCTCTTTCGGGGCACGAGTTACGGACTAGGATCGAACGTGATCCGGTCGTGACCTCGCCATTGCGCGACGTGACGGTTTACGTCGCGACGAAGAACGCGGGGAAGCTGCGAGAGTTGCAGCAGATCCTCGCCGCGTATGGCGTGACGGCGCTGGCGTATGCCGGGTATGCGGACGTCGCTGAGGGTGAGGCGTCGTACGCGGAGAACGCTGCGCTGAAGGCGCGGGCGTTGCGAGCGGCGCTCGATGCCGCCGGGATTGCCGCGCCTGCGCTCGGCGACGATTCGGGCCTCGAGGTTGCGGCCCTCGGCGGACGCCCCGGGGTGTTGTCGGCCCGCTACGGTGGCGATGCGGCGACGTGGGCCGAGCGGCGCGCGTTGTTGCTGGCGGAGACCGCGGCGGCTGTGTCTGCGGGTAACGACGGCGGCGCGGCGCGGACGGCGCGATTCGTGTGCGCGCTGCACTGGGCGGAGGCGGGCGGCGACGAGACCGCGGTGTTGGCGGAACTGCGCGGCGAGTTGGCGCTGGAAGAGCGCGGCGACGGTGGCTTCTCGTACGACGCGATCTTCGAGTCTGAGGAGGGCCGCACGTTTGCCGAGCTGTCGGAGGAAGAGAAGAACGCCGTCAGCCACCGGGCCCTGGCCGTGAAGGCGCTCGTTGAAGCGCTCCCCGGACGGATTCCACCCCCGTCGCCGGGAACCATCCGCGCGACCGGGATGTAGCTCAGCTTGGTAGAGCGCCTGCTTTGGGAGCAGGAAGTCGCAGGTTCAAATCCTGTCATCCCGATTCGATGAGGCCCGTGGTTACTGGCTTTTTTCGTTCTTAGGGCCAGCCTGTGGCACGGCCGTCGCACGGAAAAATCTCAGGGCGCGAATCCGCCGGCGCTCGACTCGTTGGTTTCGATTGTTCGCCGGCACCTTAGCCTCAACGGCCCGACTCGCCCCCCCCTTGCCAAAGTATGCGAATTTTGATATAGTGGCTTCCAGATGGACCGTGACCTGCTGTGGCTCGGCTCGACCCTCGAAGACTTACGCGAGGCGTCAGAGGATGTTCGCGAAACGATGGGTATTGCGCTACGCGTCGCCCAGAACGGCGGCAAGAGCGACGACGCGAAGCCCATGCACGGTGTCCTGCGCGAAGTCACGGAGATTAGCACTCAGGATGAGTCGGGTGCCTACCGGCTGATGTACGCGGCCCGGCTTGGTAGCTCCATTTTCGTACTCGACTTTTTCCAGAAGAAGAGCAAGTCGGGAATCAGCACCCCGAAAGCCGATTTAGACCGCATCGAAGCACGCTTAAAGCAAGCGCGGCAACTCGCCGCCGAATTGGAGAAGCAGCATGGATAAGGTTAGAGTCACTCCGAGTAGCGGCAACGTCTTCGCTGATTTGGGGCTTCCAAACGCAGATGAAATGCTCGCCAAGGTCGATCTCGCTCTTGCCATCCGTAACGAGATCGACGCGCGAGGCTGGACCCAAATCCTCGCTGCAGAGCGTTTGTTTTTGACGCAGCCCCAAGTCTCGAAGATTCGTGCCGGAAAAGTGAACGAGTTTTCGCGAGACAAGCTGCAAGAGATTCTTCGGAATCTCGGCATCGACGTTGAAATCGTGCTCCACAAGCGGCCGAACGGCGGCATTGGTACGCTGAAGGTGCTGCAGCCGGCATAGACGCTCTCGGGGCTGGAGCGCCGAGATTCGGCGCTCCAGCGCAGTCTTTTGCCATTGGCTTGCGGCTGAGGCCTTCGCCAACCGCTTTCCCCTAGCAAAGCATTGATCCGCTGCGCAGCGTCTTCCTTGAGGCTTTCTACGGCGTGCATATAGATTCGCGGTCACGCCGATCTCGGAGTGATTAAGAGCGCTCGAGACCGTCTTTAGATCGACGCCCGACGCCAGGGCCATCGTGCCGAAGCTGTGCCGCAAGTCGTGGAACCGGACGTGCGGCAGTTCGGAGTCTTTGACGATCCGCGCGAACACCATCGAGAAGACATGCCCTCCTCGTAATTGCGGTGCGTGCCGCGTGGTGCGGCTGGAGCGAGCGGTCGGTGGACGCCGTGCACTCCGCTGCTCGGCGTCCGCGGCCCTGCCCCGGGCAGAAAAGGGTGTCGCTCGTCCGAAAGCGATCCGTACGAGCAATGGCCACGATGCAGCACTATTTCTCGATTTTCGAACCGGTCGATTCCCGCTTTCGCTCGATTTGAAACGCTTATTTGTTTCGAACGGATGCACCGTTTCGGGGTATACCTCGCGTTGAGATGTGGAAGGGCGACGCCCTTAGGAAAGAGTCAACGATGCAGGTTCTCGGTTTTTTGCCTCGCGTGGCCGCGATTGCAATCTTCTTCATGGCCGTTCCGGTAGCTGCGCCCGCGCAGATGTCGGTCGGCGTTTCCGTCGATTTCGGGCCGCCGGCGATTCCGGTTTACGAACAGCCCGCGTGTCCGCAGGCGAATGACATTTGGGCGCCGGGTTACTGGGCCTATGGCGATCTCGGCTACTACTGGGTTCCGGGAACGTGGGTCGCCGCGCCGGAATCGGGTTATCTTTGGACCCCCGGTTATTGGGGCTACAATAGTGGCTCATACGGCTGGAATCAGGGCTATTGGGCCACGCAAGTCGGGTTTTACGGCGGCGTGAACTACGGCGCCGGCTACTACGGTTCCGGTTACTCCGGCGGACGCTGGTCCGGGAATAACTTCCAGTACAACACCGCGGTCTCCGTCGTGAACACGACGTCGATTCGCAACGTCTATCGCTCAACGGTGGTGTATCGAGGCGGCAGTCGCACGAGCTACAATGGTGGACCAGGCGGAATCACCGCCCGGCCTAGCGCGAGCGAAACGGCCGTCGGCCATCTGCACCACGTCGCGATGCTTCCGGCGCAACGCACGAACGAAGCCACCGCGGCTCAGAATCGAGCGTATCTCGCCAAAGTAAACGGCGGCAAACCCGCAACCGCAGCCGTCGCGCGGCCCCTCACGGCGACGAACCGCCCCGCTGGGTTCTCCGCGATCACCGCAAGCGATCGCAAAACGCTCGCCGCCGCTCCGAAAGCCATGAGCAAACCGGAAGCTGCGCCGAAAGCGATGAGCAAACCTGAGGCCGTCCAGAAACCGAAGACTGCGCCGGCGAAGCCCGTCGAGATGGCGCACCCGGCCGCAGCACCGAAGGCCGCGCCGCAGCATCAAGCTGCGCCGCAGCACATGGCTCCTGTACCGCATCAAGCTGCACCGCAGCAGCACCAAGCTGCGCCGCAGCACATGGCTCCTGCACCGCATCAAGCCGCGCCGCAGCATCAGCAAGCAGCGCCGCAGCATCAGCAGGCAGCGCCGCAGCATCAGCAGGCGGCACCCGAGCATCAGGAAGAAGGTAAACCGCCGCACTAAACCCGCGCGCGTCGAGCCCTCGAACGCCCCCGTCAGTCGCGCGACTGCCGGGGGCGTTTCCCATTCAGGCGGCCTCATTGCGTCGGGTAGAGAGAACCGCAGCGATGGGCGCGCGCCTAACGTGGACGCACGCTCTGCCGGGCAGCAAAGAAGCGCTGCGAGTACCCAACGCCGGTGCGCAATAAACATCCCCCGACGTGCAGATTCGTTGCGCTTTGTGGGTACGCATCCGTTCGGATTTTTTGAAGGACGCGCAGTCCTTCGAAGGGAGACGACGATGCGACTTCGCAGCATAACCCCAGGAATCGCAGCCCTCGCAATACTTTTCGCGTCGGTGCCCGCGCCCGCACCGGCCCAGGTTTCGATTGGGATCGGCGTGTCGGTCGGCTTCGCGCCGCCGGCTATTCCCGTGTACACGCAGCCGCCTTGTCCGGCGGCGAATTACATCTGGACGCCCGGTTATTGGGCGTACGGTGACGCCGGATATTACTGGGTTCCCGGTACGTGGGTGGCTGCACCGCAGGTAGGTTACTTGTGGACGCCCGGGTATTGGAGCTACGGCTCCTCCGGCTATGCTTTCGTGGCCGGATATTGGGGCCCGCAGGTCGGCTTCTACGGCGGCGTCAACTACGGCGCCGGTTATTACGGTAACGGATACGTCGGCGGAAGCTGGTCCGGTAATTCGTTCCGTTACAACACTGCAGTGACCAACGTCAATCGCACGGTCATACACAACACCTACGTGAACCGGACGGTGATCGCGAATCGAAATGGCAGTCGTGTCGCATACAATGGCGGGCGCGGCGGCTTGACCGCGAAACCGACGGCCGCCGACGAGCGCGCCGCCGGCGAGCACCATATCGCGATGCTCGCGAGCCAGCGTGAGAACCAGCAGTACGCCGCGCAGAACCGGCAGTATCTGGCCAAGGTAAACAACGGCCACCCCCCAGACGCTGCCGTTTCACGACCGTTGACGGCGACGAACCGTCCCCCGAGCTTCCAGGCTGTCCGTCCCAGCGATCGGAGCAGCGCAAGCACGGCGCGTGCCGGTAAGAACGCCTCCGCTGAAAAGGCGGCGGCCCAAACAAAGGCCACGCAAGACCGTGAGGCGGCAACGCGTCAGCAAGAGGTGCAGCGTCAACAACAAGCCGCCAAAGCGCAGGCCGCACAGCGCGAGCAAGCGCAGCATCAGGCGGCGGCGCGCCAGCAACAGGCTAGCGCTGCTCGCCAGCAAGAGGCGACGGCTGCGCGGCAGAGCGCTGCGCATCAGCAACAGGCTGCGGCCGCGCGTCAGCAGCAACAGGCTGCGGCGCGACGGCAGTCTGCGCCCCATCAGCAGGCGATGCCGCATCAGTCGATGCCGGTGCAGCACCAAGCGGCGCCTGCCGAGCGTCCGCCGGCGGCGGGCCCGCACGACGAGCGTCACTGACGCTCGCCGCAGCCTGCGCGACGGCATGATCCAGCGAGCGCTCCGGCCTCAGGGCCGGGGCGTTTTCTTGCGTCCGGCTCGAGCCGCTCAGACGCCGCTCGGGTGCACCGAGCGCGGGTCGTTCGTGCCGGCAGGTGCGGCGATTCGCTCCAACATGGCCGGAAAAGAGGGCCGTCCCGCCGACCATCGGAGGGTATCGGGTCAGGCGGAGAGGCGGAGCCGGACGGTGCATGGAAAGCGTCGATCGCCTCGAAGGAAGCGGCGCATCGGCCGGCGCCCGTGGTCTAATGGATAAGGCATGAGTCTTCTAAACTCGAAGATGGGGGTTCGATTCCCTCCGGGCGCGATTCCACGTGGTGACTGTAGCTCAGCTGGTTAGAGCGCTGGACTGTGACTCCGGAGGCCGCGGGTTCAAATCCCGTCAGTCACCCCATAACGCCGGCACATCCGTGTCGGCCGCCGATAGGTGCCCCAAGCCGATTATGTCGTCTTCGCCTTCGCGAGAGCTAGGCGGCCGCTTCCTGGTCGTCGCACCGCAAGGCCTCGGGGACTCGCTCGAAGCGACCCCGGCCCTCGCTGCACTCAAGCAGGAGCGCCCCGCGTCGCGCATCGACGTGGCGGTGCTGCGCGCCGGGGCGCGCGAGCTGTTTTCGGGAATGCCGCGGTTCGTCGATCGCGTGATCTACCTGCCCTTTTGGGAATCGGGAAAGCGCGCGTTCGTCTTGGAACTGCTGCGTAACCTGCGCGCGGCGCGCTACGACGCGTCGTTTTTGATGTATCCCGCGGCGCGCGCCGAATATCAAGTGCTGGCGCTAGCGCTCGGCGCGAAGCGCCGCTACGCGCACCGGTACTTCGAACCGTCGCTGCGAAACTTGCTGGGCCTCAATTCGGTGCTCGTGCCCATCGCTGATGCGCACAACGTCGACCGGAACATGGACCTGCTGCGCGCGGCCGGCTTCGCGCCGGCGCCCGCGGTAGGCTACGAAGTGCCCGACGACTGGCGCGATCCGGCGCCGCGCCGCAGCGACGTCTTGGCCGTGCACGTCGGGAATATCGACCACGACGGTCTCGATTCGCGCCGCTGGCCGGCCGAGTATTTCATCGAAACGATCCGGCGGATGCGCGCGCGCGGACTCCGCGTGTACGTGCTCGCCGGGCCTTCGGAACGGGAAGTGTCGCGCGCGGTCGCGCAGGCTTCTGAAGCGGAAGGTCTCGTCGAATTGCCGTTACGCGACGTGGCGCGCTTCATGTCGACCTGCGCCGGCGTGTTGGCCAACGACAGCGGCATGGCGCACTTGGCGGCTGGCGTGGGCACGCCGGTGATGGCGATCTTCGGTCCCACGCCGACCCACTTCGGGCCGTTCGGCGAACGAACGCTCAGCTTCAGGCCTTCTGCCTGCCCGCCGTGCTTCGATCCGCGCTTGCTCAACACGAACTGCGCGCTCGATATCGACTATGCGTGTTTGAAGCGCGACGCTACCGTCGATCGGGTGGAAGCGGCGCTCGTCGCGCACCTCGCCCGCTCCGCAGCGCCAGCTCCACGAGCGCTGCAATCGCCGTCGCAGTAACGCCGACGTAGGCACCGGTCGCCGCGTATTCGCGCAGAGGATCGGTCGAAAGCGAGGCAACCGCGAGGGCGACGAGCATCGCGATCGCCAGCGCGCGGGTTACTTTCGACGCCAGCATAGGCCTCCCAGGCAGAAGATGCCGCCGACGACTGACAGCCAGGCCGTGGCCAGGTACGTGCGTTGCGCGGTGAAGCGCAAGCGCACGACTTGCGCGTGCGACGAGGCCGGCACGACCCAGCCGTTGGCAAAGCCGTTCGCATGAACGTGTTGCAGAACGTGCCCGTCGACGGTGGCCTGCCACTCCGTATGGAACGATTCGTTCAGGACTAAAACGAACGGCGCGGTGGCGCCCGCCGTGCGCACGTCGAAGGAAGCCGCCGACAGACGCTCGACCCGGAGCGGGACTGCCTGCGCGCGCGGCACGCCGGACGAGCGCACGCGAAGCGTACCGATCGTCCGGTGCGGATCGCGCGCCGCAATCGTGTGAATCCCGGCACTGAGAAACGCGGTCGCGCCGGCGGGCCGCCCGTCGATCGTCAGCGGCAATGCGCCGACAGCCGTATCCGGAACCTGCGCGGGCAGCGCGCGTTCGACGTGCAGGTCGTGCAGCCGGTAGAGCATGCGACCGGCGTCCGCCGCCTCGTGCGCGCTCGCGCCGAGCACGGCCCAGACGCCGACGATGCGCCGGCCTGCGTCGCTCGCCGAATTGGGAAGCAGCAGGCTGGGCGTGAGCGAGAACGCGCCCCCGATACCGACGTTTTGCACGATGCGATAGCGTACGCGCGTCCGCGCCGCGTCGTCGGCAACGGCGACGGCGAGCCACTCGGTGCCCAAGCCCGGGAACGTCGACGCGACGGTGTCGATCGATGGGACGCCGTCGAGACGGTCGTTTGCGAGCGGAAGGCGGAAGACCGCGAAGGGATCGTCCCCCGCGCCGCGCGATGCGGGAAGATCGACGCCCAGGATCTCGCGGCCGATCACGTGCGCTTGCGGCTGCGCAAATCCCGTCGCCGTACCGCGCGGCACGACGGTCGCGAAAGCGAGATCCGCGGCCACCGCGGCGACGACTTGGTCGCCCGAGGCGCTGCTCGGATCGACGTCGGATGCGGCCCAGGTCGCGATCGCGGGCGTGCGCAGCACGACGTCGTGTGCGCCCGGCGAAAGCAAGAGCGAGACGGTTTTCACGACGGGACGCTCGGAGCCCAGCGGCACCCGTCCCGCGTCACTCGATAACGGGCCGACGCCTCCGCCGATGCTGAACGTCGAGGCGAGGCGTCCGTCGACCGAGACGGTGAACGTTCGGATCGCGTGCGTCACGTTCGAAAGCCGCAGCGTCAACGCCGCGCGAACGGGTTGCGAGAAGGGCGCGAACACGCGCAGGCGACTCTTCGGACGCAGTAAATACCACTGCGTCGGGCTGCCGCGGTTCCAAGCATAGAGCGCCGGATCGAGATACCACGCCGCCGGCATCAACTTGGCGTTGAGCGTGAGCATGCCGTCCCCCGGCACGTACGGAAGCTCGATCGTCGCGCCGGGATGCGCCCAGCCGGAAACCCCGAACGCGGGATCGGCCGTGAGCTGCGCGGCGCCGATTGCGGCTTCGCGAACCGGCGTGGTGCGCAACACGCGACCCGGCGAGGCCAGCACCGAATAATGCGCGGAAACCGGAACGGCGAAGGTCGTCGCATGCGCCTGCACCGCGGTCTCGACATCGACGAGGGCCGGGCCGGGCGCGTGCGCGCCGAACGCATCGCGTACGTCGCCCAAGCGTGCCTGCCACACGGATTCGGGCACTAGCGCCACGAGCGCCGGCGTCGTCGGTGAAGCGCCGCGAATGCGCGCGACGTGCGCACCCGCAGCCAGATCGAGCGCGCCGTAATCGCGCCACGTCCGCGCGTCATTTGCGCCGCTCAACGCCGCGCCGTCGAAGCGCAGAAGCGGCGGCACCGCGACGCCGTCGGCGTGCGTGAAGTCGTAACCCGGCAAGTCGAAGGCTTCGCGGAAGTCCGAGGGATACGCGGACAGCCCCGCGACCAGCAGTCGATAGCGACCCGCCGAACGCAGGGTCAACGCGCAGCGCGGCATGAAGCACTCGGTGCGCATCACGCCCGACGCGGCGAGCGTCGCCGCCAGATCCGACAGCGATGCAGCATCGCGCGAAACGGTGAGCGCGCCGCCCAGCACGGGCAGCACGGAAGGCGGAAGATCGTCGGGCGAGACGGCCGTCTCACCGCGCGCGATGTCGCCGTAATCGCCCGACGCCGTGACGACGAGTGCGGGCCGCGGGTCGAGACGCGCGTTCGACGTGCCGAAAACTTGCGGAAGGGAGCCGTCGAGGGCGTACAGCCGGTTCGCGCCGTCCTGAGCGTGCGGGTGCGCGCCGAGAACGCGCACCAGCATGTCGTGCGCGAGCGACGAATCGGTCGGCACCCAACTGCCCACGAAGGCGAAGTCCATCAAGCTGCGATAGTCGTCGCGCTGCAGCACGTCGTCGACCGACATCGCGCGGAAGAGGTCGGCGGCGCGTCGATCGCCGGCGCGGGCCAACTTGTAGGCGCGGGTCATGATCACGTGCGACTCTTCGGCGGGCGCGCCGGTCATGTAGCCGCCGACGACCGGCTTCTCGATGTTCTGCGCTTCGAGTTGGAAGCTACGGTCGAGCCAGTCGTACCACTCCAAATACTGTCCGGGAAAGAGCGCGACCCGATGGGACGTGTCGTTACCGACGAACTGCGACTCGTTGCGCGTCCACGACGGTAACGGCAAGTTGGGGTGATACATCTTGTTGGCGGCGATCGGCCAAAACGCAACCAAGAGCAGCACCGCCGCGGCTCCCGTGAATCCCCAGCGCAGCGTCGTTGCGTGACGTCGCGCGAGCGACGCGCGCACTTGCACCGCGCTGATCGCGAGCACCACGAGCCCGGCCACCGCGAACTCGTACGGCCAGACCCATTTGTACGCCGACCGGAACATCGCGAAGCCCGGAACTTTGGTGAACAGGAAGTCGTAGAGCGGCGCGCTGATCGCGAGGCCCGCCGCACCCTGGTAGTAGCCCACCGCAAGCGGAATCGAGACGGCGGCCAACGCGACGAAAAACGCGGAAGCGACCGTAGCGCGCCGTCGCAGCGCTAAACCGGCCGCGCCGAGCAACGGCCCGAACCACAGCATCCACGAGAAGAAGGGCGTCAGATACGACGCCGCCCACAAATACCACGGCCCCGCATCGTCGCCACGGAAAATCGACCACTGCCCGAGCCCGCGCATCACGTTCGCAAACGACGATTCCGCGCTGTGTTCGCGCGGCGACTCGTCGAGCAGGCCGCCCAGCCAGAACGTGTGCGTGTAATCGAGAAACGGCACGAGCCAGTACAGGTTGAGCACCACGGCCGAAGCACCGCCCACCGCGGCATAGGGCAGCAACCGCCGCAAGACGGAAGCGCGGTCGGGCGCCGCCACGAGATACACGAGTGCATAGAGCGCCACCACGATCACGTTCATGGCAACCAGCGGCACGTTGATGCCGCCGCCGAAAAACGTGACGATGCCCGTCAGGATGCCGGCGCGCAGCGGCGAGAGCCGTCCGCGCAGCGCGAGCGCGGTGAGGCCGGTCAGGAACGGCAGCGCCGCATACGGCGCGATCATATTCGAGGTGCCGTTGCCCACGTTAAAGGCGACGTACGGATTGAGCAGATAGGCCAGGCCGCCGCAAACCCGCGCGGAACGTGTCGTCGCGGGCGCCATCCAGCCGATGCCCCAATACGCGCCCGCCGCAACTGCCGCGAATACGACGAAGTCGAGCGCGCGCTGGCGCGCCGCGGGCGGTACCTGAATCGCTTGCAATAGCGCGGAGAACCAGCCGTACGGCGTGGCGTACGCATGCATGAAGCCGGAGTGATAGCCCAGATAGATGTTCGGCACCCAGCCGACGTTTAAGCGGTGAAGGAAGCCGATCGGGTCGATCTGCATCTCGGTGTAATCGTTGGCCACGATGAAACCGCTGCCCACGGCGAAGGTCGCCAATGCGGCAGCTGCAACGAGCGCGGCCAACGGCCACACGAGTTGAAACGCGCGCGCGAGGCGGGTACGCGCAAGCGAGCCCGAACGCCCGTCGTCGCGCGCTTGCGCCCGCGCGACGCCGGAGGCCGTGGTCAGCGTTGCAGCGCCCTGCGCAACACCGTGTGGTGCTCGTTTGCCGAGGCTGAGAGCACCCAGTCACGATCGGAGCGCCAGAGGAAAGCGGTGTAGCCGCAAGCGCGGGCCATCGACTCGAAGGCAGCGTGCAACGCCTGGCCGCTGAGGCGCCCAAGCGCCGGCCGCCCGATCTTGGGCTTCGACGAGAAGCGCAGAAACGGCACGCCCCCATCGGTGGCATCCACCAGCAGGTCGAATTGGCGCTGTGCGTAGCGCGCGTACCAAGCGTAGAAGCGCACGAGCGCGAGCGGACCGCGCACCTCGCGCGTGGTGATGCGATGCCCGCGCGACTCCAATTCCGCCAGCACGGCGGCGACGCCGGCGGGCAGTGCGTCGGGCCCGGAGCGATCGACCACGACGAGCATCTCGAGACCGCGTTTGATCGGCAGCGTCGCCGCACGCGCGAGCCGGTCGGCAAACGGCAGGCCGCGGAACGGACTGTGCTTGATGCGCAGCCGGAGCAGCGCCGCGAGCATCGAGGCGCCCGAGCGCACGAGCTTCACCTTCGAATCGTCCGGCACGTCGGCCCAAACGATGGGCACCTCGACGACCTTACCGCCCGCGCGCCGCAGCGCGAAGAGCACGTCCACGTCGAATGCGAAATTCGCGATCTCCAAATCGTCGAAGACGTGGTCGATTGCGTCGCGACGGAAAACTTTCGCGCCGCACTGCGTGTCGCTGAAGCGCAGGCCGAAGAGGCCGCGCACCGTCAGGTTGAAGGCGCGGCTGGCGAGCCGTCGGCGCAGCGACTGCTTGCGCCCGATGGTCGCGCCTTCGATCCAGCGCGAACCGATCGCGCCCGCCACACCGGGTTCGCGGCAGTGGGCGAGCAGCGCCTCGATCTGACGTGCCGCCGCCGAGCCGTCGGCATCGGCGAACGCAACGAACGGCTCGTCGCCCAGCGTCAGGCCCGCGCGCACTGCGCCGCCTTTGCCGATCGGGGCGGGAATCTCGATGATTTCGAGCGTGGGGAAGCGCGGCTCGAGCGCTCGCACCACCTTGCCCGTGTCGTCGGTACAGCCGTTGAGAACAACGAGAACGCGCGCGCGCGAACCGAAATGTTCGCAGCAATCGATGACCGTTTTCGCGATGCGCGAAGCCTCATTCTTCGCGGGGATGACGATGCGAAGAATGTCGTCGTCGTCGTTCGGTTGGCGCTCGTGAATTGGCAAGCGCGAAGCGCGCATGAAACGTTCCGAATCGGGCGTCGTGCGAGGGGTTGTCAGGGCCGTACCCCACCGTCCCGGGCCTGACCCGCCGAGGACGTTAGGAAAAGATGAAAAGTCGGGATGTTCGAGACCTTACTTGGGCAGGCAGCCCGACCCGCTAGGGTTCGCCCGCCGCGAGGGAAAACCAGTTCGGTCGCGCGCGCTCTTAGCTCAATTGGTTAGAGCATCGGCCTTTTAAGCCGCTGGTTCTGGGTTCGAGTCCCAGAGGGCGCACCACTCTTCCGGCGGCCGCGTCGCTACCGAACGGCGAGCAGCGCCACAACCAGCGCGGGCAGCGCTACGGCGGCCCCGTTCCGCAGAAACCGCGGCGCGTCCATCGCGATGCGCTCGCGTCGCAGCGCATCCATCCAGAGAAAGGTCGCAAGCGATCCGCTGATCGCAAGGTTGGGTCCGAGGTCGACCGCGACCAGCGCCGCATGCCTCATGGTCACCGACGTGTGCGCGTCGAACGCCGACGCGACGCCGAGCGCCACCGGCAAATTGTTGATCGCGTTGCAGGCGACCGCAACCGCGCCGCCCGCAACGAGCGACGAGAGGGGCGCGCCGAGCCCTTGAGCGTGGCCGAAGCCCTCGCGCACGAGCGACAGCAGTCCCGCCCGGTCGAGCGCCGCTACGATGGTGAAGAGAGCCGCGACGAGCGGCACGATGGCATAGTTCAAATGTGGCAGTACCTTTCGCGCCGCAGTCCGGTCCGCGAAACTCACCGCCGCGAGCGCGGCGAGTGCCAGCCCGAAGGTCGCGGCACCGAGCGGCGCGCCGGCCAAACTCGCCGCCGCCATGCCCGCCGCCGCGACGGCGCACGCGACCGACGCGACGCGCTCGCCACGGCTCGCCGACGGCAACCGCGCGGACGCGCCGTCGAACCGCAGCGGCGCGCGCAGCCGCGAGCGGTGCGCGAAGGCCAACACGCCATACGTGGCCGCGAGTGCGGCCATCGAGGGCAGCACGAACGCACCCAGCCACGGACCGAGCCGCGGCAGCGCACCGCCGAACACGACGAGATTCGCCGGGTTCGAGATGGGCAGCACGAAGCTCGCCGCGTTGGCCACGAAGGCGCACGCGAACAGATACGGATAGGCCGAGACGCGCGTGCGCCCGAGCACCGTCGCGACGGCGCGCGTCAACACGACGGCCGTCGCGTCGTTGGAGAAGAACACCGTCACGCCCGCGCCCACGCCGAATACGAGCGCAAAGAGTTTGGTCTGCGAGGCGCCGGAGATGCGCAGCGCGTGCTCCGCCAGGCGTTCGAAGACGCCCTGCGTGCGTAAGATCTCCGCGAGCACGAGCATGCCCAGCAAGAAGAAGTACACGTCCGCGCCGCGACCCATCGCCGCCAAGGCCTCCCGAACCGGCAAGAAATCGAAGGCGATCAGTGCCAGCGCGCCGCCGACGGCCCACCACGCTTCGCCGAGCCGGAACGGGCGCGTTAAAATCGCGACGAACGTCGCGCCGGCGATCGCGAAGATCATCGAACCGCGGGGTTCGAAATCAGCGTGCCGCCTTCCAGGGCTTGAGTCGCGCGAGCGCGCTCGCAATCGACTGCGCGAGGAGTCGCCGTCCCGCCTCCGAGAGATGATGGTCGTAGGCGGAGAACAGCGCCGGCCGCTCGGCCGAGCGTTCCTCAGCCTGAAATGCCGGAAAGAGATCGACGACGTCGACGCCCGCATGAGCCATCGCGTCGCGGAGCAAGGCGGCATCGGTCATCGCGGTTTCATAGGCAGGCACGGGCAGATCGTAGATGCGTTGATACGCACCCTCGATGGGTGATACTTCCCATGGCATCGGATTGAGCACCGCGAGAAATTGCGTATGGTCGGCGGCGAGCGCATCGCGAGATTCGCGCAGTTCGTGTTGCAACATCGGTCGCCAGAGATCGACGCGGCTGGCCGTTTCCGCGCCGATGCCGCCGGGGATCGAAAGTTCGCCCGCGTTGACTTGCCAAATCACCAGGTCCGCGGTGCCGGGAAAGTAGTTTCGTACGTAGCTGCCGATTGCCGGCGCATCGGCGAGTAACCGGAAGGTGAACACGCGCGGTTGCTTGGGAATGCCGAGTGCAGCGGCGCGCTCGCGCAGTTCGGTCTGAAGAAGTACGGCGATCGAGGTGTGATCGTCACCCTGATAGTCGACGTACGAGTTGCCGATGTAGGCGATTCGATACACATTCTTTGCGGCCGCGAGGTCTTGGAACGTCTCTTCGGGCGCCGTGTGCACCACGAGCGAGCGAATGCGCCGATTCCCCGCGTCGGCGATGGCGAACCGGTCGCCGCCGGTTCGGACGATCCCGAGCGGCGCGTCGAGCCGCGTCTGCGGACCCGGGCCGTCGCGGTAGCCTGCGCCGTTGTACGCCGCGTACATATCCGTGGCCCCGGCCAGTATGCGCGCCTGGCGCCCCCAGATGATGTGCACCGAGTGGTTTCGGACGTCGGTGTAGACGAAGCGGTCGTCACCGAACGGCGCGATGGCGTACACGGCTCCGAGGTCGGTACCACCCTCCATGGCGAGGTCGTCGGCGGTATCGTGAAACGGTCCGGGCGCCCGCATACCGGCCACGTAGAACGAGGTAAAGCCGGCGGTCAGATCGATCCGCGTGACGCCGCTCTCCAATGCGACGAGCAAGATATCGTGACCGCCCTCCACCGCGGTCGCCACCGCGGTCGCATGCAGGCCGCGTCCGTTGGGCAAAATGATCGTGGTGACGTGGCCCGCGACGTCGATCTTCCGGGCGCCGTTGTGGAAGTCGGCGACGTAGAGGTTACCCGCTCGATCGAACGCGAGGCCCATCGGCGAGTCGAAGCGCGCGCTCGTGAGACTTCCGTCGGCGTTGCCCGGCTCGTGGGCGTTGCCGGCGTAGGTCGTGACCACGCCGTCGGCGATCCGGCGGACGCAGTGATTCAGCATGTCGGCGACCAGCAGCGCACCGTCCGGCGCCTGGACGATGCCGGTGGGATGGTCGAACTGTGCCTGCGCGGCGGGACCGTCCCGAAACCCGCCGGGCACGAAGAGTCCCGAGGCGTCGAGCCGGCCCGAGCCCGCCACCGTCGAGACGATGCCCCGGGAATCGATGCGCCGGATGCGTTGCCCGGCGGCATCGGTCACGAATAGGTCGCCGCCCCGGCCCACCGCGAGTCCGCTGGGCTCGAGAAACTCGGCCTCGAGCGCGGCACCGTCGCGCAAGCCCGGCAAGCCGTTGCCGGCGATCGTGCTCATGAGCGCGTCCGAAGACACCGGCGTTGGCGGGGTTTCCGCGCCGGCCGCCCGGGGAACGAGGCCCAGCGCGCACAGCAGCGCGAGGGCGACGAACGAGCGAAGTCCCACGTGACCATCCTTCCCAGGAGCACGGCGACCCACGCGGGAATCATCCTCGCCGGTCCGCACCGCTAGCTCAATGGTAGAGCAGTTGACTCTTAATCAATTGGTTGAAGGTTCGAGTCCTTCGCGGTGCACCACCCTTCACAAGCTCCCGCAGCCGTCAGGTGCGGGAGTTTTGCTTCTTTTCTGGAGAAGGCAAAGCGGTCATGAAGCTCTTCCTGCAGATCCTCGTTTCGATCATCCTCCATCCTCTGGCGCTGTTGCTGATGCTGCTGAACTTGATCGGCCGCACCGACCTCGACGGCGGCAAAAAGGTCATCTGGGCGCTCGTCGGCCTGCTCTGGGGCATCGGCCCGATCCTGTACATCCTGATCGGCGAGGGCGCGCTCTGGTAGCGTCCGCCTCCGGCACCATCACGCCGTGTAGTTCTTCAGCCTGCTCATCGCGGTGCCCGTGTTCGGCACGCTGCAACAATGCCTAGCCGAAAGTCACGTGCACCGCGACGTCGACACGCCCGCAAAAAGCCGGACGAACGGGAACGCGCAGCTTAGTGGTACCGAACCGGCACGTCCACCGACGTCGACTTGCCGTCGGCCGTCGTTGCTTCGATGTGCAACTTGATCGCCACGTTCAGCAAACCGCCGACGTGCGGCAGCTTCGAATCGGCGGTGAACAGGCCGCCGCCTATCGCGGTCAGATCGCCCTTGTGTCGGCCGTTGCCGCTGGTGACCTTCGTGACGTCCGGCGTGGTCTTGACGCGAATGTCGATCGGGCCGCCCGCATGCAGCGTATTGGAATTGAGTTCCACGCTGATGATCCGCGGCGTCCCGGTTGCCGGGGCGGGCGTATAGGTGAAGGCATAAACCACCGCGGGCGCCGACGCAGCCGGCGTTTGGGCCGGAGCGGCAGCGGGCCCGAGCGCGCAAACGACGAAGCCGGAAATCGCGAGCGCCGCCGCTCCCAAACGCGAGATATCGCGCACGTATTGCAAAGTACCGAACCTTCCCGGCCGGCACGACCGGCCTGTTTCGAATCCTAACAGAATAGGAAGTAGGCGCGCAACCGGACAAAGCGACGGGGATGCGAACCGCAGTTGCGCGCGTTCTGAGCGTCGCCCTCGCCGCGGCCTCGCTATCGACGGTGGCCGCTCGAGGC
>Ga0182012_10002375_pt1 | contig 20350 bp, 19 predicted proteins | sample 612S2SmetaG_FD_120486 | JGI IMG/M metagenome (GOLD analysis project Ga0182012, IMG submission 120486) | Permafrost microbial communities from Stordalen Mire, Sweden - 612S2S metaG | ecosystem: Environmental > Terrestrial > Soil > Wetlands > Permafrost | place: Sweden: Stordalen | collected...
ATTTAACTGCCTCCGTCCGCTTTTTCTCTCCGTCCGCTTTCTCGTCCTCTTTTTCATTTTTCGAGTTGTTTTTTGAGCCAGAGTTCGGTTTTCTTCCAGCGGTAGCCGATTTGGCGGATGTTCAAACCGGTGGTTTGGGAGATTTCTTCGAACGTGTAGCCGGCGAAGTAGTGCATGTCGGCGATGAGGGCGCTGAGGCGGTCTTTTCTTTCGAGGTTATCCATTACGGAGATTGCGATTCGCACGATTGACTGGATCGATTCGAAAACCGCTAATACCTACCGGGAGTATGCAGCGACCTTGGACGACGCGGTGGTGGTAAACGGATTGACGGTGCTGCCAGCAAAGACGGACGCGTTTTTTCGAGTGACGGATATCGTACCTTCGGGGTTTAGACGGCCCGCAGCGCTTTCGCTATCGCTGGTTGCGGTGACAGTATCGGGCGTGCGGGTGAGCGTGGAGACCAGCAGACTTCGCAAGGAGAAGCGCAGGGACGAAATACCGCTAAGGCGGTGGCGATCGGCGGAGCGGTGGGCGCGGTGATTGGCTGATGGCGGGGCGCGGCCTAGGGGCTATGATCGGGGCGCTGGGACAGCCTTGGAAGATCGAGGGTTCGGGAAGCGAAACGATTTGTTTTTTCAAAGACAGGAAGGTGACGTTCCGGGATGAGAAAGTGGTCGGGGTGAATTTGCTGGAAGAAAGCCCCGCGTTGCCGGCAGGCGGTGAGGCGCGGCCGCAGATTGCTAGCGGCGACGTGCCGGAACCGGAGATAGCGGGGGCAATTTACGTGCAAGATGACAAGGGCAAGCTGATTTTACTGGAGAAAATCGAATGGCGAATCAAGGGCTTAGCGGCGCATATCGAAGTGGAGGGCGAAAAATCCACCATCAGGTTAAAAGCGGCGCAGAAGATTGTCTTTACGGTAAGGCTAGAGAAAGGGATGGATCTTCACGTTAGTTTGTTTCCTTTGGAGGCTACCCAGAAGGGGAGGCGCCGGACCATACCCAGGAAAGATAACAAGTACTTGACTCAGACGCTGAAAGTGAATGCTTCGAAGTTTGGTGAATCGTCTTATAGCTTGACTGCCGGCAAGGAGTTGGCTCCCGGCGAGTATGGTTTTCTGTTTCGCGAGTCGGGAGGGGTCGTGTATTGTTTTGGCGTGGATTGAGGGGTGGGGGAAAAGCGGACGGGGGGAAAAGCGGACGGAGGCAGTTAAGTCTGTAAGTCGACAGGCGGAGTGGGTCGGATTTAACTGCCTCCGTCCGCTTTTTTGCGTCCGCTTTTTTGCGCTTTTTTGTTTTTTGAGAGGAGTGCGGGTGGGAAGGGACATTAGCTATGTATGCCAGCTTTTGCACGGGTCGCTTTGCCGGGAGTTCCGTACCATGTGACGCAACGGGGAAATTACCGGCAGGAGGTGTTTTTCAGGCCGGAGGATCGCGCGGTCTACCTGAATTACTTGACCAAAGCGGCGCGGCTTCATGGCTTGGAGTTGCACGGTTGGAGCTTGATGTCGAATCACGTGCATTGGATTGTCGTACCAGGAGACAAGAACGCGATGGCGGACTCGTTCCGGCAGGCGCATTCGCAGTACTCCACCTATATCAACCAGGCGGAAAAGCGCAAGAGCGGGCATTTGTGGCAGGGCCGGTACTATTCCTGCCCGCTGGACGACGCTCATTTCGGCTCGGCTTTACTTTATGTGGAGCGGAATCCAGCGCGGGCGGGGCTGGTGCGGGCGGCGTGTGATTACCTTTGGTCGAGCGCGGCTGCGAGGGTGGGATTGGCACCGGTTCCGGAATTTCTGCGGCTGGAACGGTGGGCGAACGGGTATACGGCGGGGGAATGGCGGCGTCTGTTAGAGGGAAGTGGGGATCCCGAGGCCGAGCGGAAGGTGCGGGTGAGTACGCAACAGGGCAAGCCGTGCGGAAGCGAAGATTTTATCGCCGCAATGGAAGGCCGGGTTGGGCGTGCCTTGAAGGTTCGGGTGGTCGGGCGGCCACGGAATAGGCAAGATACGCAAAAAGCGGACGGAGGCAGTTAAGTCTGTATACTTCGAGGGCGGGGACGTCGGATTAAACTGCCTCCGTCCGCTTTTTGGTAGTTTTTGGTAGTAGTAGACTGCAAGAGTGCTGAAGATGGTTTTCTTGCTTGCTTTGCCGGTGGTTTGTGCGTGTTTGGTTATTGCGGATGATCCGGCGGTGCCTTATAACGGGCCAAAGTCGGGTACATTACAGTGCAGCGGCGGACGCATTGCGCAAAATGGCGAATTTGTTTTCCGAGATGTGCCGCAGGTTAAGTTACAGCTTGACTACGACAAGAAAATTTGGGAAGCAAAGTTAGAGGCGAAGGATGGGCAGCCGCAAAGGCTCATTGTGAAGAACATAGGTAAAGGCCCGCAGAAGACTTGCGTGGTGCATTGGACGGTGGTTCCCTAAGAAGGAAGAACAGTTATGAAACAGGCATTGCTTTTGCTGTGCGCGATTACCGCTTTTGCCGATGTGGTCACGCTGAAAGACGGACGCCAGATTACCGGACAGATTGAATCCGGAGCGACGCGCGAGATTCACATCAAAGTAGACAACAATAGCCAGGTGATTGCGGTGGATCAGATTCAGTCAATCCAATTTAGCGGACCAGTCAGTGCAACCGCTCCCGCGCCCCCAAAACCACAAGGGATCACGCTGCCGGCGGGGACGGAGATTGCCATTCGCACGATTGACTCGATCAATTCGAAGAAGGCAGACTTATATAAGGAATATGCCGCGAGTTTGGACGATCCAGTGGTGGTGAATGGCGCGACAGTTATACCCGCAGACGCGAAGGCGGTTCTGAAATTGACGGAATTGCAGTCGTCGGGCTTGGCGCATCGAGCTTCTCTTTCCATAACGCTGATTGCCGTGATGATCGGCGGCCAAAGGGTTGACGTGCAGACGGGGAGCGTGGATTCGCAAGCCGGTTCGCCGGCTAAACGGACACTGGCGGGCGCGGGGATTGGCGCCGGCACGGGCGCTGCCATTGGCGCGATGGCAGGCGGCGGATTAGGCGCGGCAGTGGGCGCGGCGGTGGGCGGCGCCGGCGGAGCGGTAGTCGGCAAGATGAAGGGCAAGCCGGTTGAAATTCCCTCCGAGACGCGCTTTACTTACAAGCTGACGCAACCGGTGGTGATCAATCCACAGGGAGGCGCCCGTTGAAAATCCGCGTCTTGGCCGTTTGCTGCGCGGGCGTTTTGTTGGCGCAAGCGGATACTCTGGTGCTGCGGAACGGGACGAAAGTTGCAGGCAGTTGGGTCGCGGTTGACGCGGGACAGATCAGCTTCCTGGTGGATGGCCAACTGCGAACGTATCCGAGGGCGGATGTGTCGACGGTCACTTTCGGAGTTGAACAAGCGGCCGCGCCGGCCCCCGCGCCAAACGCTCAAACGGCGGTGGGATTAGTCGAACCTCAGTTGCTGGGAGCGGTGTACCTGGAAGCCGGTTCTGGAACGCTCATTCCGTTAGAGCGGCTTAAGGCGCAGTTGAAAAGTGCTACCACTCGCTGGGAAGTGGACAATGCGAGATCTCCAACCCGCATCAGATCTGGCCAGGCTATAACGTTCGTAGTGAAATTGGGCGCAGGTCAAGAAGCGGGCGCTTTCCTGTTGTTAGCTTTGGAGACAACGGAGAAGGGCAGCCGGCGCACGAAGCTCGATCCGGTGAACAAATATACCCTGGTGATGATACCGTTCAATGCCAAGAAGTTCGGCGAAGCATCTTACTCGCTGACGCCGACGTTGAATCTAGCCGCTGGAGAATACGCGTTCCTGCTGCCGAACTCTAACGAAGCTTATTGTTTCGGTGTCGATTAGAGTCTCGTTTTTTCGGGGCGGATGCTACCTTGAAGGTTCCCGTCCATGCCACATCTCCGCTGCAGTATTGCCGACTGCGGAATAACATTTGAATTGCACGACCGCGCGCTCGCCTGTCCGAAGTGCGGCGAATTACTGGAAGTGCTGATCGATGCGCCGACGGCCGATCCCGCTGACCTAAAAAGACTTTGGCTTACGCGCCGCACTTCTTATGAAGCGCGCGACGCCTCGGGTGTTTGGCGATTCCGGGAAATGCTACCGGATGTTTATGGGCCGAGCGGCGTGGTCACACTCTGGGAAGGCAACACGCCATTAGTGCCGGCGATTAAACCGCGATTTTTTGCGGGACTCGACCAGTTGTATTTTAAGCATTTGGGTTGGAATCCTACCGGTTCGTTCAAGGATTTGGGGATGACGGCGGGCATTACGGAAGCCAAGTTCGTGGGCGCTAAGGCGGTGGCTTGCGCCTCAACGGGCAACACCGCCGCATCACTGGCAGCTTATGCGGCTCGCGCCGGAATAGTAGGCCGTGTCTATCTTCCGGCGGGCCAAGCGTCGGCCAACAAGCTGGCGCAAGCGTTGGACTACGGGGCTGAAACGGTGCAGATTGACGGCAACTTTGACGACGCGTTGAACGCGCTGCTCGATTCCAAAGATCGCGATCTTTATTTTCTGAATTCCATCAACCCGTTTCGTATTGAAGGCCAGAAGACGGCGATGATTGAGATGCTGGAGCAACTCAACTGGCAGATCCCGGATTATCTGGTTGTGCCTGGAGGGAATCTTGGTAATTCGTCGGCGTTTGGCAAAGCGTTCATGGAGCTGAAGAAGTTCGGCTTGATTGAGCGCGCGCCGCGCATGGTGATTGTGCAAGCGGCGGGGGCTAATCCGCTGGCACAGATGTGGGAGTCGGGCGCTAAGGAACTCGAAGCGGTGGGGCGACCAGAGACAGTGGCCACGGCGATTCGCATTGGCAATCCGCGTTCGTGGAAGAAGTCTTTGCAGGGCGTGCGTTTCACCAATGGCATGGTGCTGGATGTGACCGATGAAGAGATTGGCGAGGCGAAAGACTGCATTGGGCGCGATGGCATTGGCTGCGAACCGGCTTCCGCCACAACACTGGCGGGCATTCGCAAACTAACCCGAGCAGGGAAGATGGAACGCGACGCAAAGGTGGTAGCGATTTTGACCGGGCACGTATTGAAAGATACCGACTACATTATTAAGCGCCGCAGCCGTCATCAATGAAAATGGAAATTCGCGTACCCGCGTCGATTGCCAACCTTGGACCAGGTTTCGATACGCTTGCCGTGGCGGTAGAGCTTTATCTGAATTTGTCCGTAACGATGTTGGCGGGTAGTAATGAGCTGCACTTCGAATTTCCGGATTGCCGGATTGACGGCGAGAACTATATTGAGCGGGCTTTTCAGTTCGCGGCACGGCAGCGCGGGGGCGAGTTTCCGTCGCTGCGGGTGGTGGTTCGCACGGAGATTCCAATGCGCAGCGGACTGGGCAGCAGTGCGGCGGCCACGGTGGCCGGCCTACGGCTTTATGAAGCAGTCGCCGGTCCGCTGCCCGAGCAGGGTTTGCTGAATGCGGCTTGTGCTTTGGAAGGACATCCCGACAATGTGGCGGCAGCGCTGCTTGGCGGACTGACCGTGAGTTGCCAATTGGCGGACCGTTCGGCGTTTGCGGTGAAACTGGATTGGCCGGCCGAGTTGCGCTTTCTAGTCCTGACGCCGGAATATGCGCTTTCCACGCACGAAGCGCGCCAGGCGCTGCCGGAATTTGTTTCGCGGGAAGATGCGGTGTTCAATTTACAGCGGGTTGCGTTATTGCTCCAAGCACTCCAAAGCAGTAAGCATTCACTACTGCGCGAGGCTCTACATGACCGGATTCATCAGCCCTACCGGCAGAAACTGGTTCCCGCGCTGGAAGAGATTTTAGCGCTAGATCATCCTGACTTGTTAGGTGTGTGTTTAAGTGGCGCGGGGCCTTCGATTGTTGGGCTAGCGGAGCGAAATTTCGAGCAGATCGAGAAGCTTTTCAGCGACGCATATCAAAAGACGGGACACGCCTTCACGATCAGGCGGTTGGCAGCGCATCAGTAGCCTGCCGCCAGATCCGATTCAGACGCGGCCCGAACGTGAACCCAGGGCTGCTCACGTTCGGGCCTTAGTACTGCATTGTGCTGTCTACGGAAGAGAATCATTCGGGTGTGCGACGCCTTGCTTGCGGCTGAAACGCTGTAGCGGCGAGATTCACTAATGGGCAGGCGGCTCTCTCGAGCCCTCCCATTCTTAGAGCAAGGAAAGACGTAACACCATGGCAACACCAGAAAATCCCCCAACTAGCATAGCCGTGAACTCTGCAGTGGTCCCGGAACGCTTGAATTTCAAGACGCTCTTATTAAGCAACCCCAACTACTTCGGGACCCTGCCGGAACTAGGCGGGAAAGTCATACTCCCGAAACAGTTTGACACGGCCTACGAAGAGATCACCTGCCTGGGATTGAACCCGCAACAGGACAAGCTGGAAGCAGTTATCAACATTAAACAGAGTAGCGGCTACGGAAGCGACGCCTGCGGTGCCGGTTCGAAGGAATATATCCGCTTTTATGTGCAGCACGGCGCCAACTGGCAGGATCTGGGCCACGCGGAGGTGGACGTTTTCAGCCTTGGTTCCTCGCCTCTACCCCTGAGTTACTCGGCCTCAGTCGATTTCAACGAAGCACGGAAATTCTGCGGGACGGAAAACATTCTGAATGTGCGGGCCATTTTGTCGTGGAATTTTGATCCTACACCCAACGATCCCAACTTCATTCCGCCGTGGGGCAACGTGCTCAGCGCAAGAGTGCAGGTAGCGCCCCTGACACTGTTCGAGATTCCCATATCCACGTTAGTCTCCGAGGGACTGATGAAGTTCGATAACGGGGCGCTGAGCGAAGTCGACCTGACGAAGACGCTGCCGGGCAAGCCGACGCCGCCACAGCCATTTAGCGCGCTGAAAGCGCTGTATGCCAACAGCGACGTGCCGAGCCATCGATTTGGATTCACCGAGGCGCAGCGGCTTCTGGCAAAGCCGGTGATCGCGTCGTTGCCCGCGAAAAGCGGGCCGGCGTGGCCGCGCCGCCCAGCAAGTCACTGAGCGCGGGAGACGAGCTGGCCGCGATTCTGACGGCGATCGCCAAATTGAACGGCGACACCAGCTTCGAACAACTGCTTTGCGCCGGTTACAATCCGCAAACACGCGAGCTGGAAGCGGTGGTGCAAATCAAGAAGAACGCCGGATATTCGGGTGGTTTATGCACCGCGGGCAGCACGGAATATGTGAGCTTCTTCGCCTTCTTTGGGGGAGCCTGGCAACCACTCGGCAATGCCAGCGTTCAAGTGCACGACCTGGCGGCCATCACGCCCGGCAATCCCGTGAACTATGCAGTGTATCGCCTTTCGAACCTCACCTCCATGCCGTGTGCAACACTAGCCGGCATACCACTGCGCGCTATTCTTTCGTGGGAGGTGCAACCTACCGGCCCAGATTTCGTGCCAACGTGGGGCAATGTCGTCAATACGAACGTGCAACCGATGCCGGCCGACGGCACAACGGGCGAACATTCACGGCTCATGCGCATCGGCGGAGTGACGATTGACCGGATTAGCGATATCACTCACCTTGCCTATCCGCGGAATCCGGCCGATCCATCGCATGGCCTCGCAGTGATTGCGGGCGACTGCGCCGGCGACGACAGCCCCTTCGGCGGCGAATTGATCGTGGAAGGCGACTTTATTCCCAAGCCGGATGTGTTCGATCATCTGACGGGCCTGGTGTTGCCGGGCGGCAAACCCATCATTTACCAGGTGTGGTCGACGCGAACTGACGTGGCCGGCGCTCCATCGCAATTGACGAACGGCTTTAATCTGGCGCTGTTTCCGCCCTTGGCGCTGCTACCCGTCACGTTCCCGCAAAAGTCGGTTGCCGCGCCGGGTCCGGTGGTTGGAGGATCGGCTCTCGACACCTACTATCAATACATGGAGAGCGATTTACAGGCCGTTAATCCGCGGACTCTAGCGGCGTTCGAGGCCGGCGGGCTGGAGGAAGGAGACTATCTGATTGAAGTTAGGCCATGGGCCTGGAACGGGTCGGCATATGTGCATTTGGCATCGCAATTCAAAACCATTCACGTATTCAATGGTTTTAAGCATACTGAGATCTTGAATGGCAGCCCAACCACGATTGCTCGTCCACAGGTAGCGCTCAACCTGACTTCCGTGGCGGATTGCGCCGACGTGACGATCGGCGCGACTCTAACGGGGCACTACAGCGTGACGGATCGTTTCTTCGGAAGCCTGGGGATAGCGCTCGTACCCATCACCATAGGGGGCAACCCGGCACCGGAAAACGCTATTACAGTGACTCCAGATCCGGGCGATGCGACCTCCTACGACGGCACTAACACTACCGGTTCGACCGGCACATTCACGCTGGATACGACAGGGATGAAGGCGTGCGGCTACACCATTGAGTTAACCGCGGTGGACCGGGCGATTGTAGACAGTCACTGCTACAGTCACTGGAATCAGATCGGCGTCGGCTTTTGCCTGCGCGCGAACTAAAGCCCGGTAAAGAGGCGGGAGTTGCCGATGAGGCATCTCCCGCCTCTTACGTAGCTTCAGGCTGGGGGACGGCGTGACGGATTATTGGTACCACTTGGTTTTGGGAGTGCTGGCGGTTTGGCGAGTTACCCACTTGCTGAACGCAGAAGACGGTCCGTGGAAGTTATTATGGCGTTTTAGACACGCAGTGGGACCGGGCTTCTGGGGCGGTCTGCTGGATTGCTTTTATTGTCTGAGCTTGTGGACCGCGACGCCCGTTGCGCTTTGGTTGCGTGGGACAGCGCGGCGTGATTGGAGCGAGCTATTAGTGTCGTGGCTAGCGCTTTCGGGCGGGGCGATTTTGCTTGAAAGGGCAACGGGTAATCAGGCCGCGAGCTTTTTTGAAGATCCGGAAGGAAAATGAAGCTTATGAGTTGTTGTGGACAAGGCAGGAGCCAAGTGGGAATTCGCGCGGAAGCCTCCTTGGTTGCGTCTGACCCGCGGACAGTGGTTTTTGAATACATCGGCCGTACGGCTCTGACGGCGATTGGCGGCGTGTCGGGGCGGCGCTATCGTTTTGAAGGACCGGGCGCTAGATTGACGGTGGATCAGCGCGACCGGATGTCACTCAACGCGTCGCCGGTTTTGAAGCAAGTAGACTAATCAATTTTCGACAGCAGCAGCGATCTTTCCCAATTGACACTCTTCATGCACCGCGCGGACGGCGCGGTCGAGCATGTCGAGCCGGACAATGATGCCGATGGTTAATTCGCTCGAACCTTGGGCGATGGCGATAATGTTGGTGTTTTCGCGCGAAATAGCGGTGAAGACGCGACCGGCCAAGCCGGGAGTGCCGCGCATTCCTTCGCCGACGACGGCTAGCAGCCCAACGTTTTCATCCACCTCAATCGGCTTCAAATAACCATGGGCTAACTCGATTGAGAGGTTGGACTCCAGGGCTTCCATCGCAGGAGTCAGATCCTGCTTGCGAATCAAGAAGCAAAATGTCTGGCGGTAGCTCGAACTGGTCAAGACCAGGATCTCCACGTTGGCTAGCGCGAGGGAATCGAGCGCGCGCGCCATCAAGCGCGTGCCACTCAGGACGGCGTTCGCCGGTTCCATGGAGATTAAGGCGACGTTGGACATCGACGTTACCGCGCGCGCGCCTTTGGGCTCATCGAAGTGAGAAACAATCTTGGTGCCGGGCTTATGCGGCGCGAAACTGTTTTTACTCCACACAGGAATTTGTTTCTCCACCAACGGCGCGAGAGTGCGGGGATGCAGGACTTTCGCGCCGTTATAAGCGAGCTCGGCGGCCTCGGCGTAAGTAACTTCCTCCAGCACGGCGACGTCGTTTACGAGTCTTGGATCGGCGGTCATGATGCCATCGACATCGGTCCAGATCCATAGTTCTTGCGCGTCTAAAGCCGCGGCTACGATAGAGGCCGAAAAATCTGAACCGCCGCGGCCGAGCGTGGTCGGCCTTCCATCGGCGGTAGCTCCGTTAAAGCCTGTCACCACCGGTACGATTCCTTTTTCGATCATAGGAACCAATTTGGCGGTACACATCGCACGAGTGGCGGCCATTTGTGGCGAAGCGTTGCCGAACACGGCATCCGTGACAATCACTTCACCACCGTTTACGGCGAGTGCTTCTACGCCGGAAGTTTCCAGATAACGAGCCAGGAGCACGGCCGATAGTCTCTCGCCGATGGCAATGGCTTCATCCACGGAGCGCGGCGGGCGCTCTCCCAACATGAGGATGCCATTGGCGATGCGCTGGAATTCATTGATCAGGCCGGCAACGTCCCCCTCGGCGGCTGCATCTTTATGAAGCAACTCGCGAGCCGCTTCCAGGTGCCGGGCACGTAACGCTGCTACGCCCGCGTCTACCGAAGTTTTGTCTCCGACTTCAGCGCGACGCAGGGTTTCGAGCAAGAGGTCGGTCACTTTCGACATCGCCGAAACCACGACAACCAATGGGCGCAATTTCTTCTGCCCGGTGGTGATATCGGCCGCCACACGCATCCGTTCGGCGCTACCCATGCTGGTGCCGCCGAACTTCATAATTAATAAATTTGTCAAATCAGGCCTTTAAGAGCATTTTCTCATTAGAGGTGGATTGGCGATCAGACGCCCAAGCCGGCATATAAATAAACGACTTTGACAAGCGACGTCCGCTGGATTGCTTTGACTGGCCGCTCGGTTGTAACTCAGTGGCGCCAAGCAGGTAGGCCGCCGCGAAATGCAACGAGTCAGAAGCGCTTAGACGTTGGGCTTTCGGCGGCAAGGTTCTCCGCTAGTCCGGTACCGGCCAGCGTGTCAGTCAGGGGGTAGGTCGCAAAACTCGACGAGCCGACAGGTTCCGTAGGAATGGACATGGCTTTACACTATCTCAAAACTTTGAGGGCGTGGGCCGCAGATGTTTTATGGCAAATTCGCCCAGTAGCCGCGCTTCGCGCTGACCAATGCTTTGCTAGCGGGGAGTTTGACTTCAATCTTGCGAAACTTGCCGTCTTGTGCCTCGTTTGAGGGCACGTAAGCCAGCATGTAGTATTCACGCCCGTCGGCAAACGCACGCTTCAAACCGCTGAGTAAATCGTTGCTGTTATGAAAAGCCGTTCCGCCGGTGGCTGCGGCTATTTCGGAGAGGGTCGATCCTTCGTCCGTTGCTATATCGTTTAACACGTGGCTTACTTGCGGCGCAACGGAGGGATTGACACCGCCCCGCGAGGCGTCAAACTCCGGCGGCGTATACAAACCGCGCGAGTCGATTGTATAAATAGGTACATTGCCTTTTACGGCAAGCCGGAAGATGGGCTCCGTGGCATCTTGCATTCTTTCGATTGATCTTGTGGAATGAAATTCCGGAAAGTATGCCTCCAAGAGACCGTAAGAGACTTTTCCCGGCGCGAGCAAGAAGCCATCGGAGATCAAAATCAGCGTGCGCCTGCCATTGCCGCGAGCCAGTTGCTCGACGAGGGATCTGAATTGCGTCAGAAATTGAGTCGTGCTGAAGGTGGCGTATTCGGCCAGCCGCGAAGCCTCAAAGGGTAACGCTCTTTTACGCATCGGGCACTCGGGATCGCCGGCGTCGCATAAGGCGCGCACGTCTTGTAACTCTCTTTCGTAGCGCTCCGTCTCAACCTGTGACGAGCTTTTCTGGCTCTGCAGAAACGTCTTGCGAAAGGCGGAACTGCCGAGCGTCTCTAGCACCTTGGCTGGGTCCGCGGTGGTGTTCTGCACGATCTCTAAAGTCCTGCCGAGCGCTACCACGACATATTGCGAATCACCGGCCTGCTCTTGCTGAAACAGCTTCAGCAAGGCCTCGCGAACATGTACGAAGTTGCCGAACGAAGAGTGCATTGTGTCCACGCAGATTACATAGGCGTGACGCTTGGCTAGAGGTTTCGCTGCGCTGTTGGCCGCTGAGAGTGACTGGCTTAGGTCGGCAGAAGTATTCGGAGGAGAGGTGATATCGGCCCGCTCACTTCCAAAAGCGGTGATCTTTTGCTCCACTCCATCTTCGAAGACCTTAAAATCGGATTGTGTCAAGCCGGTGACATGATGCCCGTCTCTGTCAGTCACTACGACGGGCACCAAGACCTGGCGAACATCCACCTTAATGGTCACATCGCCGGCGGAGGGCTTTATGGGCGCTGCCGAGGGCCTACTGAGCGCTGCATCCAGGTTGGAACGTATCTGCGCGTTTGTTGGCTCTAAACGGAAAGCCTCTTGGAGTTCCGCCGCCGCTCCGGCCTTGTCGCCCTGTTGGAAAAGAACGGTAGCAAGTTGATTGTGACCCGCTGCTAAACCTGGAGAGCGTTTTACTGTCTCGCGAAATTGCGTCTCCGCGCCGGCTAAATCGTGAATGCGGTAGAGCGCTGTTCCGAGGTAGTAGACAGGCTCCAGCCGGCCCGGCAATATACCGGCCGCCTCGCGAAACTCGGAAACGGCATCCACTGTTTCTCCGGCATCAAGGGCGGCGAGCCCGTTCAATAGCATTTCGAAGCCATCTTCTTTCAATGTTTCGGCTGCGAGTGGCTCACCGGTGTCTTCCTTGAGCTGAGCCGCGTCGGTGTCATCTTCGTATCCGTCAACGTGGTAGCCGGAGAAGCGGTGAACGGTATGCAGTTCTCCTTTGGCAAATGTCGCGTGAACGGTGGCGCTGGCAGGCAGCCAAGGGGTGGTTGCCAAGGCTGGAAAATCCACTGGTACGAAGCGCACATCGCGGGTAAAGCTATCGAAGGCCATTCCCTCCGCATGGTTTAGAAAATCCGTGCGTAGGCGTGAGATCCGATTTTGAGATTCGTCCACCCACACCAGACCTTGCCTGGTTCCATCGCGCAATGTGAACGCAATGACCGAAGTAGACGATCCGCCAGCGCTAATTCGCCCGAGATAGCGGAACTGAGCCTGGCTTTGATTGTCGGGCAGCAAATCGCTCAAGATGGATACGAAACGTCCGGCCAGCAGAAAGCCCTTTTTTGTACCGTCGTTCAAGACGCCACCTTCTTTTAGCGGATTGCGGATTTCGGCGAAGGGGCGGGTCTCGACCACGTAACGGAATTGTTCACGGTTTTCGGTCCATGTCAGTTGCACGTTAGCGAAGCGCATTTCGTGAACGTCTTCGGCGAGCGAAACATTGATCAACTTGGCGAGCATAGCTTCCAGTTGCCGCCCAGCGGCGGTGAGCAGGCTGGCTAATTTGCTCTGATCGGCATCGAATTGCAGAGCGCTCAGTTCCGGCGCGGCTTTGATCAGCTCTTCGCGGCTGCAATCGACGAAAGGCTTGTCGGATGCCCTACCAACGAAGGCGGCCAGCGCGAGGGTAAGCAGGAAGCAAAGAGTGCGCATAGACCACTGTCGAGAATTTTACATCCAAACGATTCTTTTTGAACTTTTGTTTAACTTGGATTCGTAAGTTAGCTGTATGGAAGCCATTTCCAGTCAATTGAAGCAAGTATTCCGCCGGCTTCGGCGGGCTCCCATGTTCACGTTCATTGCTATTCTGACGCTGGCGCTGGGAATTGGCGCGAATACGGCGATTTTTAGCGTGCTGGAAGGCGTGCTGTTGAAGCCGCTGCCTTATCCGGACTCCGACCGGCTGGTAGGCCTATGGCTCACTGCCCCAGGAATAAATATCAAACGTCTCAATGTTTCGGCGTCCGGCTACTTTACCTATCTCGACCACAACCGGACTTTTGAGAATTTTGGGATTTACACGGGCGACAGAGTAAGCGTGACGGGCATCGCCGAACCCGAACAGGTGAGAGCCCTGGATGTGACTTACGGCCTTCTTCCCACTCTGGGCGCCCGGCCGCTGCTAGGGCGCTTATTCTCGGCAAAAGACGACTCGCCGGGCTCTCCCGAGACGGTAATTCTTTCCTACGGCTACTGGCAGCGGCGCTTCAGCGGCGACCGATCTGTTTTGGGACGGCGCATGCAGATTGACGGCAAGGCAAAAGAAGTGATCGGCGTGATGCCGCGCGATTTCCGTTTCCTGGATATGGACGCCGAGATGTTCCTGCCTTTTCAGTTTGACCGCGCCAAGACGACGTTGGGCAATTACAGTCAAGAGGGGGTAGCCCGGCTTAAGCCCGGGGTAAATCTTGCGCAAGCGAGCGCCGACGCGGCCCGCATGTTGCCGATTGAATTCCGCAGCTTTCCCGCGCCGCCGGGTTTCAGCGCGAAACTGTTCGAGGACGCCCGCATTGCGCCTGCTCTCCGGCCGTTCAAAGAGGATCTGACGGGGGATATCGGAACGACCCTGTGGGTGCTGATGGGAACCATTGGGATGGTGCTATTGATCGCTTGCGCCAACGTGGCCAATTTGCTGCTGGTGCGAGTGGAAGCGCGTCACTTGGAGCTGACGATCCGGGCTGCGTTAGGCGCTAGTACGCGGCGAATTACTTATGAGTTACTTTTTGAGAGTTTGACGGTTGCATGCTTGGGAGGTTTTGCCGGTTTGGCGCTGGCATTTGGCGCATTGCGGCTACTGGTTGCCATCGCGCCGGCCGGAATTCCGCGGATAGCCGAGATTGGGCTGGATGCAAAGGTTCTCCTATTCGCCGTTGCGGCTTCGCTGTTTACCGGATTGCTGTTCGGCTTGGCGCCGGTGCTGAAGTACGCTAGCGTGCGACTGGCAACTGGTTTGCGGGACGGTGGCCGCTCAGTGAGTGTGAGCCGCGAGCGGCATCGCGCCCGCAATACGCTAGTGGTGGTGCAAGTGGCGCTGGCGCTCGTGCTTTTGATCAGTTCAGGCTTGATGATTCGCACCTTCCGGGCGCTGAAAAAAGTTCAGCCCGGGTTCGCCAGCCCAGAGCAGGTGCAGACCCTGGCGCTCTCCATTACCGATGCGCAAGTGCCGGAGCCCGACAAGGTGTTGCGCATGGAAGAGGACATAGCCGACCGATTGCAACAAGTTCCCGGCGTGGCTTCGGTGGCGATCACCACCGCCGTTCCCATGAACGGCAATTCCACCGCGGATGTGCTGTTCGCGCGTGACCACACATACCGCGAAGGGCAGATTCCGCCAATCCGCCGCTTCGTCTTTGGCTCTCCCGGACTCCACCAAACTATGGGCACTCCCCTAATTGCAGGACGCGATTTTAGCTGGGAGGATACGAACAACAAAGCACTGGTGGCGATGATCTCGGAAGGGTTTGCGCGCGAATATTGGGGCGGCGCGAAAGCGGCGCTGCACAAACAAATCCGCGAAGGCATGAACGACGATTGGCGCGAGATCGTGGGCGTTGTTGGCGATATACATTATGATGGCGTCGACCAACCGGCGCAAACCACCGTTTACTTCCCTTTGCGCCTTAACAATTTCTACGGCAACAAGGAAGACGTGCGGCGCTCTGTCTCCTACCTGATTCGAAGCTCGCGCGCGGGCTCGGAGAGTTTCCTGAAGGAAGTGCGTCAGTCGATTTGGGCCGTGAATCCAAACCTGCCGCTGGCTGAGGTTCGGATGTTGGACGATTTCTACAGAAAATCGCTGGCGCGGACTTCATTTACGCTGGTCTTGCTTTCGATTGCGGCATGCATGGCGCTCCTTTTAGGAGCGGTGGGGATCTATGGTGTGATCGCCTACACGGTTTCGCAGCGCACGAGGGAAATTGGCATCCGCATGGCTCTCGGAGCGCAGAGCAGTCAAGTGGCCGGGATGTTTGTGCGGCATGGCATGGGGTTGGTGGGCATTGGGGCTGCCATCGGGTTGCTCTCGGCATTCCTTCTTATGCGTCTACTCTCGACGTTGCTTTTCGGCGTGAGCACTTCCGATCCGCTGACATATACGGTGACGGTTGCGCTTTTGTTGGTTATAGCTGCGATTGCGAGTTACGTTCCGTCGCGCAGGGCCGCGGCGATCGACCCAGCGATTGCTCTGCGGCTTGATTAACGGCCGCGGCAATTCCCAATTGGATCCCGCTCACGTTAAGCTAGCGATTTGGACGGGATGTTCAATAACGAGCCGGCAACGGAGGAAGAAATTGTCCCGCAGGCCCGGCAGCGGGATCTACTCTACGGCCTGGACGACAGACCACCGCTTAGTCAGTCGATTTTCGTGGCCCTGCAGCACGTGCTGGCGGTTTTTGTGGGAATTATAACGCCGCCGCTCATCATCTCTAAGGCGCTGAATCTAGCCGCCTCCGATGAGGCCTTTCTGGTGAGCATGGCGCTGTTTATCTCGGGTGCCGGAACACTGCTGCAGAGCCGGCGGATTGGGCTCCTCGGGTCGGGTTTGCTTAGTATTCAGGGAACCAGCTTTGTTTTTGTCGGACCTATCATTGCGCTCGCCAAGACGGTGATGACGGAAGGAACGGCATCGTCGCCACGCGCGGCCTTGGGAGTGGTGTTCGGCACTTGCCTGGTAGGTGCGCTGGTGCCGGTCGTTATAAGTCCATTCATCCACTTGGCCAACAAAGTGATCACGCCGCTTGTCACGGGAGTGGTGGTGACACTCATTGGACTGACACTTGTGCAAGTCGGCATTACGAGCTTGGGTGGCGGCTTTGATGCGCGTGCTAACGGAACATTTGGGTCACTCGAAAATCTTCTTTGGGCCGGCATCGTAATCGCTTTGATCGTGGTGTTGAATAGCAGCAACTCGGAATGGCTACGCATGATCTCAGTGGTGGCTGGATTGGCGGGCGGTTACGTGGTGGCGATTTTGGCGGGCAAGATCGGCTTTGCCAACTTGCACGAATTCCCATGGTTCACTGTTCCCGCCCCTCTCCACTATGGCTTGGGCATCAGGTTGTCGGCACTGATACCATTCAGCTTTCTCTACGTGATCACCGCGATTGAGTCGATCGGCGACTTGACAGCAACTTCCGCACTCACTTGCGAACCCATAGCTGGGCCTTTATATTTTCGCCGGTTACGCGGCGGAGTTATGGCCGATGGAGTCAGTTCGATGCTCGCGGCCATTTTTAATTCGTTTCCCAGCACGACGTTTGCGCAAAATAACGGCGTTATCCAGTTGACCGGGGTTGGCAGCCGCTACATAGCTTTGTTTGTGGGGGGCATACTGATGTTGTTGGGCTTGTGTCCCGTGGTTGGCGGCGTGATTCAGTCGATGCCGCAGTCAGTTCTAGGCGGAGCAACCATTGTTATGTTCGGCACGGTGGCCGTCTCCGGCATCAAGATTCTTTCGGGCGTTGAGTTGGATCGCCGTTCGTCCACCATCGCGGCTATCGCGTTCGGGCTAGGCTTGGGCGTCACTTTTGTGCCCGACATCATGCATGGCATGCCGCAACTTGTGAGAGAAACGTTCTCGTCGGGAATCGCCACCGGCGGCATGAGCGCTTTGTTGCTGAACGCAATTTTGCCAGAAAAGAAAGCATGTGCCGGCGCGGTTGGCTAGAATAAAAGGTATCGCAATGCCTAAAAAACTCTGGAAGGTCCACGTGCCGCTGAAGTTGAGATACCCGGGTACGAAGACTTTCGAAATCGCCGCCATTGGCGAGGTGGTGGAAGAGCGCGGCGAACCGGAAATCAACTCGAGTGCCGACGATGTGCGCGTTTACCGGCAGCACAAAGACTTCAACGATTTTCAAAGTTTCATGGTTTCGCGTTCGGAATTGGACGCCAACGCTAAGACGCTTTCTTAACGCCGCCCTCGAAATATTCCTCGATTTCTTCGAGCGTCTTGCCCTTGGTCTCCGGCAGGAAAAACGCGGCCGTAATGAAGTAGACAACGGTGAAGCCGGCGAACATCAGGAACATGGTGGAATAGCCGTACTGGCTGACGACCGGCAGGAATATAGCTGCGAGGGTAGTGGAGACTACCTGGTTTATGACTAAGGCGATGCTCATGCCGTTGGAGCGGATGCGGGTGGGCATCAATTCAGAAAGAGCTAACCAAACACAAACACCGGGCCCGACAGCGTAGAAAGCCATGAAAACATAGAGAGACACGGCGACCAGCATGCCGTTGTTTTGATCGGGCACGGAAGTAATGAGAGCCTTTTCGATAGTGAGCGGTGCAGTACGGGCGGCGTCAACGTTGGCGAAGGGGTTCTTAAAAAATGCTTCGACCTTGTTGTTAGGGACGCAGTTTTCGCGGGCGATCTTGATGGCTGGGCTGGCCGGATCGTCAGAACGGGCAACATTGGTAGCGGAAGAGAAATCGCCATAGGAATAAACGATGGTCAAAGAGGCGCGAGCTGGATTGATGGCGGAGCCGTGGTAGTTGACGGAAGACATCAAGGCACTGGCCTCGGCAGGATCGAAGCGCAAAGCCAAACTCTGGTCCGGAGTGACCTGCGATTGCAGAATGGCTCGGGAATCAAGCCGAATCTTCTCGGAATTGCGGAAGAGCATGGCGGTGATGGAGAGGGAAAGAATGATGCCGACCGTACCGAGAGTCAGCAGGAATTTGCGTCCTTTGCGATCAACGAGCAGAACACCGCCCATGGTCATCAGAAAATTGATAAGCGTGAAGATGACGTAGCCCCAATGCGCTTGTACATCCGAGAGGCCGCTTTGCAGGAGAATGTTGGTGTTGTAACCGATGATGGAATTGATGCCGGTCGCAGTATTGCAGAAGAGAATGACGCAGGCGAGCAGGAAAGGAATGACGTATTTGCGATGCAAAAGCGATTCCTTGACCTTGAAGCCAGCGGTGCCTTGATTCTTTTCGGCGGCGAGAGTTTCCTGCATTTCCTCGAGTTCCAATGAGGCCTCCTGAGCGGTGCGTGAGCGCAGCAGAGCAGTGCGGGCGGCATCAACGCGGTCGCGGCGGAATAACCAGCGAGGCGACTCCGAAACCATAAGGCTACCGATGACGAATAAGACGCCGGGCGGCAGCGAGACCCAAAAAATGCTGCGCCAAGCGTGGTCTTTGAAGTTGAGAATGGTAGCGGCGTCGGAGACCGCGGCCACGCCGGCCACGCGATAGCTGAAGTATATGCCGATGAGCGCGGCGGCCAGAATGCCTAGAGTAAGGAGCCATTGGAAGATGCCGGTGCCTTTGCCGCGCGTCGAGGCGGATAGACATTCGGCGAGGTAGAGCGGCACAACAACGCCAATGACTCCGCCGCTGATGCCTTGCAACAGACGCCCGAGAAAGAGCGGCCCGTAGCCGTGCGACAGAGCGATGACGGGAATGCTGAGAACGAAGGTTAAACCGCTGAGGACCATGAGTGGCTTACGGCCGAGCCAATCGGCCAGCATGCCGGCAAACAGGGTGGAGATGACGCTACCGAGAAGAACCGCCGCGACAATGACCGAGAGTTGCCCCGGATTCAGGCCGGAGGTGGCTTCCAGATAAGGGAGTGCGCCGCCAATAATGCCGACGTCCACGCCATAAAGCAAGCCGCCCAGTCCGGCGACGAGAAGAAGAAAGCGGTTGTAGGCCAGCAATTTGTTTTCAACGGGCATTCCAGCCAAGATAGCAAGTGCGCAAAGATTGTTATAAATGTTTTTGGCTCCTATGACAAACAGACGTTTTTTTGTGAAGACCGGGTTGGGTGCGTTGGCGGCGACTGTTGCCGCGCTTGAGGCGGAACCGCCGCGCGCGAAACCGCGCTTAGGAGTGGTGGTGGGCGTGGCGGGACACGAATCACCCGACCAAGCGATTGCCAAAGTGAGGGCGTTTGGCTTGACGTGTTGCCAGGTGGGCGTAGGCATGGCGCCGACGAGTTTGGCCGAGCCGTTGAAGGCGGCTTTGGCGAAGTATCAGGTGGAAGCAACGGCGGCGATGACGCTGGGCAAAGGGAAGATGGTTTGGGATTTTTATCAAGGGCCGTTGACCATTGGCCTCGTTCCACCGCAAACCCGAGCGGCGCGGATGGATGCACTGAAGCGCGCATCGGATTTGGCGAAGCTCTGCGATATCAAGGCGGTTCACACGCACTGCGGATTCATTCCGGAGAATCCGAACGAGTCGCTGTATGCGGAGACGGTGAAGGCGATTCATGAAGTAGCGAGCTACTGCCGGACGAACGGGCAAACGTTCTTGATGGAGACAGGCCAGGAGACCCCGGTGACACTGCTGCGGGCGATTCAAGATGTGGGGCTCGATAATGTGAGCGTGAATCTGGATACGGCGAATTTGATTTTGTATGGCAAAGGCGATCCGGTGGCGGCGCTGGACGTGATTGGCAAGTATGTGCGCGGGCTGCATGCGAAGGATGGGCTGTATCCGACCGACCCGAAGAACTTGGGTGAGGAAGTGGCGATTGGGAGAGGGAAAGTAGATTTCGCGGAGGTGATGCGGAAATTGCGGCGCTTGGATTACGCGGGGCCGATTACCATTGAACGGGAAATATCGGGGCCGAGACAGGAAGAGGATATACGGGCGTCGGTGAAGTATTTGCAGGGGTTTATTGATGGGGCGTATGGGAGGGCATGAGCGAGGACGGCTTTCCCTTCAATGTGCGGGCTGTCGGGACTAGGAGTGCCTGTG
>Ga0182012_10002376_pt1 | contig 20341 bp, 15 predicted proteins | sample 612S2SmetaG_FD_120486 | JGI IMG/M metagenome (GOLD analysis project Ga0182012, IMG submission 120486) | Permafrost microbial communities from Stordalen Mire, Sweden - 612S2S metaG | ecosystem: Environmental > Terrestrial > Soil > Wetlands > Permafrost | place: Sweden: Stordalen | collected...
CTCCGATTGATTGAACTTGTACGGTGCGGCTCAGGTGCCGAGCCCTTTGGCCAGTGATTGAATGATCAGCGCGCCATTCGGACTGCCTAACCCGGAGCAAGCATCCCATCCGGGACCCGCGGAGAAGGCTCCATTTTTGCCCTGCGTAATGTCGCGGAATGCTTTTACGTTAGTGCTCTCGTAGAGAGTGGGATTGACGAATCCCGCCGACGTCTTATTCTGCGCGTTCGCCAGCGCTATGAGTCCGGCCCAGAGCGGCGCGACCGCGCTTGTTCCGCCAATGACGAGCGCCTCGCCATCCACTTCAACGCTGTAGCCGGTGGATGGATCCGCGTCTCCTGCAACGTCGGGGACGCCGCGTCCACCGCTGCTCGTCGTTGAAGATGGCACATGGGAATTGGCCTGCCATGAAGGCAAAGCAAAGACCGTACTTACGCCTCCGCCCGTTGCGCCTTCGCCGATCGCTGTCTCGTTCCAAACCACTTCGCTCGCTATAGTGGAACCGTTACTCTTCAGGGTGGTTCCTCCGCAGGCGAGTACATGCGGACTGGAGGCAGGGAAGTCTACGTGATTTGCAGTCCCGGCAACTCCGTCCGTAGAGCCATTGTCCCCACATGCCACAATAATTGTTACTCCGAGAGCCGCCGCTGCCTGGCAAGCAGAATCGAGAGCTGTCATTGCCTGCGCGGTCCAACTCGACTCGGGGCCTCCCCAGCTAATGGAAATAACGGTTGGCTTGTTCACCGTGTCGTGGACAGCAGTCGAGATGGCGTCTACGAATCCCTGATCGGTGTTGGGCGCGAAGTACGTCGCAATATTCGTCCCAGGCGCTACCGCAGCAGAGACTTCAATATCGAGCATCACCTCGCCATCGGCGCCACTGGCTGTTCCGGGTGAGTTCGTTCCGCTATCCACAGAAACGACTGCTGGCACCGGAGCAGGCAGGCCGAGTTTGTTGAAGTATGTGTTGAGGTCTGACTGACGGAAACCTCCGCCGAACTCGATGAGTCCAACAGTCTGGCCGGCGCCAGAGGCGCTGACAGGAAATCCATAAAGCTGCGCGACCTGAACCGGCGTGTAGGAGATGTTGCTGGCGTGCGGAGTCGCGATGCGGAAGTGCGTCCGTGCTTGCGGGCGGTTGTCCAGACCGAGGACCGCAACGATGTGACCGCTCAACTCCTCAGGAAGCTGAATGTCACCTTCGCGAACACGATAGTGTTCTCCATTCAATTCCCTCATGCTGAGCGACACACCAAAAGCGTGTTGCAATGCGGCCAGAGTCCCGGTCAAGTGCAGCGTACATGGGCCAGCATGTCTCGGCTTGTTTATCTGCAAGTCGAACTCTTCTGCAAAGGCTTCAATTAGGCTCAAGGCATCCGGATGAGGGCCGTGCCGCTTCACGAATTCGGACCGGGTGAGACGATAATCCGGTCGGCCAAGTCTTGACTGGTCGAGTGGTTCTTTGGGATACACGATCACGGATGTGCTGATCGTTTCCGTTGCATCAAGCACCTTTGCCTTGCCCGTTATACCGGTACCCGCATCCAGTTCAAAGGGCTGCCGGGTGCTTCCGGGCAGTGCAACTCTCCGTTGGGATGAAAAACGCGAATGACTTGCCACGGCGTACCTCCAGTCTAAGAGGTATGATGCAGACGTGAGCCCATGTGTGACTCTCCTAGTAGAGGTGCTCCGTATCGGTCGAACACTCTTGAAGGGTGGGTATTTCGCAACAGTAGCTGCGAAGATAAGTCTCAAAAGATTTTGGCTGGAGACTCTGTTCTATATAGGTCTGCTCTTTATCTTTCTGTAGGCTGTGCCCACGGCGGCAGCGCGCTTGAAATTGTTGGATGCAATTTTCAGGAAAGCTTCTGCTTGCGGTCTGCAGATTACGTCGCTCAATAAACAAGAATCAAAAATTGATGCAACCAAATAGGAGGTCGCTCACGAATAACAGGGCGCAGTCGTAGCTGCGCCCTGTTATTCGCTTGTCTCACGTACGCGGGTTATGCTGCTCGACGAATGTCGTCCTTCTTGTCTTGGCCAGTCAAACCAACCTTGGCGCGCTGTCCTGTGATTAGGCGGACAAGGAATGTAAGCAGAACGGCTCCCCCGATGGCCACCAGAATCGTGTACAGCATTCCGCCCTGTCCAGCAAAGCCCAAAGACTGCATGATCCAGCCTCCGACTACGGCTCCTACTATGCCGACGACAATATCCATAAGCGGCCCAAACCCAGAGCCTCGCATCAATTTGCCCGTGACCCAACCTGCTATCAATCCAACTACAACCCACCAAATTAGATTCGTCACTTGAAACCTCCCATTGTGTTATGTAGTCCGATGCAGGATGTGTGGCCAGGGTGTGTTGCTGCAATTTGGCAGGGGGGACCTAACAGAGTTCTAGCGAAGAAAGTGTTAGAAAATGGCCGTCACGGGAGTGGCGGCCTAAAGTTTATAAAATGGAAATGCGGAAGCCAAAACGGCTGGCGTGGAGGGCTGCCGCGATAAGGTGCATGAAAGTGCGCCACCTGCGAAGGGGCGGCGCACCCAGATTTAGTGTGAAGCCTTCTCGTTGCGGTAAGATTCGGCGAGAAGCGAAACGTAGTGCCGAACCTGCTGCGTTTGTCCGAAGCGATGAATGTTGTCGAATAATTGCATCATGCAGGCCGGGCATCCTGTCGTAACCGTATCGGCACCGGTGCGGCCCGCATCCAAGACTTTCCTTTCAGCAATGTCTGTGGAAGTTCCGAAGTGAGTGAGGACGTAGGAGCCTCCACTGCCGCAGCACGCGTCGGGTGCAGACATCTCCTTGAAGGTAACGCCGGGAATGCCGTTGAGAATCTCGCGTGGTTCGCGTGAGACCTTCATTGTCTTCTTCAAATGGCAGGAGTCATGGTAGGTGACCACCGCATCCACTTTGCCCTGCGGCCGGCGATACTTGATTACATCGACGAGGAAGGTTGATATGTCATAAGTCCGCTGCGCCCAACGTTCGGCCTTGGGACCATAAACAGGGTCGTTGGCGAAAACTTCCTTGTACTCATGCTGCCATGCGCCGCCACAGGAGCCGCAGCCGGTGATGAGATATTCGGCACCGCTGCCCTCCATGGCATCCAGATTCCGGCGGCCAAGTTCGCGAATGGTTTCTACATCGCCGTGCACAAAGACTGGAATGCCGCAGCACCCCTGTTCCTTGGGAATAGAAATTTCGACATTGTTCTCCTGAAGCACAGAAACAATATCCATTCCGGTTTCAGGATAAAAGTAATTGAGTGAGCAGCCGGTGAAGAAGGCCACCTTCGTCTTCGGAGTTGTAATCTGGACAAGTTCGGGAAGACGATCACGAAGAGGTTGAGTGGCCAGAGCCGGAAGCAGCCGGTTTTCGTCGAAGCCAGCGTACTTGCCTACAAGGGCGAATGGCGAACGCGGGGCAATGGACTTCTGGCCGGCATCGCGGAATGCGATCCCGCTGAGCAGAGCGCCTACCTTCATCCCACGGTCAAAGAGATCAGGATGTTTGAGGGTGCTAAAGATCGCTTTCTTCAACCACGGCAGGCCATTCTTCCTGACGATACCCGCACGCAGTGCAAGCATGATGCGGGCAAAGTCGACCTTGGTGGGGCAGCTTTGCATGCAGCTCTTGCAGACCAGGCAGTTAAAGAGCATTGAAACAACTTCTGGGTCATCCAGCGCTAGATCGCCCTCCAGTACTGCTTGCGCAACAGCGACCTTACCGCGCGCCACTCCCGCTTCAATCTTGTCAGTGGCATAGATGGGACAGACAGCCATGCAAGAGCCGCAGTGCATGCATTTGTCGAGTTCCTGTTGAATCGCTGTCAGCTCATCGTAAATTGCCGGGCTGGGGGCTGACTGCTCACCGGGTTGCATGGGCCACCTCTTGCTTCGGGAAGGGAACCAGTTTGCCGGGATTGAGCATATGAGTGGGGTCCAGAGCATTCTTCATGGTGCGCATCAGATCGAGTCCGGTGTCGCCAATTTCGTTGCCGAGATACTTCATCTTGGCCAGTCCAATGCCGTGCTCGCCGCTGAGCGTGCCGCCGAACCTGAGCGCAGCTTCGAAGATTTCATCCACTGCAAGGTGAACGCGCGCCATCTCGTCGGCATTGTGCTTGTCCGCAAGGATCGTGGGATGCAGGTTGCCGTCACCTGCATGGCCGAACGTTCCCAGGGTGAGCTTGTACTTGCGTCCTATCTCAGCCACAGCCAGCAGCATGTCTGTGATGTGGCTGCGGGGAACGGTTGCGTCCTCCAGAACGACGGTGTTGTTCAGCGATGCGAGTGCCGGTAGGGCCGCGCGCCGCGCCGCCCAGAGCTTGTCGCGCTCGGCATCGGAGTTCGCGACCCGAAGCTCACCGTTGTTTGCAGCCACACACTTCACAACGGCCTCGGCCTCGCGCACCACAACCTCTTCTGCCATACCGTCAACTTCAATGAGAAGCAGAGCTTCTGCATCGACAGGCAGCCCGACATGAGCAAAATCCTCCACGGTGCGAATCGTCATGTTGTCCATGATTTCAAGCGTAGCGGGAATGACCTGTGCTTTGATAATCGCAGCAACTGTGTTGCCCGCCTCAGCCACGGTGCTATAGGTGGCAAGCATGGCCCGGCGATACTTGGGAGAGGGAAGCAGCTTGCAGGTGATCTCGACGATGATGCCGAGTGTTCCTTCTGACCCGACGAACAGGTTGGAGAAGTCGTAGGCGGTCACGTTCTTCACCGTCTTGCCGCCAAAACGAACGCGGTCGCCGTTGGCCAGCACAACCTCCATGCCCATGACGTAGTGTTTAGTGACGCCATACTTAAGTCCGCGAAGTCCGCCGGAGTTCTCTGCAACCGAGCCACCCATGGTGGCCGTGGTGACCGTACCGGGATCTGGCGGATACATCAGTCCGTGCGGTGCTGCGGCGTTGTTAAGTTCCTGAATAATAACCCCAGGCTGCACCACGGCGGTCAGGTTCTCCGCATCGACCTCGATGATCTTGTTCATCTTTTGCAGCGAGAGCACGATTCCGTGTTCGACGGGAATCGTGCCGCCGCTCAGGTTCGTTCCAGCGCCGCGAGGATAGATCGCAATTCCGCTTCTGCGTGCGAGGTTAACGATGCTCTGCACTTGTTCAGCGCTGGTGGGCATCACGATAATGTCCGGATTGCCCTTGGGGAGATCGGCGGTTGCGTCATACCCGTAAGTCACGAGACTGACTTTGCTGGTGAGTACGTTATCTTGGCCGACGATGGAACGGAATTTCTCTATGATGGCGTTGTCTAACATACGAGTAAACCTCTCAGGCCGCCGCTGCGCCGCAGGCTGATAGCGCGCACTTACTTAGCCGCAGAGAAGTTACTACATATCAGCTTGTCAGACAATACGAAAAGATGACTTATTTCATACTTTCTTGTGCCTTGCCGTGTCTCTTGGATTGGGGATAGCGGGGCGCGGAAGACGCAGGCGCCATTGGTACTTATAACCCGGCTTCTAGGGGAACTTTGCCGTGCTATCAGCCGCAACCTGTTACACGTCACCGCTGTTCAGAGTACGCCTTCGATTTGCCCGTAAATCTGTTCGTCCGTGTAGTGGCGCACCTTGATGGCCCCCGCCGGGCACGCAGCGGCACAGCAACCACAAGCCTTGCACACGGCGCTAATGATGTGGCTCACGTGCTTATCGCTGAGGTATTCCACTGCCCCATAAGGGCACATGGAGAAGCAGGTGCGGCACCCGCTGCAAAGCTTCTCCTGCACCTCGGAATACACGGCGTCAATGGCAATTCGGCCCTGCGCAACCTTTCCAAGGATGCGCGCAACGGCGGCGCGCCCCTGCACTACCGACTCGGGAATGTCGCGCGGGAACTGGCATGCTCCTGCTATGTAGACGCCATCAGTTGTAGTGGCAACGGGGTCGAGCTTGGGATGGCTCTCGATGAACCAGCCATCCTTGTCGCAACTGATATTGACTAGGCGAGCAATACCGGCGGCGTCTTCGCGAGGTTCCATGCTGACCATGAGCACGACCAGGTCTGCGGGCATCTCAATTTCTTCGCCGGAGAGTTGCTCCTGCAGGGTAATGAGCATATTGCAGCTGTCGTTGGCGGCAGCCGCGCGAATGGTGGGCAAGTTATGCTTATCAAACATTACGAACTGAGTGCGCGCTTCGGAGGCCTTGCGATAGAAGTCTTCGCAACCTTTGCCGAACGATTCCATGTCGCTGTAAAGGTTGGAAACGTGAGCCGCAGGCAAGGCGGACTTTATCTCAAAGGCGTACTTGAGTCCTGCGGTGCAGCAGACCCGCGAGCAATAAGGGTGATACTTGTCGCTGCGCGAGCCCACGCAATGCACGATAGATACATAGCGCGGTTGTTTGCCGGAGCGTGTCTGGAGTTTTCCGCTGCGAAGCATGGCTTCAAGTTCGAATGACGTAATGACATCCGGGAGACGTCCATATCCGTACTGCTCGATGCGCGAAGCATCGAACTCCTTGTATCCGGTGCACACCAGCACGGAGCCTGCGTCGAGTTCGAGCAGTTCTCCATCTTCGGTGCGCAAGCGCGGCTTGAAGTTGCCGTTAAATCCCTTCAGTTCGGTTAGCTCGGCGTTGAGAAAAATGCGGATATTGGGATGCCGCCAGACGCGCGAAATCCAGGTGCTAAGAATGTCCTGCGCGGAGTCAAGGTACGGTGCGGTCAGGTCAAGACGAGCAACATTGCCGCCGAGGTGATCGCTTTTTTCGACCAGAAAGACCTGCTGTCCGGCATCGGCCAGTTCAAGTGCAGCAGTTAGTCCAGTAACCCCGCCGCCAATGACGAGCGTGGAAGCACACATGGGAGCCGATCGGCTCTCCAGCGGCTCGTCGAACTTGATGCGCTGCACGGCAGCGTGGACGAGGGCTTTGGCTTTTTCCGTTGCGGCCACTGGGTCGTCGTGAATCCAACTGCACTGCTCGCGGATATTCGCCATCTCAAGCAGGTATGGATTGAGTCCGGCGCGCTTGATTGCACTTCGGAAGGTGGCTTCATGCATGCGCGGGCTGCAGGAGGCGACGACGACCCGCGTGAGCTTATGTTCGAGAATGTCGCTGCCAATCATCTCCTGGCCGGGGTTGGAACACATATACTTGTACGCCCGGCCAATGGCCACGCCTGGAATCTCCGCTGCATAGTTCGCAACTGCTTCAACATCGACAACCTTCGCGATGTTGGTCCCGCAGTTGCAAACGTAAACGCCAATCCGTTCTTCCGCCATGGTAGCCTCCCGTTTCTTACGCGACCGGTTGCGGTTTTGCCGGCCTGCCCAAAGGAATAGCTCCTTCGGCTTGGGCTGCCTGTTGAAGTTGAGCGAAGTAGATGGCCAGCGGACGATATGCCAGGTGCGACCACTTGCTGAACGGAACCTCCAATGCAAGCATGGGAACCACGCCCATCAGATGCACCACGTAGGTAATGTTTGCGGCCATCGGCAAGCCTGCGCGATGCAGCACATGCTGCAGAATTCCCGTGACGGAGACAAAGAGTAGCAGGCCCAGGAACATCCAATCGGACTCGTGCGAGTGACGATGATAGGCCGCGTCTTTCTTGATGCGGCCTTGAATCGCAAAGATGGTGGTTGTGACCAGCCCAATGGCGGATAGATATCCGAAGCTGTGCGCATACCAGTTCACCGCCGGACCGGATTGCATCTCTTTCAGGAAGACCATGATAAGCGTGAGCATCGTTAAATAGCTGAGCATCAGGATGAGGTGATTGGTCCAGGGCGTCTTGTTCTCACAGTGCCGGAATCGCTTCTGCGTGAAGAAGTGGAGCGGCAGAAGAAGCAAGTAGTGCACATATAGAGAAAGAGATACCGGAACAGCGTGCTCGCTGCGCATAGTAAAGTGCCACATGCGAATGCAGTTAATGGAGAGCAGGAGAGCAAGGATGATGCCCATCGTCCAATCAAAAACGTGAATGGCGTGCGGTGGAAGGAACGCTCCAGGGCCGTCGTAAACAGAGAGGTTGCCGCCACCGCCGAGATAGCCGAAGCTCAGAAAGCCAATCCCCGTAAGCATGGCTACGGTAAGAATGGTCAAAAGTTCGGCAGTCCATGAGCGATAAAGCAGACGTGAGATTCCGGTAAAGTCATACTCAGAAGTCAGCCAGCGGCGCACGCCCATCATGGTCTCGCCCGGCTCGGCACCACGCGGACATTGCTCCGAACACTTGCCGCAGTAGTAACAGAGCCAGGGATCAAGTGCAGAGCGCAGCGGTTTCTCCAACCCCATCTGAAGATACCGCATCGACTTGCGCGGAAATACGTACGGGTCTTCTGAGTGCGAGCAGGCCGCGCTGCAATTGCCGCACTGGTAACACTTCATCGCGTCCTTTGCGCCGAAGCGCTCCAAGTCGTCGATCAGATCCGGATTTGCACGAACTGCCATGGCGTTTTCTCTTTCCCCTTCACCGGTCAGGAGCGTGCAGGCGAGCCCGCAATTTCTGAAATCGTTTGCAGTGGAACGCTTGCATTTTCTTTCGCCTTCGCCGCGACAATGGAGCGCAGCGCATGAGCCGCCGCAGCGGAGGCTTGCGCCACGGTGTCCGGAATATCCTTCGGCCCCTGGCAAACGCCCGCAACGTAGATTCCTTCACGTCCGGTAGAGTTCGGCTCGGAGTTGTAGTCCAACTCGCGGAACCATCCGTCACCATCCCTGGGAATGCACAGTTTCTCCGCCAATTCGGCGGACCCCTCTGAGGGCTGCAATCCAACAGAGAGCAAAACCATATCGACGGGAAGTGTAATCAGGTGCTCGGCCAAGGTATCTTCTCCGTGAATGTAGAGTTGCCCGTCGCGATCGGTGACCGTTGCTGAGCGTCCGCGCACAAGGAATACGCCTTCCTCGCGAATGCGCTCGTGAAACTCTTCATAGCCTTTACCGAAGGCGCGCATGTCGATGTAATACTCGTAGCACTTTGCCTCAGGAAGTTTTTCGCGCACAAGGTGTGCAAACTTCAGCGAGTACATGCAGCAGACGCGGGAGCAGTAAGGGTTGTAATTCTTATCGCGCGAGCCCACGCAATGAATAATGGCCACGGCCTTCGGTTTGGGACCATCGGGCTCAAACACCCATTCTTCCAGCTTTGTCTTCTTGTTGAGCTTCTTGGTCTTCATCACGATCTTGCCGCCGGTAGGGCCGCTAGCGTTCGTGAGCCGTTCAAACTCGAGAGAATTCAAAACGTTGGGATAGGTGCCATACCCGTAACGCTCTACTCGTCGGGCGTCGAGCGCGTCATAGCCGGTTGCGACGATGATGTTGCCGACAGCAATCTCAACCGTCTCGTCCTTGGCATCAAGATGCACCGCGCCCTTGGAGCACTTCTTGGCACACGCGCCGCACTTCTTTCCATCGCTGAGCACCCAGGTGCAGTACGTGGGATCGATCATGTAAGTGTTCGGTACCGCCTGCGGGAAGGGAATGAAAATCCCCTTGCGTGTAGCAATACCCATGTCGAATTCGCTTGCCGTGGTGACAGGACAGAAGCGCGCGCAGTCGCCACAAGCCACGCAGGCTGCGGCGTCCACGCGAGTGGCGTGCTTGAGGACCTTCACCTGAAACTGTCCGAAGCTGCCGGATACCTCCTGCACCTCAGACAGCACGAGGAGTTCGATGTTAGGGTTTTGGCTGACCGCAACCATCTTGGGCGTAAGAATGCACGCCGCACAGTCGAGCGTCGGGAAAGTCTTGTCGAACATCGCCATGCGTCCGCCGATGGTTCCGGTGCGCTCGACGATGTAAACCTTGTTTCCCGATTCAGCGATCTCCAGCGCGGCCTGAATTCCTGCAACTCCGCCGCCGATGACGAGTGTTGCGGTATTGAACGGATCGGGCGCAGGTTTTACCTCGGGTGCAAATGGAGTACCCTGCACTGCGCTTAAGAGAGTTGCGCGGGCGCGATTGGCATTCGCTACATCGCCGCGTTCAGCAAATGAGGCAAGGCGCACGCGGCTTCCATCGTATCCAGCAAGGCTGAGAGCACGCGTGAAGGCAGGCTTGTAAAAGCCGGGATGATTCGCGGCGAGAACAATGGTATTGAACTTTGTCTTGCGAATGTCAGCGGCCAGCTTCTCTGGATCCATAGCAGAGGAGGCCGCGACAGTACGTACCGCAATCACGCCAGGCAGGTGAGTCGCGTACTCGGCGAGAGCGGGGATATCGAGAGCCGGTGAAGCTTCGCCACTCTCACGAAGCAAAAATACTCCGATGCGCGCTTCGCTCTCTGCAACGTCTGTTCCCGGTTCGCTCTTCACGGAACCCTCCCGAATCTGTTTCGCGCTCTCTCGCATTTAGAACTCCTGCGGCAGCTTCCGCATCTGCGCGGCGGTGAAGACCGGACCATCCTTGCAGACATAAGTAGGGCCAATGTTGCAGCGCCCACACTTGCCAATGCCGCACTTCATTCGATTTTCCAGCGTCGTGTAGATCCGGTCGCCCGGGAAGCCAAGCTTCTCCAGTACTGGCAGCGTGAACTTAATCATGATCGGCGGACCGCAAATGATGGCGAAGGTATCCTCGGCAGTTGCGACCGCCTGTTCCACGGCCGTGGGAATACGTGCCACCAGCCCCTTCCAATCGGGAGTCTCGCCACCGGGATCGACCGCCAGGCAGAGCTTGATGTCAGGGCGCTGCGCCCATTCCTCCAACTCGCGCTTGTATACAAGGTCGGCGACCGTGCGCGCGCCGTAAACAATCGTGATGTCCTTGAACTGGTCACGCAAGTCGAGCACGTTCCAAATCACGGCACGAACCGGTGCCAGCCCGATGCCGCCAGCGATGAATACGATGGAATGGTCTTTCATCTCTTCCAGAGGGAAGTGATTGCCGTACGGGCCGCGGAAACCAACCGTGTCTCCCACCGCGAGGCGGCGCAGCGCCTGCGTGACTTTTCCGGTGGCCTTGAAGCTGCATTCGATGTAGCCGGTGCGCGTCGGAGGCGAAGCGATGCAGAAGGTGCTTTCACCCTCGCCAAAAACCGAGTACTCACCAAACTGTCCAGCAGAAAACTGGAATTGCTCGGCCAGGCTGGAATCTTCAAACTCCAACTTCAGGGTGCGCGTATCCACCGTCTCATCCATGATCTCGCGGATGCGCATGAGGTTTGGCTGATAGATGTTCATTGTCCGCTTACCTCCGGCTTCGCTTGCGACAGGTTGACCAGCTCGCCGAGGATTGTCGGAAGGTCCATGCCGCCGGGGCAAACTCGGGAACAACGCCCACATCCCGTGCAGAGAATCTCTCCGAAGCGGCTGGGATAGATCGAAAACTTGTGCTGAATGCGCTGCCGGAAGCGCTCGCTCTGGCTTGCGCGAGGATTGTGTCCGGACGCATGAAGGGTGAACAGAGAGGTTTGGCAGGAGTCCCAGTTTCTGCGCCGCACACCCTCGTCCGCGCTCTCGTGTTCATCCACGATATCAAAGCAATGGCAGGTTGGGCACACTGCAGCGCAGGCTCCGCAGCCATGGCAGCGCAGCGCAATGGTCTTCCACGTCGGATGATCGAAGTTGCTGGCGAGCCATCCGCCAAGCTCAGCAGAGACAGCCGGAAGATTTGGCTCAACCTTGCGCCGTGCGTCGCGCTGTTTCTCCTGCGCAGTGGCAAGTTGGGCGTCCGAGGCTTTGCTTCCGTAATTATGTAATAGAGCCTCGCCGCGCGGCGTAATGAGATTCGCCACATAGCCGCCGTCCACAGGTGTGAACAGAACATCCGAGCCACTCGCAGACTCCGGCCCCAAACCCACCGCAGTGCAGAAGCAGGTGGCATCCATGGCACTGCAAAGAAAGCTCACGATGGTAGAAGCTTCGCGGCGTCCGAACCAGAGCTCATCGCTGTAATCCCAGTCCATCACCTTGTCCACTGTTGCGAGACCCGCTACGTCGCAGGGCATTGCGCCGAAGATCACTTGCGGCGGAGCGACTGTAGGGACCTCGCGAATCTCAACGCCAGCCTTTGTTTGCTTGTAATGGAGCAGAACCTCGGTAGGAGGCAGGAAGAACTCTTTCAGGGAGCGGCGCGGCAAACGCACGCCAAAAGTTGCCTCCTCGAAGCACTGAATCAACTGATAGTCAATCTGCTCGGGGTCGTCCTTGGCGCGGACGGGCGCGATCACCCGCGTTTTTGCCGCGAGCAAGTCCGCGACCAGAGACGACAATTCTTGATGCGACAAAAATTTGTGCGTCACCGGATGAACTCCTCGTCGTCGTCGGTGCGATAAACGCCAATCGGCGCAGCCACTGACGGATCGTCACTTGCCTTGTATTCAAAGCGCCGCTCCACCGCGTCAGCAACGTAACGCGCAAGCAGTCCCAGCGGAATATGCTCCGGACAGGCGCGCTCGCACTCCAGGCAATCGACGCAGCGGCCCGCCTGGTGGAGCACTCGCATGGTTTGCCAGGCGCGGTTGGCGTGCGGCGTGGAAGACGGATCGATCCACTGCGGCTGGCTCTTTTCCGCCGTACACCTCACGCAGAAGCACATGGGGCAAGCCTCGCGACAGGCGTGGCAGCGGATACAGCGCGAAAGCTCCTCTGTCCAAAAATTCCAGCGTTCGGCGGGACTCATTCGTTCCAACGCGGCGATCTGCTCAATGCGATGGGCGTTTACCGGAGGCTCGGGAGGAAGCTCGCCAAAGAGATGATCGAACAGCTTGGGCTCGCGGGCAGTGCAGCCAGCGCAGCGGATAGAAACGGTCTCAGCCGTCAGTTCCGCGTCCGCTTCCGGATGTTGCAGCACGCCTCCACAGCGCATGGCGAGGATGACGATGTTGTTGCGATCAATCTGCTTCTCGCGAATCATTCCGGCGACGGCGCGTGCATCGCATCCCTTCACAACAACCGCCGCTTTACCAAGCTGTGCCACCTGCTTGCGGCGCGGATTCAGGTAAGTGGCCAGGTTCTGTACGCAGCGCTTGTCAAAGATGAGTTTGTCGGCCTGATCCGGAGCAGTGATGAATGCCGGGCGCACGCCACGAGCTCCCGCTTCATACCCGATGACGACGCTCACCGTGCCATCGTTGAGCAGTTTCCGGGCGGTATCCTGCAGTGCGCTCATAGCGTCCCGCCTGACTGGTCTTGCATACTGCCAAACGGACCAAGCTGCCGCACGCGCGCAGTAGTTTCATTCACAACCTGTTGCCACTTGTTGCCTTCCGACGCGGAAACCCACGCAAAGGTCACGCGGTCTTCTTCCACTCCCATGAACTGAAGCAGGTCATGCAGAATAGCGAAGCGGCGGCGGGCATGGTAGTTTCCAGTGCTGTAGTGGCAGTCTCCGGTGTGGCATCCGCTGACGATCACGCCGTCCGCGCCGCGCTCAAAAGCCTTGATGATGAAGAGGGGATTGACTCGGCTGCTGCAAGGAAGCTTAATTACTCGTACATTGGGGTCCATCTTGAGGCGGCTCGTGCCTGCCAGATCGGCTCCGGTATACGTGCACCAATTGCAAACAAAAGCCACAACCTTAGGAGTCCAGGTACAATCGGACCGCTGTTCTACAGCGTTTGACATGATAAAGCCTCTATGAGAAAGGCGCAGACTCGGACGTGGGAACTGTACTACATGTCAGGTTGTCAGACAAGATGAAAACGCTGACCGTGAGGAGAAATATCCTAAGTTGGGAGCGAATCTTGCCCACGAAAATGCGCTAGCCCCGCTGGCACGATAACGCAGGTGCGCGCACGCCGTTTCATCCCCTAACCGAGAGCTATTGGGGCGGTGAAAGCGGACTTTGCGCGCGACAGGCAGCGCGCAAAGTCCCTTGAGTTTCTATTCCAAACTCTCCGCCAAGCGCTGCGCGGTGTGCTCCACCTTGATTTTGGACCCGCGTTTGTCGAGGCCGCCTCGAATTTGCATCACGCAGCCAGGGCAATCGATCAGCAGCAATGGCGCTCCTGCCTTTTCGATGTTGACCAGCTTGCGTTGCAGGATTGGAGCGGAGATCTCCGGCAGCTTGAGCGTGTAGGAGCCACCCATACCGCAACACATATCGCACTCGTCCATCTCAACCAGTTCGTACCCAGCCTGCTTCATCAGCTTGCGCGGGGTCTGGTCGGCATGCAATGTGCGCTTGAAGTGGCAGGAGTCGTGATAAGTAAACTTGCTCGTCTCAAGTCCGCTCTTAAAGTGCAGGCGACCTTCCTCCACAAGCTGGCTCGCAAGCGTGGAGAAGTCCACAACCTTTTCCGAGAGCTTCCGCGCTGCCGGCAGATCGGCAGTTCGTCCCACAGCCTCCAGATTAGCGATGAAGTCCTGTTTCAGAGCCACCGTGCAGGTGGGGCACGCAGAGACGACGTACTTCACGTCTTCTTCGAGCAGTGCCTTGATGTTGTCCGCGCCGTTTTGCGCGGCTACTTCATAAGCTCCGCTATAGCGTGCAGGCGCGCCGCAACATGTCTGGCCTTCGGGGAAGATGACCTCGATACCTGCCTTGTTGAGCACCTTGACGACAGCCTCGCCCATCTCGGGATAGGCGAAGTCAACGAGGCATCCGCCATAAAAGGCAGCCTTCTCCTTGCATTTCGGCTGTTTGATTTTCTTGATGCGGTCGCGGAAGGGCTCGTCGGCAATGGTCGGCAGCGAGCGGCCTTCCGTCATGTTGCTCAGGAACATCGGTAGATGCCGGATGAATCCATCCTGGGCAAATGGCTTCTGCCCGATAGAAGCAGCGCGCATCATCGTATGGAAGAGTCGCCGATTATTGACGACCGAGAAGATTGCCTTCTGGATCATCGGTTGCCCCTGCTCGACGGCGAGGCGGCGGCGCAGCTCGAGGATCAGTTCAGGGATGTCGATCTTTCCCGGACAAACGTCCTTGCAACTTCCGCATTGAATACAGAGGCTCTGTATTTCATCGGATTCTTTCAGAGCACCAAACCAGGCCGTGAGAATGGTGCCGATGCCACCCGTATATACCTTGCCGAAGACGTGGCCTCCCACCAGCCGGAAGACCGGGCAAACGTTCAGGCAAGACGCGCAGCGAATGCACTGTAGCGCTTCTTTGAACCGCGGATCGTGCGCCATATCATTGCGACGGTTGTCCATGAGGATGATGTGCAATTCTTTGGGCGTTCCGTCGGTATTGGGCGTGGGACCGCCGATGATGGAGACATAGCTGGTGAGCAGTTGTGCAGTGGCGCTCTTGGGCAGCGCGGTGAGGATCGGCGCAATGTCCTTGAAGTGCTCGATCAGCTTTTCATATCCGACAAGCGCAACATGAATCCGTGGCAGCGTGCTGACCAGGCGTGCATTGCCTTCGTTCGTAACAATGACGATACTGCCAGTTTCGGCCACTGCAATATTCGCACCGCTGATGCCCATATCCGCGTTGAGGAATATGGGGCGGAGCTTTCCGCGCGCAAACTTCACGAGCTTCGGGATATCCGGCTTCTGACCTTCTTCCACCTTGTCGCTGAAGACGTCGGCGACTTCTTCCTTGGTCATGTGAATGGCCGGCATTACCATGTGCGACGGGGTCTGCCCGGCGAGCTGAATGATCCACTCGCCAAGGTCGGTCTCCTGCACGTCGATGCCGGCCTTCTCAAGATGCTTGTTGAGGTGAATTTCCTCGGTGGCCATCGACTTCGATTTCACGATGCTCTTGACGCCGCGCTCTTGCGCTAGTTTCAAGATGTAGTCCTTCACTGCTTTCGGATCACTGGTGCGGAAGACCTTAGTGCCGCGGGCTTCGGCGGCCTTCGTAAATTGTTCGGCTAACTCATCGAAGTGCGACGATGCAGAGGATTTTACCTCGGCAATTTGCGTGCGCAAGGCTTCAAAGTCAATTCCCTCATAAGCCTTCGCACGACCGGCGCGATAGGCCACGGAGAAGTTCCCCAGTGCTCCCGTTAGATTGGGATTGGAGAGAGCATCGAGTATGGACTGCTTGAAATCCTGCTTCATGCCGCTACCTCCGGATCGTCCACCATGACGATGATGAGCCGCTCAGGGCCATGTACGCCAATTGTCAACACGCGCTCAATGTCAGCCGTACGGCTGGGACCGGTGATGAAAGAAAGGTACGCGGACTTCAGGGGATCAATGCGGTTAAGCAGCGCGGGAAGATCAGGCAGCATTGACGCCGTAGAGATCAGCGCGATGTGCAGCAGAGGAAGCGTGGATACTAGCCGCTTGTCCACTTCGTCCGCGCTTTGCACCAGCGTTCCGGTGTTGGCCAGCGCCCACTCCATCTGGCTGATGCCAACTTTGGCGTCGGCGGCGAGTTCGCGCGTTACATCAAACTTGAGGCCCGGTACGGATGTTGCAAGTTTGCTCTTTTCGGCCTGCCCCCACATGGGACATGCGGCAGAAACGGCGTAACAGTGGGGCTTGTCTTCCACGCCCTCCTGTTGCAACAACCGGACGATTAGATCGAGTGCCTCACCTTTTGTGGCGACCCGCTCAACCTTCGCACTGACAGCTTCAGCGCGAGTCTTGAACAACTCTATGAGTGCGGAGGACTCTAGGACTGTGCTCATGATGATCCCCTCTATCGGCGGCCAAGCCTCGCCGCCTGACCTGCTTACGGCTTGTTACAGCACGGCAGCCTCCTTGAGGAAGGAGACTGCCATGGCTGACAGGTTACTGAACCACCAATTGAGTGAACGGTGCGACGTACGCCATCAGAAAAATCACAATGCCCACGAGTGCAGCCAGTGCCAACGAGTGCAGGAAGACATAACGCAGAATCGCGCCTTCGTGCCCGTACCACTGGGTGGCCGTCGAAGCCACTACGATGCTCTGGGCGTCGATCATCTTGCCCATCACGCCTCCTGCACTGTTGGCGGAAGCCATCAGAACAGGAGAGACATTCACCTGTTGCGCCGTAATTTTTTGCAGGCTGCCGAAGAGCACGTTTGAGGAAGTGTCTGACCCGGTCAGCGCCACGCCAAGCCAGCCAAGCAGCGTGCCGAAAAATGGATACAGATGCCCAGTACGCGCAAAGGCCAGCCCCATAGTTGCGTCCACCCCGGAGTAGCGGGTGAGTGTGCCAAGGCCGAGCATAGCCGCGATCGTTAGAAGAGAGAAGCGCACTCTAATCAGAGTGCGGAAGAAAGTCGAGAAGATCTTTCCCAGGCTCTGCCCCATGAGGAGGCCGGAAATAATGGCGGCGAGCAGGATTCCGGTTCCGGTGGCACTGAGCCAGTTAAGGCCAAACACCGCAGGTTCCTTGGTCGGTTTTGGGACCACAGGTTGAACGCGTTCGACCATGTTGTGCAAGATCTTCACAGGGAACTGCGGGTTCGTGATCTGGCTAGGTTTGGTAGCCCACGTTGCAGTCGAAGTGAATACCTTCTCCGGTGCGTTCATCCACAGTTTGCCGGTCTGTGTACCCCACAAGAAGACCATAGCGCTGAGGACCACCCAGGGAATCCATGCACGGGTAATTTCGGCGCGAGTGTAAGTCTGCTGTACGTGTCCCTTGGCGGCTTTTTCTTGTTCTTCTTCTTCTTGCCCTTCGAACTTCCAGATCTTTTTCGGCTTCCAGACCAGCAAGAAGAGAGTGAGACAAACCATGGACACAGCGGCAGCAATCACGTTTACCAGCCATGGGCCCATTAGGTTGGAAATCAGTACTTGCGGAATCACGAACGAGACGCCAGCCACCAGAATTGCGGGCCAAACCTCGATCATGCCACCGAAGCCGGCAAATGCCCAAATCAGCCAGAACGGGATCAGAACGCAGAACGGGGCCAGAATTCGCCCGGTCATTGCTGAGAGGACAACCTCGCTAATGCCGGTGACCTTCGAGAGTGCAATGATCGGTATTCCTAGTCCGCCGAATGCCACAGGTGCGGTGTTGGCGATTAATGAGAGGCCCGAAGCTTGAAGGGGCTTGAAACCAAGTCCGATCAACAGCGCAGCCGTGACGGCGACAGGAGTTCCAAACCCAGCTGCTCCTTCAAAGAACGCACCAAAACAGAAAGCAATCAGCAACAACTGAAGTCGACGGTCCTTTGTGATACCCGTGAGGCTGTGCTGCACCACAGTGAATTGTCCCGATTCGACCGTCAACTGGTACATGAAGATCACATTGAGGACGATCCAACCGATGGGAAACAGACCGTAGCCAGCACCGTAAACCGCTCCCGCCGCCGCCAGACTCGCCGGCATGTGAAATCCAAAAATCGCAACCAGCAGTGCGGCTGCTAATCCAGCCAGCGCCGCATAGTGCGCCTTAATGTGCCCGAGGGCGAGGGTGCCGAGAAGTACAACAACCGGAATCGCAGCCACTAGCGTTGAAAGGAGCCAGTGTCCAAACGGATTGTAGCTCTGCTGCCATGGCGCGGAAAGCTGCGGCTGTTTCAGAATGAAGATCGATGCAATCACGCCTGCTGCAACGACCAAGGCAGACACGATGTAATTCGGTTTCGGCTGAGAAGACGTGGGTGCCTTCTTCGTTGTGAGCGGGGAAGTGGTCGAGGAACTCAAGTAGTACCTCCGAAGCGCCATCGGCAGAGTGATCAATTCCACTCGTTTCCGATGGTCGGCAGTTTTGGCTACGCAGAGATTATTGGGCCGGGGAGACAGTACTACAGGTCAGCTTGTCAGACAAGATGAAAATACGATTGACCGATTGATTTTTTTTCCCTATGCTCGTTTTCGACGGAGACCAAGTGTCTAAGTTACTGAACGGCCTAGACCCACTGCCTCGCGCTACATTGAGCGAACAAGTGGCGAAGCAACTCGCAGCCCGGATTACAGCGGGCGATTGGAGTCCCGGCGCGAAGCTTCCATCGGAAGCGGAACTATGCCGAGCGTTCCATGTTGGGCGCTCCAGCTTGCGAGAGGCACTAACCTCTCTCGCCTTCATTGGTCTGATTCGGGTACGGGCGGGAGGCGGCAGCTACGTCGCCGAGCAGCCTTCTGCGTACTACACCAGCGCCTGGCTGAATACCGGAACATTGAACAATGGAAAGGCTCTGGCAGACTTCATTGAGGCTCGCTTGGTCCTCGAGTCCGAACTTGCCGGCATCTGTGCGGAACGGATTACAAATCAGGAACTGGACGCTCTCGCCGTGCTGGTCGAAAAAATGAAACTGACGGCCGACAACGCGGACGAGTTCTGGAAGCTGGATCTCTCCTTCCACCTCTCTATGGGAAAGGCAGCCAAGAATGACGTCCTCAATGACATTCTGAAGAATGTGCGCGAGCAGATGCGCGACCTGATCAGCAAGAGCCTGTTGTTGAACGAAGGCATGGAGCAGGCCGTAGCTCAGCACGTTCGAGTTTTGGAAGCTCTCCGGCAGCACAATTCCGTCAGGGCGCGTCATGAGATGAGAACACATCTGCAGTCGTTCCAGCGCGGATATATGGTTCTGCTGCAAGACCAGTCCTTGCAAAAGGACCAGACCTCGCAGAGCAGGCCCTAAGCAGTTCTTGCCGGGAATATACACATTCAAAATTGAGTGCTGCTTTTGGCACGGTCAGGATATCCAATCAGCATGATGAGCGAAGCTGCTGATGTGATAGTCATTGGAGCTGGTGCAGCGGGCTTAGCCGCGGCGCGTGTGCTCGCCGAAGCTGGCTCAAAGGTGATCGTGTTGGAAGCCCGCGGGCGCATTGGCGGGCGCATCTGGACCGTGCACAGTATGAATGGGGTGCCGGTGGAGATGGGCGCTGAGTTCGTGCATGGCCGGTCACCAGCTATTTTCGATTGCATCGCGAAAGGGAATCTCGAGGTTCGCGAATCCAATGGCGAGCAATGGATTCAGTCTGACGATCAACTCGAGCGCGGCAAAGATTTCTTCTCTCAAGTCCGGGTTGTGCTGGACAAGATGGAAAGTCACGGGCCAGACCGTTCATTCGCAAAACATCTTGAGGAGTGTTGCGGAGACGATGAAGCAGCGCGCCTTTGGGGATTGGAATACGTTGAAGGGTTCCATGGTGCGCTGGCCGAGCGCATCAGTGTGCACTCGCTGGCGCGCAGCCGCCAGGCAGAGGCACAGATCGAAGGTGGCCGTTCATTCCGGTTCGTTCGGGGTTACGATTCGCTACTCAAGTTTCTACAGAACGAACTGCCTTCCAGTCTTGTTTCCGTCCACCTGAACACCGTGGCGCACACCGTCAGGTGGGCCGGACAGCGCGTGACCGTGGAGGCGCAGACCGAAGCAGGACCAATTGAATTCACCGCGGCCAGCGCGATCATCACGCTGCCACTGGGAGTTCTGCAGGCACCACTGGAAGCCTACGGCGCGGTGCGTTTTGATCCTGAGTTGGAAGAGAAGACATCTCCGCTGGCACTGCTCTACATGGGGCAAACCATTCGTATAACGATGATCTTTCGAGACAAATGGTGGGAGCACGAA
>Ga0182012_10002377_pt1 | contig 20332 bp, 20 predicted proteins | sample 612S2SmetaG_FD_120486 | JGI IMG/M metagenome (GOLD analysis project Ga0182012, IMG submission 120486) | Permafrost microbial communities from Stordalen Mire, Sweden - 612S2S metaG | ecosystem: Environmental > Terrestrial > Soil > Wetlands > Permafrost | place: Sweden: Stordalen | collected...
CAAGCGCTTTCTATAAGCCGGGCTTGCCGCGCGAACAGCGCGCGCCCGGGTAGCTCAGTTGGTAGAGCATGCGACTGAAAATCGCAGTGTCGGTGGTTCGATTCCGCCCCCGGGCACCATTAACTATCTGAATTTTCTGCCTGACAGCGGCGCGCATGATCGCGGCGAATCAGGAGTTACCATGACGAAGCGCGCACGCCGGAACCACGCACCGGCCTTCAAGGGGAAAGTGGCCCTGGCCGCCCTCAGGGGCGAGAAGACGTTGGCCGAATTGGCTCAGCAGCTCGATGTTCATCCCAATCAGATCGCGCAATGGAAAGGCCAGCTTCTCGAAGGGGCGGCTGGCGTTTTCGGCCAGGAGAAGATCGAGGCTGGCGCGCCGCCGCTGCATTTGAAGGCGCTGCACGCGAAGATCGGCGAGTTGACGCTGGAGAATGATTTTTTGGAAGGCGCGCTTACCAAGGCCGGCATGCTGAGCGCAAAGCGATGATCGACCGCACGCACGATCTTCCCGTCGCCCGGCAGGCGAAGGCTTTGAACATCAGCCGGGGCGCCGTTTATTACAAGCCTCGGCCGGTCTCGATCGAGGACTTGGCGATCATGCGCCAGATCGACGAGTTGCAACTCGATTACCCCTTCGCGGGCAGCCGGATGTTGCGCGATCCGCTGAACCGCGAGGGTGTTTCGGTTGGCCGCCGCCATGTCGCGACGCTGATGAATCGCATGGGGGGCGATCCATCGGCGCCCGAACACCAGCAAGCCCGCGCCGGGGAACAGGATTTATCCCTATCTTTTGAGCAAGCTGAAGATCGAGCGCGCGAACCATATCTGGGCGATGGACATCACCTACATCCCGATGGCGCGCGGCTTCGTCTATCTGGCGCCGGTCGTCGACTGGGCGACCCGGCGGGTTCTCTCGCATCGCGCGTCGATCACCATGGGGGCGGATTTTTGCGTCGAGGCGTTGGAGGAGGCGCTGGCCAAGCACGGCAAGCCGGAGATCTTCAACACGGATCAAGGCAGCCAGTTCACCGGCAAGGAGTTCACCGGCGTGCTGACGAGGAGCGCCATCGCCATCAGCATGGACGGCAAGGGCTCCTGGCGCGACAACGTGTTCGTGGCTTGGCTGTGGCGCGGCGTGAAATACGAGGAGGTCTATCTTGCGCGCTTACGGCGGCGTCGGCGAGGCGCGAGCCTCGATCGCCCGTTATCTGGCGCTCTACAACGAGCGAAGACCGCATTCGTCGCTTGACCGACGCAGGCCAAGCGAGGTCTATTTCGCTTCGCGACCGATCGCGGCGGCGGCATAGCCGTCGCGGCGATTTTGATGCGGTTCTGGTCGGGCTACGCCCTCCCGCCGCCGCATCAAAATCGCAACGCCCCGCATCCAGAATAACCCGGCAGGAATCCACTTAACTTCCGCGAGGACCTGTTCAGACAACCGGGGCCAGCTCTGTCTGCGGCGGCACAATGCCAATGCGGTCAGCGAGCGCTTTATATGTCGTCGAGCTTCCGAGCGTGGCGCGCTCCATGAGCGCCTGAAGAGCCTCGACCTCATCGTCGCCGGCCCGCGCGCGCCGGAACCTGGCGCGCCTTACGCCTATGTCACGACGCGGAAGTTTTTGGAGGTGTTCGGACTAGCCAGTCCGCGCGATCTGCCCGACATCGAAAGTCTCGATGATGCCGGTTTGCCGCGGCGGCCCGCAAATGAAATCGATCTCGACGGCGCGTTGGGAATTCGAGAGGATGCCGCCGAACTCGTGGACGAAATAGACGAAGCTTAAAATGGATCCGCTCTATCCCGCGAATCGGCAAGCCGGCAACATGTCAGCCCAGGTTTTTGATGCAGATGCGCCGTGACGCCGCTCATCCCTCGCCTCGTTGCATATCGGGTGACGGGCCACCCTCACAGGCCTCGCAATTATAACGGGTAGCCCGAAATGGTATCGACACGATCCAGGTAGCTGGACAATTCGCTCACCCACTTGCGCGACGTTTCGATGTCCGCGTTCTGGGCTGCCTCTTCAAGGGCGGCGCTGATGTCGGTTATTTCCTGAAATCCAAACATGCCGCCGGAACCACTCATTTGGTGCCCCAGAATCGTCACGGTCTCAAGATCAACCCGATCCAGGGCGTCCAGGATAAAATTGACATTCTGCCTGCAGTTCAGCAAATACGCGGGGATCCGGACCGCGAATTTGGTGTTCAGGCGCGCAACGGCTGCGTCCGTTCGGCTACTCTCATCCTTCACTATTGGCGGCGCTATTTGAGAACGCTCTTTGATCGCTTGTAGCAGCACCTCTTGCTTGATTGGTTTCGTCAAAAAGGCCGTGCAGCCTGCCGCCAGACACATTTCCCGATCCCCCTTCAAGGCAGAAGCTGTCAGCGCGATGATTGGCGTTGGCTGTCGGTCGTTCGCCTGCTCCCATGCTCGAATTGACCGCGCCGCGGTCAATCCATCCATAACCGGCATTTGCCGGTCCATCAGGACAAGGTCGTAGTGTCCGGATGTGAACTTCTCACAGGCGATAGCTCCCGTCTCGGCGATCTCGACCTGGTAAGGCGTGTCCTCCAGATAGGCCATGGTGATCGTGCAATTATCGGCGGAGTCCTCCGCCAGAAGAATACGTAGCGCCGGCAGTTGCGCCTCGGGATCCACGCCAACCGTTATGAGCGTCGGCCGATTGGTCGTGGGCCAGATTTCGAATGGCGCGGCGAACGAAAACACGCTGCCTTTTCCCACGCCGCTTTCGACCCAGATCCGCCCGCCCATTAATTCCACAAGGCGTCTCGAAATTGTGAGGCCAAGGCCCGAGCCGCCGAACCTGCGCGTGGTGGATGAATCTGCTTGAGTGAAGCGTTCAAACACCTGGCCCAATTTCTGGCTCGGAATGCCGATGCCGGTATCGGAGACCGCGAACCGCAATGCGGTCGGGACGGCGAAGTTTCCATCCTGCGTGACTCGCAGGGACACTTCGCCGGATTCCGTGAACTTGATCGCGTTGCCAAGTAAATTGAGAAGCACCTGCCGAAGTCGCGTCGGGTCGCCGACCAAGTCATTAGGCACGCCCGGCGCGATCTCGCACACCAAGGCCAACCCTTTTTCATTGGCCCGGGTCGCCACCATCTCCATCACCTTCTCAAGATGATCGTGCAACGAGAAGCCGGTTTGCTCCAGTTCGAGCTGCGAGGCTTCCACCTTGGAGAGATCGAGAATGTCGTTGATGAGATTCAGCAGATTGTCCCCGGCGCGGCGAAAGATCTGCACATACTTGTCCTGCTCCGGGGAAAGGGCGGTCTTGGCGAGCAGGTCGGCGATGCCCATGATCGCATTCATCGGTGTTCGTATTTCGTGACTCATGCTCGCCAGAAATTCCGATTTGGTCCGGCTCGCGCTTTCGGCCGCGGCCTTGGCTTGCTGCAATTCCGCCTCCACACGCTTGCGCTCCGTGACATCGCGGGCAGCCGCGAACACGCCCTGTAGCGTGCGGTTCCGGTCGTAAAAAGTGGTCGCATTATATGAAACGACCGTCTGCTTGCCGTCGCGCGCGCGCGCTGTCAACTCGTAGTCGGTGACCGACTTTTCGCTCAGCACGAGCTTGATCGCCGCTTCGGCCCGCTCCGGATCGGTGAAATAGCTTTTGAACGGCGCGCCGATCAGCTCGTCACGTGTGCAATCCGTGAGCGCTTCCATCTGTTTGTTGACGTCGGTAATGATGCCGGACGGATCGGTGGTCATTATCGCGTCGATGTTGGCTTCGATCAGCGAGCGGGTGTAAAATTGCTGATCACGCAGGCGTTGATCGGACTTTTTTTGCTCTTCTTCGACCAGTTTGCGCGCGGTGTTGTCGGTGCCGATCAGCAGGTAGCCGATGATGACGTCCTGCGCGTCGCGAAGCGCCGTGACGGACACCACCGCCGGGAACCGGCTCCCATCCTTGCGAATATAGGTCAGTTCGTAGATGTCCTCGATCCCGCGCGACGCTTTGAACACGAGGGCCTCGAAGCCTGGCGTGATCGGGGTTGCGAGTTCGGCGCTCAAGGATTTGGCTCGCGCGATCAACTCCCGCGGATCGGAAATGTCGGCCGGGGTGATTTTGTTCATCACTTCGGCCGCTGTGTAACCGAGCATTCGCTCCGCGCCGACGTTGAATATTTGAATGACGCCCTTCGCGTCGGTGGCGATGCTCGAGAAGTTGGCGCTATTAAATATGGCGCTTTGCAACGCCCCGGCCTTGAGTTCGGTGCCAATCAACAGATAGCCGATGATGACGTCCTGCGCGTCGCGTAGCGCCGTGACGGACACCACTGCGGGGAAGCGGCTCCCGTTCTTGCGGATGTATGTCAGTTCGTAGATGTCCTCGATCCCGCGCGACGCCTTGAACACCAAGGCCTCGAAGCCCGGCGTGATCGGGGCTGCGAGTTCGACGCTCAGCGCTTTGGCGCGCGCGATCAATTCCTGCGGATCAGAAATGTCGGCAGGGGTGATTTTGTTCATCACTTCGGCCGCCGTATAACCGAGCATTCGCTCCGCGCCGACGTTGAATATTTGAATGACGCCCTTCGCGTCAGTGGCGATGCTCGAGAAATTTGCGCTGTTGAAAATAGCCTTCTGCAACGCCCCCGCCTTAAGCAGCGCCTCGTCAGCCTGCTGGATCGTAGTGCCGCCAGTGACGTCCGAGGGGCCGATCCACGTCCGCGTCTCGTCTTTTCCCTCAGTCATGGTTCGCCTCGGCCGCTTGCATTTGTCCCGCATGGTTCAAATTGCGGGACCTTGAAATCTCGTCGTGAGCAGCTCTCCAATCGAGTCTCGAAGCTGCCGCAGAGTATAGGGCTTACGGAGGTAGCGCGCGTCTTCAACAAAGAGCGCTTTCAGTTCGTCGGTGACGGCGTTTCCTGTCGTGTAGAGCACGGGCAATTTCGGTCGAATCTTGATCGCCTGATGTGCGAGTTCAATCCCACCGGAGCACGCCTTTTTGAGATAAATATCGGTAACAAGCAGATCAATTTGCTGAGGGGCGTGCAAATGTGAAAGCGCCCCGTCCATGTCGCGAGCCGAAAGTGTCTCGTGCCCAATCTCTTGAATAATGATTTCCATATATTCATGGATAAACACATCATCTTCGACGATGAGTATCATGGACATTGGATTCCTCCCTTGCAGCGAACTCCGCTGCGTAAAGCCGCCAACGGTGGCGGGATTCCGGGCGCAAGCACGGAGTGTCCGCCTCTCCCGGGTGTCGGCGAGTCCATCGTCCAGGTTTGCGGATAAGTCTTCCCGCCGGGTCCAATCGCCACCCAGGCGTTGAGTTTTTGAACTCGACGGTGACGAAGATGTCCTGTCTGAAGCGGATTTATCGCAAACGCCCGAGTTGCCGATTCGCAGCACCGCCGGAACTCAGAGCTTTGAAGCGAACTTCGGCTTGTTAGGACTGCAAGTGACGGTCATGGGCTGCTTCTCGGGCATGTTCACATGAAATGCCTTCCCTCGAGACAAGCCACTTGAACGATCTTCTGGACAATGGGCATTAACCGCGCGACAGCAAGACTCGGAAACTACTCAGATCCATGCCGTGGTTCGGATCAAGCTCGCGTCGGAGAGGCTAATAATGGCCAGCCTTAACTTGACATCGACCACGGCCGCTCTTGCTTGAGGCTTATCGACCCCTACTAATTCCGCTCTTGTCGCCTTGCTTCATAAGCTCGAACTTATGCGACGCATGCGATCCCCAGCTTTTTCACGCTCTCGTTATATGGCCCGCCGAGGCGTTTTGAAACTAAAATCGGCGGTTGCCGATCGAGGGCTTTTTCAGGAGCAGCGCGACAAATGCCGTGTCGAGTTCCGTGCCTACTCGCAAATCCGCAGCCCACGATTGGATCCGTGTCTTTGTATATCGAGATGCAGATGATTGGCGTGCTCTGCGTTGGAGCCGGGCCCAAGGATTGTTGTAAACCAGCCGCAACCAGCTGTACGAATGGTGCGCAGAACCGCTTCCGGGACAGCATCGTCACCAGTGCCGACGGAGAGGATTCGCCCGTTGGCTAATTCGAAACCCGATATGTCGAGCGCCAGCCCGGTCGCGTGCGCGCTGAGTTTGCCTGTCGTCTCATGATTGCGATTGCGGCACTCGTAGCCGGGGCCTGTCCGGATCGCCTTCAAGGGAGATGCAAAGTTAGCCGCGAACACCGGAGCGACGATTTCGCCAAGCCAGTGGGCCAGAGGTTCGGCCAGCTGGCAATCAATGAGAGGCTCGTTCGGGAATAGGATAGCGTTTCCATTCCCGTAACGGTCGGTCACATGTTCGATTCGAATTGGCATGGGGACAACGCAGGCCTCGTTGTTGTTCGATGGGGCGACCGCGGCCCGCGCCTTAATCCCCATGGTCTCCAGTCGTGCGATGCATTCGTCAATACCGGACTCGGCCGTGTGCTTGTTGTCGCCAGGCGGCGGAGACGAATCCTTTCCCGGCAAAGCGCCAGGCGCGGCGCTGTTTCGTCTTTTCTCGCCAAATTCCGAAGGTTTCCGCGGCGGCAGAGGCGCCGCATGTGTTGCGCTCACCGCTAACATCAGGGCCATCAAAACCGCGGTTCTCGGAGTCTTAGTCATGAGCGGCGCTGTTCGTCGCGCTTCTCGCGTGCTTCTGTTCGCGAGGCGCGCCACCTTACACGCGTGCGTCACATCGTCCAAAGGTCGACGCGCCATCAACGCCATGCGTGGATCGAAACTGGCGGCTTCGGGGCTAACCGCTCTTTCCATTCCACGCTCGGTTGCATTTTCGGTCTCATTGCGATCGTGTGAAGAAAGACATGCGCCCCGACTCGCGCATTGTACGAAAGCCGTTTTTCCATTGAAATGACGCTCGGCCAGCAAATTAATTCCCTTAAAAAAGCGCCTATGCCCAGATGAGGTCATCTTCCGCCTTGGATGCCTACCCCTGCGATGGGGGCTTTCGGCGATCCATTGGCCGGATAAAATTCTAGCTCTTTGAAGGCCGACAGGACGAGAATCGGAAACTACTTAGGCATGTCACTTGCTCGTCTGACTCATGTGATGCGTAGGCTGTCATTCTGAGTAGGCGGGAGCTTTGGCATGGGAAAACAGCTCGCCTGAACCGAGGCCCGGATGCGCATCGTTCAAAAACGTTTGGCCTCAACGCAAGATGGGTGAAGCGAATTTAGCGCAATGACGGGCTCCGCGGCGTCGGAAAATCGCGCCCGCATTGGCGGCCCATATGAAGGCGCCTCGGTTCAAACACGAAAAAGGCCGCCGCGAACGGCGACCCTTCGTCTGTCGACGGATCGCGACGGAAAGCAGCCGCGATCGGCGCGTCTCAGATTTCCTTGAGCTGATCGGCGGAGGACTTGCCGCTGCGCTGGTCCTGCGTGATCTCGTAGCTCACCTTCTGGCCTTCGCGCAGATCGCGCAGGCCGGCGCGCTCCACCGCGCTGATATGAACGAAAACGTCCGTGCCGCCATTATCGGGCTGGATGAAGCCGAAGCCCTTTTGACCATTGAACCATTTCACGGTGCCGGTAGCCATTTCATCTCTCCAAACATAGTTTAGAAGCTGGCCCGCATGCGCGGGGCCGGGTCGATCGATGTTTGGAAGAGGTCGTCAGCGGCTTCGTTTCCAAAGCAAGTCCAAGTCGTCAGGCCGAAAATCGATGGGGGAAGGATAGGGACCCGCGAGGCCGAATGCAACGTCAAACGGCTTTCAAGCGTGGCCGACGCCGTCGCGGTTAATGCGCGGACGATCTCGCGGAAGGGGATTCACGCCCTTTTCCCAAATCTTGCGGGACGCTGCCGTCGCGCTGTCCCGCTTCTGGAATTTCCGCACACAAGCCGAACAAACGCCGTCCGAATCGGGAGTTCGCGATTTGGGTGGGGAATCTGGAGGGTTATGTGAGGTCCGCGGCGCAATGCCGCGGCTTGCGGGAATGCGGACCTCACATAAGCCGGATTGAACGAAGGCGCGGGTCGTTAGCCGCTATGGGGAAAGGGCGCGACGGCGCGGTTTTCCAGGAGATGCGTCGCGAAGCTGTGCCGCAGGACATGAACGCTCACCCGCTTGTCGATACCGGCGGCCGCGCGCGCCGAACGGCAAGCGGCGTGCGGGACGTCGGACTCGATCGGTTTATCCCTGAACGGAATTTCGAAGTGATCGCGGGAAAGGTACTCAATCTCGATGGATCCCAGTCATGCTGGTTCTGCTGATCGTCTTCATGGTCGCCGCGCCCTTGATGACATCGGGAATTCCGGTCGATCTGCCGAAGATCCAGGCCAAGCAGCTCAACGACCAGAAACCGGCGATCGTGGTCGGCGTCGACGCCAATGGCGGCTTCTTCGTCGCGGCGATAACGGCGTCATCGGCAATTATTTAATTTTATCTATAGAAATTATCGAGTATGTGTTGGTTTCATCCATCATCGATCTGGCTCGGGCATCCGTGGCGCCAACTGAAACTCATGAACCTCCGCCGCCCTCGGCCGGCCAAATCGACGTCGAGCGGGCCATCGCCGAGATCCGCGCCGGCCGCCCCGTGATTCTCAAGGATGCGGAAAGCCAGATCGTCGTATTTGGCGTGGAGTGTCTCGCCGCCGCGCTCACCGGCGCCGGGAGGGCGGCGGCTCGCCGGGGCTCCCGACTGATTCTAACCGCTCCGCGTTTGCGGCAACTGGGCCTCGATCGGCGGGAGCCGGGCCTCGTCGCTGTGCCGGCGATAGACCTCGCCAGAATAAACGCCCTGGCGCAGGGCGTCGGAGCGCGCATCGATGCGCCCGTGGCCGCGCCTTCGCCGATCCATCTCGGCGCGCTCGAACTTCTGCGACTGGCTCATGTATTGCCGGCGGCCCTGGTGATTCCCGCGACCGGCGCTTCGTCGAGGCGAGGCTTGCTGGCCGCCGCTGTCGCCGAAGTGAGCGGCTACCGCGTCGCCCGCGCCAAATCCCTGAACATCGTCGGCCGCGCGCCAGTGCCGCTCGACGGCGCGCCCGACACCGAATTCGTCGTGTTTCGCGGCGGCGAGGGCCTGCGCGATCAGGTGGCGGTCATTATCGGCAAGCCCGATTACTCCGGCCCCGTGACGGTGCGGCTGCATTCTGCCTGTCTTACCGGCGATCTCTTTGGCAGTCTCAAATGCGATTGCGGCGACCAGTTGCGCCACACCGCGCGTTTCATGGCGCAAAACGGCGGCGGCGTGCTGCTCTATATCGACCAGGAAGGACGCGGAAATGGCTTGTCGAATAAGATCCGCGCCTATGAGTTGCAAGCGCGTGGCTACGACACCTATGACGCCGACGCGGTGCTGGGGTTCGATCACGACCAGCGCCGTTTCGATTTCGCCGCCGACATGTTGCGAAAACTTGGCGTCGCGCGCGTGCGGATCATGACCAATAACCCGGTCAAGATCGCGGCGCTGGAGAACGCCGGGATCGACGTCGTTTCAGATCAGCGCGTCATAGGGCGCAAGACCGCTCACAACCAGCGCTATCTCGCCTCCAAGCGCGACCGCTCGGGGCATTTGCTCGAGCAGGATTTGTAGCGCCGACGTTCTTTCGTCGCGCGCGGAAAAACGCCAAGCGAGGCGGCGGCGATGACGCCAACCGAGTTCATGCGAGAATATCTGAACCTGGCCCGAACCCGCGACATCAAGGCGCTGCTCGCCTTGATCGACGACGACGCGGTGTTTCTGTTCAGCAATCAGAGCTCGCATTTCGGCAAGGACGCGATCCGAAACGCGATATGCGCCAATTTCGACGCCATCCAGAATGAAGACTACTGGATAAGCGATCTCACATGGCTTGTGAGTTCCGACGAGGTCGCGGTCTGCGTCTATGAATTTGCCTGGGCCGGAGAAATTGACGGCGCGCGGGCCTTTGGCTGCGGTCGCGGCACGACGGCGATTCACCGTGTCGCGGACGCTGGGGGCGCAGCCTGGCGTGTCGTCCACGAACACCTCAGCCGCGGCCGGTTGCGGCCGAGCTAACGGCGAAGGAGCGGTCCCTATTTTTTGTATATGATATTTTTCGCTGGCGCGCGCCTTGAGCGGGCATCCATGCCAAAACCTCCCGATAAGAAATCCGCTGGCGGCCGTATAAATCGCTTTATCCCATAAACTAAATATGATTATATAGCTCTCGCATCGCCCGACGCCGCCACGCGCGCTCGCATGAAGGGGAGAAGCCTATATGACGCCACTGAAAAACCGTTCTCGGTCAGCGGCCCGCACATCACCAAAGCGTGTAACATGGGGCATCTTCGCCGGCGTCTTGATCGTCGCGGGCGCGCTCGCGACGCCGCTCCGCGCCGAGCCCAGCGTCTATCCGACCGGGACCACCATTTACGATCCGGCCAAGACCTATAATTCATTCGTTCTCTTCGCTGGCGGCGACAATGTTTCGCGCCTTATCGATTTGAACGGCAAGGTCGTCCACGAATGGAAATTTGGCGGCCAACCCGTCGCCTATCTCGACCCCGCCTTGGCTGGAGGCGCGAAGGGGCATGTCTTCGTCACGCTCGAAACCGAGGAAGGCAAGGGGACCGATCTCGTTCCGGGCCGCGCGCAAACCCGTGTCGTCAAGACAGTCGGCGAAGTGGATTGGGACGGCAAGAAGGTCTGGGATTTCGGCGCCAGCGCGCCGGGCGGACTCGCGCGGCAGCATCACGACATCGCGCGCCTGCCCAATGGCAATACGCTTGTCCTCTCCAACATCGCCTATCCGCTGCCGGGATTCGCCGCGCCGCAAGTGCTCGACGACGTGGCCTATGAGGTCAATCCGGACGGCGACATCGTCTGGACATGGGCGGCCTCCGATCATCTCGACGAAATCGGCTTCACCTCCGACGAGTTGAAACTCGTCAAGGGTTCGAAGAACGCCGACTATCTGCATGTCAACAATCTAAAGCCACTCGGTCCTAACCATTGGTTCGACGAAGGCGACCAGCGCTTCGCGCCCGACAATCTCATCTTCGATTCGCGCGAAGCCAATTTCATCGCGATCATCGACCGCAAGACGCGCAAGATCGCATGGACGCTTGGCCCGCATTTCCCGTCGCCGGCGAGCGAGGCCGGCGGTTTCTCGCGCAAGCTTCCGCGCCCGGTGGATCAGATTTCCGGTCAGCACGACGCGCAGATTATCCCCAAGGGACTGCCCGGCGCCGGCAATCTTCTCGTGTTCGACAATCAGGGCGTGGCCGGTTATCCGCCGGCGCCCGTCTCGCTAACCGGCGGCTCGCGCGTGCTTGAGATCAATCCCGTCACCAACGAGATCGTCTGGCAATATTCGGCCGCGAACTCGGGCAATGCCGGCTGGAGCTTCAGAAGCACGCATATCAGCAGCGCCCGCCGTCTGGCGAATGGCAACACCTTCATCGACGAGGGGCAGATCGGGCGCTTCTTCCAGGTGACTCCCGCGGGCGAGATCGTCTGGGAATATGTCAATCCTTATCCGCGGCGCGGCAAGGATGCGGAGACCGGCGCGCCGACGGTGAATTACAACGTCTATCGCGCGCAGCCCGTTCCCTATGAATGGGTGCCGGACGGAACGCCGCATTCCGAGATCGCGATCGTCCCGCCTGATAACGCCGCCTTTCATATCCCGACGAAAGAGAAGTGAACGCGCCTCGCGCATCCAACAAAGGAGGCTGAAATGATGCACGCGTATCTCGTCGAAGTCGGTCCTCGGGCGGTTGGCGTCGTCACCCGCGAAGCCGACGGCTACCGTTTCTTCGCGATCAAGAATTCGTTTCGCGCGCTGGAAGATCAAATCTTCGAGAGCGCCGAAGAGGCCCGGAGCGCGGCGCTCGATCTTTATCGAGACGCGGACCCGTCGCTCTCCGCGCTAACCTCGCTCGCGGCCTGCTGACGCGAGGCCCGTCAAGCCCGATCGCGAGCGAAATCCAACCCCAACCGCGAGAAGTAGAAGCACATGAAAAGACTAAGCACAGTCGCCCTGTTATTGCTGGCCACCGCTGGCGTCGCCCTCGCGCAAAACGCGCCCGCGCCGGCTGGCGGCGCGCCTCAGCAAGGCGCCGGCGGCGCGCCGCAAAATCCGCCGGCGCCGCCGGCGCGCGGTCCAGCGCTCGATCTCGCTCTCGAAGCCGCACAGGCGGCGCTCGAAGCCAGCAACGCGGGAGATCAGAAAGTCGCGGTCAGCGTGATCGATTCCGCCGGCGTGTTGAAGGCTGTGCTGGTCTCCGATGGCGTCGGCCCGCGCGCCGTCCAGAACAGCAACTTCAAGGCGCAGGCCGCCTTGGCCTTCAAGGAGGCCTCGGGCGCGCTCGCCGAGCAGATCAAGACGGACAAGACGCTCGCCGATAAGGTCGCGGCGAACCCCAACTACCTCGCCCGCGCCGGAGCCGTGCTCATCAAGGTCAATGACGAGATCATCGGCGTGATCGGCGTCGGCGGCGCGCGCGGTTCCGACAAGGACGAGCAATATGCGCTCGCCGGTTTGCAGAAGGTTCAGGCGCGCTTGAAGTAACGCGCGCGGCGGAACGCCAATTCACGGGGCCGGCGGCATGCGCGTTTATGTTCGCGTGTCGCCGGCCATTCTGTATTATATCAAGTTTATAGCAAGTAATCTGCGGTGGCGGTCGCGCGGCCATCCCTTCGTCTCCCGGGCGCCCGCTTCCTTCCGCGTATTGGCGTGTTTCGGACCCGCGCCGCAGGGACGAAAACAGCAAGATTTGCACCGACAAGACAGGCGACGCCGAACCCGATCCAACGTCGGCGCGCCCCCCGACCATATCCGCCAAACCCCCACGCGAAAACTTGACGGGCGCGTTTCCCACATGATAATATCTAGTAAGTTAGTATGATTAAACCAAGGCGAGGAAGCCAATGCAGATAACGAACACGACCCTCCTAGGCCTGACATTGGCCGCGACCATGGCAATGTCTTCCGCGCAAGCGGCCTCGTTGCAGGAAGCCGCGAGCGCGCTCGGCGCGGCCGACGTCAAATCCATCGAATTTTCCGGCTCGGGACAATGGTTCCAGTTCGGTCAGGCGCCCAACCCCACGCTGCCCTGGCCGCGTTTCGACGTCAGCAGCTATATTGCCGATATCGACTACGCCGTCCCCGCCGCGCGCGTGCGGATCGTGCGCAAGCAATTCGTGGAGCAGGGGCGTCAGCGCCCGACTCCGGTCGAGCAGAAGGTCGACGCCTATGTGAACGGCGCGGCGGCATGGAATGTTGGAAATCAGCAAGGCGCGGCGCCGGGGTCGGCGCCCGTCGCGACGCCGCAACTCGCCGCCGTCGAAGAACGCTCGGCGGAAATCTGGTCGACGCCGCATGGCTTTCTGAGGGCGGCCCTCGCCAACAACGCGACGTCGCGGGCGGCGGGCGAAGGGCTGGAAGTGTCCTTCACGCTTGGCGGCAAATATCATTATGTCGGCGTGATCAACGGCAAGAACGAAGTCGAAAAGGTGCGCACCTGGATCGACACGCCGGTGCTCGGCGACACGCTCGTGGAAACGACGTTCAGCGACTACAAGGGCTTCGGCGCCGTCCGGTTTCCCTCGCACATCGTTCGCATCGAAGGCGAGCATCCCATTCTCGATCTGACGATCGCGGATGTGAAGCTGAACCCGGCGGTGGAAGTCGCGATTCCGCAAAACGTCGCGGACGCCAAGCCGACGGCGTCCGTCGTCGCGGTCAGCAAACTGGCCGAGGGCGTTTATTATCTGACCGGCGGCACGCATCACAGCGTGGCGATCGAACAGCGCGATCACGTCGTGCTGATCGAGGCGCCGCTCAACGAGGAGCGCTCGCTCGCCCTGATCGCGAAGATCAAGGAAATCATTCCAAATAAGTCGATCAAATATGTGGTCGCCAGCCATGTGCATTTCGACCACTCCGGCGGCTTGCGGACTTTCGTCGACGCCGGCGCCACGATCGTCGCGCATGAGAGCGATAAGCCCTTTTTCGAGAAGGCCTGGGCGGCGCCGCGCACGCTGGTTCCAGATCTGCTGTCGAAGTCAAAGAAGCCCGCGAAATTCGAGACCTATATCGAGAATTACGAGCTGACGGATGGCGCCCGCAAGATCGAATTGCATCGGATCGCCGGCAGCGGCCATAGCGACGATCTGGGCCTCGTCTATCTGCCCGCCGAGAGGATTTTGATCGAGGCGGACGCCTTTACGCCGACCGCGGCCAACGCGCCTCCGCCGGCCTCGCCGAACCCCTATAGCGTGAATCTCTTCGACAACATCGCGAGACTGAAGCTCGATGTGGCCCAAATCGCCGCGTTGCATGGTCCGCGCGTCGTGACCCTCGACGATTTGCGCGCGGCGATCGGTCAGAAGGCGGCGCAAGCCCAGTAACTCACCTTCTTTTCCTTGGTGAGGGCGGCCGCCCACGGGCGGTCGCGATTTCAGACGACCGGCGCGGGGCGCGCGGGAAAATCGACAGTATTAGTTGACAATGTACGTCAACTATAGAGACTAGGCTCGCCAAGCCTGCCAGATTCATGAAGTTCGTCCGGCTGGGCGTGCGAGGATCACTGGACCAGACCCAATCGATTAGCCAATCCAGTAATAGAGGCGTTGCTTTCGGCGACGCCGGGAGGAATGCAATGCCAGCGGCTCGCGCCAACGCAATCCGCGACGACCTCCGCTCCAGGGAGTGTGGCGAAAAGGTTCGAGGCTTCGAGCGCCAAGCGGGCGCTTTGTCCGCGCATAGAGCGGCGACGCGCGCGGTTCTCGCTCACGGCGACATCGAAGTCGATATTCCGACGCGCCGTCTTTGGCGGTCGGGAAACGAAATCAAGCTCCCCAAGCGCGGATTTTCGATCCTTCTCTGTTTGATGGGCAAGCCGAGGCATGTTTTTTCGCGCGCGCAGCTGCGCGATTTCGTGTGGGGCCGCGGCGCTGACATCGACGAGCGCACTGTCGACGTGCAGATTGGCCGATTGCGCAAGGCGCTTCGCTCCCCGGGTCACCCCGGTCCAATCAGAACAGCCCGCGGCGCGGGCTATTATCTGGTGGTGGGCATCTCCGGCTCCGCCAAGCGCGCCGCGCGCTGACAGCGCCGCCAGTCAAGGCGACGAAAAACGAGAGAGCGTCATGACGCGTTGGCGGAACTTGCTCAATTTCGGCGCCGTCGCCGCCGCCGTCGCGGGCCTGTCACTGATCGCGATCAAGAACGCTCCGGGCGACGCCGCGCATCGGCTCGTGAATGTCTCCTATGATCCGACCCGGGAGCTCTATCAAGCGTTGAATCCGCTCTTTGTCGCGTCTTACGAGAAAGAGACGGGTCGTCATGTCGTCATCGCGCAATCGCATGGCGGGTCCTCGCGGCAGGCGCGTAAGATCATCAGCGGCGAGCAGCCCGCCGATGTCGTTACGCTCGGTCTTTTCACCGACATCGACGGATTGCGAAAGCGCGAGCTGATCGCGCCGAACTGGGCCGACAGGCTGCCAAATCATTCCTTGCCCTACACCTCGACCATCGTATTCGTGGTGCGTCGCGGCAATCCGCATCACGTCAAGGATTGGCCCGATCTTTTGGCGCCCGGCCTCGAAGTCGTCACGCCGGACCCGCGAACCTCGGGCAATGGCAAGCTCGCGGCGCTCGCCGCCTGGGCGGCTGTCGTCACCCGCGGCGGAAACGACGACGAGGCGCGCGCTTATCTGCATTCGCTCTATCAGCATGTCCCCGCGCTCGAAGAGGGCGCGCGCGGCGCCGCCATCAGTTTCGCGACCCAGGAAATCGGCGATGTCCATCTGACCTGGGAGAACGAGGCGCTGCGCGAGGTCGCCGATTCCAAGGGCAAATTGGAGATTGTCTATCCTCCCGTCAGCATCCTCGCCGAACCCTATGTGGCCTGGGTCGACGCCGCCGTCGCGCGGGACGGGAGATTGGACGACGCGAAGGCTTATCTGACTTTCCTGTTTAGCGACGAGGCGCAGGAAATCATCGCCCGCCTCGGCTATCGTCCCTACAAGCCCTACGCCGCGCGCAAGGCGGGCGTGGACTTTCACCCGCTGACGCTCGCGCCGGTCACCGACATCGCCCGGGACTGGGACGACGCCAATGAGAAATTCTTCGCCGAAAACGGCGTCATCGACTTGATCATCGGATCGCGGCGCAAATGACCTTCAAGATCGACTATAGCCAGGCCGAGTTTCGCCGCGATTTCGTCGCGGCGCTGACGGTCGCCGCGATTTCCTTGCCGCAGGGCATGGCCTATGCTCTGCTGGCGGGAGTCGACCCGCGTTACGGTCTTTATTCGGCGATCCTAGTCACCGCCGTCGCCTCCGTGTTCGGTTCGTCCTCGCACCTCATCAACGGCCCGACCAGCGCGATTTCGCTGGTCGTGTTCAGCGCCCTGTCGATCTTCGATTCCGAGCAGCGCGTCGAAGCGGCGGAGGCGATGTTCCTGCTTGGCGTGATGGTGGGCTCCATCCAGATATTCATCGCGGTTTTTCGTCTGGGCGATCTCACTCGCTACATCTCGGAATCGGTGATCCTCGGATTCATGAGCGCGGCCGCGCTGCTGCTGGCGATCGGCCAGATCGGCAACGCGCTTGGCCTTCGCGAAAAGGGCACGGGCGCGCAGCATGTGCTGCATCGGCTGTGGCTGACGCTGACGGCGGGCGACGCGATCAACCTCAAGGCGGTCGTCGCCACGGTGGTGACGCTGGCGCTGGCGGTGTTGTTTCGCGGCGTCGTGCGCCGCAAAAAATGGCCGCAGTTCGACATGCTGGCCGTTCTCGTCATCGTTGGCGTCGGCGCCTATCTCGCCGGCTGGACCATGCCCGGCCTTGACGGCAAGACCGCGATCGGCGTGGCCGGCGCGGTGCCGAGCAGCCTGCCCACCCCGCATATTCCGGTGGTGAAGCTCGGCTGGTTCCTGGATCTTGCCCCCGACGCCGCCGCTATCGCCTTTCTTGGGCTGTTGGAGGCGCTCGCGATCGCCAAATCCATCGCCTATCAGACCCGCCAACCGCTCGATTTCAATCGCCAGTGCCTTGCAGAGGGCATAGCGAATTTGTCGGGCGGTTTCTTTCAATGCTTGCCCGGCTCGGGCTCGCTGTCGCGATCGGCGATTAACTTCCAGGCCGGCGCGGCGACGCGCCTCTCGGGCGTGCTCACCGCCGCCTTCGTCGCCATCGCCGTGCTTGGGCTCGCGCCGCTCGCGCGCTATGTGCCCAAGGCGGCGCTGGCGGCTATGCTGTTGCTGACCGCCGCGCGGTTGATCGATTTAAAGCGCCTCGCCTTCACGCTGCGCGCGACGAGAATGGACGCCGGCGTCGTCATCGTGACCGCGTTCTCGGCCTTGGCCTTCGGACTCGATCAGGCCATTTTGATCGGCGTCGCCATCTCGATCCTCTTGTTCGTTCCGCGCGCCGCGAAACTCAAGGCGATCGAACTCGTGGTCGATGATCGCGAGGTCGTGCGAGAAAGGCAGCGGTCCGATCCGCCCAACGAGGGCTTCCTGCTTTATGATCTGGAAGGAGAATTATTCTTCGGCGCGGGCGCCGAACTCGACCGCGCCTTCGAGCAAGTTTTGCATCGCGCCCGTGACGAAGCGATCGATCATGTCATGCTGCGTCTCAAACGCGTGCGTCATCCCGATGTGGTGGCGCTCGAACATTTCGAACACTTCCTCAAACAAGCCCAGGGTCAAAACGTCACCGTTTGGCTCGCGGGGATACAACCCGATCTTCTCGACTCCTTTCTGCGTCTGAACTTCTTCGCATGGCTGCCGAAAAATCAGGTCTTCGTGCAAGGCGCCGACGAAGACTCCGCCACTTTGGCCGCCATTCGGGCGATTCGCGGACGCTTGACGCCGCGGGCCTCCGCGCCCAGGGACAGGCTTTACTACCTCGTTTGACGCAATGTCCGTCGTCCGTCCAATTAGATGAGGAAAACATGGCGATCACGCAAACACGCATCGCTCGCATCGTCGTCGAAGGCGCCGTGCAGGGCGTCGGCTATCGCGTTTTTGTCGCCCGCGAGGCCGGGCGACTGCATCTCGACGGCTGGGTGCGAAATCGCCGCGACGGTTCGGTGGAGACCCTCGTCGCCGGTCCGAGCGCCGCCGTCGAGGAATTCCTGAACGCGGCGCGGCGGGGACCAAGAACGGCGGCCATTGCTTCTCATCGTATCGAGGAGGCGGATGAAGCCGCCTTGCGCGAGGGCGGCGGCGAGTACGGCTTCGTCGCGGCGGTCGAGGCTTGAGGCAACTTCGCCTTCGCCCGCTGTGCGATCCCCGGGAAGGGTTCGTGACCTTCTCGCCCGGGAAATAATAATTGGGGGCCACTATAAAGGTCGATCCAAAACACACTTCCAAAGCCACGCCGACTCGTCGGATCGAGCCGGGTCTCGATTTACACTTCAATGTCGCTTGCGCAATCGAGTTATCGACCGTCGAGCCGACTACCAATCCCGGGGCCGCGGCCGCTCAGTGCAATTGCGAGCGGCTCATCATCGCCTCGAATCAGTGGCTGCCCATCGATCGACGATATGGTCTATATAGGCTATTATCAAAATAGACTATTATCGCCGTCAAAATTCCCAACGTCATGCTGCGGAGTATCAGCTTGATTTTGTGTTAGGTGCGCGGCGTCCTTTCCGCCGTGGTTGACTATGTCACGGCTTGGCTAAAGCTCGTGGAGCCAATATGCGGATCGACTGGACGCATTTCACGCCCTGGACCTCCCTCGCCGGCGGCGTCACGCTTGGATTCGCCGCCGCACTGCTCCTCCTGCTTGTCGGCCGCACCCTGGGGATCAGTGGGATCGTCGACGGCGCGCTCACCGCGCGTGATCGCGAATTCGGTTGGCGCGCGACCTTCTTGCTTGGACTCCTCGCAGCGCCGAACGCGCTGAGGCTAATCGCCGCGCCGATGCCGCCGACTATCGAGACGCCCTGGGCGCAGCTAACGATTTCCGGCCTCCTCGTCGGATTCGGCACGCGCTTGGGTTCTGGCTGCACGAGCGGTCATGGCATCTGCGGGCTCTCGCGTCTGTCTCCGCGATCTCTCATCGCAACGCTGACTTTCATGTTCGCCGGCTTCGTCACCGTGTATGTCGTCCGTCATCTCGCAGGCTGAAGGGAGCAGCAATGCGCCTGTTTATCTCGTTTGTGCTCGGCCTGGTCTTTGGCGTCGGACTATATGTTTCCGGCATGACGTAACCGAGCAAAGTCCTGGGCTTTCTCGACATCCTTGGCGATTGGGACCCTTCGCTAGCCTTTGTCATGGCCGGCGCGGTGGCGGTCGGGCTCGTGGCCTTTTCATTTGCGAGACAGCGCCGCCGAACGTTTCTGGGCGACGAATTGCGATTGCCGCGGATAACCGAGATCGACGCGCCGCTCGTCGTGGGCAGTCTCATCTTCGGGATTGGTTGGGGCCTTTCCGGCATATGCCCGGGTCCAGGCATCGCGGACGTGGGCTTTCTCGATTGGCGCGCGCTGGTCTTCGTCGTCTCGATGGCGGCGGGCATGGTGATGGAACGGCTGATCGCGGACGCATTAGGAGCCAAGTCGCGGGTGAGCAAGGACGCGTGAGTAGGCCGCCTTCCTCGCTCAAGGTGGTTTGTCCCGCTGCGAAGTCGTTCGTTCGACGCGAAATGCGCCCGGGCTATCTTGCGCTGGAAGGAGGCGATCACCAGCCCTCGCGCGCGGATCACCATGTCAATTCAGATAGCTATGACAAAGGCGACGGCCTTGGGGCGTTTCTTTCTCAAGCCCCTCGGCTAAAGGAATAATATTCTCTCTTAGGCAGAAATGCGTTGAATAATCGCCTATCGTGACAAAGCTTAAGCAGAATATATTTATCTCCGCAAGATCCGGCGGCATGTAGCCGTCGCTCGATTTTCGGAAGTGCTAGTGGAGCTTACGCAATCCCGCTTGGCGCCCTGTCACCAGGGCTCTCGCGCGTTTGAACGCCGGCGCCGACCATACGGGCCGGCATTGATTCGTCACCGATGCGCCTGAAACAAGTCAAACCGCTTCGCAAATTTACACAAAGATGATCGATATTATCGTATTTAATTATTAGAATTCTTTTTTGCGAAAAAGGAGCTTGCGCTCTGCTCTGCTATGTGGCGAGCATAGAGTTGCATTCGAGCCCGCTCGTTGAAGCCAGCATTCGAGGTTAGTGGGCCATACAATCAAATACTAAGAATAATTGCTTGTTTCCTGACGCCACAAGTCCTGCTCTTCTCGCAAGGAACCGATCACATGACTGACGAACATGAACTCCGCCGCACGCTAAGCGAATCGGCGGCGCGCCAACTCGCCAACGCAACGAAGACACGGCCGCAATGGTCGGGCATCACGCCGCGCTGGCTGGTGTCGTTCTTGCCCTGGGTGCCCGTCGAGG
>Ga0182012_10002378_pt1 | contig 20325 bp, 17 predicted proteins | sample 612S2SmetaG_FD_120486 | JGI IMG/M metagenome (GOLD analysis project Ga0182012, IMG submission 120486) | Permafrost microbial communities from Stordalen Mire, Sweden - 612S2S metaG | ecosystem: Environmental > Terrestrial > Soil > Wetlands > Permafrost | place: Sweden: Stordalen | collected...
AACTTTCCGGCGAGATGTTGCATGAGTTCAAATCCACCATGGTCAGCCGCGACGCCGATGCGCTGGAGCGCTTTCGCGAGTCCAGGCACCGGCGAGCCATCGAGACGCTGACCGATCCCGCTCGCCCGTTCGCGGTTGGCATAATCCTGGAGCGTTCGTGGATCACAGTCATCGTTCATTCAAACTCCGTTGGTTTCGGGAATTCGGCTGCCATCGACCACCTTGTGTCCGTTAGCGCCGTCCTGCCCAATTCCCATTGTCAGCGCTGTCATGCCGGCGATCCCTCCGAGTTGCATGGTCTCCACAGCAGTGCTTGGAACGATGACAATCGTGGAATTCTCTTTCAGCCCCTCATAGAGCATGTTCATGGCCCTCAGATGAAAGGCCACCGGGTTATTGGTGTAGCTTTTGGCGGCCTCGGCAAATTTCTCCGCCACCTGCCGCTCTGAATCTCCCAGAATTACCCGGGCCTGGCGCTCCCGCTCCGCCTGGGCCTGCATCGACATCGCATCCTCCAGCGCCGCGGGGATCAGGACATCCTTCACCTCGACGGAAATCACTTTGATCCCCCACGGTTCGGTGCGCTCGTCAATGATCTTTTGCAGCAAGCCGCTGATTCTGTCCCTGCCTTCCAGCATATCGCAGAGCATGGTCTTGCCGATGACATCACGTAGGGCCGTTTGGGAGGCCCAACTAATGGCACTTTGATAATCTGACACATCCAGGGCCGCCTTCTTTGGATCCACCACCTGCCAAAACAGCACCGCATCCACATCCACCGGCACCGTATCTTTGGTAAGGGTTTTCTCAGCCTTGAAGCCAGTTGGCATGACGCGGGTGTCGATCCAGTAAGGAATCGCATCGACCACCGGAATAATGAAGAACAATCCCGGTCCCTTTAGGGCGTGGAAGTGCCCGAGACGCAATATCACCGCTCTATCCCACTGATCGGCAACCTGAATCCCAGAAGAGACGGCGATGGCGATCACAAAGGCAATCGCGCCAATCGCTAGGGCGCCTATATTATCCCCAGCTTTGTACCTGGGGAATGTCAAGGCGGCGCCAACGCCTAGAATGACGATGCATACCAATACTGCGAACGACCTATTTTGTTGTCTCATTTGAGCGTTTCTTCGATTAGCTGGTTTGCATTGCCAGTTCCTGGTGCGCTCCCTTAATGGCGATCCCAAAAGCGATGATGCCGATCGCGAGGGCGTACAGATTATCCGCAGCGTGGTACCTGGGGTAAGTCAAAGCGGCGCCGATGCCTGGAATAACGGTGAATACCAATACCCCGAACGATTTATTTTGTAGTCTCATTTGAGCGATTCTTCAATTATCTGGATAGCGCTGCCAGTTCCTGGTGCGATCCGTCATGGTGCTCCAGCGTCTCAGCACCGGTGTCACTGAGGATATCTTTTGCGTTACTGATCTCGTCCGCCGAACCGTGGGCGATCAGGACGAACTTGTCGGTTTTGAGCGCCGTCTCGTACTTTAGGATGCTGTTTTTGGGGATGCCCAGGCTGACCAGGCCGGCTCCAATCGCGCTTACACCACCGACTACGACAGCGCTTTCCAGGGCGCCCACGATCCAGACGACGAGCGGACCCCCAACGAGCAACGGCCCGATGCCTGGAATGAAAAAAAACGCGGAGCCGAAGAAACATCCCCATATCCAGCCCCAGAAGACCCCAATTCCTCCCCACTTTTTCATGCGATCACCGACATTGTAATACCCGGTGACGTGTTCATCCGTGTGATAGTCGCGTCCGACGATCGACAGTTTCTTCATGTCAAAACCGGATTGCTGCAGTTCCTTGACTGCCGCTTCGGCAGCCGTGTGCGATGGGTAGATTGCTACGATTGAATTATTTTTGTTCATACTCTGCTTTGTTTTCTGTTTTTTATTTCGAAAATCATTCAATGCGATTACCGAGCAGGCAACGTCGTCCACTGCCGCCGCATCATGTGCTCGTAATTACGGATATCCTGCGGGAAAGTGCCGCGCGGGATTTGCACCACGAGCGCCTGCACCGGCGGCAGGAATCCGAAAGTGTACCATCCAAAAGGATTGTACTCCGTATAGCCGCGACATGGCTGTTGCAGGCCGTTTCGAAAGGAGACGAGAAAGCATTCCTTCCCGGCGTGCGCAGGAACGGTCATCACCTGGCGAAGAAGGCGTCCGGACGCGCCGTCTGGTTTGGTTACTCCCACCAATGGGGTGTAGGTGGCGCCTGTTAGGCCATGGCGTTGCTTCGCATAGAGAACGATGAGCCACTGGGCGCGAAATTCCGGGAAGACACACCAGAAATGCGTGCCTGCCGGGGCGTTCTCGGCAACTGCGAACGCTCGGCTGGTGTGAAATGGGGCGGCGGCCTTTGAGAATGGGGCGAAGGCCAGCACGGCGGCGATGGCGAGGATGGCGGACAGAGGCCGATTCACCCTGCGTGACACGAGACGCATCGCATATCGGAACCGCCCCGCCTGTTCATCCATGGCGCCGACCACCATTCCCTGGCGGTAGTTCTTTCTCGTTAAGGGAGTGCCCATGAAATGTTTCTTTTCTGCCATTACCACCACCAAGCGCCTTTCTTGACCGTGACCCGGTTCAACACATAGGAGGCGCCACTTCTATGGGCGTCTTTCTCAGTTTCACCCCAGCCGATCGACGTGCCAACTGTGCCGGTTAAAGTGGCAACACCCCCGTTTACAGTCACTTTGATGTCATCGCTGTCCACGAATGGACTCCAGAAGAACCTGTCCTTGATATTCTTTTTGATCTGTTCGTCACTTAGATGCGGCTGCGGCTCTGAAACTTCGGAAAGGTCATAAGGCAACTCGCCGTAATAGACCAAATAGGGGTACGTGGCGTAGGGCGAAGTGTAGTCGGTAAATGAATTCACCGGTTCATCCTTCAGATGGTTGCGGACCAGCGCCACACCTTTGATTCCCCCGGCAACTGCCTGCGCTTCGATCTTTTGCAAACTTGAATCAACCGCCCCGGAGAGGTACACGACGCGATTGATGACAGGCCCATCAATTGTGGAACCGTCCAGCAACGGATCCCTTAACAAGGCCGCTTTTAATTGTGTCGTCATTTCCGCATCAGTGGGCTGCACCTTCGGTCTCACCTTCAGGTAGTTGTTAACCTGCCACACGCTCACTATGTTCTTCGCGTCCTGCTCAGCAGAGGTTTTCGCCTTCAGGTTCGCCACAATTCCGTCGAGGAAAACCACTCCGTCATCGACGGTTACATCTGGAGAGAAAGCCGAAACACGGGGGTCAAGACGAAGGGAATCCTGGACCGCCTTTTTGATTTCACTGTCAGACTTGATGGCATATTTGAGCCTTCGGCGCGCCTCGAAGCTTACCAATGGGTCAATTTTGATGCCACTGCCATCCACGGATATCACGCCGTTCACCCAGGCGTCATCCAACGCGCGCGATTCACTAATCATACTTCCAACTGTGCCGGAAACCTCTACATTACCATCTTTTACAAAAGCATTGATCAGGTCACCGTTGAGCCAGATATCCCATTGAAGACGATCCCTGACGTCGGCGGCGATTTCCGGGTCGGTGCGTTTCTCCAAATAGTTGATCGTAACGTCAATGTTGACCGCCTTGATCCCCTTGACTCCCTTGGCAATCATTGCGGCCAGTTGTTTTTCCGCATAGGAACCAACGGTGCCGGTTAGTGTCGCGACCGCATCCTGGACCGAAACGGCCACCTGATAGGATTCCGTTGCGGGATCCTGCAGCAGCGCCGTCAGGATGACCTTGCGGATGTCTTCGTCGGGACGGGACACCGGTGTCACGGTAGTCTGGTCGATCACTCCGCGCACGCCCCGGATACTCTCGGCGATCTTGACCGCCCGCTCTTTGAAGAGGATGTTGTCCCCCGATCCAGAAAGCGTTACGATCCCCTGACTGGTGCTCACATCCAAATAATCGGGGTAAACGCCCTTTTCGTATATTAAGCCGTCTTCAACGGCATTTGTGATACCTCTGTCAGTAATTTTTTGCTGTGTTGTCGCGGGTTGTTCCGTTGTTGCCGCCTGTAGCCACGGTACGAACACAATTTGCATTCCCGCTGCAATCAGCAGCAGTGCAGACCGTCTGCCAATCCCCGCGCGGTGGGGCCATTCCTTCAACATAATTGTTTTCATACTCTCTGCTTTGTTTTTTGCTTTGCTAAAGTGAAACGGATTTGGGCTGCCCGTTGGGGGCGTGGCGTGAAGCATTTTCATCGGAAGACTCCCCGCCGAATGGGGGCATGTAATATTCAGGTGCTTCCAGGATGGCTTCCTTGGTCACCTTTACGAATATTTTGGATTCTACGGAACTGATCCGGTCGATTTGTTCCGGTGAAATCGCGATTTGCTTTCCCGCAAACCAATGGCCGGTCTCGATGACCAGGTGACAAATCGCCCAGTTCTCATCGTCCATGATAAAGTCGGTGACGTGTCCGATTTTTCCGTCGCTGGTTTGGATGTGGTAGCCGTCAATTGCCTGCGTGCTTCGCAAATGAGGATTGCCGTCATTATGGGAGCGTTTGCGTTGGTTTGTTTCCTCTTCCGGCATTTGGCACATCGTCGGAACCACGGGAAATCCGGCGATGCCCGACATCCCGCCTCCTCCGTACATCCCGCCCAACCCCGGATAGGCCGGCCATCCGTAATAACGAAAATACTCCTCCTCATATTGGAGCGAGACCGGCTTGTGCGCCTCAATCGGCGGACTGTCTTCAATTTGTTTCCGCGTCAGATTCACTGGGAGGCGGTTGCCTTCCTGACGCAAGCTCCCGATCCCGATGGCCTGGGGAGGTATGAGCACCAACCGCCCCGGGATCCAGGACCCTGTGTCCGCGACAACATATCGGACGGTCCATAGTTGATCGTCAAAATATAGGTCGCTCAGATGGCCGATTTCGCCGTCTGAGGCCCGCAACTTGCTCCCGCACAACTGCTTGATGCTTCGCAACGTGGAATGGAGGATGGTGGTGTTCATGTCGCTTGCTCTAAGTGATCGAGGAATGCGGGGCTTCTTTCCCCGCAATCACGCGAACTTGAATGAGTATCGGGTTGTGTCGCCGAACGAGCCAATACCTCCTCGGCGAGGACGCCATAGCCAGAAGCTATGCTAAAAATAGCCCTGTGCATTGTCGTTCTGGAAATACTGTCCGCGTACCGACTTTTCAAACGAGCACAATAGGTACAGGCTATAACATCCGCTTTTGGTTGGCTTTCTTGGTGGTTTCCATCGCTTTGCCCCAACGGCCTCGTTATTAAGGCAGCAGACTATGCTCCCACCGCGCAATATTGCCGGCCCCTCCAGATGGCTGATGGCGCTCCAGGGTTTCAGGAGCCGTGCCACATAGGATGTCCTCAGCCATTGTTACCTCATCCATAGGACAGTGGGCGATCAGGACAAACTTGTCGGTCTTCACCGCTGTCTCATATTTCAGGATGCTGTCCTTGGCGATGCCCAGGCTGTAGAGCCCTGCTCCTATCGCGCTCAGACCACCCACCACCGCCGCGCTTTCCAACGCCCCGACGATATAACCTACGAGCGGCCCCGCAACGATCAAGGGTCCGATGCCAGGAATCAAAAAGTACGCAGAACCGAAAAACATTCCCCAAATCCAACCCCAAAATACTCCCAGCCCACCCCAGTATTTCATCCGGTTCCCGGCATTGTAGTAGCCGACCACGTGCTCATCAGTGTGACGGTCACGGCCGACAATCGACAGTTTAGTCATGTCAAAGCCTGCTTGCTGCAGTTGCTTGACGGCCGATTCAGCCTCGCCGTGAGATTTGTAGATCGCTACCACTGCGTCATTCTTGTCCATCGGGCATGTTCTTTGATTTCGATTTCTTTCCAATTCGCTTACGGCACCTTCGAGTTCCGGGGCCAGTTCAACGCGTCCCGATCCACCGTAGGCGGCACTTTGTCTGGCCAGGTGAACTGGCAATCCTCGCAATAATAGTTCCGCGGGATGATATGCGCCGCGGCAAGCAGTCCGAAAAAGACGCTTCCAAGGATGCGCCGGGAGAATTGCGGGTACTCGATGCGGGACGATCCGCATTGTGGGCAATGGACCGCCTTGGACATAACGCCCTCCTTATTCCACTCCCCGATCAATCTCTTCGCCGTTTCCAACTCCTCCTCACGCACTCGGACGCGCATCTCGGCACGCGGGTGTCTGGTCATGAAGATTATGGCCTGCTCGCTGGACTCGTCCATGAGTTCCGCGTGCAACCCAGCTTCGCAGAAGCGATCCTTTAACGTCTCGGCAGGACCTGACTCATTGAAGGTGGCTATGGTGACGATTCGCTCCATATCACTGATGCGGAACTTTACTGGCTGGTGTGACTCCTGGATTCCCATTCAACATGAGTTTGAGTGAATCAATCGCCTTCTGCGCAGCCTGAAGTTGAAGCCGCTCCTGATCAATCTCGGTACTGGGTTGGAAAACCCCATTCACTTGCGGTGCTCCGGCCAGCGGCGTTTGCTGCGGAGAGACGAACAGGGCGGACAGTGCCTCGTCAAGCGTGGGTTCCATCACGACCTTGTCTCCCGTCGCCACAATGACCCGCTTGAGTTGAGGAAAGTTTGTGCCTTCGGCCCTAAGGTACAGCGGAACGACGTAGAGAAATGAATTCTCAATCGGAATCACGACGAGCTTCCCGCGAACGACTCCAGAGCCCTTCTGGTTCCACAGGGTCAGTTGCTCCGAAATCGTCGTATTCTGGTCGATCATCGCCGAAATCTGGTTCGGCCCGTAAGTCAGCTTGTCTTTGGGCAGTTGATAAAAAAGCATTTTTCCGTAATCGGGGAAGTCGGACCTCGCGGCCAGCCATGAGATCATATTGTCCCTGTTTTGGGGGGTGAACGGACTCATGAGCAGGTACTCCAGTTGCTCGCTTCCGGGAAGCTTCATGAGGATGTAATAGGGCTCCATGGGGCCTGTTTTTCCGTCGTACGTTTCCTGCGGTGGCACCCATAGATCCTCACGGTTGTAAAAAACCTGAGGATCGGTCATGTGGAAAGTCTGGTATTGTGCCGCCTGGATTCCAAACAGATCCTGCGGATATCGCAGATGCAGCTTAAGATCCGGGGAAAGCTCACGCAGATCCTTAAACACCCCCGGAAACGCCTGCCGGTACACCTTCAGGACGGGGTCTTGCGGATCCATCATGTAGAAGGAAACCGTGCCGTCATACATGTCGACAACGACTTTAACTGAATTACGGATGTAATTCAGTCCGCTTTCAAAGTTGGCGGTCCGGGGATTCGAGTAGGGAAACCGCTGGGAAGTGGTGTACGCATCCTGGATCCAATATAATTTACCTTCGCTTAAAACCGGGTATGGCGCCGCGTCGAGTTTCAGGAACGGAGCCACCTGCGAGACTCGTTCCTGTACATCACGCCATATCTGAATACGGCTTTCGGGCGTGAGATAACCTGTCAACAATATGTTAATGTCAGCCTGTGTCCATGCGAACAAGAGCCGCTTTCCGAAGGTATCAATCGGAATTCCCCCCTTTCCGCTATAGCTGGTGTAAATATTCTGATTGCCCTTCGGATAATCGAATTCTTTCACTCCTGTCGCGACGATCCGCGAACCCGGCATCCCCTCGCCATAGTAAATGGCGGGTTGCGTAACATTCAGGCCGAATGACGACTGCGGCGGTACGTTCTGAATCAGATACTCCGGGAATCCTCCTCCTATGCTTTTGGATACGAAGTTCATCACAAGGCCATAGCCATGAGTGAACTCCAGATTTTGATTTACCCACGTTTGTGCCTGAGTCGGCAATTCCGGCGAAAGTTCGCGGGTTGAGAGCATCACCTGGTGATAGCCGTCCGCTAGATGGTAGCGATCCACATTCACGTTATAGAACTGGTAGTAAAGCCGTATCGCCTGGGTCTGCTCATAGGTTTGAAGCAGAGGGCGTTTATCCCAGAGCCGGATGTTCTGGATTGTGTCCTGATTTCTCGCCAGAACCGCGGGCGTCAGATCCGTCATCGCGGGATATGCCGTTTCCTGAATGGCGTCGAGGTTGTACGCTTTTCGCGTGAACTCGATGTAAGTTTTCAAATAGGGGGTTTCCAGGCTCAACTCGTTCGGCCGCACCACGAACTTCTGGAAGAGAGCGGGAATAATCATCACGCCGAGAATGTACAGAGCCCAAAAGACGACCGCTCCTATGGCCATGGCTTTCCATCGCGGCCGGAAGAAATTTAATACGAGAAGCACGCAAGCTGCCGCCGAGATGGCAATCATAGCCCACAGTGCCGGCAGCGTCACGTGAGCCGCTGTGTATCCCACACCGTAAACGGCGCCTCTGGTGGAATAGAGCAACTCGAAACGATCCAGATAATATCCCCATCCCAATGTGCCGGCCAAAATGAAAAAAAGTACCGACAAATGCCGAACAGCGGGCGTCGCGACTTCTACCGTTAGGCGATTGGACAATCTGAGGAGTCCAAAGCGCATGTACTGTAATCCGACGGCTGCAATCGCCACCAACGTCAGGAACAGGAGGCTGCCTTGCAAGAGTTCATACCATGGCAGGCGGAACATGTAGAAGCCCAGGTCCAATCCAAAAATGGGATCAGCAATTCCGAAGGAGCCACCATAGCGAAAGCGCAGGTAAGTGTCCCACTCCATATAGACGATGCTCGCAAAGATTGCGGCGAAAGCTGCTATGAGCAGTGCCGTACTTCGTGCCGCAATATGGCGAGCAAGAGCAATGGCTTTCAGTCGTGCTTGAGGCAACTTCCGGGCAGAGCCGGCTGCTTGTAAGGTTTCAGAGTCGACCCGAGCCACGCTGCTTCTAGCAGCGTGCCGAACATTGAGCCACAGGAACAGTAGCGCGAAGATGAATCCCGCGCACGTCAGCACCACCTTAACCGAAAACAGTGTCCAGAAAATACCGGAGTAATCAAGTTCCCGCATCCACAACCACTTCTGGAGAAAGCCCGGAATTGCGATAAGAGCTATAAAGAGAAGCGCCGCGATGGGGAAGAGCCATTTCAGCAGCTTCACCAGCCAGACGGGTGGTGGGGCGCCGCTAAAACCGTTAAAAGACGGCTGAAAATCATCGGGTGAAACGCCCCCGGTTGATAAGTCTTTTGGTGTCTTGATGGGAGTATCGATCATTTTCATTTACCTCTTGGCACTTTCTTTTTAGGATTTCGTTTTTGTGAGCGGCGGAAACATCGACCGCCAGAACGCATACCGGCGTCAGGGAGTGGAAGTGTCTACTTTTTCATTGGCAACATCATCGCCCCCCCGATCGAATTCGGCCAATACCTCCTCGGCTTCTGGCTGATAGCCTCCGGCTATGGAGAAATCAGCCCGGGTGCGCTTTTTCCCTAAAAGCACCGACCAGGTTCCGGGCTTTGCGATAGCTATTTGCTATGACAACGGCGACGCTTCGGCAATTGGAGCTTCGTCAACCTATGTTACTCCCCGATGACTGAGGAGTTCGCTTTCAAAAACATTTCGTTCATATTTTCGGATTTTGACTTGGCATTGTGCCCAAGAAATTAACCATGACGAGAGGGGCGGGGGCTACTGCTTTACTGGATTCTGGTCGGATCGCGATGGTAGTGATGACGAACCAGCGCCACGAGTTGTGGTCCGGTCATTTTGTCCGCGGTCTCCACTGCTACGGTGCGAGTGTCGCTTTGGTCTTTCTCAAATCGCTTCTTTAGCTCACCCTTCGCCTCTCCCGGGCCTAGAATCAGGATCGCCCCGGCTCCACGAAGATACGAAATAATCTCGTCGTAATAGCGCACCAGTTGTCCCGAATATTCCCTCTCGCGCGAATCATCAGCCGGGACCTCCTGAGCTTCAAATGAACCATGATCCGGTTCGCCCGAACGCCTCAGTTGCTTTTCCACATTTGATTGGATTTGCTTCGTTTCCTCACCGGTATCAGTTAGTACCACGATAGTGGCTTCCCGATGATCTATCCATACACCAGCATTTGGTTTGATGTTTTTCATATAATTGTTTCGGGTACGTTCCACCATGCCAGTTTTTCAATGGCTGCGGAAAAAGCGTATCTCGGTGCGAAGGCGCTCAACCTCATCAAGTAAGTCAAACATGGTCTTGATGCAGGACACATCCATGCTGTGAACGGCCCGCAACTTCTCGATCCGCCGAATGGCGTAAATCGCTTCTTCCGTAAAACCCATCACCCCATGCGGGGGCTGAAAGACCGGTCGCAAGAGACCCGCTCGACAATAGATCAGAACAGAACGGCGAGGAACGCGCGCCAGATGAGCGGTCGCTTCGAGGCTGTAAAGCACGTTGGGATTCGGCTCATACACCTCAAGCGTGCAGACCGATGGAGTAGGCGAGTCAGGCTGGTTGCTCATGACCATTCCTCGGGTTGAACTTAGATCCTGCCGCCAACTGCTCCCATAGCACCTTCTCTTCCGGCGTGGGATGAGACGGAACCTGGATTCGCGAGATGGCGTGTAGATCGCCACGCGTGCCGTCGCCCGATGGCAAACCTTTCCCACGCAACCGGAAGTCACGTTCGGCCGTTGTACCCGGCGGGATTTTTAAGGAGAGCGACACGTCGCTACCGGTCTCGCCAAGCGGGAATACAAAGCGTGCGTCGGCGATGGTTGCATTCGCAAAACCACCATCGCGAGTGAAGCCGGTGAAGATCGGGTGGTCGCAGAGATTCTCGTGGCCGCCCGCGCAATATGGGCAGACGCCACAGGTGTGGCCGAGCCATGGAATGCCCACACGCTCACCGATGCTCAACCCCTCGACACCCGCTCCGAGCGCATCGATTCGCCCAACAATCTCGTGACCGGGAATGATCGGAACATGTGGATTGGGAAGCTCTCCGTCGACAACGTGTAGGTCTGTGCGGCAGACGCCACAGGCTGCGACCTTCACCCGAACCTCGCCCACTCTGGGGTGGCGATCAGCTAGCTCCGTCCATTCGAGCGGAGCCCCGATCTTTTTGAGGACCATTGCGTTCATTTCACCTCCTGATCAAAGAGCCGGCGGAACACGCCTGGCAGCAGGTCCGGCAGATCTTCGGCGATTAGGGAGAGGTATTTTCCGCAACCGGTCACGCAGGAGGCCGAGGTCCACAGGCTTGACCAGGTATTCGTCGAAGCCGGCGTCCCGCGCTTCGGCACGGTCTTCGTCGCTGCCGTAGCCGCTCATCGCCACGAGGAAGGCGCCCTCTAGCGTGGGCATGGCGCGCAGTCGGCGGGCGACTTCGAAGCCGTCCATGCCGGGCAGACCGATGTCCAGCAGCACCACCTCGGGCGCGAACTCGGCAGCGGCGGCGACGGCAGCGTGCCCGGTAAAGGCGGTGCGCGTCTCGTAGTTACGCCAGCTCTGGAGCATCGCCATACTGCGGGCTGAGTCTTCATTGTCGTCCACGATGAGCATCCGGTGGCGGGTCTCTGGTCCGGCGGACGCCGGCGGTAACGCCGGTGGTGGCGGTGCAACGACTGGGCCGGAGATGACCGGAAGGCGCACGATGAATTCGCTACCTTGGCCGATGCCGCCACTGTGCGCCTCGACGCTTCCACCGTGCAGCTTCACGAGCCGCTGCACGAGCGTGAGGCCGATCCCCAGTCCGCCATGCGCACGATCCAACGCGCGGGTGGATTGCACGAAGAGATCGAATATGTGTGGCAAAAGCTCAGGTGTGATGCCCATGCCGTCGTCGCGCACACGCACGACGACCTCCGGCGGTTGCGAAACTCTTCCATCATCCCCATCCGGGCCTCGCCCTTCTGGATACTTAGGTTCAGAAGATAAGGGAGAGCCTGCCAACGGGGCCATCTCGGCGCTGAGCCAGATGTGGCAGCCGGGGTCGCTATATTTACAGGCATTGCCCAGGAGATTGCCAAAGACCTGATCGAGACGCGTGCCGTCGGCATTCAAAAGAATCGGCTTGGCGGGCAGCGAGATGACCAACTCCTGGCGGCGCGCTTTGATGGCGGAGCGCGCGACGCTCGCCGCAGCGGTGAGGATATCCGCTAGCGCTACGGGCTGCCGGTGAAGCTTGATCTTTCCCTCGGTGATGCGCGAAACGTCGAGCAAGTCGTCGATCATCCGAGTCATGTTTCCAATCTGCCGACCGATGATACGCTGCGCCTGGCCGCATTCGTCGGCGCGCGCGCCGGGGGTCTGCAAGATCTCCGCGGCATTGCGCAATGGTGCCAGCGGATTGCGCAGTTCGTGCGCGAGCATGGCGAGGAATTCGTCCTTACTGCGATCGGCCCGGACCAGGTCCGAGGCGCGTGCGGCCAGCGAGTCCTCCAGCATACGGCGTTCGGTGATGTCCGTGTAGCTGGTCAATATCGACTTTGTACTCCGGTCCAGCACCCAGCGACAAAGCACGGCCACACGGCGACCATCGCGAATGATCTGCACAAGCTCGCCGCTGAACTCGCCTTCACCTTGAAGCTGCGCGAGGATTTCCTCCATCGGCTTCGGAAATTCCGTCTGGAGCAGGGAGTCAATCTGCTTTCCGATCGCTTCCTTGGAAGCCCAGCCGTAAAGCTTCTCCGCACCCTTGTTCCACGAACTGATTTTACCATCGAGATCGCGAACGATGATGGCGTCATTGCTCAGGTCGAGCAGTCGCGCCTTCTCCGAAAGGTCTTGCTCCGCCCGCTTTCGCGCAGTGTTGTCGGTGCCAATGAGTAGATAACCGATGATGGCGTCCTGCGCATCGCGCAACGCCGTAACCGATACGATGGCCGGGAAGCGGCTGCCATCCTTGCGGATGTAGGTTAGCTCGTAGATGTCCTCAATCCCATGCGATGCCTTGAACACCAATGCGTCAAAGCCCGGCGTAATCGTGGTTCCGAGTTCGACGCTGAGCGCGCTGGCGCGCGCAATCAGTTCCTCCGAATCGGAAATCTCGGCTGGCGTGAACTTGTTCATCACTTCGGCGGCTGCGTACCCCAGCATCCGCTCGGCGCCGACGTTGAATATCTGGATAACGCCATGTGCATCGGTGGCGATACTTGAGAAGTTGGCGCTGTTGAAGATCGCGCTCTGTAGCGCCCCTGCCTTGACCAGCGCCTCTTGCGCTTCCCTACGATCGGAGATGTCGCGGCAATCGAGGACGACGCTCGCTACGGATGCTTCACGCAATTTGTTGATAGTTGCTTCGAGCATGCGATAGGAGCCATCGCGAGTCCGATGACGGAACTCCACCATGATGTTAGTGAGGAATCCGCTAATGACGTTGTGGAATCCGGAATAGAGTTGCCGCTGTTCGTCGTCGTGGACGAAATTGAAGAGGATCTGCCCCACCAATTCTTCCTTGCCATAGCCGAGCAAGCGCCTTGCAGCCAGGCTCTGCGAAACAATCAAACCACCGGAGCCGATCACCATGATCAGATCGGAACCGCTGTCGAGCACGGTCTGGAGCCGCTCTTCATTTTGCCGCAGACTTTCCTGCGCTGAGCGCAGGAGATAAGGACGACCATCGAGATCGACGATCGCATCGACCTGATCAGAGGTGAACGCCCGCAGTTCATTTTCCGCGTGGGCCAAGCCTAAGGCCAACGCCAGCACCTTTTCGGCGGGGTGCGCGGATAGTTGGGGGGGTACGAAAATCGTGTCTGTCAGCAGCATCGTCGGTCCCATCGGCGTCCTGCCTCCGGGGATATCGACGAATCTCTCGACTCCGCTTGATACCTCCTCCGTGACTGCCGAGTGATTATTTTCGTTCATTTGAGGCTTCAGGCTTTCTAATGGCCGGGGAATGAAAGGGCTTTTTCGGCCGGAAACTTGAAACAGCATGAGTATGGGGCAAGTTCCCGACTCCAACCAATGCCTCCTCGTCGTCCAGCCCATAGCCGCTGGCTATGCGTTGAGCGGACCTTGCAGACTATCGCCCTAAAAACTCTCCCCTTCGCATATTCTCCGATAGCTATTGGCTATGAGCAGGGCCATCCTCACGGAAATCGGCTTTCGTCCCCTGCGCTGATTTAGTGGCTTTTGATTCAGGGAGCATTTCCGCATGGGTCATTTCCGCGAGCGAAAGATAAAAGGCGAGGCTCGATTCAGCGCCGAGATTCTGGCTCAGACGATCCTGATGCAACGCATCGCGGCAGCCTCCAGTGCTGGAGTCATAAAGCGATTGCCCAAGGTCGTTGCGGCCGAGAAACCACTCAAAACAACGGCGCGCCGCGCGGCGCCAGTATTCGTCCCGCGTAAGAGAGTGGGCTTCGAGGCAGGCGGAAATCATGGAATGAGCTTCCAGCGGTTGCTGGTCGAATCGCGCTCTCTCGCCGCCGCGTGACCAGAAGCCGTTGCAGCCAATCGGCGCGAAATGTCCAGCATCGGCCTTCTGTGTCTCAACCAGCCAACGAAGGGACTGCAGCCCCGCATTGAGTGCGTCACCATGGGATGTCCAATAGCCGCTCAGAATCATCGCGTGAGAAAGTTTTGCATTATCGTAGGTGGCGACTGGCTCGAACCATTGCCATTCCTTTGATTCATTGGCGCGAAAGTGATCCAGCAACCTCTGGGTAAGCAGATCGCGCAACTGGTTCACTGTGCGATCGCCTGAAAAGGTGCGCAAATATTCCTGCATTGCGAGCAGCACGAACGCCCATGCTCTTGGCGAAGTAAATCCCTCGACCACCGGCAGCCCTTGCTGAAAGAGCAGCGCGCAGAGATTGCGATGGCCCTCGTTCTTTGAGCGGCCCAGAGCCATGCCCGCAGCCCAAAGCGCACGCGCGTGGCTGTCTTCAGAACCCATGTCTTCCAGCCAATCCCTCCCGTGGCTCATGAAATTCCGAAACCGACAACTCTTTTTGTCAAAGGCATCCCAGAGAAACGCCAGATAGATGCTGGCCAGTCCTTCGAGATCGTGCCGCGTAACGCGACTCGTCATTTCCGGCAGCAACAAGGTAAGGATAAAAGCGCGCGCATTGTCATCAGTGCAGTAACCTTCCGCGTGATTGGGAACATTAAATATAGCGTGCTGAAAAATGCCGGTGTTGTCGCTCATCCGAAAAAGGTGGTCCAGTTTCAGCGGCGGAAGCTCATACGGTCGATTTCCCAGCGTCCGTACTGCGAAGGCTTTGCGCGCTGGCACGCTAAGACTGGCGCGTGCACGGTTGAAGCTTTCCATGTAATGCTGCGCCACAACCGGCCAGATCATCCCCCGCCCCAGTTTCCACGCCTTCTTCCGCATCCTATTCATGAGTGCTGAATCGGCGAGAAATCGAATTACCCCGTCGGCGATAGCCTGCGGGTTTGCGAACGGCACGAGGATACCACGATCCTCCGCTAGCAATTCACGGGCGTACCAATAGGGCGTGGAGATCACCGCTTTTCCCGCGCCAATGGCGTAAGCGAGCGTGCCGGAAGTAATCTGCGCTTCGTTAAGGTAGGGCGTAATGTAAATGTCCGCCGCACCGATGAAGTCCGTCAATTCCGCGAGAGTGACAAACCGATTGTAAAAGATCACACTGCCCGTCACTCCCCGATCCTCTGCTAGCCGCTCCAGTTTCAGCCGGTAAGATTCCCCCTCGTGCGCGATAAGATTCGGATGCGTTGCCCCAAGCACGATATAAACGACATTTGGGTGCTGTTTGAGAATTGACGGAAGCGCCTCGATGACATTTTCAATCCCTTTGTTCGGCGAAAGCAGGCCGAAGGTCAGCAGCACCGTCTTCCCCTCCACGCCGAACTGGTCTTTGTGAAAACTGGGATCAATGAACTGCACATCCGGCACGCCATGGGGGATGACGTCGATTTTATTTGATGCGACTCCGTAGCATTTTTCGAGCAGTTCCCGGCCTCGCTCGGCCATCACGATGAAGCGGTTCGAGAGTTCATCGATCTGTTTCATCACCGCCCGCTGATCGTTGCTCGGATCGCCCAGCACCGTGTGCAGAGTTGTCACCACTGGCATGTGCACATCTCGTAGAAACGCGAGCAAATGGCTGCCCGCGGGGCCTCCATAAATTCCGAACTCGTGTTGAACCGAGACGATCTCGACGTTGTTGATGTTCAGGAAATCAGCCGCCCGCCGATACGAGTCGAGTTCCTTTTCATCAATCTCGAAGCGTATCCGTGCCGGATAATTGTAGCCCTCGGGCCGGTCATTGACCGCCCCCACCAGACAGTCGCATTCTGGAAATTCCGCCGCGACCGCCTCGCAAATATCTGTGGTGAACGTCGCAATCCCGCATTGCCTCGGCATGTAATCGCCAAGGAAGGCAACACGGTTGATGTTTGCGGAAACCATTGGTAAGCAGGAAGTCGTGTCTGTTCTCACGGACTGCACGATGCGCGGGGAGAAAGGCGCCGGCTCCTGTCCCATGTGTTTGTGATAAAACCGCATCGGAGCGATGGCACGGCTCCCGTATTCATTGTCCTGCCCATAAGGCTCGAAAACACTCGTACATTGAATCCGTGACTCTTGTGGATTTCGAACTTTCGGTGCCAAAATTTGGGACGCGAATGTATCGGTGGAGGCATGTGCTTCTTGTTTTTTCTCTCCAAAAACTATCAGGGCGCCCCCTTAATCCGGCCAATACCTCCTCAGGCGTCGCGCCATAGCCAAAAGCTATGGGTGAGGTGCTTCACCTCCGCTTGCCCTCCAAAATGCGCATTTTTTCCGACAAGATTCGTGATAGCCATCGGCTATGGCCCGGGCGATACTTCGAGGAAATGGAACTTCGACACCTGCGGTACTTCGTCGCCGTTGCCGAGGCACTGAGCTTTACGAAAGCCGCCGAAAAGCTGCGGCTCGCCCAGCCCTCGCTCACCCGGCAGGTGCGTAATTTGGAGGACGAAATCGGGGTAAAACTGCTCGACCGCTCAAACAACCAGATCGTGCTCACCGAAGAAGGCAGGCTATTTCTTTTCGATTCGAAGAAACTGCTCTCTCAGTGTGCCGAAAGCGTTGCCGCGGTCCAACGGATGAATCGGGGAGAAAGCTCCGACCTCAATATCGGCTACGTGGCGAACATTCATTACGGGTTGCTGCCAGCAACCCTGGGAGCGTTCCGGAAACTCCATCCGGGTGTGGCCCTTAACCTTTTCGATATGACCAGCGCAGAACAATTTCTGGCGCTTGACGGCCGCAAAATCGACCTCGGCTTCGTTGGCCTCCGCCCCGCGCTCTCCGGGCACGCTTTGCTCTCCGAATGCGTGGCGCATGATACGATGCTCGTCGCCCTCCCGGCCAAGCATCCGTTTGCGAAGAAGCGAGAGGTAATTCTTGCCGAACTGGCGACGCAGTTCTTCATCGCCGGGTCTGCGCAAACCCATCCTGGTTCGCGTGAATGGCTGATCGAGACCTGCCAGGGCGTCGGATTCTCCCCAAAGATCTTGCAGGCAGCGGATCATGCGCCGGCCGCGATCCAGTTTGTTGCCGACGGGCTCGGCGTGGTGCTTTTGCCCAAGCAAATCACGGGACTGCCGCATGAAGGTGTGGTGTTTCGCCCGCTCGTTCCAGCGCTCTTGCGGGAATCGACCATCGCCTGGCGGGACGATAATCCGTCGAAACCGCTCCAGGATTACATCCGGATCGTGAAGGAGCTTTCACACGGCATAGATGTTCGGTAGCGTGTAAGAAACGATGCGAAGCTGCGAAACTCGCATCAGGCGAGGGCGCCCGCGGCTTCGAGGATCGGATAATCCGTGTATCCCTTTGATCCACTCGTATAAAAGGTAGAGGGATCTGGTTCATTGAGCGGAGCGTTCAGCGCAAACCGGCGAGGCAGGTCGGGATTCGCTATGAAGAGAACGCCAAACGCGACCGCATCCGCTTCTTGCGCGGCAAGCACCTGTTCCGCGGTCTCCTGTTCAAATTTCTCGTTTGCGATAAATACGCCTCCAAATGCCTTCTTCAATGCCGGGCCGAGCCGGTTGGCGCCCAGCGATTCCCTGGCGCAAATAAATGCGATACGTCGGGAACCCAACTCCCGCGCGACATATTCAAACAACGCTGCGGGATTGGAATCTCCCATGTCATACATGTCACCTCGCGGAGCCAGGTGCACCCCGACGTGACCGGCACCCCAAACCGGGATCACGGCATCGATGATGTCCAACAGCAGGCGCGCGCGGTTTTTAACCGGACCCCCATAGAGGTCTGTCCGATGATTGCTCTTGTCCTGAAGAAATTGATCGAGGAGGTAGCCGTTGGCTCCGTGAATTTCCACACCGTCAAAACCCGCAATCTGCGCATTTTCCGCTCCTTTACGGTAAGCCTCTATGAGGCCCGGAATTTCCTCCAGTTCCAGTGCGCGGGGCGTGACAAATGATTTCAAAGGACGAACGAGACTTACATGCCCGGCGGCCGGAATTGCGCTGGGCGCCACCGGCAGGCCGCCATCCAGGAACATGGGGTCCGAAATGCGTCCGACATGCCAGAGTTGGAGCAGAATGCGTCCCCCGGCCTTGTGAACGGATTGGGTGACCAGTTTCCAGCCTTCCACTTGCTCCGGCGACCAGATTCCCGGTGTATCGGCGTAACCGACACCCATCGGGGTGACTGAGGTGGCTTCGGAAATGATCATTCCCGCTGTAGCGCGTTGCGCGTAGTATTCGGCCATCAATGCATTGGGAATGCGTTGGGCACCGGCGCGCGAGCGGGTAAGCGGAGCCATGATGATGCGATTCGGAAGGCGCAAGGAGCCGACCTGGATGGGATCGAAGAGCGTGGGATGATTCATTGATGTATTGATGGAGCGGAAAGCTACGGTGCGTCAGCAGTAGTCAGAATGCTAAGCCGCGGGCCGCTATGAGTGGTAATGCTTACTGGCCTATCCGTGAGGATCAGGCTGGTTCCGGGGGTGATTAGTGCGCGAGCATTTGCAAAAAATTGCTGGTCCAAATTAACGTGCCCAATAAGAGCCTTGATGTTCGGCGGGGTGCCACCAACGCTCGCTATTGAGAGCCAACTGCGGCGACCTTGAGAATCCACATCGGCGAGGGCTGAGTAGACATAAGATCCATTCACGCCGTGAAGGCCGCCAACCGATGTGCGGCCTATTTCGATCCCATTGCGATAAACATAGACCACACCATCCGCACTGCTGACGACAATGGAAACTGGCCCCGCAAGCGCCTTCTCCGGCTGCCAGATAGTGCCGCCGCGCGGAATTGCCGCACTTGGCGTCATCGCAAAGAGCAAACCGGGAGCGGCAGTGCTGGCGGTTCCGGATTTGTGTTCTGCAACGATGACTGTGGTGCCGTTGGTTGTGACGGTGTAAAGCTGCTTCGCGAAATCGAGCGGTATATGCACACATCCGTGCGATTCGGGATACCCGGGAAGATCGCCTGCATGAATTGCAACTCCGCCCCAGGTGAGCCGCTCCATGAACGGCATGGACGCTCCGTGATAAACACTCGAATGATGCACCACATTCTTTTGCAAAATCGTGAAAACGCCCGTGGGTGTACGATGCCCGGGCTTGCCAGAACTGATGGTGCAGCGCCCAATTTCCACGCCGTTGCGATATACGTAGAGCTTTTGCCTGTCCAGGCTGACAAGGATGACCACGGGGCCTGCCGGCGAAACCTCGGGACGCCAAACGTACTCATCCTGCTTGATGTGGGGCGTGAACGGCCCAACCTGGTGTCCACTCGTCATGCCGATGGCGTTGGTTAGCGAGACGAGAACGAACAAGCTCAATATGGCACGCTTGGTAATGTGTAAGACGTGGCGGGGATACATAGACGATGAGCACTGTGGGGCGTTCGAAAACCGACGAATTGATCTATTTATCCGACAACACGGCGACACCGGGTAACTCGCGACCCTTGAGTAGCTCCAGTGAGGCGCCACCACCCGTGGAGAGGAAGGTCATCTTATCGGCAAGGCCGAATTGCCTGACAGCAGTCACGGTATCGCCACCGCCAATAATGGACTTGGCTCCGGAATTCGCGATGGCACTGGCAATAGCGCGTGTGCCGTGGGAGAATTCCGGAATCTCGAAGACACCTACGGGGCCGTTCCAGAGAATGGTCTTGGCCAATGCGATCTCCTTTTCGAAGTATTTGATTGTGAGGGCTCCAATGTCGACGCCTTCCCATCCGTCAGTGATGCCCTTCTCGTGGCACAGGGGTGGGGTGTTCCGAGTGGTGGCACCAGCTTTAATAAATTCGGCTTCAAGCGTGTCGAGAGGAAGGAGAAACTTGACTCCCCTGGCTTTAGCAAGGTCAAGAATTTCCCTGGTGAGGGTGACCTTGTCCGGTTCGACGAGACTATTGCCGACGTTGATTCCCTCAGCGAGAAAGAAAGTGTATGCCATCGCGCCGCCGATGAGGATGGCATCGGCCTTTCC
>Ga0182012_10002379_pt1 | contig 20323 bp, 15 predicted proteins | sample 612S2SmetaG_FD_120486 | JGI IMG/M metagenome (GOLD analysis project Ga0182012, IMG submission 120486) | Permafrost microbial communities from Stordalen Mire, Sweden - 612S2S metaG | ecosystem: Environmental > Terrestrial > Soil > Wetlands > Permafrost | place: Sweden: Stordalen | collected...
CCGCGTATGGGTCGGGAAGAACGCGCGGTTGCCGTTGTTGCGGCCGCCGCGGACGAAGAACACTTCTACGCAGGTCTGGCCGGCGATCTGCCAGGCGGCGATCACGTCGGCGTTCTCTAGGCTGGCCGGGTTGATGACGTCGCTGCCCTGCACATGCGTCAGGCCGCGGATGCGGTCGCGCACGGCGGCGGCGCGCTCGAACTCCAGCGTTTCGGCGGCGCGCTCCATCTCCGCCGCCAGTTCCTGCTGCACCACGGCCGACTTTCCGGCGAGGAACGCCTTCGCCTGCGCGACCAGCGTGCCGTATGCCGCCTGGTCGATCCGCCCGACGCAGGGGGCCGAGCAGCGCTTGATCTGGTACAGCAGGCAGGGGCGGGAGCGGTTGGCGAACACCGTGTCGGCGCAGGAGCGCAGCAGGAACACGCGCTGCATCGCGGTCACCGTCTGGTTCACCGCCCAGGCCGAGGCGAACGGCCCCCAATAGCTGCCCTTCCGAACCTGCGCGCCGCGATGCTTGGCGATCTGCGGGAACGGGTGATCCTCGGTCAGCATCAGCCACGGGTAGGATTTGTCGTCCCGCAGCACGATGTTGAACCGCGGCTTGAGCCGCTTGATCATGTTGGCCTCGAGCAGCAGCGCCTCGGCCTCGGTGTGGGTGGTGATCACCTCCATCGCAGCGGTCTCGTTGACCATGCGGCGGAGCCGTTCCGGCAGGCGCACCGGCTGGGTGTAGGCGAGGACGCGCTTCTTCAGGCTGCGTGCCTTGCCGACGTACAGCGCCTCGCCCTTGGCATCGAGCATGCGGTAGACGCCGGGACCCGGCGGCATGGTGTCGAGCGCGGCGACGATGACGGCGGCGCCGGTCTCGGCTGCGGGGCTTACGGCGTCGGTCAATTGCATCCTTTGTTGCGCTGCAACCGCTCGGAAGTGCCAACGAGCGTTCGCTCGGAAGCAGAATCTTGCTCGGGGCGATGGCCGGCTCGCGCAGGATTGATCCGGGCAGGGGGCCGCCGGGAGACTCGGAATTCCCGCCGGATTGATCCACCGGTTGTGTGGATAAGTCTGTGGGCAGGAACCGCCGTAGCGTCGCTAAAGCCGCGGTATTGCTGGGCCACATTCATATTGCCCAAAATTGAGGCACAAGTAACATACTGGTTTTGCTGTATTTTCTGCCCGTCTGCGATCCCGGTGTTAACACAATCCGCCATGTCACTGACCGGACAGCGGCGGCAGGCAGCGAGTGGACAAATTCGTCCTTTGCGATGCTCGTTTCCGTGATCGGCCATCGTCGAGCGGTGGACGAAGGGCTGCGGCCGGCAATCGCGAACCTGTGCACGACGTGCCAAATCCCGAAGCCGCCGTCCCGAGAGCGACGAAATAATATCGCAGCCGGTCCGTGAGGCCGATTTCAACCGTCTGATGTGGCCATTCAGCAGGCTCGCGCCAAACGCGTGAGGTCGCTTCGCGCTGCAACGTCGTGGACTGACCAGCCAGGACGCCGGTTGCCCTCAAGCGATTGCAGACTGGCATTGCCGACTATTCCCCGGTGGCATCATTGCGGCTGGCCGCCCACTGCAGGTGCTGGCCGCCGTCCAACGCCAGCATCTGGCCGGTCAACGACGGTAGGGCAAGGATAGCGAGCACGGCGTGCGCGACCTCCTCCGGCGAGGTGCCGTGCCCCAGCGGTACCGACGCGGCCTGGCGGGCAAATTGCTCCGGTGTCTGGCGGGGGCTTGGCAGGGCGGGGCCTGGGCCGATGCCGTTCACCCGGATGCGCGGCGCCAGCGCCAACGCCATGGTCTGCGTCAGCGCCCAGAGCGCGGCCTTGCTCGCGGTGTAAGAGACGAAGTGCGGCGTGAGCGACCAGACGCGCTGGTCCAGCATGTTGATGACCACGCCCTCCGCCGGAGCGGGCAGGAGACGGCCGAAGGCCTGGATCAGCGCGAACGGCGCGCGCAGGTTGGTTTCGAGATGCGCATCCCAGGACGCGCGGGTGACGTCGTCCCACTCGTCGCGCTCGAAGCGGCTGGCGTTGTTGACCAGCACGCCGACCGGTCCGAGGTGCTCCAGCGCGGCAGGCAGCAGAGCGGCGACCTGCGCTTCGTCGGCAAGGTCCGCCTGCAGCAGCGCGGCCCGGCGGCCGGCCTGGCGGATGTCGGCGCAGACTGCCTCGCCGGCGTCGCGGCTGCGGTGGCAGTGGATGGCGACGTCGAACCCGGCGCCGGCGAGGGCGAGGGCGATCGCCCTTCCCAGGCGTTGCGCCCCGCCGGTGACCAGCGCGGCGCGCGGGATGGTGGCGGGAATGACGGCGACGGGCATGCGGGTCTTTTACCCCGGCAGCGAGGGCGGCATCCAGAGCGGGATTGATACCGGGTTGCTGGTTGCCGCACGGCCCAAAGCGGCAGCAGATCGCGCGCGGCGGGAATTGACGGCAAACCGCGTCACCTGCCGTGGCCGACATCGTGCGAGCCGAAGCATGTTGAACGTTGCATGCGGAAAAAAGTGAAAACCCACTCGACAACGTTACTCATTCATGGCAGTATTTCAATACAGGCCGTTTCGAAACCGATTGTGCGGTCATGAGCCTCCATATCCATGCCGGAGCCGACTGATCGGCCGGGAGATTGTCGTGATTGCACTTGGTGTACTGACCGCGGGTCGTTGCAGAATCATTGCGTGCGTTTGTGCATCAACGATGATGTTAACGGCCTGCGCCGGACAGGTGTCATCCAACGGGCCACTGACACCCGCCCAGCAGCAATTGAAGGACTCGAACCAGCGATTCAATCAGACGCTGGCGGAGGGCGCCATCATCGGCGCCGTGCTCGGCGGGGTGCTCGGCGCGGCATTGGGCGGACGGAACGCGGTGGCGATGGCGGCTCTTGGGGCCGGGGCGGGCGCGGCGTTGGGCGGCGCGGCGGGGTATGCCGTCGCACACAATAACTTCGAACATGCCCGCACCGAGCAAAACCTGCAGAAAGCGATCGCTGAGGCAAACCAGGACGCTGCCGCATACGAGGTGTCCGCTGACGCCTCCGCGCGGATTATCGAGGAAGCGCGCGCCAAAGTTGCTTTGCTCGATCAGCAGTACCGGCAGAAGAAAATCACCGCAAGTCAATACAGCCAAAACCTCGCCGGTTATCGAGAGAGTTCCGCGATCATGGAGAAGCAGCTAGGCCAGATGAATACTGAGTCCGCCACATTGAGAGCTGATGCGGGCACGGTTTCGAGCGACAATAGCAGCATCATGATCGCGTCGGCACAGCATATCGAACAAGCCCGCCAGAAAGAACAGAAGAGTTATCAAGAGCTCCAGCAGATACTCGCTTCAGGACCCGCTGGTTGAGACTGGAGATGGTATCCCCGGTTCGAGTCGCCCCGGTCGCTTTGCTGGTTGCTCTTGCCGCCTGTTCAAGCACAGGGTGCGACCCGACGCGTGCCGGATTCCTGGAGGGCATCAACTGCGCCAATGGAGGCTACCAGCAGCGAGAGCTTGTGCTGAACCAGGGACTGGCGCAGGCGCAAGCCAACGAGCTCGAACAAAAGGCGCAGGCGGCCGAGGCCGCGAATGCTGCCACCACAGCCCAGGCCCAACTGGCGGCGCGCCAGCGCCAAATGGCGGGGCTTGACGCGAAGTTGGGAAATCTGCGCCAAAAACTGAAAGCTGCCGCGGCTCGGCAGGGGGCCGATAGTGACGCGATCCGCCGCATATCAGTGCAAATGGCCGACCTTTCCCGACAGCAGGACGCCGCGCGGCACGATCCGCTGGAGGCCAACATGCGCGCGATCGAAGATCGCCAGCGCCAGATTGTTAAAATGCTGAACGATCTGAACTGACATTCGCGGTAGCCTGGACGCTGCCTAATTGCGCGGTTGGCCGGTTGCGCTTGGCATCGCAAGAATGGTCGTCCTCATTCGTTCGCGCGATGGAGCGGTGCCGCCCTGAATCTGCTGAACTTGCTGCAACAGGATCGGCAGGAATCGTCTGAACTGCACAAGCCCTTGTTCTGACATATCCTGATCGATCCGGTCGACTCGCGCGGCAACGTTTAGCCGGGCAGGCCCGGACGAGATCTGCAACAACAGCGTGGAGTAAAGATCCAGAAAAGAGTCGATATCGCCGCGATACCGCGCAGCGGCTCCGTTCACGGTCTTGGCGCTATCAGGCGCTATCGCGGCAAAGCCTTCGGCAAAATTTGCGAATCGATTTGTCTGCCATATGAAGTGTGCCAGCATCACCGCTGTCTCGATTTGAATATCGAGAACCGCAAGCGTTTGCTCCGAGTCGTCTGTTGCGGTCGCAGCGGTGCGCAAAGCCGGCCACGGTGTTGGACTCCGGAAGGCAAGTGGCATTGGCAGCACGGGCAGCGCAGTCGCTGCGACCGGTGCGACAAGGCCCGCGACGACAATCCATACTGCCGGGCGGGTCCCACGCCAATCGACGCGTCGCGCCGTCAACGCCAGAACCGCTCAAGTATCGCCGAGGCTCTGGCGGCCTCGGTGCCGCTGCCGCGCGCGCGCTGTTCCAGATATGCGCGCAGGGCGTCTCGCTCCTGAACGGCCGATGCATCGCCTTCCATCACCGCGGCTCGATAGTTTTGGGCTGCCTGTGACAGGTCAGGCTGCAGGCCTACCGGTCGGGATGCCTGATTTGGATCGTAAATCCGAGCCATGGCGACAAATGCCGCCGGGCTGTGCAGGGTCTTGGCCGCATATTGCAACACCATCATCGCGCCGTTGATCTGCGCTTCATCCCCGGTATTGAATCGCCGGTCGGCCTCCGCGATCAACTCGGCTGCCGGGCGCCCGCTGCCAATGAGTTCTTCCACCGACATCGTGTGGAGCGATTTGCCCCCCGGTGTCTGGATGAACACCGTGGGATCGACCGCTCCCGACTTGCTGTTGATAAACGTCGAGCCGGAGGATGCCGCCGAGTTGCTGGTGGAACGAACCGGCGCTGCCGACAGCCCTGGTCCAATCCCGTCGTGATTGGGTCGTGCTGGCGTCGACTCGCCGCCGTTCAAGGCAGATTTTCCAATGGTTGGGTCGGTCTGCCACGGCTGCCACAAAAGAAGGCCGAGCGCTGCCGCGACACCCACCGCAGCCGAGCCGAGCGCCAGCGCAGGCAGCTTGCGGGATACGCTCGATCGGCCGCCAGCCCTTCCGGCTCCGCCCTGCATCAGGTCTGTCGCGGGGGCGTAGGACGGGATCGTGTCGTCGGTGGCTGGCGGCTCATAAATGGTGGTGGGGCGTGCCGGAGGCGGCACCCTGGCGAGGATACTGTCCCGAACAATTCCAGGCGCCGCGCGTTCGATGGCGCTTGCGCCGATCGCATCGCTGAACTCGTCCACCGTCGCGAAACGCGCAGCCGGGTCCTTGGCCAGCGCCCGTTGCACGGCCTGGTCGATCCGCGGATCGATGTCGGATACCATTTCACGGAGCGGGCGGACCGGCATCTCCAGATGCCCGCGCATGATTTCGGCTTCGGTCGGCGCATCGAACGGAATGTTGCCTGTCAGCGCCTCGTACACCACGCAGGCCAGGCTATACAGGTCGCTGCGTTCGCTGCCCTCCCCGCCGCGGAACTGTTCGGGCGCCAGGTAGGCATAGGTGCCGAGCAGGCCGGTTCGGGTCAACCGCTGCGTGCCGCGGATGCGGGCGATGCCGAAATCCATGATCTTCAGCACGCCGGTCTCGGTCAGCATGACATTCGACGGCTTGATGTCGCGATGAATGACCCCCATCCGATGCGCGTATCCGAGACCGGCCGCCGTCTGGGCGATGATCGCCAGGGTCTCCTGCACGCTGAGGCGGCGCAGCCGGCCAAGCACGGTGTCGAGCGTCTGGCCGTTGACCAGTTCCATCACCAGGAACACGTCCTGGGCAACGCGCGGCATCCCGTAGAGCGTCGTGATGTTGGTGTGGTTGAGCCGGCCGAGGCTGATTCCCTCCGCGCGGAACCGCTCCATCATCGACGGGTTGCTGCTAATCTCCGGTCGTAATGTCTTGATGGCCACCCAGCGCCGCAGGTCGGTGTCGATGGCGGCGTAAACCGTGCCGAAACCGCCGGAGCCGAGGACATTCTTGATCTCGAACTGGCCGATATGACTGGGCGTCATGTCGCGTCGTCAGCCAAGGGGGCTGCCTCCACTTTGCGCGTCGGACGCTCCTGCCGAGGCTGCTCCGCCGCATCCTCCGCGATGACAAACACGCCGACGGAGATGTTGTCGTAGCCGCCGGCCTGCAGCGCCGCATCGATCAGCGCTTGACAGGCTTCAGGCGGATCGCCCCCGCCGACGATTTGCTTGATTGCCACCGCATCGACGAGATCCGAGAGACCATCCGAGCACAGGATGAGCCGGTCGCCGGCCCGCAGCGCCATTCCCTCGGTCCAGCAATAGGGCTCGACGGCAGGCCGCGTACCCAATGCCTTGACGATCACGTTTCGGTCCGGGCTGGCTGCGGCCTCCTGTTCGGTCAGCGATCCTTGCCGAACGAGTTCCGCGACCAGGGTGTGGTCAAGGCTGATCTGGTGCAGTTCGCCATCGCGCATGATGTAGGCACGGCTGTCGCCGACATGGGCGAGATAGGCCTGACCGTGCTGAACGGCGATGGCGGTGCAGGTGGTCCCCATTCCCGCACAGTCCGGATCACTGAGGCTTTGCCGGTAAATGGCCTCGTTGGCGAGGGCGAAGCAGCGTTCCAATGCCTCCGGCACCGACCCGTCCGCCTCGTAATAGTGCGCCCGGATGGTATCGGCGGCGATCCGGCTGGCAACCTCGCCCGCGGCATGGCCGCCCATGCCGTCCGCTACCAGCAACAATGCGCCGCGACGCTGTGCGGGATCGTCGCGCCGGGGCAAGACATAGGCCACCATGTCTTCATTGCCGCTCCTGACCGCACCGACGTGGCTGAGCATCGCCCCACTCACGGCAAGGGGCAGCTCAGCCGGTCGATCGCTTGCAGGACACATCACCTCACCAGGTCCGTCATCGCAGCGGCCGCGAACACGCTACTCCTTCCGCTGGACCGGCATCAGTTCCCGCCCGTAGTGGATGGGCACGGCGAGCGTCATGGTTTCCCGCAACGTCCCGTAGGTGAACAGGCCGATCACCTTGCCATTGGAGTCGAACACCGGCCCGCCACTCGCTCCCGGTCCGGCGGCGGCGGTGAGCTGATACAGATCGCCCATCGGCCCGATCACCGTAACGGCGCCATGCTGCTCTTCCCGAACGCTGAGGCGGGAGATGACGCCCGAAGCGACGGTCGGTTCCGGCACAATCTCCAACTGCTGGTGGATCTCACCGCGCTCGATGGTGGAGATCGCTGCATAGGTCGTCACCGAGTTGCCAGGGTAACCCAGCACGGTCACCGGGCCGCCAATGGTGACCGCGTCATCGGGCGCCTGTTGCACCGCCGTCAGTGGTTCCGGGCTATCGATTTTTATCAGCGCCACGTCGGCATCCGTCGAGGCGCGCACGAGCCGCGCATTGATGCTCATGCGGCTCCCGGGGAACCGGACCTCAAGCTCGTCATTGCGGCCCTCGAAGATACGGTTCGAGTCGCCAATGGCAATGGGAAGCCTGGAGTTGAAGACCATGCCGCCTTTGTCGGGTATCCAATTGATCAGGTCACGGAATTCGCCACCATGGGACGACACGTCGAACGCCTTGCCTTCGGGCTTCTTCCTGGGGTCCGTCTGCAATTGGAACAACACCCCGCGGCCCTGCTCATAGGGCGAGAACTGGTTGTAGTTGATCAGCCAGCCGGCCGCGACGTGCTTGTTGGTAAGAATGTAGCCTTGGTCGTTGATCACGAAGCCACTGCCGTTGCCTGCAGCACCCACTTTATGGTTCGTGCGGTCCTCGTCCTCCGTCGTCAGCCAGCGGACGATCTGGTGGTTCGGCAACTCGATATAAGCAGGCAGCATTTGTCCATTCAGTGGCCAGGTTTTGTGAAACAACGGCTTGCCGGTATCGCGGTCGACAAGCCGCCATTGCATGCCGATATAAACGGTCGCGTTGCCATATTTCTGCACGACCTCGCTCGGGCTCACCCCGAGCTGCTCCTTTAGCTTTTTCTCGCTACTAACGCGCTCCGCCGCAAGAGCGCGCTTCTGTTCCTCGACTGCCAGCGCGCTCGCGGCCTCGGCCTCGCGCGCCTTTTCTTCGATCTGCGCGACGGTCTGCTGCTTGTCCACCGTCATTCGATAGTACAACACGCTGCCCGCTGCGGTGATGACGACAAAAACGCCCGCCAGCGCGTACATCCACTTCCGCCCGGTTGCCTGCCGCTCTTCGGACAGCATCCGTTGCACCGTCTCGCGGCCCACGCCTGGCCGCGCCGTCGGCGGCGGCGGAACGATCGTGCCCAACGCCGGCCCCGCGGAAATCCGGGTGGTTGGCGTTGGTGCCGCGCCAACCGATTCGGGGATGCGCGTGGTCGCCGGAGGTGTCGTGGCGATGACGCGGGTGCGGGCCACGAGATGCGGCGGCCGCGGTTGCACGTCGAAAACGAAGGACGGCCCTGAAGCCCCAAGTTGCACCGTGTCGCCGGGCAACAACTCGATTTCGGAACCAATGCGGGTGCCGTTGACCAAGGTTCCGTTCGAGCTGCCGAGATCGGCGATGACGAAACCCGGCCGGTCGCCATTGGTGATGCGGATAACCGCATGGCGCCGACTGACGGCATCATCACGTTTCGGGTCGAAAACGATGGCGCAGGTCGGGTCCCGCCCCATCGCCAGCTCCTGAGTAGACTCAAGAGGGAATTGCTCGATCTGATTTGCCTTCGAGCCACTCTGATGCTGAATAACGAGCCTGGTCGACATTATATTCCCCATGCTGAACCTACCGGGTCAGCGTATCGGTCCGGTTCCAAGCTAAACCGATCCGATCCGGCTCCGCCAGCGGAATCGGTCCGTAGCCAGAAGAAAATCGCTAAGTTGGCCGAAGCGAAAGATGCAACTCTCGTTTTGGTTTGGCCGGTGCGTTCGGCTTCCGGCAAAATCAAGCGCCAAACGGCGCTCCCCGCTTACGAGATGTTCAGCGCAGCAGGACTTGTTCTTGCCCGCTTAGGATGCGGCAGGCTCTCAGCTATCCATCTTAGGTTGCGGGGTTCACTGGCAGCGGGAAACGCAATCCGCCGATATGTATGCGTGTCTGACGCTAAGGCCCGCGCCGGCGCATCCCGCCGCGGCCGCCGCGCCGCTTCGCCGGATCGTAGCCGCCGCCCCCGGGACCCAGCGGCTCCGGCGTGCGGTCCCGCTTGCGCGACGACGCGCTCGACACCGGCGGCGGTTCCAGTCCCAGTTCCAGCGCCTCCAGCCGGCGGATTTCGTCGCGCAGCCGCCCCGCTTCCTCGAACTCCAGATCGGCCGCCGCGGCGCGCATGCGCTTTTCCAGCTCGGCGATCGACGCGTTCAGGTCCTTGCCGACGAACTCCGCCACGCCGGAATCCGCCACCGGCGCCACGGTCACGTAGTCCTGTTCGAACACGCTCTGCAGCACCTTGCCGATGTGCTTCTTCACCGATTGCGGCGTGATGCCGTGCGCCTCGTTCCACGCCTGCTGCTTGGAGCGCCGGCGGTCGGTCTCCTCGATCGCGGCGCGCAGGCTGCGGGTCATCGTGTCGGCGTACAGGATCACGCGGCCATCGATGTTGCGCGCTGCCCGGCCGATGGTCTGGATCAGGCTGGTCTGCGAGCGCAGGAACCCTTCCTTGTCGGCGTCCAGGATCGCCACCAGCGCGCATTCGGGGATATCCAGCCCCTCGCGCAGCAGGTTGATCCCGACCAGCACGTCGAACACGCCCAGCCGCAGGTCGCGCACGATCTCGATCCGCTCCAGCGTGTCGATGTCCGAGTGCAGGTAGCGCACCTTCACGCCGTGCTCGGTCAGATAGTCGGTCAGGTCCTCGGCCATCCGCTTGGTCAGCGTGGTGACCAGCGCCCGCCCGCCTTGCGAGGTAACCGTGCGGCATTCGGCCAGCAGGTCGTCCACCTGGTGCTCGACCGGCCGCACCTCGGTCACCGGGTCGATCAGCCCGGTGGGACGGATCACCTGCTCGGCGAACACGCCGGCGGTGCGCTCCATCTCCCACGGCCCCGGCGTCGCCGACACGAACACGGTCTGCGGACGGAACCGCTCCCACTCCTCGAATTTCAGCGGCCGGTTGTCGATGCAGGACGGCAGGCGGAAGCCGAACTCCGCCAGGATCGACTTGCGCGCGAAGTCGCCCCGGTACATGCCGCCGAGCTGCGGCACCGTCACGTGGCTTTCGTCCACCACCAGCAGCGCGTTCTCCGGCAGGTATTCGAACAGCGTCGGCGGTGGCTCGCCGGGATTGCGGCCCGACAAGTACCGGGAATAGTTCTCGATGCCTTTGCAGGAGCCGGTCGTCTCCATCATCTCGATGTCGAAGGTGGTGCGCTGTTGCAGCCGTTCCGCTTCCAGCAGCTTGCCTTCGGCGACCAGCTCGTCGAGCCGTTGTTTCAGTTCGATCTTGATATCCGTGACCGCCTGGGTGAGCGTCGGCCGTGGCGTGACGTAGTGGCTGTTTGCGTAGACGGTGATCTCGTTCAGCCCAGCGGTCTTCTCACCGGTCAGCGGATCGAATTCGGCGATCGACTCGATCTCGTCGCCGAACAACGTGACGCGCCAGGCGCGGTCCTCGTAGTGGCTCGGGAAAATGTCCACCGTCTCGCCGCGCAGGCGGAACGATCCGCGCGCGAACGCGGTATCGTTGCGGCGGTATTGCAGGTTGACCAGCGCCTTGGCCAGCGTGTCGCGATCGATCCGCCCGCCGGTCTCCAGCTTCACGACCATCTTGGCGTAGGTCTCGACCGAGCCGATACCGTAGATGCACGACACCGAAGCAACGATGATCACGTCGTTGCGTTCCAGCAGCGCCTGCGTCGCGGCGTGGCGCATGCGGTCGATCTGCTCGTTGATCTGCGCATCCTTTTCGATATAGGTGTCGGTGCGCGGCACGTACGCTTCCGGCTGGTAGTAATCATAGTAGCTGACGAAGTATTCCACCGCGTTGTCGGGGAAGAAACTCTTCATCTCGCCGTAAAGCTGCGCCGCCAGCGTCTTGTTCGGCGCCAGGATCAGCGTGGGCTTCTGCACCGCCTCGATCACCTTTGCCATGGTGAAGGTCTTGCCCGAGCCGGTGACGCCGAGCAGCACCTGGTCGCGCTCGATCTGCTCCACACCGCGGACCAGTTCGGTGATCGCGGTCGGCTGGTCGCCGCTCGGCTCGTACTCCGAGACGACGGTCAGCCGGCGGGTCATCGGCTTGGCCGGTTGCTTCTGCGGGCTGAACGCGACTGGGGCGGGACGCGCGAGCGTCTGGGACATGGCGGAAGCTCCTCAGGCCGCTACACATGGCGCGCGGCGGCGGCGCCGTCGAGGGATGCTGCAACCTTTAGAGTGGACCAGCGAAGCGCCGTCCACCGCTGCGCCGCGGAGGCCCACGGGGCGAAAAAGGGATCGTGGGCGTCAGACCGAGGTTTATGACCGCCAGTCCGCGGTTTATGACAGTATGATGAACCCCATGGATGCATCCCCACATCACGGTCGCAGCATCGTAGCAACCCCGTCACTCTCCGAACGGCGTGCCGCCGGCACCGGCTGGCGACGCCAGGTTCCGCGCAGCGCCCAGGGGGCATGGCAGACGCCTGAAAGCCGGCGCGACCCGGTCGACATCCTGATCGAGCAGGGTGAGAGCCGGCTGCCGGAGCTGCTGCCGGTCCGATATGCGCGGATGAAGGCCGACCCGTTTGCCTTCCTGCGCGGTGCGGCCGCCATCATGGCCGCGGACCTCGCCCGCATGCCGGCCACCGCTCTGCGCGCCCAGTCCTGCGGCGACTGCCATCTGGCCAATTTCGGCTCCTATGCGACGCCGGAAGGAACGCCGGTGTTCGATATCAACGATTTCGACGAGACGCTGCCGGCGCCGTTCGAATGGGATCTGAAACGGCTGGCCGCCAGCCTTGTCGTTTCGGGGCGGGTGAGCGGCTATTCGGAAAAGGACTGTCGCCACATTGCCCGCACCGCCGCGCATCGTTATCGCCAGCACATGGCCCGGCTGGCGCTGGTGCCGCCGCTTGCCGGATGGAGTTCCCGCATCGACCTTGCCGCGGCGATCGCCGACATCGACACGCCCAAGCTTCGTGCCAAGCTGGAGAAGCGCCTCTCGAACCTACTGGCCAGCGGGAAAAACCATTTCGGCCTGGTCGGAGAGAGCGACGGCGCCTGGCGGATCAAGGAGAAGCCGCCGCTGGTGCATCATCTTAGCAAGCGCGAACTGCATGCAAAAAGGGCGTTCGCCTGCTACGCGGCGACCTTGCAGGAAGATCGGCGCGTGCTGCTGCAGCGCTATCACCTGCGCGACGTCGCCTTCAAGGTCGTCGGCGTGGGCAGCGTCGGCACGTTCTGCGCCATCGGGCTGCTGATGTCGGACGGCAATGCGCCGCTGCTGCTGCAGATCAAGGAGGCGCAGGCATCCGTCCTGGAGCCGTTCGCGGGCAAGTCGGACTACGCCAACCATGGCCAGCGCGTGGTCGTCGGGCAGCGCATCATGCAGGCCGCAAGCGACATTTTCCTGGGCTGGACGGTCGAGCCCGTGGACGGCCGGTGCTTCTATGTCCGGCGGCTGAAGGACTCGCCGCTGGCCGATATCGGCAGCCGGATCGCGAAGTCCCTGCCGTTCTACGCCGAGCTGTGCGGCCGGACGCTGGCCCGCGCCCATGCGCGCTCCGGTGACGCGGTCGCGATCGCCGGCTACATGGGGGACGGGACGGGGTTCGAGCGGGCGATCGCGGCGTTTGCCATGACCTATGCCGACCAGACGGAGACGGACTGGCACGCCTTCCTGGACGCCATCAAGGCCGGTCGAATCACGGCGGGAGAACCTTGAGGTACATCGGATCGCCGTCGTTTCGATGCCGTCGCTTCGATGCCGTCGCTTCGATGCCGTCGCTTCGATGCCGTCGCTTCGACCGGGCAGCTCGCCACGGCGAACGGATACGCTACACGGGGACGGTCAGGGCGTCGTAGCTGAACAGCCATTCGCAGCGTTTCCGCTCGTCATGCCCGGTCCACGCGCGGGCCACGAAAGCAGCCGCGCTGGCCGGGTCCGCGAGTTCGGCCGACAGGAGCCGTGGCAGATTCGCTGCGGACGCGTGCACGATCGCGGCAGTGCGGACAACGCGCGCGGTCTCGAAACGAACCAATCCATCGGGCACGCCGGTTGCTGCTTCGGCCAGGCAGCGCGCCACCAGCAGCGCGTCCTCGATCGCCATGCAGGCGCCCTGTCCGAGCAGGGGCAGCGCCGGGTGGGCAGCGTCGCCGATCACGCAAGCCCGGCCCTGCGCGAAGCGCCGCAGCGGCTCGCGGCTCAGCAGCGCCCATTTAAACGGCGCCTCGACGGCGCGAATGATCGCGTGGACGTCCTCGTGCCAGCCTGCCAGGTCGGCCAGCCATTCCTTGGCGGTGCCGGGCTGGAACCAGGATTCCGGCAGCCAGTCGTCGCGTTGCACCACGCAGACGACGTTGAGGCATTCGCCCCGGCGCAGAGGATAGGTGAGGACATGGCCGTAGCAGCCGAGCCAATGGGTGCCGATCAGGCGCCGCATCGGCGCGGGCAGCCGTTCCATCGGTGCAATGCCACGCCAGGCCATCAGGCCGGTGTACGCGGCGGGAGAGGCGCCGATCATCGTCCGGCGCACGCGTGAATGCACGCCGTCGGCACCGATCACGGCGTCGCCGGTCGCCGAGCGTCCGTCGCCGAGGTGCATCGTCACCGCGTTTTCGCCGGATTCGAGCCCGATGCACCGCGCCCCGAGGCATACCGACTCTGGACTGCGTGCGCGCACGGCATCCAGCAGCACGCCATGCAGATCGGCCCGATGAAGCATCCAGTATGGCGCGCCGTAACGTTCCGCCGCGCCAGTGCCCGGGTCGTCCATCGGCCAGGTCTGCCCGGTGTTCCACAGCCGGACTTCCTTGCCGGCGGTGTGCCAGGCAATGCGTTCCAGCGCGGGTCCTAGCCCGAGCCCCAGCAAGACGCGGGTGGCGTTGGGGCTGAGTTGCAGCCCGGCCCCCACCTCGGGTGAGGCGGCGCTGCGCTCGAACACCTGTACGTCGATCCCGCGGACGAGCAGTGCAAGCGCGGCGGTGAGGCCGGCGATGCCGCCACCGGCGATCAGCACCCGCTTAGGTTGCATCCCGCGCCGGGTCAGATCGCGAAATTGGGCGGCGCTCCGGCCGCCCGCTGCAGCCCGGCGGCTTCGGCCTGGTGGATCAGGTCCGCCACCGTCAAATCCGCCAGGCGCTGTTCGACCAGGCCGTTCAGCTCCCGCCATAATGGCACGAGGACGATGCGCGGCAGGGTTCCCGTCGGCTCGGCTTCCTCGGCTTCGACCACCGCGTGCACGATTGCGGCGAGTGTCAACGCCCGCGCCGGCCGGCCGAGCCGATAGCCGCCGCGGGGACCGCGCAGGCTTTCCAGCACCTGGGTCCTGGACAGCGCCTGCAGCAACGGCTCGATGCCGCGCCGCGGCTGCCCGATCCGCTCGGCGATCTCGCCGCCGTTCACCGGGCCGGCGGCCTGGTGAAAGGCGACGTCCAGCACAACGGCGATCGCGGTCAGTGCGCGGTCCTGGCGGAGCAGCATGCAACTTCCTTTGGCGCATTCCACGCTACGAGTGCTGACGATATTGTGAAGATCGCTGATGCCATGCCTGCGTCAGTGCGTCTACCGGCGCGCGCGGCCGGGGACGCCCCGCTTCGGCGGGTGGACGACACGGTGGAGCTGCACCGAGGCAAGCATGGGCGCGCGGCGAGATGCCAGGCGAGGCACCATGCAGCCGCGTGGGGCGCCGCCGGTTCGATCGCGCGTGCGGCGAAGAGTGTTGGCACCACGCAAGAGCGCCCGTGAGGCCGCCGCCTCACAGGCGCCAAACCGTTCTTTTCGGTCCGATCACCGAACTATCGCGAAACCCCCAGTCGCGTTAGCTGGCGTGACTGTTGTTCTAATTATCTCTGCAAGCGCGATTTGTTCCCAATCCGTATGTCGCGTACTTGAAACGCGCAAAGGCCAAGCGGCGGCTGGCCGCGAGTGCCTCGCTCAGTAAGCTGGCTGTACCGTCGTGGTGCCGCCGGGTCCCACGGTCGTCGTCGAGCCTGGCGAGACGTAGGTCGTGGACCCTGGCGTCGTATAGGTTGTCGTGCTGGGCGCCGTGTAGGTCGTCGGGCCGGGCGTTACGATCGCAGCGGCCGGTTGTTGCGGCGGCGGGTTATGAACATCGACGCAGCCGGCAGTGCCGAGGCAGAGCAAGGGGATCGCCACCGGGCGGATGATAACAGCGGGGACCAAGGAGAAGCGCATGCTGATATTCCTTTTCGGATGCGGCGCCGTGCGACGCCTCAGCGCATCGCCCCCGGAACGTCGCCACCGGCCACCGGTTTCGGAGTCCCAGCTTCACGACAGCGTTTCGCTCCGCACCCAGGCGCGATGTGCGTGACCAAGACCGCACACCGGCTGCACCGCGGCCATTCCCGGCGCAGCGGGCGTTGCACGGCCTGAGATCTGCCCGACCGACCAGGCCTTGCCCTGCAACCGAAACAACCGACTCGTGCGCCGCCTGGTGCTTCTTCCTCATAAGATCGGGAACCGCGACAAACGGCCTCGACCAATCTCCCAATCTCAAGCGACAGTGCAGCCACGGAGGCAAATCCAACGGGGAGTTGGACCGATGAGGTTCGACGTCGTCTTCTTGCAGCCAATCGTCGCGCTTGTCGCCGGGATCCTCATTCTTCTGATCCCGCGCCTGCTGAACATCATCGTCGCGGTCTACCTGATCGTCATCGGGGTAACGGGGCTCTGGCCGCACCTGCTGCGATGAGGCTCGCGAGAGTCTGGAGGCATCGGGATGTCGATCTACCTTCCGGCACTGCTTATCGGTATCGTGTCCGGACTCCGGACCATGACCGCGCCCGCCGCCGTGAGTTGGGCGGCCTATCTTGGCTGGCTGCCCCTGGGGGCGACGCCATTGGCTTTTCTGGGCGCCACCGCCACGCCTTACATCGTCACCCTGCTCGCCATCGGCGAACTGATCGCCGACCAATTGCCGAAGACTCCCAGCCGAAAGGTGCCGGTGCAGTTTGGCGCGCGACTGGTGAGCGGTGGACTGTGCGGCGCCGCGATCGGGGCCACGGGGGGCGCGCTGGTCGGCGGGCTCGTGGCCGGCGTGGTCGGGGCGGTCATCGGCACGCTGGGGGGCTATCAGGCGCGGGTTGCCCTTGCCAAGGCAATGGGACGGGATTTGCCCGCGGCTGCACTCGAAGATGTCGTCGCAATCGGCAGCGCCGCCGTTATCGTGGCGGTGCTCGTCTGACCCAGCCGAGAGGCTCTAAAAAGCCGCCGCTGCACGCCTTGTCGGGGCCGGCCGCCATTGGGTCACCGGCTCAGGAGTTGCTTGTGCCGGTGAGCCCGCCGATGGCCCGCAGGCTGCCCACCGCGACCGAGATCGCCACATCCCGCAACGCGGGCGTGTAGCCGCGTCGGAGGCTCCGCCGCGCAAGGTACTGTGCCAGGGCGACGGGCGTGCCGGAGCGGATCGCGCTGCGCACCGCGCGCCACCAGACACGACCGGCATGCGCTTCGATCTGCGCCCGCGCGGCGGCATCACCGGAGGCGTGCCGGGCGCAGAACCCCGCCACAAGCCGCTCCAGGAAGCCGCCGAGGCGTTCCAGAGTCGCGACGTCGCGCACCGGCTGGCGATCAGACAGGTGGTGCACGACCAGCCGAGCCGCTGCCTCGGAGTCCGGGCCGAGCCACGGCGCATAGGCGCGCCCCAGGATGGCGGACGCGCTTGCAAACATCCGCTCGCTCTGCGCGTGCGTGGTGTTGCTGGCGTGCCAGCGATAGATCGTGAGGGTCTCGTCCAGCCGCGCCAGCGCGCCGATACCCAGCAGACGGTGATAGAGATCGAAGTCGTCCGCGGGTTCGGCCTCGGGCCGCATGAAGCCGCCCAGGCGCCGGAGTGCGTCGGCGCGCACCATCACCGAGGAATAGGTGAACGGGTTGTCCACGTACAGCATCCAACGGACCAGGGCGGGCGTGGCGCCCGCCACGTGGTCGGTCGGAAACTGCCGCCCGTCCTGCATCGACAGGAGTACCTCGGCGCCGGCCATGACAATCTCGGGATGAGCGTCCAGGTAGCGGACCTGCGTGGTCAGGCGTTCGGGCAGGCTCAGGTCGTCGTGGTCGTGCGCCGCGACGTAGACACCGCGGCAGGCGGCGAGACCGAAGTTGCGCGCCCCGGCAACGCCCAGGTTGCGGTCGGGCCGGATCACGCGGATACGCGGATCGCGGCAGGCGGCGAGCAGGGCCGGCGTGTCGTCGGTTGAGCAGTCGTCCACGATGATCAGTTCAAAGTCGGACCAGGTCTGCCCCAGCACGCCGTCGATGGCCTCGCCGAGGAACCGGGCGCCGTTGTAGGTGGTCATCAACACGCTGACGCGCGGCGAGGCGGCCTCGGCGTTCGCAGCCATGGCGGACCGAGGCGGGCAGGACGGTGCCTCACCTTCTGGCCGTGCTGCGGGTTGCTTCGGTGTTTCGACCGTGGCGGCATTCATTGCTGCGGCCGGCATCGCTGCGGCCGGCATCGCTGCGGTCGGCATCGCTATGGCCGGACAGGTGTCATCCGGAGAACCCGGCGATCTTGCCGCTCGCAAAGCGCTCAAGATCAGGCGCAAGCATGCTGTTCCACCGCGGATGCGCGGCTCTCGGCCATTTTCATCGATTCGATGCCTTTGGATCATCGGGGTGGGTTCCACTGGGCATCGCTCGAGCGGCATTTTTGAGAAGTGGTAACGGATCTGACGCCCGCTGCCAGAGCGCTGCCGCCTGACCATCACGTCGGTGGGGCGGCATGGCGATCCAGGTTGCGGGGCGTGGCACAATCTGGAACAATGAGTGAACGCCCGGCGGCTGCAACCTGGCAAGTGTGGCAATAGTGCGTGGCAGAACTACAACACACGAGCCGCTTCCGCATGATGTTGTGGTTCAGGCGCATCTGCGGTCCATATGTTGATTGACGCCGGTTCCCGGCTGCGGCGGTATTCGGGTGCTCAACACGCTATGGGGGAGTCGTCCCCGGGGGAAGTCCGAAGGTGCTAGACGCAGTCCAGATGCTCGACGCGGTCCAGATGCCGGGGCGGCACCAGGTCCACGTCGACCGCTCGCGCGACGCCCTGCTGACCGAGTTTGGCCGCGCGACCCTGGGCGACCGCTATCTTCTGCCCGGCGAGGACGTCCAGGACCTGTTCGCCCGCGTTGCCAGCCAGTACGGCGACGATGCCGGCCACGCCCAGCGCCTGTACGACTACATCAGCCGCATGTGGTTCATGCCGGCGACGCCGGTGCTGTCGAACGGCGGCACCAGCCGCGGCCTGCCGATCTCGTGCTTCCTGAACGAGGCGTCCGACAGCCTGGACGGCATCGTCGGGCTGTGGAACGAGAATGTCTGGCTCGCCTCGAAGGGCGGCGGCATCGGCTCCTACTGGGGCAACCTGCGCTCGATCGGGGAGCGCGTCGGGCAAAACGGCAAGACCTCCGGCGTGATCCCGTTCATCCGGGTGATGGACAGCCTGACGCTGGCGATTTCCCAGGGCTCGCTGCGCCGCGGCTCGGCGGCGGTGTACCTGCCGGTGTCGCACCCCGAGATCGAGGAATTCATGGAGATGCGCCGCCCCACCGGCGGCGACCCGAACCGCAAGGCGCTCAACCTGCATCACGGCATTCTGGTCTCGGATGCGTTCATGCGCGCGGTGGAAGCGGGCGAGCAGTGGCCGCTGATGTCGCCACGCGACGGCACGGTGGTGCGGTCGGTCTCGGCGCGCGCGCTATGGGTGCGCATTCTTATGGCGCGGATCGAGACCGGGGAGCCCTACCTGGTGTTCTCCGACCATGTGAACAACGCACGCCCCGAGCACCACAAGCTGGCCGGGCTGGAGGTGAAGACCTCCAACCTGTGCAGCGAGATCATGCTGCCCACCGGCCGCGACCAGCACGGGCTGGAGCGCACCGCGGTCTGCTGCCTGTCGTCGCTGAACCTGGAGTCCTGGTTCGAGTGGCAGGACCATCCGACCTTCATCGAGGACGTCATGCGTTTCCTCGACAACGTGCTGCAGGATTTCATCGACCGCGCGCCGGCGGGGATGGAGCGTGCGCGCTACGCGGCGATGCGCGAGCGCAGCGTGGGGCTCGGCGTCATGGGGTTCCATTCGTTTCTGCAGTCGCAGAGCGTGCCGTTCGAGAGCGTGATCGCGAAGGTCTGGAACACGCGGATGTTCCGGCACATCCGCGCGCAGGCCGACGCGGCGTCGCGCGTGCTGGCGGAGCAGCGCGGGCCGTGCCCGGATGCCGCCGAGTATGGCGTGATGGAGCGGTTCTCGCACAAGCTGGCGATCGCGCCGACGGCCTCGATCTCGATCATCGCCGGCAACGCGAGCCCGGGCATCGAGCCGATCGCCGCCAACGTGTTCCTGCAGAAGACGCTGTCCGGCAGTTTCATCGTGCGCAACCGCCATCTGCAGCGCGTGCTGGCGGCGAAGGGGTTCGACACCGACGAGGTGTGGTCCTCGATCACGCTGGGCAAAGGCAGCGTGCAGCACCTGGATTTTCTGAGCGAGCAGGAAAAATCCGTGTTCAAGACGGCGTTCGAGCTGGATCAGCGCTGGGTCGTGGAGCACGCGGCGGACCGCACGCCGTATGTGTGCCAAAGCCAGTCGGTGAACGTGTTCCTCCCCGCCACGGTGCACAAGCGGGACCTGCACCAGATCCACATGCTGGCGTGGAAGCGCGGGCTGAAGTCGCTGTATTACTGCCGCAGCCTGTCGATCCAGCGCGCGGATGCGGTGAGCGAGAAGCCAGTCGCGCCGGAGGCGCTGGCACCGGCGGCGCACGCGGAGCCGACGGCGGAGCGGGCGTACGATGAGTGTCTGTCCTGCCAGTAGCAGTACACGCCGGCAGGCGGACAATACGCCAATGCGGCACAATGGCGCATGCCAAGCCTGGCATGCGGCTATTCTTTGTAGGAACGATCGCGCCGTGCGAGTGCGCGAGACGACGCCCAGAAATTGTCGCTTCGTGAACTTCGGCGCGCTAAGTCGTCGCCTCCTTGGTGACTGTGGCCAGCAGCGCGGTCATCGCGGCGACGGTCGGCACCGCGGCCGGGTCCAGGCCGTGCCGTGCTGCCAGCGTTCCGGGATAGACGGTACTCAGCCGCGTCGCGCCGTCCGCGTCCTGCCAG
>Ga0182012_10002380_pt1 | contig 20315 bp, 22 predicted proteins | sample 612S2SmetaG_FD_120486 | JGI IMG/M metagenome (GOLD analysis project Ga0182012, IMG submission 120486) | Permafrost microbial communities from Stordalen Mire, Sweden - 612S2S metaG | ecosystem: Environmental > Terrestrial > Soil > Wetlands > Permafrost | place: Sweden: Stordalen | collected...
GCACCGACTGCAAACGTCCGCTCGAACAGCCCCAGCACCACGTCCGGCGAAGCACTTGTGGCCACGTCAAAATCCGAAGGCGCGCGCCCTAGCAGCAGGTCCCGGACGCATCCGCCCGCGAGATAGGCCTCATACCCCTCCGCCCGCAGCCTCGCGATCACCGCTAGCGCCGCCTCGAACTGTCGGCTTCCTATCTGCATGTCTTTATTCTCTCTCCCAACATAGGTGACTAGACTATAGATATGCCCGGCGCCGGCCTGATCCTCGCCATCGAATCGTCCTGCGACGAAACCGCCGCAGCCATCGTCCAGCGCGGCTCCCACACTTTATCCTCCATTGTCGCCTCCCAGATCTCGACCCACGCGCGCTACGGCGGAGTCGTCCCGGAGCTGGCCAGCCGCGAACATCTCCGCGCGATCGTGCCGGTGGTCCGCGCCGCGTTGGCCCAGGCAAGTATTACTCTGGCCGATCTCGACGCGATAGCCGTGACCTCCGGCCCTGGACTAGCAGGCGCACTCCTGGTGGGAATTACGTACGCTAAAGCCCTCGCCTTCGCCACCAGCCTGCCTCTCATCGCAGTAAACCATTTGGAAGGCCATATCCACGCCGTATTGTTGAACGAGCACGAGACTGAGCTTTCAAAACCCCAGGTCTCAGAAGCGAGACCTGGGGCACCCAGCGAGGAGGAGTCAGCTCTCGCCTTGGTCGTCTCGGGCGGACACACGCACCTCTATCTCGCCCGCCCCACGGCCGACACTTGGCATTACAGCTTGATCGGCCGCACCCTCGACGACGCCGCCGGCGAGGCCTACGACAAAGTCGCCAAGCTCCTCGGCCTTGGCTACCCCGGAGGCCCCTGGATCGACGCACTGGCCAAGCACGGCAACCCACATGCGGTCCATTTTGCGTTCTCGCAGATCAAGACCAAGCTCCACCTCGCCGGGAAAGCACCACGAACCAAAGCCGCCAAAACAGCCCCCATCGCCAACCTCGACACGCATTTTCTCTTTTCTTTTTCTGGAATCAAGACCGCAGTACTGCGCTATGTGGAATTGCACGACCTGCGGCCTGAGGCCGAGTCGCGCCGCGAAGCGCTCTTTACAGGACCGGACGCCCCCGCGCGCCCCACCCTTGAAGACGCCCTCGCCACGTGTTCACAGGCCACTCTCGACCTCATCGCAAGCTTCCAGCACGCGGTAATCGGCGATTTAATGAAGAAGACCTTCGCCGCAGCCGAATTCCTGGCCGCGCGCCGCATCCTCGTTACAGGAGGCGTTGCCGCCAACCGCGAACTTCGCGCGCGCTTCACTGCCGAAGCCACTCGCCGCGATCTCCGCGTCTCTTTTCCCACGTTGGCCCTATCGACCGACAACGCCGCCATGATCGCCGCCGCCGCCTGGCCCCGGTTTCTAAACGAAGAATTCGCCCAATCAGACCTTTCCGCCGACCCATCGCTCGCGCTTGGAGCCTGACCTAGCAAGCGGAGCCAGGTTGCCCCATCGCCGATGTTCGTGCACAATCAAAGCCAATGCCGCCCTCTCTCCTGCTGCGAGCAACGGGGTTTGAGTTCCGTCACCAGATGCTGCTGCGTCAGTCGATTCTCGCGGCTGCATTTTCAACTTATCTTCTTGATCCCGACGACGTTGTCTGGAGGTTTATCCGCCAGTATCCATCGCGTCGCGCGCTGGAACATTTTTTCTTCGCGCTCGCGACATTTCTCATCGCTGTCGCCGCCATCCTCTGCACCAGGGCGCGCGCAACGTTGCAGCTTCCTTCGCCGAACGCGCCCAGCATCGGCAGGAATCGATTTGGTTTCCTCCGAGAATCGTATTCTTTCGGACAGTTTCTTTTTGACCTCGGGATCGCAACTCTCGCGCCTCTTTGGGGCGCTGTTCTGCTGGTAGTTGCGGAAGCCTTTCGCCTCCTGAGATTGCATGCTCAAAGCAACTTCTTAGGGATTGGAAGTCAAGGAGTTGCGCCAACAAACTTCTCGACCCCATCCTGGGGCCGCGCCTTCCGCCTCGAAGCCGCCAAGTGGGGAATCTTCGTCACGATGGTCGTCTTTTCCATCACACTCATCGACCGGCTGGCCGAAACCCTCGCGGTTGCCAGCATCCTCGTAGCAGCAATACTGAATCTGCCATCTTTCGGCAGCAAACCAGGCTCCGACGGGAAAGGCCCCGAGGACGGTATCCGAGCATGAGGCACAATTTCCCGGCCCGATTCACGCGCAATAGAGTGTAACGAGGAAGGCACCACCCCCACGAAACTCCCTGGCCATCCGAAACAAAACAAGAGCATACTGTCTGGACACTGAGTCCGAAACGCAAGGAGTCGGCATGCGCACCGTGATCAGTTTCCTCGGTATCTGCGTGATAGCTTTGGGTGCCTACTGGATTCTCCAGGGTTTGAATCTCATACCGGGCAGCTATGCGACCGGCCAGATCAGCTCGACCGTGCGGGGCGCCGCCACGCTGGTCGCTGGTGCCGCGATCCTTCTTCTGTTTATCGGAAACCGCCGCTGAAGTTCCGCGGCCACTGGAATCTGTAAACTCCCGCCTGTCAACTCAAGATCGCCCCTTGGCTTGCTACAATCGGAGAGGCCTAAATCGCGCCTTTTTACTAGACTTTATGAGCAAGCCGTTCGCGATCCACCCTATGACCGTTCGCCTCTTCAACACCCTTACTGGAGAAGTCGACCCGCTCGTCCCGATAGATGGACAGGCGCTGCGCATGTACGCCTGCGGGCCCACGGTCTACGACTACGGCCACATCGGCAACTTCCGTACTTTCTTGGCAGTTGACATCCTCCGCCGGTTTCTTCTGCTCACGGGAACCGCAGTGCGCCACGTCATGAACATAACCGACGTCGATGACAAGATTATCCGCAACGCCGCGGCTTTGAACATGCCAATTGGCGATTACACGGCCCGGTTCGAGCAGGCTTTCTTTGAAGATCTTGAATCCCTCGGCGTCGAGCGGCCCGAGGTTATCGCGCGCGCCACAGAGCACATCCCGCGCATGGTCGCACTGGTCCAAAAACTGGCCGCGGCTGGCGCTGCTTACCAGACTGAAGATGGCTCCTGGTACTTCCGGCTGTCTGCCTTTCCCGAATATGGCAAGCTGAGTAAAAAGGACTTGCCCGGGATGGAAGACGGCGCCAGAGTCGACGTGGATGAGTACGAAAAGGACTCCGCTCGGGACTTTGCCCTCTGGAAGGCCGCCAAACCCGGCGAAACCTCATGGGACACCGCCATTGGCCGCGGCCGCCCCGGATGGCACATCGAGTGCTCGGCGATGGCCATGGAGTATCTGGGCGACAGCTTCGACCTGCACGCCGGCGGCGAGGACCTGATGTTCCCGCACCACGAAAACGAGATCGCCCAAAGCGAGTCAGTAACCCATAAGCCCTTTGCCCGCCATTGGATGCACGTCCGCTTTCTGCTGGTCGATGGCCGCAAAATGTCGAAGAGCGAAGGCAATTTCTTCACATTGCGCGACCTGCTGCTCAAGGGTTACAAAGCTTCGGCCATTCGTCTGGCGCTGGTCTCGGTGCCGTATCGCCACCAGCTCAACTTCACCTTCGACGGCCTGATCGAAGCCACCAACGCCATCGAGCGGCTGCGAACCTTTTCCCAGCGTCTCAAGCAAGCGAGCTTGCAGCCTGGCGCGAACCCAGCAATCCAGGAAGCCGCCAAGTCAGCGCAAGCAGGCTATTTAGCCGCCCTCGCCAACGACCTGAACACGGCCGAAGCCCGCGCCCCCATCTTCGACCTCATCCGCGTCGCCAACACTGCCATCGACCAGGGCCAGCTCCTCTCCGAAGACCGCGAGGCGATACTTGCGGTGCTGGACAGCTTTGACGCTGTCTTCGACGTGATTGAAGATCGCGATGCCGAGCCGACGCGCCGCGCGCTGGAGTGGGCTGCGGAAGCCGGTCGCCTTGCCGATGTTGCACCAGAACTCCTTGCCCGCCAGTCGCTTACCGACGAAGCCATCGACGCCCTGGTAGCCGAACGCACCCTTGCGAAGCGGCAGCGCAATTTCGCCCGCGCCGACCAGATCCGCAATGAATTGGCGGAAAAAGGCGTTGTCATCGAAGACTCGAAAGATGGCGTGCGCTGGAAGCGGAAATAGAGTGAGCAGGTTTGGAGCACGCATGGGCTTTGAAGTTGAATTCGAGCACGAGGAAGATGGCCGCTGGATCGCGGAAGTCGAGCGTCTGCCTGGCGTTCTGGCATACGGAGCAACTCGCGAAGAGGCAAATGCGAGAGTTCAAGCCTTGGCTCAATTTGTCATTCAAGAACAAGCAACGAGTTGAGGAGGTCACCCCGAATGGAACCCGACGAAGTATCTGAACTGAAAGAACATGCCGAAAAGGGCGGCGAATCTGGCCTCCGCCCGGTCGCCTTCACCATGAGTGTGCTGGCTGTTCTGGTGGCTGTCACCACCGTTCTCGGCCATCGCACCCACACCGAGGCGGTGCTCCGTCAGGCCAAAGCCAGCGACACGTGGAACGAATATCAGGCCAAGAAGAATCGCGCCTACGATACGGACCTGGCCACCAAACTGCTCAATGAACTCGCCGTCGCCGACAAGGACGCGGCGAAAAAGACTGCCAAGGAGTGGGCCGACCACCAGGGGAAGTGGGCCGATGATCTGAAAGAAGAGCAGAAGGAAGCCCTGGCGCTCGAGGAAGAAGTGAAGCAAGCCGAGATTCGTGCCAATTTCTTTGACTTCGGCGAAGCGCTGTTGGAGATTGGGCTGGTCGTCAGTTCCGTCACTCTCCTCACCCGCAGCCGCATTTATTGGTACCTGGGCATAGGCGCTTCAATCATTGGAGTGGCCTCTGTGGTGTGGGGAATGCTAATCAAGTAGAGGCATGGGTTCCACCGGTCTTAGTCCGCCGGCATCTGCTCCAACTCCTCAATGGGCAGCGGCTTTCCTTTGGCTTTGACCTGTGCCGTGGTCAGTAGAAAAACGGCCACCACCACGCCGGCCATCCCTGCGAACTCCGCCAGGACTGGCCGCTCGTGCAGGATGAAGATTCCCAGCAGCACAGCCACGACCGGGTTGACGTAAGCGTACGACGCGACCTTCGCAACCGGAACGTGCTCCAGCAGGTAGATGAAGCCGGTGTAGCCGAGGAGCGAGCCGCCTGAGATGAGCCAAGCAAGCGATCCAACCGCAGCGCGGTTCAGGTGGAACTGGGGCCACTGGCCGAGGGCGCTCCCAAGTGACGCGCTGAACACGCCGGCCGCGATCATCTGCCAAGCAGCCGCGACAAAGCTGTTCGCCGGCAGCTTGGATCGCCGGGACAAGATACTGCCTACGGTCCACGAGAACCCGCCAGCCAGCAAAACTCCCAGTGCAATAAGCAACGTACGATCCCCGGCCAATCCGGTCCGCAGCGACGGCCAAACCAGCGCACCCAAGCCAACAAAACCCAGCGCCATACCCAGCCAGCCGCGCGCGGGGAGTGGTTCTCCGCCGGGCAGAAGCATCTCAATCAGCGCCACATAGAGGGGAACCACGGCCAGCACAAGCGAGGCAAGCCCGCTGGGAACGGACTTCTCCGCATAGATAAGTCCCACGTTGCCGCCGCCCAGCAACAAGAGTCCGATCAGGCCCAGCCGCAGCATTGTGGGCGCCGGCCAAGAAAGCCGCAACCCGCGCCAGCGGCACCATCCGAGCAGAATGACCCCGGCAATCGTGAACCGCGTCCCAGCCAGCAGAAGCGCCGGCATCTCCGCCGCCCCGATCCGAATCGCAGTATAGGTAGAGCCCCAGAAAAAGTAGACGCTGGCAAACGCCAGAACAATCGAGGCCGTTGAGGCAGCCGTCTTTTTCGGATTGGCGGGCGGAACCATGGGATTCGCCATGACGATGATTCAATCCTAGCCCGAGTTGGATTGAAGCGTTTGTCCGCCTTGCATGGCTCACGAGGATTGTCGGCGCCTAAAGACCTGCGGGGACAGGTGGCCCCTGCTGTGGTGTTCGTTGAGCAACCGAGGAGAAATAACGGTCTGGTGTACTCCGTCGCGCATCGCTGGGAATCCGGAGCGTGAAGACAGCCCCTGGCGGCGGTCCGACTTCCAACTTTCCGTTCAGCTGCTTTGTGAGCGCCTGGACGATCGTCATTCCAAGTGACTTCGATTTCCTCCAATCGAAATCGACAGGCAGTCCGGCGCCCGAATCTGAAACCGTCATCTTCACATCCCCGGCATCCGACGAAAGACTGACAACAATCTCGCCCTTGCCCTTGGGATACGCGTATTTCAGTGCATTGGTGATCAGCTCGTTCAGAATCAAGCCGCAGGGAATGGATCGGTCGAGCGTCAACTTTGTCGGTTCCAGGTCAAGGCGCAAACTGACCGGGTCAGCTCGTTCATACGATGACAGTAATCTGGGCGCAAGGCGCTGGATGTAGTCGGCAAAGTCGACTGAGCCAATGTCCTTTTGGTTGTAAAGCTGCTCATGAATCAATGCCATCGACTTCACTCGATGCTCGGTATCTTTCAATTTATCGACTGTTTCACGGTGTTTTACCAATCTTGCCTGCATGGAAAGAAGCGAAGCAATGATTTGCAAGTTATTCTTGACCCGATGATGAATCTCCTGAAACAACACGGCTCTTTCGTTCAAAGCCAACTCAAGCCTGTCGACGGTCATGCGCAGGTCTTGCTCTGTCTGCTTGAGCGGGGTAATGTCTTGCGCACAAATGAGAACCTTGCGATTGTGGCCCAGGACAAGGGGAGTAGTGGAAAACAGAAGACATCGATCCTGAGGCACATCCCCAACGAGCAATTGCTTCCATGTCTCAATGGAGTGGTGGCTTATGTCATTTCCGAGCGTATCCGACACAGCCTTCCGAACAGCGCATTCCTTGCAACCCGGTCCTGCCCCGCACCCCCCCGGATTGCGCAATGCAGTGACGCAGCCGATCAATTCCCCCGGCGTCTCTCCCATCGGTTCGTGAGCGGGGCGCCCCGTGACTTGAGAGGCCAGTTTATTCACTTTTTCCACGCGAAATTCTGCATTCACGACGAGCAGCATGACCGGCGCGTTGGCGTTGATTGCGGCCAATTCCGAATATGCCGCATTGCGCTCCTCTTCAGCTTGCCGCTGCCGCTGGCGGCTTCGGGCCTCACGGATTTCACGAGCCACTGCCGGAGCAAGTCTCTCCAGGCGGTCTTTGAGCAGATAGTCGTGGGCGCCAGACTTCATTATGCTCACCGCGGTCTCCTCGCCAATGGCGCCTGACACTACGATGAAAGGAATATCTTTGCCCGTCTGTTGGAGAATGCTCAATGCTGACGGCGCATCGAACTTGGGCAGACGGTAGTCTGCGACAATGACCTCCCAGCTCTGCCCCTCCAACGCGCCGCGCATCTGCTCCGCGGTCTCTACTCGTTCCGCATGGACATCGTACCCGTCTTTCTCTAGCAAGCGAACGATAAGCGCAGCGTCGCTCTCCGAATCCTCAATCTGCAGAACGCGCAACCGCTTGCTCATTGAACTTCGCCTCTCTCGTAAGCCGGTATGTTCAAAATCAGCCAATACAGGCCAAGCTCCTTTACGCACTCTACGAATTGGTCGAAGTCGACAGGCTTGCGAATATAGCTGTTTACATTGAGATCGTAGCCTGCGGCGATGTCGCGGCTCTCCGCCGAAGTTGTGAGAATCACAACAGGGACCCGCTTCAGATTGTCGTCCGCCCGGATACGCCGCAGCACTTCAAGGCCCGGCACCTTGGGGAGTTTGAGATCGAGAAGCACCAGGGCGGGCATGATGGAGATATCCCGGTCCGCATACGCACCAGAACCGAACAGATAGTCGAGGGCCTTCTGGCCATCTTCCGCGACGATGAGCTCGTTCGCGATCCTGCTCTTTTGAAGCGCGCGCCTGGTGAGTTCTACATCGCTCTGATTGTCTTCCACCAAGAGAATGTCCCGGCTGCTTTTCATTGTGGTCCTCCTATTGTGAAGTGGAAAGTGGCTCCCTGATCCGGCTTCGACTCGGCACTGATCGTCCCGCCATGCCGATGGAGAATGCGCTGCACCGTGGCCAGGCCAATGCCCGATCCGGGGAACTCACCCTGAGAATGCAATCGCTGGAAGGGAGCAAACAATTGGCCGGCATAAGCCATATCGAAACCTGCCCCGTTGTCTCGTATATAGAACTGCGGCCCAGGCTTGCTCTGAGCGAATCGATCGTTTGCACCAAATTCAACGCGCGCATGCGCACGCTTGCTGCTGAACTTGACGGCATTATCAAAGAGGTTGGTCAGCGCGATCTCAAGCAGTTGCGGATCGCCAGGCGCGCTCAAATCGGGCTCAATGACAAACTCTGTATCCCGGCCTGGATCGGAATCCCTGAGCCGGGAGACGATGGTGCGAGCCAACGCTGTCAGATCCACGCACGTGAAGGACAGCTCACTGCGCGCGATTCGGGACAGATGCAACAGATCGTCGATCAAATGCCCCATGCGCTGCGCTTCCGAACGGACCCGGTTGAGATATTGGCGCGCTCGCTCGTCGAGGTTGCTTCCGTAATCCTCCATCAGCGCGCAACTCCAGCCGTCAATGCCCCGCAATGGCGCCCGCAGATCGTGCGAAACAGAGTAGGTAAACGACTCCATCTCCCGATTCGAGGATTCGAGTTGGGTTGTCCGTTCGAGAACCCGTCTTTCCAGTTCCGCATTGAACTGAACGAGCGTTTCTTCCGCTTTTTTGCGCACGGTGATATCTTCACTGAAGATCACGATTCCGCCGGTTTTGTCCTCGCTGTTTCGCCAGGGTCGAACATCCCATCGGAGCCACTGCTCGGAGCCGTCGCTCCTCTTGAAGAGATCGGATTCCGAGTGGAGAATTTCACCTTGCAGTCCGCGGCGATGGATGTCCTTCCAGCTTTGCGTGATTTCTGGAAACAATTCGTAGTGCGATGCTCCCCGCAAGTCCCGGTCCCCGAGATTGTAGTCTTCTTTCCAGCGGCGGCTCACATGGAGGTATCGCATCTGGCGATCGAACATGGCCAATGCGGCAGGCGCGTGCTCAACCAGGATCCTCAGCCGCTCTTCGCTGTCGCGCAAGCTCATCTCGGCGCGCTTGATCTGAGTCACGTCAACAGCGACCACGAGGATGTCCGGGACATCGCCCTCATGGCCCAGCAGCGGCACGTAAGAGAAACTGAAGAAATGCCCATCCGGCGGCCCATCGGGCGACATGCGCACGGGAATGAGGATGGCGGGGGAATGATAGGGAGTCAAGGATTCAAGCACGCCGCGCAAGAGTGGCAACACGATTGGAGCCGCGTCCGGCCACACCTCGGCGACGGTCCTGCCGGCCATCGGCACGTTCGGTTGAAAAGCCTGGTATGCCGGATTGATCAATGCATAGGTGAATTCCGGCCCTCGCAATACCGCGATGGCGTCCGGCGCATATTCAATGATGCAATTCAGCAAGGTTGTTCGCTCATCGAGTTCCCTGGCCTGACGAGCATGGACCTCCTCATCCATTTTTCTCCGGGTGATATCACGGGCTATTTTTGACGCTCCGACAATATGGCCGAGACCATCCTTGATGGGGGATACGCTCAGTGAGACGAAGATCTGGGAACCGTCTTTGCGCATGCGGCGCGTCTCATAGTGGCTTACACTTTCGCACATGCGAAGCTTGTCCAGGATTGCGGATTCCTCGTCCACTGAGTCAGGGGGCAGCAACAGCGTAGTGGACCGGCCTGCTATCTCACTGGACGAGTACCCAAACATCGTCTCCGCAGACCGGTTCCATGTGGAAATGATGGCCGTCAAGTCTTCGCTATAGATTGCATCGTCGGACGAATCCACAATCGCCGCAAGACAGTTGCGGAGATCGTTGAATTGTTCCTGCGCCAACGCTTTGGAACGTTGAGCTCGCATTAGATCCTCAAAGAGAGCGGCCGAGATAAGCCCGGTCCCAGCAAGGAGAGTCACGCCTATCCACTGCCGCGAATCGGACACTCTAAAACTTCCGACGGGATCGATCGCAAAGTACAAGGACTCAAGCGTGCATAAGGCCGAAGTAAGGATGCCCGGCCAGAATCCGCCGTACCAGATCGCGAGCAGCATGAACGGCACATAGGTAATGAACGGCATCTCGGTTGCAGGATGTAGTGGAATTCGACATGCCTGCGCAAGAACCGCCAGCAGCACAGCCGAACTGTATCCAAGCAGCGGCTTGGGCCTGGGAAGCAGAAAGGCAGGCATCAGCTCTCCAATGAAATGAAGAACGAGAAGAGGTTCTTCCACTCAGGTCTCTGGGACTATGCCAAGCAACTCGTTAACCAGCCCGATGGAGAATACATGTGTTTTCTCTCATTCAATTCCCCTGAGAATCCTCTGAAGCCTGGCGAAACCGCCCAGCGCGCTAGCGGCATCAGCGTCTCCGCAGTAACCATCCAGTGAACAGGACTCCCAAAAAGCCGCCCATTTTCACCTCCAAAAGGCCCTTTCTCGCCACTTTAGGCCCGGGAAACGTCCCAGACCCAAGGATCGAGGGCACGACCGGTTTTATAAGGAATCTATACAGAAGTTGTAAATATGTTCTATCCTCAGTCCAGCGGGATTCCCCATGTACAGGCAAACATCCAACGCGATGCTGTTCGCACCGGCCTCCAGGCGCTGGTCGCGTTCGCGCGATCGCAGCATCTGCCCGCGACGGCATCTGCGCGTGCTGCCAACCCGCACTCGACCTAGCCTCTTCGCCAGCGACTAGCAACCATTCTCTGAGATTGCCCCTTCGCGGGCTGCCCTTCCGGGCTCTTCCTGGGTCCGCAGAAATGAACGATCCCCATCGATGGGGTCAGGGGCTGTGCCTCATCCACATGCCGATGCGTGCAGGTCCACCCAACCCGAATCTGCCGAGGAGACAAGCATATGACCAAGCAAGAGTTATACGCGCAATACGGGCCGAAAATCCGCGGTCCGCTGCCGGGGCCAAAGGCCAAAGCAGCCGTCGAAGCTGACAGGCGGCTCATTTCGCCCAGTTATACACGCTGTTATCCGCTGGTGGCCAAAAGCGGCCGAGGGGTTCGCGTGGAAGATGTGGATGGCAACGAGTTTCTCGACTTTGCCGCGGGTATCGCCGTGAATTCCACCGGACACTGCCACCCTGAAGTTGTTGCCGCCATTCAGAAGCAAGCCGCGGAGTTGATCCACATCTCCGGAACGGATTTCTACAACGAGCCTCTGACCGATCTGGCCGATCGCCTTTCGGCCGTCGCACCAATGCCGGGTCCGCACAAGTTTTTTTATGGCAACTCGGGGGCCGAAGCCATTGAGTGCGCGCTGAAGCTGGCCCGGTATCACACCGGACGCCAGAATGTGATCGCCTTCCTGGGCGCATTCCACGGGCGGACGATGGGCGCGCTGTCGCTGACCGGCTCGAAGCCGCAGCAGAAGCGCCGCTTTGGGCCGATGCTTCCCGGCGTGACGCATGTGCGCTATCCCTATGCCTATCGCGGATGTACAGGCGGTGCGCAGGCGGAAGAAGCGTTCAGCATGGGCTGCGCGCGCTACATCGAAGAGAGGCTTTTCAAGACGATTCTGCCGCCGGAGGAAGTGGCTGCGATTTTCATTGAGCCGATTCAGGGCGAGGGCGGCTACGTGGTCGCGCCTGACAATTTCCTCCGCGAACTGCGCGCAATTTGCAATCGCCACGGCATTCTGCTGGTGGTGGACGAGGTGCAATCGGGCGCAGGCCGCACGGGCAAGTGGTGGGCCATCGAGCACTCCGGCGTGGAACCGGATATCGTTTGCATGGCCAAGGGAATTGCGAGCGGCATGCCGTTGGGCATCTGCATGAGCCGCGCGGAAATCATGGACTGGGTGCCGGGGTCCCATGCCTCGACTTTTGGCGGCAACCCAATTTCTATAGCGGCCGCGCTGGCAACGATGGATGTGCTGGAGCGCGAGGGCATCGACAATGCAGCGAGTGTGGGCGAGTTCATTCTCGATCGGCTGCGCGGTTGGAAGCACTCCCACCCCCTGGTTGGCGATGTGCGCGGACGCGGCTTGATGATCGGCATTGAACTGGTGAAAGACAAGGCCACTCGTGAGCCGGCCAGTGCGCTGCGCGACCGCATCGAAACTCTTGCCTTCGAAAAGGGCTTGATGATTCTCGGATGCGGCGAGACTTCGCTGCGGCTGTGTCCTCCGCTGATTGTGAGCAAGGAAGAAGCTTCGGTTGCTCTGGACATTCTTGAGGAGTCGCTGAACGAGGTGGAGAAGGAGCATGAGCAAGCCCTGACACCGGAGGTTTTAACCGCGTAGCCAGCCTTCAATTTTCCGAATATGCGCACATTGCGGCCCGTCAGCGAACACTGTGACGGGCCGCATTGTGTGTCCTGCTTCTGCGGCCGAGAATGATGGGCCATGGGCTGGTTGCTTGAGAAACGAATTACCTTGGAGGAACGTACGCTGGCAGCGATGAAATGGACAGCTCATCGCTGTGGCAGTTCTGCGCAAGGGCCTGCCCACCTGGCTACGGGAATCGAAGGAGAAGATGCGGCGTTCTTCTACCTACGCCGCAAGGGTTACATCGTGGTGGCGCGGCGGTGGTCGTCTGGGCTGCAACGCGGGGATCTTGATTTGATCGCGTGGCGAGGGGAGCTGCTGTGTTTTATCGAAGTGAAGAGTCGCACAGCCCATGATATGGCGGCTGCCGAAGCCGCGGTCGACACCAACAAACGCATGACACTGCGCAAACTGGCGCGCCATTACGTGCGGCAGTTGCCCATGAAGGAAAGTCCTCCAGTGCGATTCGACGTTCTGAGCGTCTACCTTTTACCAGGGATGGCGAAGGAATTTGTGCACTTTGAAGGGGCTTTTGGATGGAGCGAGTGGCAGGAATACGAGTTGCGATGATTGAAGCTTTGCGAATGTGACCAAGTTGGTCATGTTGTGCTAATGTGGATATATGCGGACTGCCAAGATCAGCGAATTGAAGGCCAAGCTCAGCGCTCATATTGAGTTTGTGAAGAATGGCGAAGAGGTGCTGATCTTTGATCGGAACACGCCGGTTGCGCGGCTGGTGCCCGCTGGGCCAGTCGAAGACTATGACGAACGGGAGCGCAGGCTCATTGCAAAGGGCATTTTGATCCCAGCGAAGGATGCGCACAACAAAGCTGGGTTCAAGCCTGTTCCTGCAGGAAACCATCCAATCCCGCAGGAAGTGGTGGACCAGTTCTGGGAAGAAGAGCGTTCCGACCGGTGCTGACTACCGTTGCTTTCTGGGATGCGAGTGTGTTGGTCCCGCTGTGTATCACCCAGGCGCCTACACCGCAGGCGATATTGCTGCAAGGCAAATATCGACTCGCAGTGTGGTGGGCAACGCACGTCGAGATCGCGAGCGCCTTGGCGTTCTCATTGCGACGTCAGGAGATTACCCTAAACGAGTTCTCTCAAGGCAAGTTGCAGGCCGATGGCCTCGCTCGTCTGTGGGATGTGATCGCGCCCTCCGCGAAGGTTGCACTCGACGCGCGGGCATTGCTCGAAAGATATCCATTGCGGGCGGCCGACGCCTTGCAACTCGCCGCAGCACTGGCGTGGTGCGAAGGCAAACCGCAAGGCAATGTGTTTCTGACTTTCGACAGACTGCTGCGTGAAGCTGCCGGGCTGGCTGGATTCACGCTGGAATAACTCGCATTACCCCTGCGCGTCTTGGAACTCTTCGTGCCAGGCCATCTGGATGGCTTCGAGCTTGCTCTCGTTGGATTTGGCGGGGTCGTCGGCGAAATCGTACAGCTCGGTCACGTACTTATGCAGGTCGGTGAACCGCACGGTCAGCGGGTCAACGTCGGGAAACTTCTCTTGCAACTGAATGCCGATCTCTTCGGCGTCGGTCCATAGGATTTCGCGGGGCACGTTTTGCTCCTTGGTTGTTTTCTCGCACGACTAGCTTGTGCTTTCCCTTGTCTCAAAATCGAGACGTGGGGCACCCAGAGAATATTGCTTATTTGCTTTCGGCCAGGGTCAAGGGCTTGCCTTCGGACACGTAATTGCGATTCCACTTGGGGATCTCGACTTCGTAATTGCCGGGCTTGGTGATTACGGCCTGGCAACCTAAGCGCGAATTCAGCTGCTGGTCGGCGGCCATGTCCATGCGGTCGATTTCGTCGTCGTCGGCCTCGCTGATGCCGGCCTGATCCTTGATCCAAAGATGACAGGTGGTGCAGGCGCATACGCCTCCGCAAGCGTGGTCGAGAAAGATGTTGAAGTTCTCCGCCACGTCGAGGAAGGACATCGGTTTGCCGTGGTGATCGTAGGGCAAGGTGCCGAATTCGAATTCGACTGTGCGGCCCTCGGGCTGGAACGTTACGCGGACAAGTTTGTCGGCGGGAATGTTTGTCTGACTTGCTTCGCTCATAGTTCCAAACTCCTTGGGCCGTCTTGCCGGCCCGCTGACTCGCTGACTTGCTTCATTTGAACTCAGCGGCGGCCATGGGATGCGGAGCGGTAACCGCTTCGCCCAATTCTTCGTCGGCCGCGTTCATGGTTTTGCCGCGAATGGCCGTGGTGACTGCGGCTTCCATCATCAACTCGGCAAAACGGCGCGTGGCTTGGTCTAACGCTAATGTTGCGTCGCGAATTTCCTTCGCATCTTCGCCCAGCTTGACCGATTGCAGGCGATCACGGGCAGCTGCGATTGCGGATTGTTCTTCTCCGGTCATCTGTGCCCATGCCGGGCTGTGTGGTGCGCGTTCGACCGCCGATAGAATCGTCTCCGCTTCGTTGCGGGCTTCGATCAATAGACGCTTGGCGAAGTCTTCCTCCGCGTGATCGAACGAATCGAGAATCATGCTTTCGACCTGCTCGTCGGTCAGCCCATAGGTCGGCTTGACTTCAATCTTCGCTGCCTGGCCGCTGCGTTGTTCACGAGCGGTGACTTTCAGAATGCCGTCGGCGTCGATGAGAAATTTTACTTCGATGCGCGGAAGACCGGCGCTCATGGGCGGAATACCACGAAGATCGAAGCGCGCAAGGGAGCGGCAATCGGAAGCCAGTTCGCGCTCGCCCTGCACCACGTGAATGGCTACGTTGGTCTGGCCCTCGACACCAGTGGTGAAGTGCTCCGTAGCCGAGGCAGGAATCGTCGAATTGCGTTGAATGATGCGCGCGACAGTGCCGCCCAATGCCTCGATGCCCAATGAGAGCGGCGTCACGTCCAGCAGCAGCATCTCTTCGGTGGTTTTCGAAGCGCCTGCCAGAATATCGGCCTGCACCGCGGCTCCAAGCGCGACCACTTCATCGGGATTCAGTTCGATGTGGGGCTTCTTGCCGCGTGCTGCGAGATGGAAGAGATCGTCAACCAGTTGACGCACCGCGGGGATGCGCGTTGAGCCACCAACAAGAACCACTTCATCGATTTGTTCGGGCGTGATGCCGGCGTCGGTGAGTGCCTGTTTGCACGGGCCGGCCGTGCGATTCAAAACGGGTTCGATGAGCAGTTCGAAGACTTCGCGGGGAATCTCGCGCTGGTAGCGGTCTCCATTGGGAAGCTCGATGTCGAATCTTGCGACCGGCTCAGTCGACAAGGTGATCTTGGCGTCGATGGCGGCTTTGCGCAGGGCTTGCACCGCGCCGGGATGACTGCGCAGGTTGACACCGTGCTCGGCGTAAATCTCATCGAGTGCAATGGCGAGCAGCAGGTTGTCGATGTCGTCGCCGCCGAGATGCGTATCGCCGTTGGTGGACTGCACTTCGAAGATGCCGTCGCGCAACTTGAGGATGGAAATATCAAACGTGCCGCCGCCCAGATCGTAGACAGCGATCGTGCCTTCCTTGGCGCGATCGAGACCGTAAGCAAGTGCGGCCGCGGTCGGCTCATTGACCAGGCGCAGGACTTCAAGACCCGCCATGCGACCGGCATCCTTGGTGGCCTGGCGTTGCGCGTCGTTGAAGTATGCGGGCACCGTAATAACGGCTTGCGTTACGGGTGCGCCGAAGAATCGCTCGGCGTTGCGCTTGAGCTGGCGCAGGATGTACGCGGAAATCTCCGGCGGCGTGAATTTGAGTTCGCCGAGGGTAATGCGCGGGACCTCTCCGGCTTCCATATCGTCCGCGAGGCGAAAGGGAAAGAGCTTCAACTCGCTCTGAATTTCTTCAAGCCCGCGGCCCATCAGGCGCTTTACGGAATAGATGACTCGCTCCGGTGTCTCGATGAGCGCTTTGCGGGCAGTGTTGCCGACCGTCACCGAAGGACGACCGCCCTCGGGGGGGACGGGATCGAGCGCCACCACGGACGGCACCAGATTATGGCCATCGACGCCGGGAATCACCACCGGCGCATCGCCCTGCATATAAGCGACCAGGGAATTTGTGGTTCCGAGGTCAATTCCAACTACTCTGCCTTCCGCCATGCTTGTCTTTTAAGCTCCCAAGGTTTCTGTCACGTCGCGGACCAGGTTACTGAGATAGCGGCGCCGGTCGAGCAGGGCCACCATCGTTCTTTGCGCAGCCGGGCGCGACGTAATGTCGCCCGCGTCCCATACTTTCCACTGGGCGCGCAGGTCTTCATCAACAGCTCCCAACAGGCCTTCAAACTTCACCTTTGCTTTCTCAAGATCAGCTTGAAGTTGAGGATCCTCTTCGCCCATTTTGCGGGCCATGCGCATCTCTTCCAGCTGCATGTTCATTTCGAAGGCTTCTTCCAGCAAATCGGCTGGCACTCTGGACGGATCTTTTTGTCCCTTGCGGGCCTCGCCTGGTTCCCGGCCGGCATGCTCCTCGCCGATCTCCGCGCCTTCCAGCTTGAGCAGATATTCGGTGCGGTGCAGCGGCTCTTTGAGGGTGCGATAGGCGTCGTTAAGCAGGGCTGTGTCGGCCAGGCTCCATTGGCGCTCATTCTCGCCGGCACGGGCAAAGCGATCGGGATGCACCTTGCGGCTCAGGCGATGAAACTCATGTTCCAGAGCGGGGAGATCGACTTGAAATGCGCGCCGCAATCCGAAGACCTGAAAAAAATCGCCTCCGGGCGGAGGCTGAATCTTGCTGCAATGCGGGCAAAAGAGCGTAGAGTCGTTGTGCCCGATCGAGCAGGACCAACAAGCGATCGGAACCGCGGTATCAATGACTTTGAGCATAGTTTGAACTCTTGCGAAACTGCAGCGCTACGACGAGAACGACGAACCGCAGCCGCAGGAGCGCGTGGAGTTCGGATTGATGAAGTTGAATCCCTGCCGCATCAGCGTTTCCTCGTAATCCAGCGTCATGCCGTGCAGGTACAAGAACGATTTTGGATCGACGAAGACCCGCACGCCGTCGAAGTCATAGATGCGGTCACGCTCGCGAGGACGCGTATCGAACTTGATTGAATATGAGAGCCCCGAGCAGCCGCCGCCCATCACGCCGAGACGCAGCCCGCCCTCTTCCGGCGAGACGCCTTCCTTGGCCATGGCCACACGTATTCGCTTGATAGCCCGCTCCGTCACCTGCAGGCCTTGCGTCGGCGCACCGGGCTTTGGTGCGGCGGGCAGGGAATCAGCTGGCGAAGGAGGCGCAAACGTTCCCTCGGCAGGCCTCGATTCGATTGATACAAAGTTCGACATACTTGCCTTCTTGTTCCCGATTCCTTTTTAAGTGGCGCGACCTTCAGCCGCGCCACCCTGCGGAAAGGGAAGCCTCTTAGTGTGCGGCAGCCACGGCATCTGCCGTTTCCGCCACGCCATTCTTTTTCTTCCAGTCGCCAATGGCTGCGCGAATCGCATCTTCAGCGAGGACCGAGCAGTGGATCTTCACTGGCGGCAAGGAAAGTTCCTTCACAATGTCGGTGTTCTTGATCGCGAGCGCGTCTTCAACAGTCCGGCCCTTGATCCACTCAGTGGCCAGCGAAGAACTCGCAATTGCCGAACCGCAGCCGAAGGTCTTGAACTTGGCTTCTTCAATCACCTGCGTCTCGGGGTTTACACGGATCTGAAGGCGCATCACGTCGCCGCACTCCGGCGCGCCAACCAGGCCGGTGCCGACTTCGGTCGAGGCCTTGTCCAGCTGGCCCACGTTGCGGGGGTTGTTGTAGTGGTCGATTACCTTGTCGCTGTATGCCATTGGTCCATTCCTTCTGCGGGGAAGCCGCGGTGGTGCAGTTCTCAGTTCACAGTTCTTAGTTCACAGTTGCTAGTCTAAAGTTCACTAGGAACTGTGAACTAAGAACTGCGAACTTGCCTTTAGTGCGCTGCCCATTGAATCTTGGTCAGGTCGATGCCTTCGAGCACCATTTCGTAGAGCGGGGAAAGCAGACGCAGATGCTTCACGATCTCGATGACTTTGGCAGCCACGTAGTCCACTTCTGCCTGGGTGTTGAAGCGGCCTAGTCCGAAACGAATGCTGCTGTGCGCTACGTCGTCGCCGAGGCCGAGGGCCTTCAACACATACGATGGCTCAAGTGTCGCCGAGGTGCATGCTGAACCGCTTGAGACTGCAACGTCGTTGATGCCCATCAGCAGCGACTCGCCTTCGACATACACAAAGCTCATATTCAGATTGCCGGGCAGTCGATGCTCCCACGAGCCATTCACGTGGACGTAGTCGAGCTCGGACTCCAGCTTTTCCTTGAGCCGGTCGCGCAGTCCGCGGAGATAAGCCGCTTCGGAGTCCATCTCCTCGCGCGCAATCTCGCAAGCCTTGCCCAGGCCGACGATGCCGGGCACATTCAAAGTGCCTGACCGCATGCCGCGTTCGTGGCCGCCGCCATCAATCTGCGCTGCGATCTGAACGCGCGGATTGCGCCGGCGAACATAGAGCGCGCCCACGCCCTTGGGCCCGTAAATCTTGTGTCCGGAAAGCGAGAGAACGTCGATGTTGTCCGCGATCACGTTGACGGGAACCTTGCCCACCGCCTGCACTGCATCGGTATGGAAGATTACGCCCTTCTCGTGACAGAGCTTGCCGATTTCGCGGATAGGCTGCAGCACGCCGATCTCGTTGTTGGCAGCCATGATCGAGACTAGAATCGTCTTGTCGTCCATGGCGCGCTTCAGGTCTTCAAGATCGATAAGCCCGTCGGCCTTTACCGGCAGATAGGTCACGCGGTAGCCGTTCTTCTCCAGCCGCTTGCAGGTGTCCAGAATCGCCTTGTGCTCGGTCACCTGGGTGATGATGTGGTTGCCGCGCTCGCGATACATCTCTGCAATGCCCTTGAGGGCCAGGTTGTTGCTTTCGGTAGCACCGGAGGTGAAAATAATCTCCTTGGCAGTGGCGCCGATCAGCTTGGCAATCTGCTCGCGAGCCGTCTCTACGGCCTGTTCAGCCTCCCAACCAAAGGAGTGGTTGCGGCTTGCCGCATTGCCAAACTTGGTGGTGAAGTAAGGCAGCATCGCTTCCAGGACACGCGGATCAAGCGGGCTGGTCGCGTGATTATCCATATAAATCGGCAAACTCACGCCCGCCGGCACTTCAACATTGCTGGTCACAGTCTCCATATCAACTCCCCATCCTAATCAGTGCTCTTCTCCGCTCATCGCGGAGGGAAAATTTGCGGTACAACGATTTGTTCATGCGATAAATCGTCACAGCGTCAATGCAACCAGTCCATGCGGCGCATGCGGTTTGTGTGCGGGTTGTTCGTGCTCTGCCAGGTCCTGAATACTGATGCTCTTCAGTACCCCCGCGATTGTGTCGTTTACGCGTGCCAACGGCTCTTTGATGGTGCAACTCGGTGTGAGGTCGCAGTTCTTAGCGCCCTTGGTGCAGGAGGTGATGAAAAAGGGTCCATCGATGGCGTGAATCACTTCGTAAGCGGAAATCTCGCGTGCATCGCGCGAGAGGGCATAGCCGCCATTCATGCCGGCGTGCGAACGGAGCAAGCCCTGCCTGGTAAGCGTTTGCAAAATCTTGGCGAGCAGTTGAGCGGGAATTCCATATGCGTCGGCCACATCTTTGGCGCTCAGGGCAGGCTTTTCAGGGTGCTCGGCGAGGTACTTGAGCGCCATCAACCCGTAATCCGCTTTCTTGGTCAGCTTCAGCATTGAATATCCGACTTCTTCGGTCCGTGTTCAGTATACGACCAAATCTGTCGGGATTTCAAGGCCTGCCCCGGAATCGTTTTGCGGCCTGGGAGGAAGAATCTGTACGCTAAAGGAAAGATTCACCAAAAAGCCTTTCCAAATTGTTGAAAAGACCGCTACAATCTTGCGGAAAGAGAAGTTCACTTTAACGAATCCGAAGCGATGGCAACCATCTGCAAGCACCCCAAGGTACGTATCGTTTCCCGGCACGAAGACACCGAGTATGTCGAGTGCATGGAGTGTGGCGAGGTCTTTGACTCCGAGGAGTTCCGCGA
>Ga0182012_10002385_pt1 | contig 20294 bp, 24 predicted proteins | sample 612S2SmetaG_FD_120486 | JGI IMG/M metagenome (GOLD analysis project Ga0182012, IMG submission 120486) | Permafrost microbial communities from Stordalen Mire, Sweden - 612S2S metaG | ecosystem: Environmental > Terrestrial > Soil > Wetlands > Permafrost | place: Sweden: Stordalen | collected...
CTTCACAGGCGTCTCCCGGTAGAGTTCGAACACTTCTCGAATTTCCGCGATGGAAGCGTCCTTCTTGAGCCCGGATAATCGATCCCTGATGACTCCGTCGGCGGAATGGCGCTTACATCCAATCGGGATGCCATCTCTCAAGCGGGCTGTTAATTGCTCCGCAGTATTGAATTGCTCAACCTCAAATCTAGATAGGTTTAGTTTAGCGATTTCGTCCAGGAAAACCCCTCGGAGGCGTTGGGCAAAGAAGATAGTGTATTGCCTTACAGAAGCGCGTTCTTTCTGTTCCGCCGCAGGTAGCTTAGACACCTTCGCCATCTCGTCCTCAGTTAGAGCTTGGGTGTACATGCCAAACAGGTCCAGTGTCATGTGGTCAGCAGCGGCAGCGGCAGTTATGACCTCAAGGCGCGTCGACGTAAAAGGATGAACACCGTCATAAGGGATTGGCTTCTCGGTCGCCATGCCAACGGTAAGCTCCATGTTAACGACCGGTAGAATTGCGACTGGCCCGAGAAGATAGTAGGCGGTTAAGTCGGCAAATAGTTCAGATGCGAGTGGTTTGAAGATCTTCCGAATATGAGCGCGCTGGGAAGCCGGGATTTTGAGTTCGGTGTCGATAAAAGTCTCAGTTAGCGGGTCAGAGATGGTGAATTTCTGGTCGATATAGTGGCCAAATTCGTGGGCAAGTATTGGCCAAGACAACGGGTTGTCGCGATCAATGATAGCAAGCTCCATTACATGACCAAATGCCAGCTTGTTAGGGTCAGGTACCTTCATGAGAAACACATCCGACTGGCGAAGAGCCGAGTCTAAGGAATACTCGAAGGCGTTATAGACACTCGTGAGAATGACCGACAAATCATCGGTATTGTAGGCTGGACGAAAGAGCTCATTGCAAAAGAAGTGAAGCTCCTTGCGCAGCGTTTCCCTCGGCAGAAACAAAAGCAACTCGTGAAGAACGAGAAATGTACCAATACAATTTCTGAAAAGTGTTTTTAGCGCGATTTCTTCGACTGGCGAAATCGGAGTATCCTGTAAAACTTTTTTGATTGTTAGCGTATGCTGCAGGTAGTAGCGCCGGTAGTTCTCACAGTGGCCAAGCATTGCCGCTATTATGGACTGAAATTCCGGTGCCGATCCCAGCTCTTTTTTGCGAATTAGAATGGACTCGATACGAATGAGGTTCTCGGCGCTTGTTCCTAAGAGAAACTTTAGCTGCGATGATGAAGTTAGCACTAATGGGCTTGCTGTCATAGCTTGACGACGGAGAAACTATTTATCTGAAGTCGGCGGCTGACGAGGTATAAAGCACTGCGGCGATTTGAAGTTGCTCCGTTGGGTCAGGTCTTCGATTCTCCTGAAGCACGCGGTCGATCAGCGGTTGGATCTCTTCAATTTGCCGCAGACGATCACGATCAGCTTCCGAAGATTTATGTACAGAGACTTTCATAACTGCTGAAATGAAGGCGTCCGCATCTGTTGCATCACAAGCCATAGGCAAAGGATCAGCAACACTATGAATTATTGCTTGGCAGAAATTAGCACTGGTTGTTAGGAATTGACGAAACGCCACATCATCTTGGTTCGCCTCTGCATTTAGCAGATGACTCATTGCTTGCGTCGCAAGCAATCCGAGTTGCAGGTCGTAAGTCATCTCATCTCCTTTTGCATCTCTGTAATTTACTAACTTGCAGTCTTGCTGATCGGAATAACGGTTCCAGAGGGCAGCGGAGAAGCCGATGGTAAGGCTTCCAGCCCCTCCTGCCGAAGAAGGCTATCAACTCCTTCTCTAACCAAATCACGAAGTGTCGGTTTCCGTCCGGTTGACCGCAAGCGTCGAAGCTGAAGGTTTAATATCGCCTCTTGTGTTGCGATATCTAACATGATTGTGGTCGTGCGCTCCTCTCCCGACAGTTGTTTCGGTCGACCGATGCGTCCCATGAACCCTTTATTACATGGGTAAATTTTTAATGCAAGACTTTTTTAAATAAGAAAGTCCTTAATCCTGGATTATGAGAGCAAAAGCCTTGACGAAGGCTTGTACGCACTGTATGCTTACAGTATGAACGAGCTTGGCAATCGAATCCGGGAGCTGCGAGATCGACACGATATATCCCTCCGCGAATTTGCAAAAAAGCTTGGAGACGTCTCCCCCGCTCATATTTCTGATATCGAGAACGGTAGACGCAATCCGTCAGAGGACCTGTTGCAGAAGATGGCTGGAGTACTTGGCGTCAACTCTGAGGAATTGCAGCGCCTCGACAACCGCCTTCCGGTGGAAGAATTACGCCGAGCTATGAGGCACGACCCGGCCTTGGGCTTTGCTCTTCGGAAGGCTGTTGAAATGAATGTCTCTTCAGAGCAGATTCTTAAGTGGGTGGGCGAGAACGACGCTGACAAGAAAGGAGACGAAAAATGAAAAACTTACGAACCATCAGTGGCCCTTTCTCTGAGAGGCCATACTTTTCGGATGGTGAAATCGAACAAATCTGCTTAGATGAACTTCGCAAGGCAAAGCTCCTGCCGGATCGGCCTTCTGGTGTCCGAGTGGAGAGGTTCGTCGAAAAGCGCTTTAATGTCACCGTTGAATCCGCCGAGCTTGGTGAGGGCATCCTTGGTGTCACGAAATTCGGTCCGAAAGGCGTTCAAGGTGTGTATGTTTCAGCGGCGCTGGATTGCGATCCGAGCATGGCGGCTAAGCGCCGAGTTCGCAGCACCATAGCACATGAAGCCGGGCACTGCTTACTTCATACGTACCTGTTTGCAGTGACTTCTGGAGTTTCATTATTCGGAGACTGCTCCGAGTCTGGGGCGATAAAGGTTTTGTGCAGGGACAGCGAAGTCAGAAGCAGCTACCGCGGAGAGTGGTGGGAGTTCCAGGCAAATGTTGCCATGAGCCACTTGCTGATGCCACGACCACTGGTGGAGATTGCAAGCGAACCATTCTTAGTACCGGTCGGCCTTCTCGGGCGAAAGCAAATCAATCCCGCACATTATGAATATGCAGTGCGGTTTATTGCAGATCAGTTCGAGGTTAACCCCGCTGTATCCCGCATCAGACTCCAATCTCTGTATTCGGATAAGGAGGCCGCTCAAATGTCCCTATAAGAATCAAAATAGCTAAAATTTTTTGCGCATAGTGTACGCACAGTATGCCTACGGTGCGTAAACGCCTAGCACTCTGAACTTCAAGCAGAAAAGGAATTTTATGAATCAAGAAGAAATTGAAAAGCAAGGTCATCATCGTCGGGACGTCGACATTATCATCGACCGGGAGCACCTGAAGACTCCGGCGGAGACTACCGGCTCGGCCCTTTATGTTTTGGGTAAGGTCCAATCTGGATGGACGCTTTATCGAGAGACGCCTGGGCCACGAGAGGACGAGCGGATTCCTAACGATCACTCGATTATTCACATTCACGAACACGCAAAGTTCTATTCGACGCCCGGCAAGGTCACGCCAGGAGTAGATCTTGACTAATCTTGCTATCAAGGAGATGCTGCTGGCCGACGAGGACCAGCAGCATCTTCAGAACAAAGGTTACTCTTTTGCGGTTGCGCAAGACTCGGGATTCGTTTGTCTGGTAATTCGGGATTTCGCACTGGCATCTCGCTATACGCCAACAGTCTGCGACCTTCTGCTTCGCCTTCCACCAAACTTTCCTATGGCTAAGCCAGATATGTTTTGGACGTACCCCCACGTAAAGATGATCACTGGCAACTATCCGCCGCAAGCTGATGTTCTAGACATCAACTACGACGGTAGACGGTGGCAGCGGTGGTCGCGGCATCTAAATGCCTGCCAGTGGCGACCCGGCAAAGACAGTTTGAGGACTTTTCTGGGAATTATTAGAAGCGAACTACAGGAAGGAATTTGATGAAATATACGCTCACCTTCTACGAGAAGCAATATCAAGACCTGGTCGCACATCTTTTTCCGCCTGGATTACGCGTGGAACGGGTAGCGTTTTTGCTTTGCGGAATCTCCCGAACAGAAGGGGAAACCAGACTGATCGTTCGAGAAGCAATAACTCTGGCGGACTCTGAACTACTTGAACAATCGAGCCGTCACGTCAGTATCGATGCATCCTCTTTTCTTCCTATACTCAAACGTGCTCACATCGAGTGCGCGTCCTTCGTACTTGTTCACAGTCACCCCCCGGGGCTGCTTGATCATTCGCAACAGGATAACTCGGAAGAACTCGGTCTCTTCTGGACTGCGTATAACCGGACTTACACCGCAAATGCAGTTCATGCAAGCCTAGTTTTCTCTGATCCAGAACTACCACGAGGAAGGGTATGGCTAGATGGTGGAAAATGCGAGCCCATCGATCTCGTTCGCGTGATTGGCAGGCGATTTACTTTCTATCCACGGACTAGCTTTGACCGTACATTAGACACCAGTTTCCATGACCGCGAAGTCCGAGCTTTTGGTCCGGACATCCTCCCATTGCTAAAAAGCCTGACCATCGGAGTTGTAGGCGCAGGAGGGACTGGGTCTGCAGTCTTTGAACAATTAGTGCGCCTTGGTGTCGGCAAACTTCTCGTTTCCGACGGACAGCGACTTGAAAGCTCCAATGTCAGCCGCGTTTACGGTTCCAGTGCGGACGATGTCAGCGTTAGCAAATCCGATCTCATGTCGAAAATGGCTCGGCATATAAAGCTTGGCACCATCGTGGAACATTTCGACAAACCAGTTACATATTCGAGCGTCATGAGACGCTTTCGGGAGTGCGATGTTATTTTCGGATGCACCGATGACGCCTGGGGACGTTCGCTGCTAACTCGTTTCAGTCTTGAGTATTGTGTGCCTGTCATTGACATGGGTGTGAAGATCAATTCCCACTCCGGCAGGATTTCCGCCATCTCGGGTAGGATCACGACCCTATTGCCAGGTAAACCGTGCCTTTACTGTCGGCAGCAGATAACTGCTGAAGATGTACAACAGCAAATCCTGCAGGAGCTTTCGCCAAGGGATGCAGAAAAGCAGCGCCGTGAGGGCTACATCCCTGAGTTGCTGGAAGCCGAACCAGCGGTGATCCCCTTTACCACCGCAACCGCAGCATTCGCAGTGGCAGAATTCCTGCAACGGCTGACGGGATTTAAGGGCGAAGATTATGATCTGGGAGAGCTGGTTCTTAGATTCGATGAGACTGTACTCAGAACCCCAGGTTCGCCAATGGATATAGATTGCTTTTGTTCCGACGCATCACTGGTCGGGAAAGGCGATCGCTTTCGGCTGCTTGACCAAACTTGGAGACCGGAATGATTGAGCGACTTAAAACATGGTGGAAGAAACATCGCCGCCGCTATAAGATTACCCGAGTTTTAGTCGTAAACTCTATGACTGCCATCCCAGAGCGAATCGGTACTGATCTCTACTTGGTGCGCAAGGGTGACTTTTGCAAACGTGTGGTTCTCAATTGCCCGTGTGGCTGCAAAAGGCGAATCGACCTAAATATGGTCCGCACACATAAGCCCAGTTGGACGGCCAAGCTGGAGAAAGGCACAATCTCTCTTAACCCTTCCATCTGGCTGCCAGAAGATCCGTGTCAGAGTCACTTTTTCATCAAATACAACACAATCGAGTGGGTAAACTGATCGCTCGAAGAAAGAAACATAATGGCAATACGAATAACGTGCATAAACAAATCAGGCGGTTTTCATCAAGATCCACATCACGCCATTGAGAATCTCGGATGGACGAATGAATCCACCGGCAAGACCGGCAATAGTAGCCGGCTCCAGGTCTACGATTGGATCAAGACAGAGAACGGCACGGCCTACGTTCAGGACCGCAGCGGAAATAGAGCATACGTTGGGACAAGAGAACATTCCAACGGTACGAAATTCCTTCAAACCTTCGCCGATAAGGTTTGGTCGGATAACTTGCTATCCCTGCCGGAATGCAAACGCGGGTGACTGCGCATTGGCTATATAGGAGTCGAACAGCGAGCTGCAATGCACGAACTCTGGGTTATTTCAGGCTTCAGCGCTTCAAACTCAACGAATCCTAAACACTGCGCAGAGTGACCTACAGTCTGTAGTGATACGGGCATTAAATCTCTTACAGGACTTTCGTTGTCTTTGTCTGCTCAAGTCCTTCGCGAAGCCATGCTGCTCTCAGTTTCCGCGCGCATCTCAGCCAGATGTTCGGCAAGCTCCATTTTGATTTTTGCGCTCTGTTCTTCGGCTTTTTTGATTTCAGTCCGCCTATCCAGGACCCGCCGCGCTGGAAACCAATCGCGAATTGTGCTGAGCATCAGGCCGGTTGGGTTTTCGAGCTTTCGGTTTCGATAGACGGCCATGGCGCGTTCGTTGAAGAAATACCAGACTTCCTGGGCGGTGGTATCGGGCACAATGGCACGCGCCTGTTGCCAAAGCCGCCGCAGCGCTCCGTCGTCGAGCACGATTTTTTCATCCATCAGCCGGGCGAACTCTGGAGGAAATTCTTCCGGCATGCCGGTCGCCGTCGTCGTCGACTTAAGTTCCGGAATAAGTTCCTGGATTAGTTCTTCCTTATATGCACTGTCGATTCTGTCATCCTTTGCGTCATTTTTGTCATCCTTTACAGCCGATTCTGTCATCCTTTTGGGAGAAACGACGACGCCGATGTCGTCCTTTGCAACACCCGGACCGGCAGAAAGGACGACGGCGCTGTCATCCTTTTCAGCAATTTGCCCAGGAACGACGACACCCATGTCATCCTTTGGCGAAATTGCCCCACAAACGATGACGCCGATGTCATCCTTTTGACCAACTGACCTATTTTGCGCCCGCGCGGATGCTCTCCGCGCGTTTGCTTGTTCCGCCGCGCCGCGCTGCTTCAGTGGCGTATCAGCCGAATGCGGGCAAGGCCGTCCGTCCGGGTGCAGGTGATACCAAATGGTGGAATTTCCCCGGCCGCCGGCATCGCCATTCGGAAGACAAATCCACCCACCGGCCAGCAGTTCCGCCCGGATGCGCTGCGCCTGGCGCTTACTCACTCCGCCCAGTTCAAGCGCAAAAGTCTCATCCGTCAGAAACACCCTGCCATCGTAAGGCCGGCGCGTATCTCGGCCGCGATTAATGTGATCTACCAGAACGCGGTAACCCAGTTGCGCCCGCGGCGAAAGACTTGATCGCACCACGTCTGCGCCGAATGCCTGACGAACCAGCGGCGTGGGCTGGACATCCGAAGGTGTCTCAGAGGCCATTGGCTTTCGCGCCGAAAAGTCTTGCCGCAAGCTAGCAGCCGATGCGGAAGCCATCTTCCCCCTCCCGGTTCTCGCTCGAATGGGCTTCGGCACCGGTGGTGGCCAGCTCATTCTCATAGAGTTGTTTCGCCATAAGCCAATCCACCTCGGCCCACGTGAGCCCATAGCGGTCAAGGGCATTCTCAGCCGCTGCAGCGGCTTCGCGGCATTGCTGGATTTCGCGTTCACAGCGCGCAATGTGTTCGGGTAGGGTCATGGTGCCTCTGCTGTCCTCCTGTTCTGCTTTGGGGCTTTCTTCGGTGCAATGGCGAGGGCCTGCGGATTCTGAACGCGCTCAATCTGTGAGTAGATAGCCGTCAAATCATCCACCGTCTGACGTTTCTCCATTTCGATTCCGCAAAGCCCGCCACTCAGGAATAGGACCAGCGCCAGCATGCCCTGCCACAGCCGGGAGTTGGTACGCTCCTGCTCAAACAAGTGGGAGTTGTGGGTCTCCAGCCTTCCGGCTGCATTTGTCAACTTGGTCAGTTCCGCCGAAATCGTGGAAGAGATCGTTTTATATTCCTGGCTTACGGGTCTCAGCGTTGCCGAGATCTGGGTGGAAAGCGCCGTGATTTCTCTTGCGGAGTTCCGCAACAGGTTGGCGGCGTTCTCCAGTCCGGTGGCGGTGAGTTGCTGCCGAAGGGCTTCACCCATGTCTTTCGCGATGGCGCCCGTGTTGACCCCAGCCGTAATTTCGAGTGGAAGCCCAGCCAGCCGTTTATCCAAAATGCCGTGATAGTCAGCCGCAACTTTGGTCTGTGCCCGAAGCTCCGCCAGAAATTCCGCAAGAGCGTCTGGCAAGCGCTGCCCCAGCAACGACAGCAGTCCGAGCAGTTCCACGATGTGGAACAACTCATCGTGATCCGGCAAGGAATGAAAGTAAGACATCAGCCCCGCATATGTCTCGCGGTCTTCCGGCTTTGTGAGGCGGGCCGCGAGACTGCTGAGTGCTTGCGCTGTCGGTTGCGTCATAGCAGTATTTCCTGAACCCGTTCCAGTTCCGCGAACAGGTTGCGCCGATACGCTTGCGCGCGCATGACAACAGTGGTCTGCTGCAATTCAAGAACGTCAGATTGTCGCTCAGCTACCCGGTTCATCGTCAGGCCATGCTGCCGTGCGGGATTTTCGACCTTCGGCAGCCGGTATTCCATCTCGATTACCTTTGGCTGGAAGACTCGGCGGAACTCGGCAGCTTGCGGGCTCTGCTCCCAATACGTGAAGTCAGCCGGATCGGTCAGTGAGTTTTTCACAATCAGGTAATCCACCCGGCGCTGCAAAGCCTTTGCCCAGCTCAGCACGCTTTCCACACTGGCCGGGTCAGGCGTCACAATTCCGATAGCCGTGAACGCCACCCCGATTTCCTGAACCGAGGAAAACATCGAATCAAACCAGCGATGCGCCACTGCGCCGGCACCCGCGCCCATGTCTGCGATCACCAGCGGTTTGCCTTCATCCAAGACATCGACAAAGGTGTCGAGCCCTTGCGAGGTGTGGATGTTGACCTTCCGGGCTTCCGGGAAGAAATGGCCGAGAGAGCCGCGGCTCTTATTCTCGGTATCCAGATCCAGCAGCGTGAATGGAGTCGCCTTCTTCGCATACCATTCCACCAGCAGGCTGGTGAAAGCTGTTTTGCCCACGCCGCCTTTTCCGCCCTGAGTGAAGACAATTCGGCTTTTTGGCAGCGATTGTTGTTTGGCTGGCATGTCGGCCAGTTCGATTTGATGTGTTGCGCTCATTGTGGTTCAGTCCTTTATGGTTCGGTCAATGGTTAACGGTTTGTCCTCGTCGTAGTGAAACTCCACCAGGACGGCGGGTTTCGGTTCGAGCGCGGGCTTGTTGCGAAACGATTGCAGGCTTGGGCGACCGCTCTGTGCCATGCACGTTGCCGGTTGCTCCGCTAATTCCGGTTGCCTGGTAAAGGTTGAAACTTGCTCAACTTCAGGTTCAGCTTCAGGCTTGCGGGGCTTTGATCGGTATTTCACAAACCTGTAGAGAACGCCATAGGAAACCTGCACATTGAACTGCTGGGCCAGTAATTCCCGGATGCGGTGGTAAGTTCTGCCCTGCCTTCGCCAGCGCATAATCAGTTCGCCGTATGGTGCCAAGCGTGAGCGCGGTTCGTCAGCCGGAATGCTTTCGTAGACTCGTTGAAATTCCGGCTTCATAGCGAGTAACCCCGCAGTGGCATCGCGTTGCAACCGGGCGAGATATGACGGCAGGGCAGTAATTGGTTGTAGAAAGTTAAAGAAGAAAAGACACCATCCCTAAGGCTTCGCCTTAGGTCCGGTTCAAGAGCGGCAGGAGCATCATTTTTATCCCCTTTTTGTTCCCTCTTTATCCCGCTTTTGTTCCCACCCGATCCCCTTTTTATCCCCCTGAATTTGGGCCAGTCTTTCGATAAGGTGAGATACATAGTGCTGTGATTCCTACTTGAATTCTTCGACGGAAATGTCGGTGATGGAGGGACCGGAATACTTGGCACAACCCGCTCCGCGAACGCCAAAACTGGCCTCGCTCTCCGTGGGTTGAATGAGGCGAACGACCAAGTTGGAGGCAAGCGCCGCCAGCAGTGCGGCCAAACCATTGCCGCCGACTGTGACCAGATGGGAAGCGAAGGCAATCTTCACCAGGGCGTTATCGCCCTCGGCGTAGACGAATCGGAAATACGGCAGCACGTAAGCGCGCCGGCGCAACTGTACAACCAATGAAGTAGGCTTCGAGCCGCCTTCATCGACTAGCTGCCAATCTTCAGAAGCCAATTCCTGGGCCGGAATAAGTACGGGTGACATCGCGGCTGATCTCCTTTTGCAAAATTTGTTCGGGCTGAGCGGGCTTCTTTGAAAGCTGCTGCTGCGCCTGGTAAGCCTGATAGAGGTCGTCGAAGTCCAACGCCTTGGAGGGAGCGGCCTTGGAAGCCCGGCGCGCCAGTTCCATCGCCGACTGCCGGTCGCCGGACACGCCGATGGACTCCTGCAAACCAACGCTGTCGCTGGTAATGACGGTCAGTCCTTCCCGCGCCCGCGTGGCGGAAACGTAGAACAAATCCTGCGCCATCCGCTCGGCCGCGATGATTTCGAAATCCACGGTCTTCCCCTGCGAACGGTGAGCCGTGACCGCGTACCCGTGAGTAAACTGCCGGTACTCTGCCGGAAGCTGCCGGCCATCCTGCAACCGGATGCGGCCTTCATCCACGCTGGCGACTGTGACCAGTTCGCCGTTCGTCGCCTTGAACGTTTTGTCGCGCCAGTTTGCTTGCAGCAGCAGCTTGTCACCGGCGGAAACCTCAAGATCATTCCTCTCGAACACGCCGAAGGCTTTCACCTGGCGGTCCGTCATCTTCATCATCTGGCCGTCAGCTTTGCGTGCCGTGATCCCGCTCTTGTCAGCGCTGACGACCTCCAATGCTTCGTTTTTGGCAACACCTTTCACGGCCTTGTGAAATGCAAGCATCTGGCCGGGCTGATAATTCTTGGTTTGCTTCTTCTGCGCTTCCGTCCAGTTCAGTGCCGTGTGCTGCTGGAAGATCCGGCCCTCCGCAAGCTCACCAGCCCGTTTCTTGTATTGCCGAACCGCATAGGTGATGCTCTTGATTTCGTCATGCGTGGCAGCAACCACCAGCACGGAGCGCGCTTCGCCTTTTGCATTGAGAACGACAGACGCTTCCCGATAAGCCTTACTGACTTCCTGAGCGCGAAGCCGCCAATCCACTTCGCGGATCGCACCCATTGCTTCTAACTTGGCGAAGCCCTCCGCAGGATGATTCCGCAAAGACTCCACCGCCGCCTTATATTCGGCATTGGTCTGCCGTTGCACCTGGCGCAAAGAAACGCTGCTAAGTTGTGATTCCCGTTCCAGAACACGCAAAGCATCGCCTTCAGAAACACTCTTGATCTGCGCTGTGTCACCTGAATAAAGAATCCGGGCGCCCTTGCCTTTGGCAAGGCGAATCAGTTCCGCCATGTCTTTGCTGGCCACCATGCCCGCCTCATCCACGATGAGCACCTGCCCGGCAAGCTGGGCCTGTTCTTTCGGATCAGCCAGCAGCCGCGCCACGGTCATGGCTTGCGGGAAGCCAACTTTCTGTAACTCTTCGACAGCGCTAGCAGTGGGAGCGACAGCCACCACACTCCGGCGCGCTTCGGTGAGCCCGCGATGCACTTCCTGCAACGTGGCCGTCTTGCCGGTGCCGGCCGCGCCGTTCATATTGAAGGCCAAGTCACGCGACGCCAGCACGGCCAGCACCGCCGTTTTCTGTTCTGGCCGCAAACGGTCCGACGCCACAAATTCACGACCACGGCCCAGCGCTTCGTATTTGCCCATTCCGGCGTCGATGGTGGAGACCATCCGCCGTTCCCGCTGCAAGCTGGCTTGCGTCGCCACTTCGCCGCGCGCGGTGAGCATAGCGCCGCTGGCAATTTCCGCCAGCATCACGCCTTTCACTTCAGGCAGTTCCACCCGGCCCCGGCCATGACGCAGTGCCTCCGTCTTGATCTCGTAATCCTTAGCCACCGAGACCCGCTCAAACACATGTTCACTGGCATAAACAATGGATGCGCCCGCAGGAGCCTGCTCACGAATCGACCCACGTTCCAGCGCAGCCTCACGTAGTTGCTTCAACGTCTGCGCTTCACCCGCGTCCAGGCGGGAGAGCTGGCCGGCCTTCACATCTGCGGTGCTGATTTCCGCCAACTTTTCGGCGCGCGTCTCACGCACCAGATAAGCCACTTCGTTGTTACTGGGAAGACGGCCATTCTTATCCATGAATTCCGCGATGGCCGCATCGCGCTGCGCACTGCGCTGGCTGTACTTCTCAAGCGTTTCGTCCTTTATGCCAACAATTCCGAATCCATAATCCTTGCCGTGTTCGAAGCGGTTCTCAATTTGGTAGCCCAGTCCAGTTACTTCCCGCGCCAGGCTGTTTCGGTAAACCTCCGTCAGATATTCGCGCTGAGCGTAAATGTCGGAAGCCTGCAAAGCCTTCCAGCGGCCTTCTGCGCCGTCATAGGTCAGATTGCCAGCCACTAAATGCGTATGAATCTGCGGATCGAGTTCTCGGCTGGTGTCGTGATCCCAGCGCGAGATCACCAGATTCGAAGTGTTCCGGTTATCGTTGGCTCCGCCCCTGCGAATTCGCGCCCCGGCCAAGCGCTCCATTTCCGCCGCCATTTCCGCAACCGCCGTCTTGTGCGCATCAATCAGCCGGGGGTCTTCCAACGCTTGCACGGAGACAGCTTTTGGAGCCGATACCGTGAAGTCATAAAGATTACGTGCCGTGGCCGTCTCCGTGACGGTCTTGCCGTTGATCTCTCTTTCATGTGAACGGTCTGCACTGTGCCGCTGTCGAAGAAATTCATTCGTTGCCGGATTGTTCCCCTGTCGAATGGCTTCAAAGTCATCCATGTTCACAGCGCCCTCCAGCCCAAGCAGCTTCGCCCCGTTGCCCATCCACTGGCCAATCACGGTTTCGCCGACGGCGTAATAGTCGTTATTCGACAGATGGTGCGCGGCATAGGTTTCGCCCCCAGCCATGGCCTTAATTGTCAGCATGTGAGGCTCAACATGGCCGGCAGTTCCAGCGGCTTCTCAGGGAATGCTTCAGCCGTCACCACCGCGTCAGGCGGAAGCTGGAAATCACGGCGCGGCACCACGCGCTCGATAAACGGAGGGTGCTTCTCCGGAAGACTGATGTATGGGATTTCCACCGGCACAATCACCATGCGGTTCTTAAATCCGCGCTGCACAAAATAGGCGTGCAGGTCGCCCATGCCTTTGATCTGCGTGGAATTGATGGCAGGCTCAACCACCTCCACAATTCGCGAACTATCGCGGTCACGCTCATAGAAGTTCACCGAGTGGCTATGCGTTTGTTCCAGCCTCAGCAGCCTGCGCTTGCCGCCCGTGCGTTCCAGGATGTCTGCCGAGTCCGGATCACTGGTGGCGAAAACCCACTTCGTATACGACTGGCTGAGAATGGTTCGGGATTGATCACCGTACAGATGCTTCAGTTGTTCCTGATTCTGAATGCTTGCAATGATCTGATGACCGGCGGAGCGCAGCATCGTGATCCCGTCATGCAGCCGTGTCAACGTCTGCAATGTGTGCAGTTCGTCATAAATCAGCTTGGTTCTCTTGGGCGTAGCGCTTGAGAGCAATCCAAGAATGAACAGATCCATCCACATGCTGATCAGCGGCTTCAATGCTTCGCGTGTGTCCGAGTCCGAGGAGATGAAGACCCAGCCCTTCGGATCACGGGTCCAGTCGCGAATGCAAAATTCTGGGCGGCCATCCGCAGCGCAAGGCATCATCCAAAGCGGATCACCGGCCAGCGCCAGCGTTCCCAGAACACCGGCCCGCTGCTGCGGTGAATTCGCCGGCAGCGTGTATTGGTGAATCGTGCCCTGAACGCGCTTTTCAATTTCGGGATAGTTCGCGATCCACGCGCCCAGTGTCTCGGTGTCCGGGTGAAACTGATCCAGCAGGTAAGCGCCCAGGCTCACGGTCCACTGGTTGAAAATATCGGCGGTCGGATCGCGGACTACCGGCGGCGGAAACAGGGAGGTCATCACCGTCTTGTAGGTGGCAAGGTCCGTGCCTTCACTCGAAATGTTCCAATACGCGCATCGGTCGTCGGTGGGGTTCAGAATCACATCACCGCGCTTGGCGTTGTAAAACCGCGCCAGGATCTCGCCGCCCTTGGCATCGTTCACCACGCAGCAAATATCATTGGCTTCCGCGTCGAGAAGGTCCTGATAAGTCAGCGAAGTCTTTCCGGTTCCCGTGTCACCCATGCGGAACTGATGTGACGCTTCCTTGATCTCCGGGATTCGAATAGAGGACCAGCGGGACATTCCCAGCATTAGCGGTCTCTCCATGCCTTGACGGCATACTTCATGCCATTGCCCTTCACAACTTCGTTGTATTGGTCAACGGTGGCCACAATTGAACCATCTAGCGGAACTCCGGCAATCACTGAGGATCGATAACGATAGTCAGAGACCAAGCCCCAAATCAGCGCGGTCAAGAATGTCAGCAGTGTCAGGGTGAGAGGCCACTTGAAGACCAGGGCAGGGGAGTCTGTGTACACAGGCTGTACCGCCCCGTAATAGAACACCCAAGCTTTCGGACTCGCCCCTTTCGGATACCAGCCGTGCTGAATGATCTCCGCATCGAATCGATGATCGATATTGCCGTAACGCAGCAAGGAATAGCGGAGCTGGTCGGCACTGAGACCAGCCGGGCGCTTGGACTTGCCAAATAAGGTCAGGCTTCCCACGCTGGCTCTGATGGCATGTGTGCAGTAAGCCGGATAGCGCCGAACCTGTTCCTGATGCAACAGGCCCCAGCCGCCAAACCAAACCACGGCCCCGAGAGCCCCACCCAGGAACCCATAGATCAGGCCGTGGTGCTTAACCGGAACCGTTTCCCGGCGAATTCGGTCTGGTGATTTTTCCTTGCCGCTGTTCATTCGTTAGTACCCGTAGCTGATCTGCGGCTCTGGCACCCGGTCTTGCTTGATTTCCGGGTTCAGCCGCCCGGTGAACTCTTGGCGAAGCTCGTTCTCGCGATTCACCAATGGAGTCATCTCTTCCCGAATCTCTGCCTTCTGATTCGCGGGTGCCTGCTCGAATCTCTCTGCAAGCTGGTGGAACTGCGAATGAAGTTCGCGTACCTCCAAAATTATTTCCTTGTTTGTCATCTCCGGCGCAGGCTTCAGCTCCCGAGCCAACGACAAATCCATTCGTTCCGATTGTTCTTCTGCCATAGCTTCCTTTCACGCCGCACTGCGGCGGTATACTTCCGTCGTTTCAAACTTGCGACTGCGGTCGTCGTAGTCGCCCACTTCTAAAACACAGCTCACGCCGCGCCATCCGTCCGCGCTGCGCTTGACTTCAATCACCAAATCGATGGCGGCGGCCGTCTCCTGCCGGGCCAGGTCCAAACTGCCAAAGCCTGGCATCGCCAAGCTGGCCAGACGGTTCAACGCAGACAGCGCCGTATTCGCGTGGATAGTCGAGAAAGTGCCATCGTGCCCGGTATTCATCGCTTGCAAAACTCCATAGGCCGCTTCCGAATCCTTCACTTCGCCGACAATGATGCGGTCAGGCCGATGGCGCAGCGTCAGCGATAACAACTGAGAAATCGTCACTTCGGGGCGATCGCCCACTTTCGGATACGCCTCCAGCCGTGGGCTGTTGCGATGGTCCAGCTTGATTTCGACCGGCTTTTCAATCACCACAATCCGCTCATGCGACGGGATATGCCGAACAAAGGCATTCGTCATCGTGGTCTTTCCAGTCGATGTCCCGCCCGATACCAGCACATTCCTGCGGGCATGAACAGCAGCAGTGACGATCTGCAGAACCTCCGACGTAATGGCCCCGCGCTCCAGCAGTTCATCGGTGGTGAAATGGCGCAGAAATTTACGAATGGTCAGAATCACGCCCTGGGGTGAGATCGGAGGATAAGTGGCGGCAACACGTGAACCATCCGGCAGACGCGAGTCAAGCCAAGGCTTCTGGTAATCGTCAATCTGATCACCAATGGACTGGCCGATGATCTCCACGCACGCGCGCAGCCTGCGCTCATTGATCTCCACGCCTTCAATCTCGCGAACCTTGCCGGCCTTCTCCACGAACACAAGGCCATTGGTAATCATCAGTTCCGAAACCTCCGCGTCTAGTAAGTAGGTGTCCAGACCCATGGCGCGGAAGAATGGCAGAATCAGCTCATCCAGGCAAGCCATTACTTTTGCGCTGCCTCCACGTTGGCTCGGTTTGCAATGAATTCCACAATGGTCAGACCCAGCGGATTGATTGTTTGATAATCCGGGTTATCCGCGCTTTGCGCGTCCACCTGATCCGGGTTCAGGAAGAAGCGAACAGCCACAATCCATGTCTGCGTATGGATCGCGCCGTCCTTGTTGAAGGTCTTTTGCAGCGCTATATCGGCAGTGCCCGCCGCCACCACCGAGGAGCCAAGGCTCTGCTTCCCAAATGAAGTCAGATTCGTCGACAGGATAATCACATCGTTTTCAGCGTCGTGGCCGGCCAGGATATTCGCCACCACGTTTTCCCGCTGGTCTTTATCCTTGACCTGCTGGCCGTACTTTGACTCCAGAAACAAATAATTCTTCGGAAAGGTCTTGAGAATCGAAGCGCGCAAGCGGCCAAAGCGGAAAGTGGCCCAATCCGCCAGATAGCTTTTCGCCACCGCCGCATCTGGCGTGTAATGCTCCAGATCCGAATACTTCACCGGCGTCGCCCGCCCCAACTGATCGAGCTTGATATAAATCCGCTTCGGCGGCCTCACGGCCAGGCCATAGATGATCAGCGCAAACAGAACAATCACAATGCTCTGCGACATGACAACCGTGCGAGTCAGCCGCTTGGCATAGCGCCGCGCGGCAAAGACCTCTTCGGCAATTTCATCTTGCTGAATGGGCGGCAGCGGTTCCACCTCACTCTCGTCCATCGGAATGATTGTTGTTTCCAGTGACATAAAACTCCCTTAAACCAAACTCGCGGCGACGGCGCGCACGATCAACCCCTGGATGGCATTCGCAAAGCCTGCGGCGACACTGCCGACGCCACCGAAGATCATGTGAGTAATCTCCGGAACCTTGAACATGCAGTAAAGAAAAGCAATCGTAATCAGCCCTAGCAGCTTCGAGGTCACAAGCCATTGCGCCACTGAGTAGCTATGCAAGTTCGAAAAGAAGTCCAGATACGCGTGGCAGAAGATAAAAATGAAGCCCGCGCCAACGAACACATACATCGAATAAGCCAGCATGTTGTCGAACCACGTCCAGAACTTCTTGTCGTAGCCCGGCAGCACATAAAACGGAATCATCAGCGGCCCGCAAAGCGTCAGCATGCCCACAATCACGTAGGAGCAAACCGTAATAATCGTCATGCCAATCTGCGCCGCTGTAATCAGCGCCAGCACGATCACGGTCAGGATCGCCGGCAAAACATCGAGCATGCCGGTTGGCGGCAGGTAATGACTGAAGTTGTTGAAGTAGATAAACACCTGCCGGATCAAATCGGCGTTGATGCCATTCGCGAGAGCCTGCGCCAGATAAGGAAACAGTTGGTGGAAGTTGATGGACAAGCCAGGCATCGGCACCAGATAGAACGTCATCATCAGAGTGGCCGCGCAGATCCTAAATAGGATGGCGACGTAAGCTACAACAGTGGAAAGCGGATGGTAATGGTAAGCGGCGAACTGGCGCATCGTGCCCTGAAGTAGGGCCTGCAGCAGCGAGTACACACCAAACAGCGCCAGGAGCGTCCATCCGAATGGCATGATGGAGGGCGCCACGGAACTGACCAGATCCGAGACGCCCAGCGTGATCGACCCCTCAAAATTGACCGTGGCGGCGATGGCGGTATCAACATCGGGCGGCAGCGGCGGCGAAGACTGTCCGAACGCGGCACCAGCAAACACCATCAATAAAAGTAGTTTTTTCATGGGAGTGACCGTTAGGGCATGACGTATGGCTTCGTGCTGGGAGCCATCTTCTTGTTGGTTTGCTGTTCCAGTGCCGCATCGGGCTTGATCTGCACATTGGCCCGGCGATTCGCGTGCGCTACGACACCGGCAATGATCGCCAGGACCGCCAGGATGGCGGCAAGTAATTTGATTTGAATGACGCTGCTCATGTTGCCTCTCAGGGAATAATGTAGTTGGCAATCGTGCCGGCCGTCTGGATCGGGTCAATATCCACTGGACTGGAAGCACGCGCTGCGGCGACATCGGCGTACCAGATCTGCTGGTCGGCCAGCTTGTCGCGCGCTACCTTTGCTTGCAACGTCTGCTGTTCAGCCAGGCAGGCCTGCAGATTGCCAAGGGCTTTGGTCTGCGTCTGCATCTGAATGTGACCGCCAGACAGAACGTTCAACACCGCGACCATGGAATTCTTGGCGTCCGTCTCATTGAGCGCATCGGTGTGCAACTGCTGTTCCGGCGTCGCGTTGGCATCCTGCGTCGCCTTGTAGTTGGCCAGAATCGTGGCGCACCGTTGCGAAGTTTGGTCGAGCAGTTGCAGCGTGGCATACTCCGACATGCGGCTGCTGTTAATGGCGGTGGCATTTCCCAGATACCCGCCATTGCCGCCATAACGAGTGCTCTGCTGCCATGCTGTGCCCGCATGCAGGACATCGCCGTTCATCACCGCATTGAAGTTGATGGTTTCGTTGTAGTGGTTCTGGGTGACTTCATTTCCCACAGCAAAAGCAGCCGTTTCCCAGACGCTCTTGTTCTGAATGCGCTGCGACATCTGCATCGCCAGGTTGTAAACCTGCAAGCCATTCTGAACAATCTTCACCGTCTGGTTGTAAGTTTCCATCAGCTTTGCCCCGTTGCTGATGTCCTGGCCCCAGATCTCGGTGAACTGCGCGTAAGACGTTGGATCAAACACGATGTCGCCAAAGCCGAAGATGGCGTACAACGGTTGCGGGTTGACCGCAAGATAGAGTGCTCCGGCTAACAGCGGAGCAACAGCGAACCACTTCTTCTTTACTTGCATGCAGGGTCCTTTCTGACACCGACCGGTGGATAACAGGGCGACCAGAACAGCCGGGCAACGCCCTTGGAATAACGCGCAGGAATGGGTTTAAACTTCTGTGATGGCTGAGCGTGACCTGAGAGCTGAACCATCAGGCCAAACGATCCGAAAACCAAGAACAAAAACCCACAAAACCAGCAGAAGAACTTCAATAACGCCGGCCCCGGATTGAGCTGGGCATTGATCATTCGTAACTGCCTGAGTTGTTCGTCTTGAACATTTCGCATAAACACTTCCTTTCTAGAGATCCGGGTCCATCGTGTGATTCCTGGTGTCTGGCAACAGCAGGTCACCAGAAAGCATCACCTTCACCCGCGCCCGTTCGCGGATCGTGAATGTCGGCAAAACATTGATGAAGCGCTCCATCACCCGCTGAGCGCTCTGGCCAAGGCCTTGCGACACGCCGTTGCGCATCTGTGTGCCCCAGTCATAATTCGTCAAATTGCTGTTATTGCCAATTTGCGTCGTAGCGGCAACCGCTGCCAGGGCCAGCGATGCGCCGAAGATCTGAACATAGTGGTGGTTCACCAAATCGCGAAGCCCCGCTTGCCCGACGACATCAAGACCCTGAAACTTGTCCAGACTCATCGAATAGCCATCCGGCATGATCATTCGGTGAAACGCGACAAACAGCCGTTCCTGATTGGCGCTTCCGACGGCACTCACGCGTCCTAACAGCCGCGTCCCTTTCGGGATCAAGAGGTGGGAGCCGGACTCCGAATAAACATCGGTCGTCACCATGACAATCACCGGCCCCACACTTGCCCCAGTCAGCCGGTTCACCAGAACCGTTTCGATAATGGTGTCCTCCATCAGTCGGAAGAGTTTGCCAAAAGAAGAATCGAAGCTGTAATCGTTTTTCGGATCGTGCGCTTCTTTCTTCTCAGGCTCTTCGCCCGAAGTGAAAGCATCCGTCATCCGACGCCGTGCGGCGATTTCCGCCGCCGCCGCAGCCGGAACGCCAATCGCCGGTTGCGCTGCCGTTGCTGGCGAGACCGTCGCTGGTTCTTTTTCCTTCTGAAAATAGTCCGAGAAATCCAATGACACAGGTGAAGAGTCCAAATCGTTCTGGCGACGATGCTGGGCTTCCAGTGCAGCGCGCTCGCGAAGCTGCTCAGCCTCCGACTTGGCACCGCCGCCATTCTGTCGATTGTTGCCGTGCTCCGCATCATCCTGCGCTTTGGTTTTCTTCGGAATGCCATCTGCCTCCGCGTATGCATCCGCCGCCAGATCACCAGCCTGGCCGAGCACGGTATCTTCCGCGCTCTGCTGCTTCTTGTCGCGGTCCATGCCCCTGATGTACGCCGCTTCGCCCGATTGCTGCTGCGCAAAGCTGTCGCTTTGCTGCTTCGTCAACGTCGTCGGCTTCGGGACAGGCTTGCTATCGGGTGAAACGTGGTTGCTCACCAAACCCGCGATGTTGGCCAGAATCACCACACCCAGAATCAGACCTGCTAGAGCAATACCGGCGAACACAACCTTGCGGCTTC
>Ga0182012_10002387_pt1 | contig 20290 bp, 14 predicted proteins | sample 612S2SmetaG_FD_120486 | JGI IMG/M metagenome (GOLD analysis project Ga0182012, IMG submission 120486) | Permafrost microbial communities from Stordalen Mire, Sweden - 612S2S metaG | ecosystem: Environmental > Terrestrial > Soil > Wetlands > Permafrost | place: Sweden: Stordalen | collected...
GTGCTTGATACGGCCTGCGCCCGCGTCTCACTGGCTCAGACTTCGACGCCGGCCGAGCTCGAGGATTCCCAGCGCCAGATTGCCGCGGCAGAAACCGAGATCGCCATCCTCAAGCGGGAAGCCGCCTCTGGAGCTCTCCACGAAGAGCGTCTGCGTCTCCTGACCGAAGAGCGGGAGACGAGTACCGCGAGAGCGGCGGAATTAACCGCGCGCCTCGACCGAGAGCGCACTTTGGTGCTCAAGATCGTCGAGCTGCGCGGCCGGATGGAAGAGCTGGCCTTCGCTCCGAAGCAGGCAGCCGTCCCGGACCAAGTCCTCGTCCCCTCAGACTCGAAGACAGGATCGGTGTCCTCGACAACTCTCGACGTAGTGTCGGAAGTGGCCGCCGAACTCGAATCGAAACGCATCGAGCTTGCCACGCTCTCCGTAGAACTGGCGACCGTGCAGGGCGAACACGCCATGGTGCGCCCCTACGTTGACGGCGACACCGTCGCCGAAGTCATCGCTGGCTGGACCGGTATTCCCGTCGGCAAGATGCTCAAGGACGAAATCCAGACCGTCCTTCGCCTCGAAAGTCTGCTCCGGGAGCGCGTGATCGGCCAGGATCATGCTCTCGAAGCAATCAGCCAGCGCATCCACACCGCGCGCGCCGGTCTCGACGACCCGCGCCGGCCGGTTGGCGTATTCCTGCTGGTCGGCCCAAGTGGCGTGGGCAAGACTGAGACGGCTCTCGCGCTGGCCGACGCGCTCTACGGCGGCGAGCGCAACCTGGTGGTCATCAATATGTCCGAATACCAGGAACCACATTCGGTCTCGGGTCTCAAAGGCTCTCCACCCGGCTACGTTGGCTATGGTGAAGGAGGCATCCTCACCGAAGCCGTTCGCCGCAAGCCCTACTGCGTGGTGCTGCTCGACGAGATGGAGAAGGCCCACACGGATGTCATGGAGCTGTTCTATCAGGTATTCGACAAGGGCTTCATGGAAGACGCCGAAGGCCGTGAGGTGGATTTTAAAAACACCATCATCCTCATGACCTCGAACGCCGCCTCCGGTCACCTGATGGAGCAATGCTCAGGCGCCCAAGAGCGACCTGATCCGGAATCCCTGGTCGAGGCCATCGGCCCCGAGTTGCGCAGCATATTCAAACCGGCTCTCCTCGGCCGCTTGATCGTGGTGCCCTATTATCCAATCGACGACGCTTCGCTCGGCCGCATCGCGAGGCTCAAACTCGATCAGGTCGGCAAGCGTCTCATGGAAAACTATCGTGCTTCGTTTCATTACTCCGGCGAATTGGTCGAAGCCATCGCAGACCGCTGCACGGAGGTCGAAAGCGGAGCGCGCAACATCGACCACATCCTCACCGGAACCCTGCTGCCGGAAATATCGACGAAGCTGCTTGCCCGCATGGCCACTGGCGAGCCCATTCAAAGCATCTCCGTCACAATCGATTCGAACGACGGCGTTCAGTATGAGATTGCATGAGGCGTCCATGACCGGTTATTCCACTTTCGGCTCGGTTCGCAAAATGCCCCTCCCTCAACACGAGGATCATTCAGCCCACGCGCCGGCTCAAGTTGCGCCGGCACTGCCGCTTTCGTCCAATTCCTGCCGCTCTGGCGCTCTGCGTGCCGCGGTTCTGCCACTATTGAAGCCTTCTTCCAAATCGAATTTCGACATAAGGCAAATTGAGCAAGATGCAGATCAGGAGAAAGGCCCGGGTGACCGATGGCTCTAACGCAAGCCACACGCGAAATCGCCATCCAAACTCCGCTCGGAGAAGACGCGCTGCTTCTCCGCGCCTTTGACGGGAAGGAATATCTCTCCCAGCTCTTCAGCTTCGAGTTAGACCTCGCAAGCGAGAATTTTTCCATCGGCTACGACGATATCGTCGGTCAAAATGTCACCCTCTCCGTCACCTTGGCTGACGGTTCAGAGCGTTATTGGAACGGCTGGATCAGCCGCTTCTCCCAGTGGCATCGCGACAGCAATGCCGCGGCGTATCGGGCCACCATGGTCCCCTGGCTTTGGTTTCTGGGCCTCACTTCTGACTGTCGCATCTTTCAAAACAAGACCGTTCCCGACCTGCTGAAGCAGATTTTTCAGCAATACGGTTACAACGACTTCTCGTTTCGCCTCTATGGCGACTTCGCGCCCAGAGACTACTGCGTGCAGTACCGAGAATCCGATCTGAACTTCGTCTCCCGGCTCATGGAAGAAGAGGGTATCTTCTACTTTTTCGAGCACGAGAAGGGCAAGCACACTCTGGTGCTCGGCAACGACCCCTCGGCGATCAAGGCCTGTCCGGCGCAGAGCAAGGCCCGGTGCCGTCTCAGTGCCGGCGGGTGGAAGGACGACGATGTCATCCTCGAGTGGTCGCAGGAACAGGAACTTCGCCCGGGCGTTTACAGCATCACCGACTACAACTTCGAGACGCCTGCGACCAGCCTGCTCAGCACAGCCAACGGGAAAACCAAGTGGGAGCTTTACGACTTCCCCGGCGAATACGCCAAGCGCGCCGATGGTGACCGTCTAGCCCGTACTCGGCTTGAAGAACAGCAAATGCCGCAACTGGTCGCACGCGGTAAAAGCGACTGCCGTGCCTTCGCGGTCGGCTACAAATTCAGCCTGACGGATCATTTTCGCGACGACCTAAATCAGGATTATGTCCTCACCGCAATCCATCATGCCGGCCGGCACGAAATCGCCTATTCGAGCGGCGCCGATCTCTCCAACGGACCGGAATATGAAAACCGCTTTGAGTGCGTTCCCGCTTCCGTTGCCATTCGTCCGCCGCGCCGCACCCCGGTGCCAGTAGTGCAGGGATGTCACACCGCCGTCGTGGTCGGGCCCGCTGGGGAAGAGATCTTCACCGACAAGTACGGCCGAGTCAAAGTCCAGTTCTACTGGGACCGAGAAGGAAAGAAAAATGAAAACAGCTCCTGTTGGGTGCGTGTCTCTTACCCCACCGCCGGCAAAGCGTGGGGAGCGATCCAGATCCCCCGCATCGGCCAGGAAGTCATCGTCGATTTCATCGAGGGCGATCCCGATCGCCCCATCATTACCGGTCGAACCTACAACGCAGGCCAAATGCCGCCTTACGAGCTGCCCGGCAAAGGCATGGTCAGCGGATTCAAATCCAACAGCACCAAAGGCGGCGGTGGCTTCAACGAAATGGCCTTTGACGACACGAAGGGCAACGAATTGATCCGCGTCCACGGGCAATTCGACATGGAAACGCTCATCGAACACGACGAGCGTCGCCACGTCATCAACAACCGTACTAAAAACATCGACGCCAACGAAACCAGCACTATCGGCATTAACCGCAACGAGAAGGTTGGGTCGAACGAAATCATCGCCATCGGCTCCAATCGCACCGAAACCGTTGGTTCCAACGAAACCGTCTCCGTCGCGCTGATGCGAACCCACAATGTCGGCGTCAACGATATGCTCAATGTCGGCGCCGCCAACGAAGTTACCGTTGGCGGCCTGCAGATGATCACCGTGGGCGGAGTGCGCACCAAGACAGTCGGAGTCAGCGAGTTAGTCACCATCGGGACCACCCAGACCATTAACGTGGGAGCGGCTCGCACCGTCAACGTTGGTGCCGCTGAGGCTCACAACATAGGCGCGGCACACGCCTTGAACGTTGGCGCCACGCAATCGACCACTGTAGCCGCTGCACAGACGATTTCCGTCGGCGCCGGCCAGACTGTCTCTATTGCCGCCGACCTTGGCGAAACCATCGGCGGAGGCCATACCGAGTCGGTAGCCAACGACCGCAGTGCCTCGATCGGAGGAGCCGATTCCATCACCGTAGGCAAGAGCTTCACCCTCTCTGCCACCGACGAAATCTCCATTACCACCGGCGACGCCTCGATCGTCATGAAGAAAGACGGAACCATCACCATCTCGGGCAAGAACATCACTATCAAAGGCTCCGGGAAGATCAACGCCGAGGCCAGCGGCGACATGACGCTCAAAGGCAGCAAGATTCTTCAGAACTGAAAACCGCCGCAGGAGGAAAGATGAAAGACCAATGGCAATGCGAAGAAGGCGTCTCATGCGAATCAACCGCCGTCGCCGCCGATACCGAACCGGCCCCGCATTATTCTGACCCAACGCGCCCATTCGCTTATCCGTCTGTGACCGTGGGCCGGCTAACGGCGCTGATTCCCGGTTTGCCGCCCCTCGTCGATTTCCCGGCCAACGATACCGGAGGCCTTATCCCGGCCCGCACGGTTGTGCCCCTGCGCGAATCGCAGATCGGATGCGAGGTTGCACTCGCTTTCGAAGATGGCGACTTCTCCCGCCCAATCCTGCTCGGAGTGGTGCAAAGCTGGGATGCTCAGCCCAATCCTCCGCTCCCCTGCGAATCGACCGCGTCAGCAGTCCAGCACGATCCCGAGACATTGCTCCTCACTGCCGCGCGTGAAATCACTCTCCAATGCGGCAAAGCCAGCATCACGCTCACGAGCGCCGGAAAGCTGCTGCTGCGCGGCGCCTACCTGCTCAGCCGCTCCTCGGGCGTCAACCGGATCAAGGGTGGCTCCGTACAAATCAACTAATCTCCACGGGACCGGAAACCGATGCACCTACTCAATGCAACCCGAATGCAGGCCGGTTACACGCTGGGCATGGAACCCTCCGGCCGCGAATCCCTTGTGGTCGTGGTGAAGGGTACTTTCCGGCTTCCTTTGGATGGGGAGGCACCTCAGTTCGCGGCCGAGCAGGCGCCGCTGATCGATGCGGATACCTTCTCCGGCGAGCCGGGCTTTTCCGCGCCGGTCTACGAATGCGACTACGCCCCCTTCAAGCCGCGTTGCGACGTGATCCTCAATGGCAGCGCCTACGCGCCCCGTGGCCGCCTCACCCGCCGCGTCACCGTTTCGCTGCGCGCCGGCACCATCGCCAAATCCTTCGACGTAGTTGGCAATCGCAACTGGGTAGGAGCCCTGCTCGGCGTCGTCGCCGGCCCTCCCGAGCCTTTCGCATCCATGCCCGTCTCCTACGATCGCGCCTTTGGCGGCATCGATTCCGCCCACCCCGACCCCGCCCGCCATCGCTACTACGAACGCAACCATGCCGGCGTCGGCTTCCACGTCCAACTGGAGCGCGAGTTCATCGACGGCGCCCCCATGCCCAACACCGAAGAAGCCGGCCGCTCCATTACCGACCCGCGCGGCTCCTATCGGCCCATGGCCTTCGGCTCCATCGGCCGCGCCTGGCAGCCACGCCCCAAGTTAGCCGGAACCTATGACCAGAACTGGCTGGACAACATCTTCCCGTTCCTTCCCCCCGACTTCGATCCGCGCTACTATCAGGCCGCGCCGGAAGATCAGCAGATCGACTATCCGCGGGGCGGGGAAGAGATCGTCCTCCAGAATCTCACCCCCAATGGCTACGTCGCCTTCCAGCTTCCCGCGATCGACGTCCCCATCGTCTACTACCGCAAAAACGCCGAAAACGAAGAAACCCAGGCGGTCATCGACACCATCGTCCTCGAACCGGATCTCGGCCGCTTCACCATGACCTGGCGCTCCAGCCTGCCGCTGCGCCGCAATATCTTCGAGATCGAACAGGTTCTCGCCGGCCAGATGCCCAGGAGCTGGCACCGCGCCCGCGAACTCGGCAAAACCTACTATCCGTCGCTTTCCGCCATGGTTGCCGACCGGAAAGGATCGGACTAGCATGCAACCGCTCGCTATCCTCGCTTCCGGCATGGTCACCGGCGTCGGCCTTAGCGCCCCCGCCAGTTGCGCCGCCATCCGCTGCGCCATCAACAACTTCACCGAGACGCGCTTCATGGATAACGCGGGCGAGTGGATCATCGGTAGCCAGGTCCCTCTTGAAAAACCCTGGCGCGGCCTGTCGAAACTCGTCCATATGGCTGTTCCCGCCATCCGCGAGTGCCTCGCACAAACCGGAGGCGCGCGCTCGGAAACCATCGCCTTGCTCCTCTGCGTAGCCGAAGAATCCCGCCCCGGCCGCCTCGCCAACCTGAACGAACAACTCTTCCAGGCCATCGAAACCGAACTAGGCGTCCGCTTCCACCCCGGCTCCGGCACCGTCCCCCGCGGCCACACCGCCGGCGCCCTTGCCCTGCTCGAGGCCCGCCGCCTCCTCTACGAAGAAAACCTCCGCTACTGCATCGTCGCCGGTGCCGACAGCCTTCTGGTCGCGGCCACGCTGGACGAATTCCAGAGGCAGAACCGCCTGCTCACCGCCAACAACTCCAACGGCTTCATCCCCGGCGAAGCCGCCTGCGCCATCCTCGTCGGCCTGCCCCAGCAGACAAAGGAAAAACACCTCCTCTGCCTGGGCATTGGCCAGGGCCGCGAAGAAGCCACTCTGGACAGCGAAAAACCCCTCCGCGCCAACGGCCTCGTCCAGGCATTCCAGGCAGCCTTTGCAGAATCCGGCACCACCATAGCCGACATCGACTACCGCATCACGGACGCGAACGGCGAACAGTACTGGTTCAAAGAAGCCGCCCTGGCCGTGACCCGGACGCTCCGCACACGCAAAGAACTCTTCGAGATCTGGCACCCCGTCGACTGCATCGGCGAAGTGGGTGCTGCAATTGGCCCATGCGCCCTGACAGTCGCGCTAGCCGCCGCTCGCAAAAACTACGCCCCGGGCCGCAGCGTTCTAGGCCACTTTGGCGAAGCTGACGGCGAACGCCTTGCTTTGGTATTGTCGGCTGCCCGCGGGGGTCTCAACTGATGGGCATAGCAGTCTACGCCAACGGCATGTCCATCGCCTGCAAAGCCGCAAGTGGGAAAAGTACCGCAGCGATGCCTGACGTTTGCTTCACGCAACCGCTCACACCGGCCACGCCAGCCGGCGCACCCATCCCCTACCCCAATACCGGCATGGCCAGCGATGCAACGGACGGTAGCAAGACCGTGCAAATCGGCGGAGAAGAAGTGATGCTGAAGGATAAGTCGTCCTTCAAGCAAAGCACGGGTGACGAAGCGGGCAACGCACCGAAAAAGGGAGTGGTCACAAGCCAAACCAAGGGCAAAGTCAACTTTTCAGCCTGGTCGATGGATGTCAAATTCGAAGGAGAAAACGTACCTAGGCATCTCGACATCACGCTTCATAACGAAGCTTCGCTGCCGGCAAACACCCCCACCTGGCCGTATCTCGATAACATGAGCACACCAGGGAAGCTACGCGCCTGCGGCGATGAGATGGCGGCGGTTGAGAAGAATTGCCCAAATTGCGAAAACAATTCTCATCAGGATCAGGATTGTCCAAGCATGTCCTCCAGCAAGTCGAAGAACTCGGGTTATCGGAATGATCCATGTGTGAAGGCCAAACGCTGCATGTTGGTGCCGTACAAGAGACAAGACAACAAAAAAGGGGGCTGCTGCCCCGGGCAGACCGCGCATCATATTGTTCCGAAACATCACTTCGCGGACTTTCCCGGCTACAACGAAGGTGACGCGCCATGCGTGTGCGCGGAAGGGCATAGTTGGCACCGAAACGACGATAGCCCCTTCAATCAGCAGGACAAGACGCATCCAGATATGCATGATATCCAAGATGCGGGGGAAAGAATGGCGATCAACTTTGTAAGCGATGCGATCGAGGACGGCCAAGATGTTGGCGGTCGCACACCGAGTACGGCTATGAACTACGATGAGGCTCGAACAAATGGCCTCAGTGCTCACGCTCAAACCTTTTCAGACTGCGATCCTCCTTGCTCTGAAGAATGCCTGAAAGCACAAATAGACGCCTATCACAGACAGAAGAGTGTCGGCGTTCGCGACGGAAGTCTTCTTCACACAGCGCCAACGGGCGCTGCTGAATGACATTGTTGGAGAGAGCCAAATGAAGCCACTCAAATCAGAAGCAATCCAGCAAGACTTTGTATTCATAACTGGCCGGATCGTGAGCGACGATTACTATGTGTTCATCGCGCATGGCGCTGACGCACTCGAGAAACGTATCTACAGAACGCACCTTCTTAGCAGGGACCACGGTAGTTGGGCGGAACTCGCTCGGTTTGAATGGCAGGCGGTGGACCTGGCCATCGACGGCGCTGCACCCATAACGGCCCTCGTGCTCGGTCGCGACGGACAGGTCGGCGTTCTCGCAGAGGGAGGAAAACAGGAAGAACATGTCGATAGATCGAGGGCTGTCGGTCCGATGAGAGGAATCGATAGATTGAGCGATTCGGTCTATGCCTACGGCATGAAACGGGAAGTCTACAGACGATTGGGGAGCGGGAGATGGGAGCGGTATAACAAGGGAATGCAGATGTCCCTTGCGAAGGGGGGAAAGATTGATATCTCAGCCGCAATCAAGCAGGGACTCAAGGAAATGGGGGGCATCAATTCCATCGTTGATGCGCCAAACGGTCAGCTTCAGGCTTTCGGTATGCGCGGAGAGATTTGGCTTCTCAATAAAGACTCGTGGAGCAAAATCGAAAGCCCCACGAACATGATGCTAACGGAAGGGACCACACAGGAGGACGGAAGCATCATTGTATGCGGGCACATAGGCGTGATCCTGCTGGGGCAACTCGATCGCTGGAGTGTAGTCGAATATTCCGGGCCAGCGAAATTGGACTTCGAAGCCATATCCCGGTTTCGCGGGAAGACTTATTTGGCCGATGGCCACTCCCTGCGCATCCTTGTCAAGGATTCGCTTGAACTGGTCGATTTCGGCGTTACAGGGGTGATTCCCTGTTCATCGATCGTTTCCGGGAAAGGCTTTCTCCTATCGGTTGCGGCAAAGGAGATCTTTGTAACGAGCGACGGACAGAGATGGCAGTCACTGCTGTGAAGTAGTAGTGGGAGGCTCACTCGTGCCGCAACGTTCCCCACTTCGCCCTCTTCGCTAACTAACGAAGATCGCCATTAGCTCTGGGTCCGTCAAACAGAGTCATCGATTCGTCACTGATAAAACATGATCAGCTCCGAAGGGTCGGCCAATTCTCTAGCCACCATGCCAATCTCTTCCGTACTCAATCAACTCGTGGATGGGGTCTCTAGCCTCTGGGGCAACAGAGACTTAGCCCAAGCCTCTCCCCAATACTCGCTCGCCGATCTGGCTCGCCTCGACCACCGCGTAGAGGCCCACATCGACGGCCTTCGCATAGCGGGCGAAGAAGGCTGGCAACTCGCCCGCAAGGAGCTGGCCTGGAAAGAGCCCGGCGAGGTCTTCGCCGCCTCCGTCCTCGCCTTTGAAAGCAACGCCCCCCGCAAGATCGCCGAAATCCTCGGTATCGCCGCAGCCGCGCCAGAACTCGCTCGCGGCGTCATCTCCGCCCTTGGCTGGATGGAGTACGACCAAGCCGCGCCGCACATCGCCAAACTCTGCGTCTCGGAGTTGCGTTCCCATCGCCGCATCGGCATCGCCGCCGCCGCCATTCACCGGCAAGACCCCGGCCGCGCTCTCAAAGATGCGCTCTCCTCCGGCGATCCGCTGCTCCGCGCCCGCGCCATCCGCGCCGTTGGAGAACTTGCCCGCACCGATCTGGTCCCGTTTCTACAGCAGGAACTTAGCTCGAAAGACCCCGTCTGCCGCTTCTGGTCCGCCTGGTCCTCGGCGTTGCTTTCCGGCTACGGCAACACGATTCAGATTCTCCAATCCATCGCGGCATCCCCCGGCCCATTCCGCGAGCGGGCGCTCCAACTTGCACTCCGCCGCATCAACCTGTCCGCCGCCCACGCCTGGACCCAGCAACTCAGTCGAGATCCCCAAAGCCTTCGCCTCGCCGTCATCGGCGCGGGCATCCTCGGCGATCCCGCGCTTGTTCCCTGGCTCATCGAGCAAATGCGGGTTCCTCCGTTGGCCCGCGTCGCCGGCGAAGCCTTCACCATGATCGCTGGCGTTGACCTCGCCTACCAGGATCTGGATCGCAAAGCCCCGGAGGATTTCGAGGCCGGTCCGAACGAAGATCCGCAGGACGATAACGTGGAGATGGACCCGGATGAGAAGCTGCCGTGGCCCGATGTCGCGCTCATCGCGCAATGGTGGGCGAAGCATCACGCAGAGTTCCAGCCGGGCGTACGGCATCTGATTGGCAAACCCATCACGGTCGAATGGGCGGAACAAGTCCTGCGCCTGGGGCGCCAGCGTCAGCGTGCCGCGGCGGCTCTTGAGCTGGCCATCCTTGTCCCAGGATCGCCGTTATTCGAAGTCCGCGCACCCGGTTTCCGGCAGCAGAAGGTGCTCGGCCCCGCAGCCTCAGGATGACCCATTCCGCCCGCGGTGGTGATTCGCTCGCGTAACTGATTCGACACCGCCCGGCACACGCGCAAATCGCTCTTAGCTCTTTGCTGATGAATCAGTTAGAATGCCATCTCATAAGGTTTGCCTCGGTTTCCAGGGAGATCTATGACCGAATCACTGGGTGTCGGCCAGCAGTCCAGCCACGAGCAGCTAAGCCGCTTACACGGCGTTACGCAAGAGGTCGAGAAAGTTTGCAGGACTCAGCTGCGCGCCTATCTCGATGCTCTGGCCCCCTTGTTCAGACCCAGGCGCCTCCTCGGCAACCACATGGAAGGCTCTGGCAAGGAAGCTGCTCAGGGCGCGGATCAGAGTCTGGCCGAGCTGAAGGAAATCTACTTCAAAGCCTGCGGACGCCCTTTCGACCTCAGAAAAGAGCTTACCGTTCCTCTAGAGTCTGTCCCTTCGCAGATCCAGCTGCACGAGTGGGAATACACCCACGAGATCCAGACGGAGCGCGAACGCCGGACGATCACTGTGGTCTCACCCCTTACCTGGGTGCTCGCTTTCCCGTCTGCCTATACCTTCTCCATGGTGCGGCAACTGGTCATAGGCAAACAGGAGCGCGAAGCGGAAAGCGTACGGTCTTTCGTTTTGCGCGCCAGCCTGATGGCTCTCATGTTTTCCCGGCTGCCGGAGCTAACCACTCTATTCGAGGGTCTGCGTTTCAAAGTAGAGACGCGACGGTCTCCCCAGCTTGGCGATTTGCCCCTGGTCACTGTGTCCGCGCCCATCCGAACCGTTCGCCCCAGCGATGAGCTCGTTTTGCTTGCGGCAGCCTACTCCGGCCGATCCGGCTTCGTCGAAGTAGTCGATACCGAACAGGCTGCTCACATCTCCGACCCGCTGAGGGCTCAGATCCTCGAAATCCTCGAAGCTTCCAACTAACGTCTTGACGCCCGTTTGTATTCCGAGTCCTATCATCGCAACAAGACGCTTGTCATCCTGAGCGAAGCGAAGGGTCCGCTATCCGGGGATGCGTCAATCGAGCCGCCTTCGAAATTCTGCAACGATCTTCGGCTTCAGGACACTAGAGAACCTTGGACGAACGATATGAGCAAACCGCAAAAAGTAGTCTGGACCAAAGGCATGTTTCTCATGCCTCAGCATTTTCAAGCTCAGGACGAGTACCTTGACTATGCCTTGCATTTTCGTGCGCAGGTCTCGAATTTCGCCAACTGGGGCCTGAGCCGGATCGGCGTCGACGAGGCCAGTCTGGTCAACGGTTTTTTTAATCTTCGTCACTGCGAAGGCCTCTTTCCCGATGGACTCGCCTTTCAGGCTCCTTCGGTCGACGAATTGCCCGCAGGCCGCCAACTCGGCCAACTCTACTCGGCAGGCAAGCAGCCGTATCTTGATGTCTACCTGGCCATCGTCCAGCAGCGCGACTCGGCGCGCAATTACTTTATCCCGACCGGTGAGAACGAACGCAACGCTTCGTTCCGCTACAACGCCGAAGCCCGCCCCGTTATCGACGTAACGCTCGGCTCCGACGAGAAAGTCATTCAGGTCGCCACAAAGTCGCTCCGCATTCTCTTCGGCGGAGAAAATCTCGATGGGTTTACAACCCTCCGCATCGCTCGCGTAGTCCTCAGTCCGGAAGGCACCTACACACTCAGCCCCGATTTCATTCCTCCTGTCCTCGACATTGCCGCGAGCGATTACCTCTTGATGCTGACACGCCGCCTGATCGAGATCATGTCCGCCAAGAGCGCCTCTCTTGCCCTCTCCCGGCGTCAAAAGAGCCGCGATCTGGCCGACTTTACCAACAGCGAAGCCGCCGACTTCTGGTTCCTTCACACCGTCAACACGTATCTTCCAGAACTCAATCACATCTGGAAAGTGCGTCGCGGCCATCCCGATCTTCTCTTCCGAGTTCTCCTTCGTCTAGCCGGGGCCTTGACGACGTTTGCCCTCAACGAGAGCGTGCGCGATCTGCCGGACTACGACCACAACGCGCTCGGAGAGTCATTCACCTCCCTCGACGTCCGCATTCGGGCCCTTCTGGAAATCGTGCGCCAATCCAAGTGCATTGTCACTCCGCTTCGCCCCGTTGACCGCTTCATCTGGTCCGGCTCACTTTCCGACGAGCGCCAACTGCAAGCCTCCCAGTTTCTTATCTCGGTAAGCTCTCCCATTCCGGTCAACGAACTCATTTCCAAGTTCCAGACCTTGGCCAAGATCTCAGCTCCCGAGGATCTGTCACGACGCATCGGCAAATCGCTGGCAGGGCTTCAACTGCGCCATCTACCTTCGCCGCCAACGTCGGTCCCAATCAATCTGAGCTGCCAGTACTTCAGCCTGGCCGCAAGTGGCCCTATCTGGGAAGACATTCTCCAGGCGCGCGCTCTTAGCGTGTTTGTTCCGGGTGACATAGCGGATCCCAAAATGGAACTTCTGTCTGTGCTGAGCTAGAGAGTCGCAAAACCGGAAACCCCATGCCGACAAATCGAAAACTAATCCAATCCGGAGTTCCCTCGGCTCAGTTTCTCTATCCATAACCTATCGAATTACCTGCCTGCAGTCATCTGTGAGGCGCGGTGCACTGCGGCGACCAGATTCAGGCGCGAATATACGCCAAAGCACGACGAGCCGTCGTCGAGAAAGCCGCCACCGGGACCTTCTGTTTCTGTGAGGATTTTGTCTGCCTGCTCCAGCGTGAGTGAGGGAAAGGCGATGGTCAGCAAATGCCCGGCTTCCGGCGCGATCCTTGCTACATCCTCGAGAACGCCGGCAGTCTTTGGGTAAACGACGGGCAGATTGTAGGTCTGCGTTGCCTCGTAGAAAGTCTCATTTGCGGCGGCATTGCTGAAGCGGCCGGTGTCTTCCTTGGCGCAGGTCTCAATGGTGTTGCCACAACCGGCCTGCAACACTGATTCCAGTTCGTCGCGCGCCTTCTTTATGGCTGCCTGAAAGTCTTTGACTGGCGTTGCGCCGCGGACGGAAAGGTTCATATATGCAGGATCGTCGGCGAGAAGATGCGCCATATCGTAAAGGGCCAGGGTGCGTCCGCCCATCACATCCATCACGTAGTGAGAGCCCATGATCACACGGTCGTTTCCGTATTCGGCGCCGCGGGCGATCATCTGTTCGTAACGCGCTGGGACGAGAATCGCCAGCAGGACTGCGCCGGTATAGCCGTAAGTCGTATGGCCGCTCGGATAGGAAGGGCTGTTGATCAGGTTCATGGCTGGGCCGCGGTTGTAAACGTCGTTTCCGGAAGGCGTGTTCAAATAATCCGGGCCTAAGAACCGCGCAACGGTCAGCTCTGTCTGGAACGGGCGTGAGTTGCCGTAGGCGTCCGCTCCGGTCGTCCCGGCGGCGAGTCCGTAGGCTTTGCCAAAGGTGTCCGGAGTTCCGCCGATCTGCGTAAGGATCGCCGCGGCCTCGGGGGATACAGCTGTCTTGCCGTCGGTAGTTGCGTTGGCGAAGAGGTATTTGCCTTGATTGGAATGCGCGCCTGTCACCGCATTCGCGTAGCCGATCACTTCGGCGATTGCATCCGGCAGCTTTGAAGTGTTTCGTTGATCGACGTAGTGAAAACGGGCCGTGTAGGCCGAGCCGAGCGTCGTTCCGAGGCCGTCGGCAAGCTGCGCGAGATTGCTGCCTGTGATGAACGCGTCCTGAAGTGCCTGTTGCTGCTGGACGGGGAAAGGCAGTAGCGTGGGCTGCGCAATCGTGCCCGTTTGAATGCCACCGGTGACGATGTAATTTGCGGCCAGCGCGGCCTTGCCAGCGTCGCTGTTCGACAAGACGGCCACTGGCGCGAGGCCCCTCAGCGCTGCGATGTCTGCGGCTGACTGAGCCTGAACCTGAATCCCTATGAAGACGCAAAGCGCTAAAACGCTTGCAAGTATCCTGTGCTTCATTCGTTCTCCTCCGGCTGCCTTCGCTACTGCTACGAGGTAGCGGATCTGTCGCCGCATCCAATTCGCGAAAGACAGGAAACACTATAGCAGGGCCGCCGAAAGCGAGAGATGTTCCTTGAATTCGGGGAGAAGCGGTTAGCGCAATTCGTAGCGCTGCGATTCAGCTTGCCACTCGCTCGCTCCGCCGGCTGTGCTTGCTCTTCTCGCGAATGCTTTACGAGCGTATGCGCGGCCCAAGTAGCAAAGAGTAAGAGCAACCGTGCCCACGCCGACCGATATGGGATAGCGCATACTCGGGGAGTTCATGACAAACGGCAGCAGGCCGACGGCGAGCGCGGGAGGCATATGAACCTGGAACGCGCGAAGGATCGCAATTGAGACAAGCACGGTCAGCATGACTCCAATGAAGCTCGCTTGGAAGGAGTGGGTTGCGATTACGCCAGTCGTTGCAGTGAGGACGCAAACGACAGGAAACAGAGCAGGGCGCGCCATCCATCCCGGGACTTCAGGATGGCCAAAGATCTCATACGCCATCACGATGAGCGGTGGGAAGAGGATAAAGCGCAGGCCGGTCAGCTGGGCAGCGAAGCCCAGAATCAGCACGAACGCAAGCAGAGAGACCACCCAGAAACGATCGTGGGGATAGGCTTCCAAAGCATCCAGCAGCTGGGACTCGTTCTTGAACTGGATGGACGGTGTACCTAAGGATGGGCCGAATCGCTTCCAGACTGACAGAATCGCAACAAGGCCCACCAGTCCCATGAAGATAGCCGCAGGATACATCCAACTTCGTTCGTCCAGCACCATGGGAAGCGCTCCTGCTGAGATCGCAGGGCCAATTGAGGACTTCAACAGCTTGATGACGAGGAGATTTGCGGCGACGGCCAATGCGATGGAGATAGCGCCGTAACTTGTGTGCCGCGCCAGGAAAAGACCGATCGCTGCGGTCAGCGTTGGAGTGAGTACGATGCGCCAGGGCTGACTTGCCCACTTCCCTCGTTGCCGCGTCATCACATCGTGCGACAGGGCTGCCAGTTCCGGGAAGAGAAGCAGATAAATGCCTGTAAGTTGTGCAGCGAGTGCGATGGCACCCATATAAGTAATCACCAGCACTTCAGCCAGGAAGCCAGCACCTCGCTTGTTTGGTGTCGTTTGCATCGAGTCTATCCTTTCCAATAAGTAAAGCGCTGCTCGATCCCTAAAACTCGATAGAGTTTCCGGAGGAAGAGGAGCCTGTTGTATCCAATAAGAGTCAACTGTCAGCGCGCATTTTTGTAGATCATCTCCAGCAGCTCGTCATACATAGCTTGCCTTTCCTCCGTTGAACCGGAGCGAATGGCCTGGGTGGCGCAGTGGGTAAGATGATTGCGCATCAGTGCCCGTGCAACAGCGCGTAGCGCCTCCTGTGCGGAACTCACCTGCGTGAGGATATCGGCGCAATAGCGGTCCTCTTCGACCATGCGGGCGATGCCGCGAATCTGACCCTCGATGCGGCTGAGGCGGCGCAGATTCGAGGCCTTGATCTCGGTATCGACGCCCACCGCCTTACGTCCGGTCGTATCCAGTTCACAAGCACAGGAGTCTTCGTTGACGTTCTTGTTCCTGGGAGCAACACTCTTCGCGGTCATATCTTCCTCATGAAAGTTTTAGCCCGCGGAGGCGCAAGCTGTTGGTCACAACGCTGAAGGAACTGAGAGCCATCGCTGCGCTGGCAATCACCGGACTGAGCAACAGGCCGAAGACGGGATACAAAACCCCGGCTGCGAGAGGGATACCGATCACGTTATAGATGAAGGCCCAGAACAGGTTCTGTCGAATGACGCGCATGGTTCCGCGTGAGAGAGCAATCGCGGCCGCAACGCCGGTCAGCTCGCTGCGCATGAGCGTTACATCGCCGGCTTCCATCGCCACGTCCGAACCACTGGCCATGGTGATGCCTACCGCGGCCTGCGCCAAGGCCGGAGCGTCGTTCACGCCATCGCCGACCATGGCGACGTTCCGATGCTCTGCCTGCAGGTTCTTAATCGCATCGACTTTGCCAGCAGGAAGCACGCCTGCGATCACGTCGTCTACGCCGACCTGGCGCGCAATGGCACGCGCCGTTCGTTCGTTGTCCCCGGTAAGCATGACGACACGGAGGCCTTCCGCATGGAACTGGCGAATCGCCTGTATCGACGTGGGCTTTATTGTGTCGGCAACGGCGATGACTCCGGCAAGGGAGCCGTTGATCGCGATCCAGAGCGGTGTTTTCCCATCTTCCGCCAGTTGTTCCGCCGCGGCTGCCAGCGGCTGCGTGGAGATGCTGTTGTTCGCCATCCATGCGGCATTTCCGATCACGGTCAGATTTCCTTCGACGATGCCGAAGACACCATACCCCGTCTGCGATTGGAAGTTCTCTGGCTGTGGCAGGTCAAGACCGCGCTGTTGCCCATAACGAACCACGGCGGCAGCCAGCGGATGCTCGCTGACGCGTTCCATCGCGGCGGCGATGCGGAGCACGCGATCTTGAAGACTGTTCTGGTTGTTTCCGATGACATCCATGCTGCTCTCAGGCGCCAGGAGGAAGTCGGTAACTTCGGGACGGCCTGCGGTGATGGTACCGGTCTTGTCGAGCACGACTGTGTCAATTTTCTCGAGCTTCTGAAGAGCCTCTCCGCCTTTGATGAGTAGTCCAAACGAGGCACCGCGCCCAGTGGCCACCATCACCGCGGTAGGAACGGCCAGGCCCATGGCGCATGGGCAGGCGATCACCAGCACGGTGACTGCCGCGGCAAAACCCTGCATGATTCCCAGGCCCGGCGCAAAGAAGTGCCATGCAAAGAATGTGATGATGGCAATGCCCAGCACGGTGGGAACAAAGATCGCGCTGACGCGGTCGGCGAGGCGCTGTATGGGCGCTCGCGACCCCTGCGCTTCGCGCAACAGGCGGACGATCTGCGCCAGCGTGCTGTCTGCCCCAAGACTCGTCGCATGATACTGGAAAGAGCCGGTCTGGTTGAGGGTGCCTCCCATGACCCGGTCGCTCGCGACCTTCTCGACGGGCAGGGATTCGCCGGTGAGCATGGATTCGTCCACGCTGCTTTTTCCGGAGACAAGGACGCCGTCGGTGGGGATGCGTTCGCCGGGGCGCACCAGGATAAGGTCGTCGCGATGAATGGACTCGAGCGGCAGATCGTATTCCGCGCCGTCGCGAAGAACGCGGGCTGTCTTCGGCTGCATCTGCACGAGTTTGCGAAGGGCAACGGCAGTCTGGCCTTTGGCGCCGCTTTCGAGGGTGTTGCCTGTTAGCACGAGCCCGATGATCAGGATGCCGGCTTCAAAGTAAGTATCGGGAGCGATGCCGTGGGCAATGAAAAAGCCGGGGACAATGGTGGTGGCTGCGGAATAGAGGAATGCCGTTCCAGTGCCGAGAGCGACCAGCGTGTTCATGTCGGCTGTCTTGTGCAGCAGAGCAGACCATGCCTTGACGTAAAAGCGCCGTCCCGCCCAGGCGATGATGAATGCCGAAAGGGCAAAGAGGAACCAGCGTATCGCGTCGCTGCTGATCGAATACATCCATGGAAGCGCCTGGCGAAGCGCCGGGTCTAGAACGCGCATGGACCAGCTCATCAACGGGTCCTTCATGCGCTCCATGCCGCCCGCGCTGGTCATGCTCATCAGCGGCATCGCCAGGATCATGGCCACGATACCAGCCGCGAGGCCGACAATGGCTTTCAGGCGCAATTGCTTGTATTCGAGCAACTGGTCTTCGTCATGCTTTTCCTGCTCTTCGAGAATGGACTGATCGAGGACCGGGAGCTCCGCGCCATAGCCTGTGCCGCGGATCGTTTCCACCAGGCCGGCGGTGGAAGTCAGGCTGGCGTCGAAGGTGATGGTCGCGTTGTGGAGCATGAGGTTGACGCTTGCATCCTGCACACCGGCTTCGCCGGTCAGTGTCCGTTGAATGAAGGACTGACACGCGGCACAGGTCATCCCGGTGACCGGAATCGTGACCCGCTCCAGTGTCGCGTGAGGAACGGCAGCGTTCTTCGCTGCCGACTTTTCAAGTAATGTAGTGGACATCGAATTGCTCCTCTTCCTACTGAACACGCGAGGTGAAACCGATGCGGTCCACTGCGGCCGAGATTTCTTCCCTGGAGGTCTTCCCGGCGTCGAAAGTGACCTTTGCCGATCCGACATCTACCGAGTTAACCGTAACGCCATCCAAACTTTGCAGCGCGGTCGTCACCCTGCGAACGCAGGCTCCGCAGTGCATTCCATCTATGGTCAAATTCAGTGTATTTTCCATGTGCAACTTCTCCTTTTCACTCTTAAGATGCCCCTACCCCCTATAGGTATTCATGCAAAGTGAAAAAAATTTGCGGGCGTGGATTGTGATGGTCAATTCTTGTGCAAGCAAAAAAAGCGGGACGGCCGAAGCCGTCCCGCAGGTTGCTTGAGGTGAAAGGGGTTAGAAGTTGAATTTGCCGAAAATCTGAAGAACACGGCCCCCCACGCCGGCTCCCTGGAAGGAGCCGTACGGGCTGGTCGGCGGAGCTGCGATGGAGCTGATGGTTCCGAGTCCGCCGCCGGCGATGTTGGCTGCCGGCAGGGCAAAGTTGGGGTGGTTGAAGATGTTGAAGCCATTGGCGCCAACCTGGAGGTTCAGCGCTTCGCGGCGGTAGACCTTCTTCACCAGCGCGAGATCGGTGTCAGCGTAGTGCGGCCCGGTGAACTGGTTGCGGGCCTCATTGCCGAAGTCGGTCTGAGCGTTGTAAGGGACGAATTCAGAAGATGTGATGCAGGGCTTTGATACGGCGCTTGCACCGCAGTTGCGATTGACGCGGGGGTTGATAAAGTCAACCAGAACGCCGCTCAAATCCGTGCCGCCCGTGTATGCGGGCGACGCAGCGCTGTTGTAAACGGTGAACGGTTGGCCGCTGCGGTAGAAGCTCTTACCCGAGACGATCCAGCCACTCAGTACCTGGTTCTCGATGGAGTTCTGGAAGTGAAACGGCATTTCGTAGACGAAGTCCAGCACCAGGCTGTTGCGAATGTCGTAGTCCGACACGGAGTAGTTCAGGCGGCCCACGTTGTATGGGTCGATCTGGTAGTTGGAGCGAGCGTAATAGGAGTTGTAGTTGTAAGGCTCGTTGTTGATGCCGCCGTTCGAGGCATCGTCCATCGCCTTGCTGTAGGTGTAGGTTGCGTCGACCGTCAGGCCTTTGCTGTCGATATGTTTATAGGTGACGGAGCCGCCGTGGTAATTGGAATGCGCGGCATTGGTAAAGCTGTTGACGCCGGCAAAGTTGGGGTCGGGCTGCGCCTTCGGGAGGCCGCCGAATCCGGTCGGGGAGTATGCGTTGACCGCGCCATTGGTGATGATTTCGTCGTAGCCCGTGTTCCCGGCGTAAGCCAGGATTACGGCATCGGTCTTGGAAAACTGGTGCTGTAGCTGCAGGTTGAATTCAATGTAAGTCGGATTCTTGAACTCGTGCGGCCCGACCGTAAAGGTGGGTGGCGCGTAGGAGGGGACGGTCATTCCCAGCGTGCTGGAACTGGCTCCGTTCTTGAATCCTGCCTCGACACCGTCGAAGGAGGCAAGAGCGTTGGCCATGGCCGTTCCGGGAACCTGGGCCGAGCCGATATTGCCGGTGACGATTGTCGCATTGTAGACGTTCGGAAGGTTGTCGATGAAGCCGTCAAGGAAGCCGGCCGGATAGAGATCGGTAAACATGCCGACGCCGCCGCGGACTACGGTGTGGCCGTTTCCGGTGACATCGTAGTTAAAGCCGAAGCGTCCCTGGGGATTGATCTTCTGCACGCTGGCGAAGGGGTGCGACTGATATGCAGACACCAGCTTGTCGTATGGGGTCGCCGTAGTGACGCCGGCCTGCGGGAAGGTGCCGTTGTAGAGCGAGAAGCAGTCGTTGTTGCACAGCGGATTCCCGGTGCGGTCGAAGCGGACTCCCAAAGTCAACTTCAGCCTGGGCGTGGCCTGCCATTCGTCCTGCGCATAGATGCCGAGGTTGTAGAGGGCGAGGGAAGCAGTCTTCTGGTTGGTGAGCGACTGAGAAAACTCGGAACCATCTGCCGGGTTCAGCTTTCCGTTCGCGAAATCGCTCATGTACAAGGAATAGGTTCCGGCAAAGTCCTGTTGCGAGTCGTAGTCGGAGATGTCGGCGCGACGGAAGTTA